>Ga0315912_10000032_pt1 | contig 387951 bp, 359 predicted proteins | sample VfabasoilMG_FD_204469 | JGI IMG/M metagenome (GOLD analysis project Ga0315912, IMG submission 204469) | Garden soil microbial communities collected in Santa Monica, California, United States - V. faba soil | ecosystem: Environmental > Terrestrial > Soil > Garden | place: USA: California...
TGTAACAAACTTTTAAAGCAAGTATTTGCAGTAGTAAAAAACAATAGCTTGTATCAACCCAATTATTGTTCGGCTAAATCATAAAAAATCATTTTTTTATTTGGTTTTTTACACAGTTCATGTTGGCAGAAGTTTTGTCTTACTTGATTTTAACGGTTTGTGTGATTTTTTTAAACTCTTGTAAATTGGATTCAGTGTCCTTTTTTGATATGCCCTGAATAACGATTGCTTTATCTCCTTTTGTCACAATGCAATAAAACAAAAGACTGTATTTACCTTGCATTTGTCCATACACTTCTGTCTGATAAGTTTCATATCCATTTATTTTATCAGTAGTTGTATTTTTTAATTCTGGATTTGTCAAGCCGTATTGTTGTGCTTTATTAATCATCATTTCTGCAATACTTTTTGCGGTCATTGTATTGTCTTTGGGAAATTGTGACACTAGGACAATAGGTGCGTCTTTGTCTTCTTTGTTTTCAATTCCGTCTATTGAATAGATGTATAGATTTGCGTTGTATTGAAAGAATTTGAATTTTGAGACTTTATCATTTAATGAAAAGTTTGCTGTTTCAAAAGGGTCAATCTTTTTATTCTTGTCATAATAAATTGTATTCAACGAGTTAATAATCTCGTTCCCTGTTTTTTCGTCAGCCACTGGGTAAATTGTCATAACCATTGTTGTAAAAGTAGTGTCACCGAAAACAATTGAATAGGCTTTAGCCGTAGCGTCACCTTGCATATGAATGTACTTTGCAGGGAAACCATTTACTTTAATTTCTTTAAAATCAAAAACCTTTGCACCCTGTCTTTCAAATTCAGCTTTACTAAAAGTCGCTGCATTAGTATTTATGTTGCCACCAACTAAGTCATAAATATTGAACATTGACGTTTCACCCTTTTGAAGTCCAATAAATGTTGATGCGACTTTGAAATTTGGTGGTGGAATTATATACAGTCTTGTCCCTGGAATATTTATGTGCTTATTCGTTTTGGCACTTTTGATGTCTTCATTGATTTTGTTTGTTGATGTCTGTCCACAAGCTGTCAAGGAAAGAAGTACGAAGAAGTAAAGTATTTTTTGCATAGAGTGTCTTTTAAAATTTCTGCCAACTCATAAATATACGCCATAGCTGGCATAGATATTATTTGATATTCAGTGTACTTTTATGCCAGTAATAATTAGTAATTGGATTATATAGTAACGATAAGATATTTTAACCACGATCTTAAGATCGGCTTACAGGATATCAGGAATGCATGGTATATGGCAGATAAAACTCCCGTTCGATTAACTACTATTATTTACCAGGGAGCATTATATTTCAGATTTCCCGGTTCAGGAAAAAGAATAAGCTGCAAACAACTTAAAAAAGGATTGATAAAAAAACAAATTGAACTTCTATTGCCAATGCAATTATTGCCTTTCTGAATACAAATAAAAAAGCAGGATGGCTAGACAACCCCCTGCTTGGGTCTTTTTGACCCCCACATGAGAAAACTGTATTTTAACTGCATTTGTCGTTAAGCATAACTAACAATGTAAATTTAGATTCCATTCTTTCACCGATCTTCAATGAAATAGCCGAAGCATGAATATTCATTACTGAACCATGTTTCGGCTATTCTGTTTATTCCTAATCCTTCTTCAATACGAGTTTCTGCTCACCAAAATTTGCTGCGGCTGTTGTATGCTTTAAAATAACACTGAAAGTTCCTGCACAAGGGGCAACAAAATTCTCAGTGCTTGGTACACTTTCGGCAGAAATGGCTCCATAAGGCCATCCCGGAGGATAACCACTACCATACACCTGCTTTGTTACCGTTACGGCATTTGTAACGGGATTCACAGTTACCACAATTGGTTTTGGATCGGCAGCCAGGTATTTGAATGAAAAATGAGTAGCATCCACCATCGTTAATTGTATTATATCACCGGGCAGATAATCTTGCCACTCATCAACCACTACTTCATAAGGACCCTGGTAGGCAGCTGGCACATATTGGCATACTGCTTCATATCTCACAAACGTACTGGCGCCTGGTTGAGCGGCTACGCCTGATGCATAAGGATTACCAGTTACGGGGAAGGCTTCAAACTTCGCTCCATTGAGTGTAGTTACATCAACACCTATATCGAATTTATCTCCCAAAACAACTGGTGCACCAAACAAAGTTGCCAATTGTGGCCCTGTAACTGTAAGCTCAGTTGGGTACGTTGTTACATCTGTTTTTAGCACTTTTACATTTGTCTTATCGTTGTTTTTTATAACAACAACATCAAATTTTTTAGGAGGACCATCAGCGGGAAAATAAAGACCCACCGAATATTTTCCTGAAAAGGAGTTAGGATCCTGGGCAGATATTACCTGGTCTGATCCTGCAACTTTAACAACAAGCGGGAGAGGGAACCTTGTGAGCTCAGGCATTCTTCCATTCTCGTCTTTCTTGCAGGCAGTAAACAATGCCGCAACCGAAAAGAGACAGAGACTATAGATGATTATTTTTTTCATGTTATTTTTTGTTTGGGGGTTAATTAAGGCATCCAGAAAATTTTATATGTGCTTGGATTTTTTTGTGCCGGTGCATTTGGATTACTTTCTAATTCTGTCTGGAACCATGGCAATGCCAATGCAAATGTTCTGCTCAATTGTACCGGAACTGATTTTTGATTACCAGGATTTACAGGATCACCATTAATTGGCGGCTGTACTCTTCCACCCGGCGCCATTGCCGGATTGGAAGGATCGAAAACTACGGGATATCCTGTTCTTCTTATATCAGTATACTGATCAACTGCACTGCCAACAGATGATAACCATTTTTGCGTCATAATGATCTCCAGTTTCTTTTCTGTTGATGCGGCATCATATTCAACCAGCACTTTATCTGTATAAGTTGCGACAGCTGCTGTTCCAAATAACAAAGGAACATTTTGTGTGGGTTTTACATAGGTTGTAATTACATAATCAACTTGTTTAAAAGATTCATCCATTGCCGCTGCAAGTTTTGCTTTTGCATTACCCGCCACAAGACCGACATTTATTAATTCTGCTTCGAGGTAGAGCCTGTCAGCATAGGTAATAAGCCTGTAAGGTGCTGCACCGGTACCACTGTTTGCATTTGCAACGGTTGCACTGCCGTCATCATATTTGCCACCTACAGGATAGATCCCAAAAAGACTAATGGTGTTTTGCTGGGCACGGTCCCGATCGGGGCCGACCGAGCCAAAATAAATGGAAACAAAAGGTCCATCCCTGTATTCTGTTTGATTACCTTCTCTTGGTGCCTGCGTAGCATTTACCTGGTTATAGATATAATATTTAATTCTTGGATCAGGATTGTTTGTAAAAATTCTCGGATTATATCCTTTCATGATCTCATAAAACCATGGGCTAACATGATTACTGCGTTGTGTTGCGAAATAAGTATAGAAACCGGGGTTCCTGTCATCAGTTGAACCATTAGGACCATAAGGAACAAGAAAACTTTCGGCTACACTGCTGATCAAATTTCCTCCACTGATCAACGCATTCACTTCAGTAGCTACGTTTTTCACTTTCCTGATCTGTACATACATTTTTAATTTAATTGTATTCGCTGCTTTGATCCATCTTGCAATATTGCCACCATACATCAGGTCATCAGTACCCGGCACTTGCGAATTTGGTGCTGTTGCATTGTTCAGGTCGGCTATACCCGAGTTTATCAATGCCAAAAGGCTTTCATAAATAGCAGCGTCATCATCAAACTTTGGATGCAGTATTCCCTCTTTTAATTTATTTGCTTCTGAATAAGGTACATCTCCAAATACGTCTACTGCTACGCTGTATGTATATGCTTTTAAGATCTTGGCAATACCTGCATATTTAAGATTGCCTGCCTCAGTTGCCTTAACGATAATATCCTCCAGGTTTTGCATTACACCATACACGGGAAAAGATGTACCCGGATTTGCAGTGGAAGAAAACAATTTTGACCACGCTGTTTGAATATTCACATCAACACCAGTGATGCCATATTTATCAGGACTTTCTCTTGTGCTCATTTGATGGGAGTATACTGCCAGCATTTCCGACAGGCCACCATTTTGCTCATCCATAGACAAGAGATCGCCCAAAGTCCTTTGTGTTGTCGGTAACAACTTTGAAACTTCGATCGTTGTTGGGTTATTGGGATCAGTGTTGATGTCCAAAAACTTTTTACACGACACTGCCAGCAAAGCAACAAGCGGGATGAAGAATTTTATTTTATGTCTCATATTATTATAATTGAGTTTGATGATTAGAATGATAAATTCACATTAAATCCAAAACGTCTTGTTGTTGGAGCTGCTGAAAGTTCAATGCCTTGTACAGCTGTTGAGCCAAAGCTGTTAACTTCTGGATCGAAATTGGTATATGGAGGAATGTTAGGCGCCATGTGCCATAAATTCCTTCCGCTGAAGCTTAAAGTGACGGCTTTGAATGGTAATTTCTTCAACAGGTCTTTTGGAATATCGTAGGCTAATGTTACTTCTCTAAGATGATAGACCGTTGCATCATATACACTCCATTCAGTTGCAGAGTTAATTCCAAAAGAAGCAGAAGGTCCGCCGGATGAAAAGAAAACATCGTTACCGGTAACAACAGTATGATTGACCACTGTTTTTCCATTTACTAATAATGGCTGGCCAGGGTTATTAGGATCTCCATATACACCCGGAATGATCCATGTAGTTTGCCTGTCTCTTGTATCTTTTGTAACGCCGCGGCCAAGTAATTGGCTCACGGTTACTGAATAAATATCTCCGCCTTGTGTCCAGTCCCAAAGAACATTTAATGAAAGACCTTTATAGCGGAATGTATTTGTAATACCCATTTTGAAATCAGGTGTAGGATCACCGACCATTGTTTCATCATCAGCAGTGATCGTCCAACCGGTTACCGGGTCGATCAGCAAATTGCCTTCTGCATCGCGGGCAGTAGCTGTTCCTCTTAAATAACCAAATGGTTTACCTGGCTCCAAATAAGGATTGATACCAGAGATGATACCGGCCATCTGGATCCTGTCAACACCACTTGTTAATTCTGTTACTGTATTTTCATTATGTGTAAATACTCCATGAATATCCCAGCTGAAATCCTTTCCCCTGATTGGGCGAACAATAAGATCAATTTCTACACCTGTATTTTTAATAGCACCAAAGTTGGTTACCTGTGCTAAGTAGCCTGACGAAGGGGGAGTGGTGATAACGGCGATGAGGTTGGTGGATTTTTTATCATACCATGCGAAGTCGAGTTCCACTCTTCTTTTTGCAAAGCTTAATTGAGTTCCTATCTCGAGTTCAGTAGTGAATTCCGGTTTAAGATCAGGACTGTTTGCTGTTGATGGTAGTGATGCAGATGGAATATTTGTAAAACTCGGATTGATCGTATACACATCATTTAAAGAATAAGGTGGTGCATCACGACCAACTTTTGCCCAACCTGCTCTTATCTTTCCATAATCTATTACATTACTTTTTATATTTAATGCATCAGTAACGATCACAGAACCGGAAACTGAAGGATACAAATAACTCCTGTTTTCAACTGGTAAAGTTGAAGACCAGTCATTACGCAGCGTTCCATTTAAAAAGGCAAAATTTTTATAGCCAAGCGTCGCATCACCAAACACACCGATTATCCTTTGTCTTGAATAAACGTCAGTAGTAAATTGCTGCTGTGCCGTATTGCTAAGAGTATGAATTCCCTTTGTGATAAATTGATTTCCTGTTTGTACTGCATCTGTAATTGTTCGTTGGTTAATATTATTACCAACTAAAACTTTTAAATTAAAGTCTTTATTATTTAAAGTTGGAGTTAATGTGACAAGAAAATTTGATTCTATTTCATTTTTTCTATAATTATCCAACACTAATCTTCCTTGGCCAGATGCAGCTCTAGAGCCGATCTCGGTTACTTCTCTTCTGTCGATCCTGGCCACGTTATTACCCAGCGTATAATCAACACGTATCCATTTCTTAATTGTAAAATCAAAATGGGCACCTGCCACTATTCTTTCTTCATCAGAATTGATCGTATTATATTTTGCAGACCAATGTGGGTTGTCATAACCTGTTACGTTAGGTTGTAAGGGTAAACCACTTTTATCTTCAAACGGAAGATTCAGATCCCAGTTGCGGGCAAGGAATAATGAGCGGGCAAAGGAAGATGCAGTACCACTAACCTGGTTCTCGCCAAAGAAACCACCTTCCTGGTTAGCTCTTGTATAAGCAAAATTTCCGCTAACATTAATTCCAAGGTTCAATCTTGTTGAAGCACCTAAGGAGAGATTGACTCTTTCAAGTTGTGAATTTTCAACATATCCTTTATGAAATAAATGTGATGCTGTAACACCAATGGAATTTTTTTCATCACCACCGCTAACATTTATTGAGTTTTCAGTAATAAGTCCTTTTCTAAAAAGGTCTTTTACATTATCAGGGTATGCACGAAAGGCAATATTAGCTGATGGAAAAAGTTCTGGATATGCAGCCTGGTAAGAAGGCCATGCAGGAATTGAATCCAGTGTACCGAAAGCCGGGCCCCAGGAGCCGTTCGCATTTGAATACCCCAATTGCGAACCAGCGCCAAATTCATTTTGATATTCCGGAAGGTTAGCGATCGTTTCAGTTGAGATCGATGATTTCAAATTAATTTCAGTTCCTTTTGTTCGACGAACGCTGCCAGATTTTGTTGTTATGACAATTACGCCATTTGAAGCTCTTGAACCATATAAGGCCGCAGCAGATGACCCTTTTAAAACGTTCATGGTCGCAATATCATTTGGGTCAAGATTTGCGATACCGCTTGAATACGCGCCGCCATTTGAAACCTGGCTCGTTGTTGTGAGCTGGTCATTGCTGTAAGGAACACCATCCACCACAATTAGTGGTTCACTGTTACCAAAAAATGAAGTGTTACCGCGAATTTGAATTCGTGTGGCAGCGCCAGGAGTTCCCTGTGAGCTACGAATATCGACACCGGCTACTTTTCCCTGCAGACCTTTTAAGATATCCGGCTCGGATTTTTGGAGCAGGTTATCAGGATTCACTTTTGAAACTGAATAACCGAGGCCACGGTCGCTTCGCCGAATACCCAGGGCAGTTACAACAACTTCAGCCATGACTCCCTGGCTCGTTATCGTTGTATTAATTGTTGTTTCATTGCCGATATTCACTTCGCCGGCTTGATAACCCGAAGAACTGAATACAAGAACAGCATTTGGAGGAGCCTGAATGCTATAATTCCCATTTTCATCGGCCGATACCGCTGTGGAAGTACCCTTGATCGTTACAGTAGCAAAGGGTACAGGTTTTCCCTCAGCGTTGGTTACTTTGCCTGTAACCGTTCTATTTTGTCCAAACATTATTAATGAGGACAAAAAGAATAAGGCAGTAAATAAGATTTTTTTCATGCAACTTAATTTTTGTTAAACACTATTGAGGTAGGCATCAATTTGCATGATTTTGCTTCAATGTGCCGATATTCAATTACCGAAGCATGAATGTTCGTTATTAAAACCCATCATTGAATTACCGAATTCTTCAGCAGTTTGTAATTTTTGATAAATGATGCAGCGATAATGCATCCATCGAAGTCAGCATTAATAGCTTTCACCTGCTCATGACTATCTGTTGATTTTAGCTTGCCTTTCGTAATGGTATTTGTCCACATGACATTATTTAATATTAGTTAACATGACGGACAAATAAATTAGTTGAAAATAACGTTTGATTATTTTCATGACTACACATGACGAAGCCGGAATATTAATTTTTGACCACAACCGTTGCTGCTATGGTAAAAGACTTTCAGTTAAGGCTTCTGTTCATCCCTTTGCTCGGGCTGCTGATCCCCGTAGTATCGGGTATTATTTCTTATGAAAAATATTCTGCTTTACAGCTAATAATTTCCAATTGCTATTTTATACTGACCTCGTTTATAATCTGGGGTGGGTGTAATTGGATACATATGAAGCTGCGGCCGATGTTTCGTAAAACACAGAAACCTTTTTTAAAGATCCTGTCCATATCAATTGTATCAGCTTTATATGGCGCAGCATCCGGCGGTGCAATGACAATGATCTGGTTTCGTTTTTCAAAGGACAGCTTTAACTGGGATAAGTTCTTTGCATTTATTGCTTTTACGATAATGGCGGTATCCATCTTTACATTGATATACGAAATACTTTTTTTAAGTAAAGAAAGGGAGCTGGATACAAAGATCGTTGATGAGCTGGACAGGGAACGAATGGAAGCAAAGCTTGATGTATTGAATAATGAGATTGATCCCCATTTTATTTTTAATTCACTCAATACACTGAATCACCTCATCATTACAAATCCTGATATTGCTTACGTATTTAATACCCGCCTTGCTGAAGTATATAAATATGTATTGATAAACAAGAATAAGGAGCTTGTTTCTTTATTGAAGGAACTTGAATTCATTGAAAGTTATTTTTTCCTGTTGCAGATCAGGTATGAAAATAAACTGGTATTTGAATTGGATGCGAAAGAAACTGAAATAAGAAAGATAATGATGCCGCCCTGTACATTACAAACGGTGGTGGAAAATGCAATAAAGCATAACGAGTTCAGTGCCGAAGATCCGCTACTCATAAAATTGTCTCTGAATGGGGAGTATTTGAAAGTAAGCAATAATAAAAAACCGAAACCCTATCTCGTTGACTCAACGAGTACCGGTTTAAGAAACCTGAGTTCAAGATATATGCTTGTGTGTAATAAAAATATTGTTATAGAAAACAAGGAAAACAGTTTCCTTGTAAAACTTCCATTAATAAGTAACCTTTAAACCTTAAGCCATGTTAAACACTATTATTATTGAAGATGAACGGCCGTCGCGGGAAAGTCTTTTGCAGGCCTTGTCCCGTGTTTCGGCGGATGTGAACCTGCTTGCAACAATTACATCTGTACAGGAAGGGATCAGTTATCTTGGACAACCACGAAATGCAGATATTATTTTCAGCGATGTGCAATTACCGGACGGCTTGTCGTTTGAAATATTCCGTCATTGTGTTGTTGATTCACCTGTGATTTTTGTTACTGCGTATGACGAATTTATGCTGAATGCTTTTGAGTATAACGGCATAGATTATTTATTGAAACCTGTTGATGAAAAGGAATTGGACAAATCGCTGAAGAAGTATAAAATGCTTCAGCATCATTTTGCAGTAAAGAACAATGATATAAGCAAACTTATCAATCCATTTTTACAACCGAAGAAAACAAGACTGGTTGTTAAGAAGGGAATTGAAAGCATAGCCCTGCCTTTTGATGATATTGTTCTGTTCTTTACTGAAAACAAAGTGGTCTATGTGATTGATAAGTCGGGCAGGAAATATTTATCTGATAAAAACCTTTGCGATCTTGAAATGGAATTGGATAAGAATAAATTTTTCAGGGCAAACAGGCAGTACATCGTCAATATAAATTACATCAAGAGCTTTAAACCATACGAAAAAGTAAAACTCCAGATCGATCTTGCTACATCAGATATTAATCATGCGATCATTGTAAGCCAGGAGACAGCGCCAATATTTCGAAAATGGGTTTATGAAGCATAATGATATAACGGACCAAAGTCCGTTCCTAATTTGTGTTGAATAATTTTTTAGCCCCAGCCTTAAAGCTGGGGCTATTCATGATAATTTCGCATTATAAGGGCTTTAGCCCCTATAATTTTTTATACATTATACTTTCTTATTTTGCATGAAGCAAAGTAAGTGTATGATGATAAGAATGGCTACAAAAGAAGATGCAGCAGGTATGCTGAACATCTACGCTCCATTTATTTTAAATTCTGGCATCACACAGGAAACAGAAGTTCCGTCGATCGAAGAATTTCAGAAAAGGATCATTTCAAATCTTACTGAAAGGCCCTGGCTTGTTTGCGAAATAGATAATGAGATCGCTGGTTATGCGTATGCAGGGAAACATCGTGACAGGAAAGGATACCAGTGGTGTACGGAACCTTCAGTTTATATTTCCGAAAAATATTATGGTTTTGGAATTGCAAAAGCATTATATACTGCTCTATTTGAAATTTCAAAATTGCAGGGTTATGTAAATGCTTATGCTGTTATTACATTACCCAATGACAGGAGCATTGCTTTTCATAAAAAATTTGGCTTTGATCATCTTACTGTATTTAAAAAAATAGGCTATAAGCTTAACCAATGGCATGACGTAGGCTGGATGCAATATGAAATAGAACCTCATGTAGCAGATCCTGCAGATCCAATTAAATTACCAAAGATCAATAAGACATTAATTGATTCTATTCTTGCAAAAGCTTCTTCATTAATAAAGAAATAAAAAAACCTCCTGTTGGAGGTTTTACTTTCTTTTCATTTTGCTCATTTATTTCTTACAAGTGTAAACGAGTTTTGCAAAGAAGAACGCTCCGCCATGTCCCATTTGCACTGCATCCCACATACCACCTGTTTCAGTTAATCCCGGATCTTGAATACTTGGGTAGGTATCCAAAATATTTGCACCACCGATCGCTACATGGAAATTTTTATTGATCTTATAACCGAATGTAAGATCTAATGTATGTGTTGCATCATATATATCCGGATCAGATTCATCAAAATTAAAATCGATCAACCGTACACCTGAGAAACGGGTAAGACGAGCAAATACATTGAAACGATCAACGGTATAATCAAAGCTTAAATTGATCTTATGATCAGGTGCTGATGCAAGAAGAAAATACTGTTCTCTTACTCCAAAATATATGTCTTCTTTTCCGGCAAGTAATGGAGTTGTGTTTATAGCTTCAATTTCCATGCTATTGAAGTTTGCAGCAAGAGTTGTATTTAATTTCCCCTTTCCAAGGTTTGTGTTATAAGTTGCTATCAGATCAAGCCCTCTTGTTTTTGTATCAACTGCATTTGTAAAAAATTGTGCAGCGCCAACATTCATACTTTGCAATATTCCGCCGATCTTATCATCATCAGTGTCAAATAAACCTGTCAATACGATACGATCTTTAACTCTTATCTGGTAGCCATCAACAGTAAGATTAAATTTCTTTCCGATCTTAGCGACAAAGCCCAGGCTGAAGTTGTTTGATGTTTCTTCTTTCAACTCTGGTATACCAACCTCTTTTGCCAACTGGCTTGTGTTTGGTGCAATTACCTGGTCGAATATCTGTCCTGCAACAACATTTGTAAACGTTGAACTGAAATGGATCTGTGGAAGTGATGGTGCACGGAAACCGGTACTCCATGATCCGCGGAAACTTAAATTATTATTGTATTTGATCTTGGCAGCCAGCTTATAATTATCGGTCCAGCCAAAATCGCTATAGTTCTCTATTCTTACAGCAGCGGCTAACAATACATTTTTTGTGATATCAAATTCTGCATCTACATAAGCAGCATAATTTTTACGACTTTGTTTTACAATATCCTTTGGTTGAAAACCGGGAAAGCCCTGTGAGCCGCCGGGACGGAAAGTAGTATCGGTTCCATTGATCGAAAAGATCGGTGGAATACCATTTGCATCAACATATTGTTTCCATGATGCAGTTTCACCAGCAAATATTTGATATTGTTCGTAACGATATTCTGTACCAAAAGCAAGGTTGAGACCTGCACCAACATTTTCAAACGGTTTTGAAAAGTTAGCGCTAAGAGTATTTTGTCCTAATTGAAAACCGCCTGCATCAAATTCACTAGGAGAACTCGCTTCAAGTGAAGCGTTCAACGTCTTTTCAACTCCATAATCAAAACGGTTACTTCCCCAGGTTCCATTAAAATCAGAGTTCCAGCCGCAGAATTTAGTTCTTACTCCAAATGAGATCGATTTATCAGTGATCTCAGAAGTGATCAGTGGATTAAAACCATCTGGATAGATCGCAATTACATTTCGTTCGCTTCCAGCATCACGGGTATAAGCATAGGCTTCTCCATTGCGACGATTATATCCGCCGAATGAATAGAATTCTGTTGGCCCGCCAAGACTTATTTTATTATTAAAGAAAACACGATAGTTTGAATATGACCCATCACCAAATTTCTGACGATAGTTATCAGGAAATATTGGTTCATAATTAGGGCGATATGTTTTTGCCTTATTCAAATAATCACCTGTGATATTGAAGAAACCATTGTCTTTTAATTTAAATCCATAATTCACATTGGCATTATATTCCAAACCATCTGTTTGACTTTCTAACACTTTTTGTCCATCATAATCGAGTGAAGCCCCATAACCTGTCATTCTTGTGCCAACTGTACCTGTCGCTGTAAGTTCATTTACGCTTGATTTTAAAATAATATTTATAACACCAGCGATCGCATCGGAACCATATTGAGCACTGGCGCCGTCACGAAGTATTTCTATTCTTTCAATTGCCGCAGCGGGGATCGCATTAAGATCCGTGCCTGTATTACCACGACCACGGCTACCATATAAATTAACTAAAGAGATCTGGTGCCTTCTTTTACCATTGATAAGAACAAGAGTTTGATCTGGTCCAAGTCCTCTTAACGTTGCAGGATCGATATGATCTGCACCATCGGCACCGGATTGACGATTTGAGTTAAAAGAAGGTGCTATATAATGAAGGATCGAATTGATCTCTACAAGACCTAATTGGTTGGTCACTTTTGCGACAGGAATGATATCGACAGGTACGGGTGTTTCTGTTGATGATCTTTTGAGATTACGGGTGCCCACCATTTCAACACCGGTGAGTGTAACGGCAGCAGTTTCAAGGGAAATATTTGCTGCTGAAAAAGCACTCACTTCACGGTCATTAAACCCAACGCCAGAAAATATAAGTACCGGGTTTGAACCAGAAACCCTGATGGTGTAATCACCATTTTTATCAGTCGTTGTTCCGGTTGTAGTACCTTTGAGTTTAACAGATATCCCTTCCACAGGACTTCCTTTATCATCAGTTACTCTTCCCGAAACAGTTTGTTGTGCAAATGCAGTTGTGATCAAAAAGAACAAGGAGCTAGCCAATAGCAAAAGTTTTTTCATCATGCTTTAAGTTTTGGTTCTCAATGTTTAAAAATAGGGAGTTTTTTTAATAATGAATCTATTTGAAATCAACAGCGGTTGAAAATAAAAAATCCCGTCCCCCTTAGGCGGGACGGGGTTTCAAATACTTTATATATAGTTATTACATGCCTTTTGTGGCTTCTAATATTTGATGCCGGTCGATATACTGAACAGCTACATCCACTTTGCCTGCATCATTATAATGGTAGTCAGCATGGGTCCAGAACCTGATGGTCTTACCATTTTTATATTTTACTTGAAGATTTGACCAAACCAATACCCATTTACCAAGAGAATGTCCCTGTGCCTGGCTAACGTTTACTTTTACTGGCAATACTACCTGACCAATAATATTTACTGAATCAATGATCTTCCAACGTCCAGTGTAATAATCCGCTATTGCTTGTTTACCTGTAAGACTATCTCCGCTTGACCAATAATATTTTGCATTATCATCATAGTTTGCTGTCATACCAGCCACATCACCTTTTGCAAAAGCCATCAGCGAGTTTTTAGCACCATCGGCTTCACTCATGGCAAGTATTTCATCACCGGTTTTTTTTGTTTCTGTGGTTACGGGAGTGGTTTCTTCTTTTGGTTTTTCTTCTGCTTTTTCAGCACAGGAAATAATAATGGTGGAGACAAGAACTCCGAAAAGGAATTTTTTCATAAACAATTTGTTTTTAGTTAATAAATGTGGGCGGAATTTCAGTAGAGCAAGATAAATTGATATTCAAGGGGAGTGGCTTATTAAATGTAACACTTTTTCAGCTTCACAAACAATTTCCTCAGAAAGGGCAACTTTTTTCAGGAAATCATGTTAAGATATATTAGCCGGATTTCTTAACTTTAAGAAGGATGTTATGAAAAGTAGCCTGCTTATATCGATCCTGGCACTTCTGTTTTGCAGTTGCAATGTGATGAAGAAGATGGAAGATGGTGTTTATATTCAACAACGAACTTCACTGAATAAAGATTATCCCCAGGTTGATTCTATTTTAATTGTTGCTAATGGCAATTCTTCAACTCAAAGGATCATGGAGGATGTAATGCCTTACTTTACTGATGGCTTGAAAAAGAGAGGTGTTAATACAACTTCCATATTTGTTTCTTATACTGATAGAAGAATAGATGAGTCAGAGTTCAATAAAAGGAATTATACTTATACGCTTTGGATATATGAACAGGATAAAACGTTGCAAAAATTGGACGGTTACGATCATCTTATCCCACTTGCCATGAAGTTAACTGACAACCGCACTTCGGATAATGTATGGATAGCAACTTCTATTTTTAATAATTATGTGAAGAAGGAATTTTACAAAGAAAGATATGCCGGTACATTGATGCTGATCTTCAGGGCAAATGGTATTATTAAATGAATTCTCTCAGCTGAATTTTGTTTTTGTAAGCAAACGTAGTGCGGTAATAGTTGTTATGACAAGAGTCGTATAGAAGAATATCCGGATAACTTGTTTATCTCTCATGTAGATCATCAGCATAGTAGAACAGATCATCATCAAACCAAGAATAAAAACAAATGCAAGCCGGTTGATGCTTGAACGAATTGCTTTATTGGTAAAACTATCCTCGCTGAAATTAATCTCATGCTTCATCACCCCATCTTTCATTTTACCAACGACTTCCCGGATATCTTTAGGAAGTTTGCTTACGAGGTACAAATAATCTTCAGCTGAATCAGTCACTATTTTCACCACCGCGTCCCAGCTGAACTGTTCTTTTATTTTTTCAGTAGCATAAGGACGTATCATATTTGCAATGGAAACATTGGCTTCAAGATTTTCTGCAAACTTTTGTATTGTAGCCAAAGATTTTATCAATGTAAAAAGATTGGAAGGTACAGTCAGCCCATATCTTGAAATAACTTTGAATGATTCGGTCATGATGGCGGAGATATCAACCTGCTCATAGCTCATGTAGCTATACTTCTTAATTATTTCTCCCAAACGGAACTCCAGGTCTTCCATTTCTTTGAAATACGTTATCTCAGATAAGCTTAATAAGGACTTAGCTATTCTATGAGGATCATTTTTGGAAAAGCCAAGCATGAAGTTTATCAATGCCTGAATTTGTTTTGGCTTTAAGCTTGCAGCCATTCCATGATCTAATAGCACGATCTGGTTATCGCCGCGAATGAAAATATTTCCCGGGTGTGGGTCGGCATGGAAGAATCCATGGCGAAGGATCATCTTTAATATTATATGTGTACCATTTTCTGCGATCACCTGTGGATCAAAACCAGCAGCTTTTAATCCATCAATATCATCAGGGCGCAAACCCTCTATATATTCCATTACCAGTAATCGCTGACGACAATGTTGTATAAAAACTTTTGGGATATAACAAGTGGGATCATCCTTGAACATATCAGTGAATCGAAGCATGTTTGATGCCTCGTTGTTGAAGTCAAGTTCTTTCATCAGGTTTTCGCCGAAATCTTCCACAAAACCAATTACGTTAAAGCTTGTAAGTCCTGGATAAGTTTTTACTACTTGCCTTGCCAATACTTTCATTAGTATAAGATCGATCTCGATCTTATGTTTAATATGCGGACGCTGGATCTTTACGGCTACTCTTTCACCTGTTTTTAAAGTACCTGTATAGACTTGCGCAATTGAAGCAGAAGCAAGATGCTTTTTTTCGAGGGTAAGAAAAATTTCTTCAAGAGGATCGCCTAATTCTGTTTCAATAAGACTGATGGCTTCGCCATCATCCAGCGGTCTTGCATTTGATTGTAATTTTTTTAGCTCTTCACGTAAATGATCAGATGCGAGGTCTGGTCTGTCTGCAACGATCTGACCAAACTTGACAAATGTTGGTCCCAGCTCTTCAATTGTTTGGCGAAGTTGTTCGGCTCTGCTGGTAAGTCTTTTTCCCTTTGGATCAAAAATGCGACGCATCCATGTGTTGTACATCCAGTTCTTGACAACATGTTTGAAAATAATAAAGAAAATAGCTATCAGCCGGAAGAAATTTCTAAAAAACCTGGCGATCTGGAAGATCCACATGGGGTGTGCAGTTTATTCTTTAAAGATAAGGGTCTTATCCTTTTAACCAACCTTCCAGTATTTGTTTTTGTAAAGGATCAGTGTTTTCGGCAGGAGAGATATTAAATGGTTTTTCAGTTTTTTGAGTATATATAATTTCTATGTCTGTCATAACTTTATTAATAAGTACTGTAAGACTTATTTTATCACCGGGCTTCGCACTTGTGATGGTTTTATTAAAAACGGTTGTTGTTGCTTTTTCACCATCGATCTTTAGTAATTGCTGACCTCTTCTTATCCCTTTATTCCATGCTGGTGATTCAAAATCCACATTTGCAATAAACACACTGTCCTCCCTTTCTCTTAAAGTAAAGCCTGTATATGCGCCAGGCAATATTTGTGTAGTTGTATCAATCGTTAATCCTGCATAGCTAAAGTAGGTTGGATAATCGAGTTCTTTAGTAGTTGTGACATATTCGTATTCTTTAGCAAGTGAAACACCTGCAACAGATTCGAAAGCATTCCTTAATTCTTCTTCGGTAAACCCTCTTTTCTTTTTTTGATAATATTCTTTGTATAAGAATCGCATTACATCATCAAGTGACTTTTTGTTATTCGTTGCCTGGCGGATCTTAAAATCAAAAAGTAGCCCGACTGCAGGTCCTTTATCATAATAAGAGATGGTTTTATTTACTTCATCACCGGTTCTTCCAAATGGCCCATCACTCCAGGTCTCATAGCTGGCTTGTTCCAATGTTTGATATCGTTTGCCAGGTTTATTTTCAAACGCAACAATATTTCCCCGAAATGCATTGAGTAATTCCTGTTCGTTTGTGATACCGGCTCTTTTTACTACCATATATTCATAATAAACAGAAAGGCCTTCGGAGATCCAAAGCATTTTAGTCCTGCTGCCTTTGTCATAATCAAAAGGGCCAAGCTCGATCGGTCGGATCCGTTTTACATTATAATGATGAAAATATTCATGCGCCAAAAAATGAAGAGTGCGAACATAACTGCCCCGGTCTTTAAAATTACTTCCATTAAAACCAAACGTTGTATTATTTAAATGTTCAATACCGCCGGGGCCAGAGCCAATTGCAATGAACGTATAATTTTTGTAAGGAATATGCCCGATGATGTTTACAGATGCTTCAACAATTTTTTTCAGATCAAGCATGAACTGCTCCCTGTCAAAATCACCGAGCTTAAGACCGATAAAACGGTGTGTAATGCCTCTTACTTTAAATGGAGTCAATTCTTCGAGATTGCCAACAAGGATCGGGCTGTCGTATAAAATATCAAAGTCTGGTGCAGTGTATGTGAATTTTTTACCGGCAAGTGAATCTAAACCTGTTGCCACCCGGTTCCATTTTGCATCAGGTACCACTATTACCTGCACAGGATGATTTATCATTTTGTCAATATGCAAAAAAACAGCACCAGGTAAAATGTAACCCCGTGTTTCATCCAGATAGGCTGTAGCTACAAACGGTCTAACGGTTTTTATTTCATAAGAAAGATTTACCGTGTTAGAATTATTACTTGTTACCCTCCATGTATTTTCATTCGTTTTGTCCCATTTTAATTCCTTACCGGTTTCATCCGTTGCTTTCAAACTTTCAAGATTTTTTGCAAAATCCATTTTTTGATAATAACCGGGAGTCCAGGCGGGCATTTTAAAATCAATAAACTCCTTTTTTATTCCTTTACAAGTAAGCTGTACATGAAAGAAATGCCATTCAGGATTGTCCATTCTTACTGTGTAGACTAGCGAACTTTTTTGCGCAAGAACTGAGATGGAATAAAATAAAAAAAGAAAAAGCGAAGTAAAGGCTTTGTTTGTTTTCATTGACAGGGTAACTATTTAAGATGTTTTTTATAAAATTCAAGTGTCCGTTGCCAGGCTAATTTTGCAGCGGCTTCATTATATCTTGCCGGAGATGTATCATTATGAAATGCATGTTGAGCTCCTTCATACATATATAGTTCATAATCGATCTTATTTGCCTTCAGCGCTTCTTCATAAGCAGGTATCCCAGCATTCACGCCTTCATCAAGAGATCCATAATGTAATTGCACTGCAGCTTTTATTTTTGGAACATCTGCAGCTGCCGGTTGGCGACCATAAAATGCAACTGCGGCTTTCAGATCAGGAATATTTACTGCAAGGCTATTTGCCATTGCACCACCCCAGCAGAAACCGACACAACCAATTTTACCATTGCAATCTTTTCTTGTTTTTACATAATCAAAAGCGCCAATAAAGTTTTTCAAATTATCTTCCGCTTTCAGGTCTCGGAATGCATTCCTTGCTTCATCTTCATTGGCAAATGTTTTTCCCAATGCTGCCAATGCATTTGGAGCAATGGCAAGATAACCAGCTGAAGCGGCTCTTCTTGCCACATCTTCAATATGTGCATTCAAACCACGATTCTCATGAATTACAATTACAGTTGCATACTTTTTCTCTTCCTTTGGTCTTGCTATATATGCCTTCATTTCATTGGGCGCACCCGGATAATTTATGTATTCTGTGATCAGATCTTCATCCGGAGTGATACCAGCTGTTGAATAATTGTTTTCTATTTGTGCTAATACAGATTGAGTGAGAGCAATGCTTCCAGTAATGAGTGTAACTCGTTTAATAAAATCAGCACGGGTAATAGTGGCTGAATGAATATACTCATCGTATAAATTAATAATCTTCTGGTCCATACAATTAATTTAAGGGAGCTAAAGTTACGAAAGCAAAATAAATTAAGAACGGCAATTCTTGTATTCGCAAGTTCATTACCTTAGCCATCTTAATTTTTTAAAAGAACATTTATGAAATACTTATTTACTGCTGCTATTGTTGCAGCATCATTAATCGCCTGCAATAGTAGTGATGAAAAAACAGAGCCAACTACAGAAACTAAAGAAGCTGGACACGACGCTCATGCTTCTACAGCTACAACAGTCGAAATGCCACCGATGCCTGAAGTTCCTGCGAATGCAAGAGTTTATTTTGCAAACCTGAAAGATGGGCAAACTGTTACTTCACCACTAAAAGTTGAAATGGCGGTGGAGGCAATGCATGTAGATACGGCAAATGGGGTATTGAAACCTGCATCAGGTCATCATCATATCCTTGTTGACATTGATTCGATCAAAACAGGCGAAGTGATCAAAAAAGATTCTGTTCACATCCATTTTGGGAATGCACAAACTTCTGCGGAAATTAAACTACCTCCGGGTAAACATTCATTAACACTGCAGTTTGCTGATGCCATGCATCGTTCTTATGGAAGCAAGCTTACAAGTAAGGTAACTGTAGACGTAAAACAATAAGCTATTTTTTTATATTTCTATTATGCCCCATTAATTGGGGCATTTTTATTTTATGTTATTCAAAGTTTAAAGTTTGATTGTGTATAAAATTTAATTCCCTGAATTACAGTTAAAAAAAACATAGTTTTTCCTGCTGGCATGGCCTTTGAAAACCAATAGTAAAATCAATGATTATGAAAAAAGTAACAATGGTCCTGTCTGCGGCTTTAAGTTTATTATTTTTAAACGTCAACGCTCAGCAGGCAGTAGGTATTAAAGGAGGTGTAAATATTGCCAGCTTAAGTGGGTTTGAAGGTCGAAGCAGGATCAGTGCTCACGGAGGGTTTTTTCTGCATCATACTATAAATAAGAACTGGTGCTTTCAACCTGAGTTGTTGTATTCAGGCGAAGGACAACGTTACATGTCCGGTGGAGTGGAAAGAACATTAGCACTCGGTTATCTTCAACTTCCATTGATGATCCAGTATTATCCTGCACCACAAGTGTATTTTGAGGCAGGACCACAGTTTGGCTTGCTTTTAAGTGCACAAGATAAAGTTGACGATGAATCAGGACATATAAATGCAAGAGAAGATTTTACTGCAGCACAAGTAGCTTTGGGATTAGGGATAGGTTATAAAGCTTCAGAACAATTAATATTATACGGTCGCTATAATTTTGGTTTAACCGATGTTACAAAATTCGATAACATAGTAGACCATAGCCAGGTTGGCCAATTGGGGATTGCGATCCGATTAAAACATTAATTTAAATTCTTTTTACAAGCGATCATGGGATTCATGATCGCTTTTTATTTAAAGAAAATATTAACTGAAAATTTCGATAATACTCTCCTTTAAACATTCAAACAACTCTTTAACAATAAAGCTGGCATATTTATCGTCATATACAAGTTGACAATAATTAGCTCTTATGGGGTTTAGAAATGTAAACCGGGTCACTGAATTGAGAAGCATTTTTTACAACCTAAATCCTTTTTAAATGAAACGTATCTTAAAAGCATCTTTAATAACGATCGGCGTATTGTTTTTTGGTGCAGTGCAAAACAAATCCTCAGCCCAGGTCTCCGTTAGTGTTTCTTTCCAAACTTTTTATGATGATCTGAGTCCTTATGGGGATTGGATAGATTATCCCGATTACGGGTATGTCTGGAGACCAAGTTCCAGGTATAGCAACTTCCATCCATATCAATCGGAAGGACATTGGGCATGGGCTGAAGACTATGGTTGGCTTTGGGTTTCTGACTATGAATGGGGATGGGCGCCATTCCACTATGGTCGTTGGATCTATGACGATTGGAGTGGTTGGCTTTGGGTACCTGACTATGAATGGGGACCTGCATGGGTAGTATGGCGCGGCGGTGGTGATTATTATGGATGGGCGCCGATGAGCCCGGGCATCAATATCAATCTATATTTTGGTAACAGGTATAATGTGCCATACAACTATTGGTGCTTTGCTCCAAGACAATATATTAACTCACCACATCTTTCAAGGTATTATGTTGACAGAGGAAGAAATACTACCATTATTAATAACACAACAATTATTAATAATTACGGGGGAAACAGGAGTTACGCAATGGGGCCATCTCGTAATGACTTCGAAAGATACTCCAGTTCAAGAATTAATCCTGTTAGGATCCGTGAATCGCAAAGAGCTGGACGTACCATAGCAAGAAATAATGAGGTTTCTATTTACAAACCTTACATTAATCGTGGTCGTGATGCATCGCCAAGAAATTTTGAGACTTACAGACGAGGTACACAGGATAATACAAGAACAAGACAGCAAAACACGGAAATACAAAACCGGGATAATACAAGAATTGACAGGCCATATCAGAACAGAGGTAATCAAAGAACAGAAAGGCAACAGTTCCCTAATCAAAATGATCAACGAGTGGAAAGGCAGCAAGTACCGGATAGAAATGACCAGCGAGCTGAAAGACCTTATCAGAATAGAGGCCGGCAAACAGAAAGACAACAGTTCCCTCAATCAAATCAAAGAGTAGAAAGACAACAGTTGCCGAATCAGAATGATCAAAGAGTAGAAAGGCAGCAAGTACCGAATAGAAATGATCAGCGAGTTGAAAGACCATATCAGAATAGAGGTAATCAAAGAATAGAACGACAGCAGCAGCCTCAGTCTAATCAAAGAGTGGAACGCCAACAATTTCCTAATCAGAATAATCAGCGGGTAGAAAGACAACAGGTGCCAAATCAGAATAATCAGCGGGTAGAAAGACAACAGGTGCCAAATCAGAATAATCAAAGGGCAGAAAGACCATATCAAAGTCGTGGACAACAACCTCAAGTACAGAATCAGTCTCAGCAACAAAGAGGTAATAGTAATGGAAACGGTAATGGCAATGGGAATGGTCGCGGAAGAGGACGTGGTAATTAATTTTTTAAATATAATTTTCAAAAGAGCTTCCTTTTATGGAAGCTCTTTTATTTTATAAAACCTGGTTCGGTGATTTTATGTAACTTTTCCCGACTTTAAGATTCAATAATTATATAGCTGCTTTATGAAAAAGAAACTTCATCGCCGTGATTTTGTAAAAACAACAGCGGCGGCTTCTGCTGCATTTACAATTATTCCCAGGAGTGTTTTAGGAAAAGGATTTATTCCGCCAAGTGATAAAATAAATATTGCGTACATCGGCTGCGGCACGCAAGGACTTAGAGAAATGTGTGAGTTGATAGTAAATCCGGAAATTCAGATCACTTCAGTTTGTGATCCGAACAAATTGACTACAGATTATCTGGATTGGTCACCAAACGGAATTCGTGATGGGATTCGAAAAGTATTAGAGAATCCAAATTGGGGTGCAAACTATACGGGAATCCCGGGAGGAAGAGATATTGCTAAAGATCTGATCGATACTTATTATTCAAAGAAAAATGCTGCTGGTTATAAAGGATGTACTTCGTATGTTGATTTCAGAGAACTGTTTGAAAAGGAAAAAGATTTTGATGCTGTAAAAATTATGACACCTGATCATTTGCATGGATATATTTCTGTTGCTGCAATGAAAAAAGGAAAACATGTGGTGATACATAAGCCACTTGCCAATAGAATGTATGAAGCGAAGCTGGTAATGAAAACGGCAAAGGAAACCGGTGTGAGTACGCATTTACTTGCATGGAGCAAAAGAACGGGTATGGCATTAGTAAAAAAATGGATCGATGAAGGACAAATTGGAACACTGAAAGAAATTCATAACTGGAGTAATCGCCCTGTATGGCCTCAATGGACAGCGAATCCAAAAGAATCAGTGGCCATCCCTAAAGATTTCAACTGGGATCTTTGGTTAGGAGTTGTGCCTGACCGGCCTTATCATCCAACATATACACATAATGTTTTTCGTGGATGGTATGATTTCGGTGGTGGCGCTATTGCCGATATGGGCCATTATAGTTTGTGGCCATTATTCTTAACGCTGGGAATAAATACAGCACCGCTTTCTGCAGAAGCTTATGGTACTACAACAAGAGTTGTGGAGAACCAGGTTTGTCGTCCTTATAACAATGATGTAGCATTCCCTGTATCCTGTATCGTTCATTTTAAATTTCCAAAACAACAAACATTGCATGCATTTGATCTTTATTGGTATGATGGAGGAATGAAGCCACATGCATTCGATGAGTTAGGAGGTAAACCACTTGATCCGGAAGGAATGATGTTTGTTGGTGATAAAGGAAGAATTATTTCAGGTTTCAGATGTGAAAATCCAAGATTGTTGCCTGACGAAAAGATGAATTCTTATATGCAGGGCAAAGAGCCGCATAAGGAAGAAACAGAAAGTGGTGATCCGCATTGGATAAACGCTTTTAAAAATAAAACACAATCACCCGGAAGTTTTTTAAATGCAGGATCGGTTACAGAAACAATTTTATTAGGAGCAGCTGCATTGAGAGTAAAGAAAAAAGTGGAATACGATTCGGCAAGTATGAAGATCACAAACGATGAAGCTGCAAATAAATACTTTTTCAGGGATTATCGTCTTGGGTGGGAGATGTAATTTAAGATTTGAAATTTTATATTTTAAATTATGATTTATGGAACGCAGAAAATTTATTGAATCATCAGTTGCACTTGGGGCAGCAAGTGTAATTAGTCCATCACTTTTTAAAAAAGAACTTATGGCAGAAACAAAATCACTTCCAAAAGATGATATCTCCATTGCACAATGGGCGTTGGTTGAAGAAATAAGAGCAGGCAAATGGAAGAATCTTGACTTCCCTAAAATAGCAAGGGAAGATTTTGGAGTAAATGGAATTGAATTTGTAAACACCTTGTTTGAAGTCCCAACAGAAGATTATCTGAAAAAACTAAAGCAAAATGCAGCTGATCACGGAATAACAATGGTACTTATTATGTGTGATGCAGAAGGAGATGGCGCTGCCGATACAAAAGAAGGACGAAAACAATTTGCGATCAATCATCGTAAATGGATCGATATTGCTCATTACCTTGGATGTCACGCTATACGCACCAATTGCAGGGGCCCGCAAAATGCAGATAAGAAAGAGGCATTGAAATGGGCTACTGACGCATACAATCAATTATTGGAGTATTCAAAACCTGCGAACATCAGTGTTGTAATAGAGAATCATGGTGGTGTTTCCAATGATCCAGATTGGATGGTAGAATTAATGAAGAAAGTAAACAACCCTCTTTTTGGTACTTATCCGGATTGGAGGAAACCGGCTGCTGATTTTGACAATTTCGCTTATTTGCAAAAAACTTTACCTTATGCAAAAGGCATGTCTTATCGCAATCAGCCCGATGATGCATTAACTATAAAAATGATCGAATTAAGTAAGAAAGGCGGGTATAAGGGTTGGTATGGGATTGAATCGAGTGGGAGAGAGGAGATCAAAAAAGGAATAGAGTTGTTAAAGAAACATTTGCTGAATCAATCGTGATCCTTCAAATCACTTATCTAATCCGACTTTTTTCATAAGTGTTGCATATCGTGGATCATCCCGGAGATTATTCAAACGCGGCTCCATTTTTAAATAGCGTACCGAGCCTGACCTTTTATCAATAGCATCTTCCAACCATTTAAATGCATTGTCCTTATCGTTTAACCCAGCATACACTAATGCTATAAAAAACGGGATAGGGTATTCTTTATTCTGTACTATCAATGTGTCAAGACATTTTTTTGTTTCAACAGTATTTCCGATTGATGCATAAATATTACCAAGAGCTGCAAGAAAATTTGGATTACCAGGCGAACGTTTTAATGCTTCACTATAATCTTTGATCGCTGGATCAGACATTTTTTTTTGCTGGTAAGCCATTCCACGTATCCAATAAGGTGTTCTCGCATTTGAATCAAGCTCCATTGTTTTTCCCTCTTGTCTTATGGCGTCATCAAAATTTCCGGCAGAAAGCATAGCCATTCCAAGATCGGCGCTGATCCGTACAGAAAGTGGATCAAGTTCTTTTGCTATTTTCATCTGTTCAACTGCTTCGCCTGAACGACCCATTGCTGTAAGACAAAGCGAATACCAATGATAAGCCAATATATAACCCGGATCCAGGTCAAGAGCTCTTCTAAATCCTTCTTCAGCTTCTTTCCAATGCCACTCGTGCAGGCTGATATGTGCAAGCGAATTATTCGCTTCGGCAAGGTCTTTATCTATTTCGAGAGCTTTCAACGCTGCTTGTTTTGCTTTTGGGGTTGATTCTTCAAAAGATAAAACGTCATAATCAAAAAGTGTGAGATAAACATCAGATAGTCCTGAATATGCTGCAGCATATTGAGGGTCTTTTTTGATAGCACTTTCAAAATAGATGATCGCTTTTTTTAATCCCTCATCTGTTCTCTGGTTCCATTGGTAACGTCCTTTGAGATAATCTTCAAATGCATCCGGGTTTTCTGTGTTACGTTTAGTTAACCGGTTGGCATGTTTATCAAGCAATTTAATTTTCAAATTACTGACGATCATTTTTGATATTTCATCCTGGATCGAAAAAACATCTTGTATTTGCCGGTCAAAAGTTTCTGACCAAAGATGTGTTCCGTTCTGCACTTCGATCAATTGGGCTGTAATACGGATTGTATTGCCCGATTTGCGAACACTCCCTTCTAAGATATTAGCGGCTCCTAATGCTTCCCCGATCTTTCGGATATCCTGGTTTTGTCCTTTGAAGGAAAAAGATGATGTACGTGAGATCACTTTCAGATCTGGGATTTTTGACAGCAGGTTTAATAGTTCTTCACTCATACCGTCACTAAAATATTCCTGTTCTTTATCATTGCTCATATTAACAAAAGGAAGAACCGCAATTGACTTTGTCATCGTGGCACTAGAATTGGCTGGTTGATCATCTTTTGAAGCAGTGAAGCCACCTTTGAAAATATAAGCTGCTATTAAAATAATCAATATTAATAGCAAAAGAACTGCAGTTCGTTTAGGCTTTATCTTTTGCCCGATCTGTTGTTGAGCAATGGCTACTCCATCTGCAATAACCTGGTAAACTTTCACAGGTTCCTTTACGTTTTTGAGCTTCTTCTCGGTAAAAAATTTTGTTTGAAATCCTGTTTTATTGGCGATGCTATTGTGAATAGATTCTGAGATCCAAATGCCTCCCGGTGTTGCCAGTGCCTGGATACGTGAAGCAATATTCACACCGTCGCCAAACACGTCGTCATTTTCAAAAACTACTTCGCCCAAATGAATACCGATACGTAATTGAAATTGTTTTGAGGAGTTACATGCTTGCTGAATTTTGATAGCGGCATTTACTGCATCAGAAACTGTTGTGAAACTTGCCATCACTCCATCCCCCAGCTCTTTTATCCATCTGCCATTGTATTGCTCAATGATCGGTTTTTGGATACCGCGGTTTATATCGAGAAACTCAAATGCTTTTTGTTCATCTTTGCCCATCAATGCAGTGTACCCGACAATGTCAGTGAACATGATAGCAGCCAGTTGGCGAGTGGAGGACATGATACCAGTATTCGTCTTTGAAGTTAAAAAGGTTTTAGGGAAAACCCTATAGAACTAAAGTTGCATATTAATCAATCCTCGTCATGATATAAATTGAAACGATCGCACCAGGTAAACATAATAGCCGCTAGTTGGCGGGGAAGACATAAAAATTTCTTGTTCTAAAAAAACAGTTCTATGCATAGAGTATTCCTGTGTGAAACGAGTAAATCATTCCATTCCCATCTTCTTCAGTAATTCTTTAAATCCTTCTTCATTTCTCAAAGGATCAAAAAGTTTATCTACTTTAATACTTAGCAGACTTATATCGTAAAGTCGGTAAGCCAGGTTTAATCTTTCTATTGCTTTTGATTTTTGATCCAACCATGCATAAAGAATACCGGTTTGGAATGCATGATCATAGGATGAAACTTTCTCTAATGAATCAATAACTTTTTTTGCAAGGTCGATCTTCCCGGTTCGTATATAAGCAACACTCTTTAGCAATGAAAAAGGAAGCCTGGCACTATAAACCAAAACACTATCATATTCATCTTTTAGAAAATGATACATCATTTTAGTGCCGATCAATGTATCCGGTCTGTTGGTTGGTCGTATTTCATTTCTGTAGGCAAGAAATTTTTCCGGGTTACGTGAATAACGATAATAGTTAAGCCAACCACTTTGTATGATCATTGAAAGAGGGTCAAGTTGTTTAGCTTTTACAAGATTTTTTTCGGCATCTTTAAAATTTCCCATTTCAACCTGCGCAAATGCCAGGTATACATATCCTTCAGCATTGTTGGGATTTAAAGCGATGGATTTGTTTAGTTCTTTAATAGCCGAAGCCGGAGAAAGAGTGGTTGTTTTAAGAACTTCGCCGAGCATCATATGAGTTTCGGATCGTCTGGGGCCATACTCAACCGCAGTTAATGCTGCATCCAGCGACTTGCGAACATAATAAGGTCTTTCATCCTGGTTTCTCCATGGAATTTTAGAATATACATTAGCCAGCTCAGCCCAGGCTAGTGAAAATGTAGAATCTTTTTTTAATACAGCTAACAACGGATCCACTCTTTGGAATAAGGGTAATTTTTTTGCTTTCAGGTAATCTTCATAAGCTTCCACATTTTCCGTTGCTCTTTCATCAATTATCAATTTTACATTTAATGCATTTGCTATATTCTTCGCTACTTCACTTTGTATTGTAAATATTTCGGATGAATTCCTGTCATAAGATTCTGACCAAAGATGTTCGTCTGTTTTTGCATTTATCAGCTGGGCGGTTATCCTTAATATATTTCCTTCTTTCCTTACGCTTCCTTCCAATATGGTGGTCACACCTAATTCGTCAGCTATTTCTTTAATATTTTTTTTAATACCTCTATATTCCATTACTGATGTTCGTGAGATCACTTTCAGATCCTCGATCTTCGAAAGCTGTGTGATGATATCTTCAGTGATCCCATCGCTGATGTATTGCTGCAGCGTATCATTGCTCATATTTTCAAATGGCAATACGGCAATGGATTTTTCAGTCCCGGTAAAGCTTTTGATTTTGTTTTTAAGCAAACTGGGTAGAAAGAGAGCAAGAAGAGTTATTACAATTGTTGCGGTTGAAATCAATATCCATTTACGCTGTGCTTTTAATTGTTTCCTGGTTGTTATTTTAACGATCCTTCCTTCGATCTTCTCTTTTTCAGGCACAGTCAAACCTTCATTGGACAAAGCATACACTTCCATCGGTTCTGCAACGTTTTTCAGTGTGTATCTTCCCAGGTAAGCTGTTTTAAAATCATGGTGGTTCCTGATCTTATCAAAGACTTCTTTTGAAAAAAGTATGCTTCCTGGCTGCCCCAATGATTGAATTCGTGCTGCAATATTTACTCCATCACCCATTATTTTACCATCTTCATAGATCACCTCGCCAATATGAAGACCAATGCGAAGAGGTACCGGTGGATCGGCTTGCATTTGTTGCTGAATAACATGAGCACAATGCATCGCCTGGGTAATGCTTGTAAAAATGCATAGACTGCCATCGCCATAAAATTCTATTACTTCTCCATCAAATTCTGCTACCGTGTTTTCCAAAACAGCCCGGTGATGCTTTACCATTGTAACAGCTGATTGTTCATCACGCTGCATCATTGCTGTGTAACCGGCAATATCTGTAAACAAAATAGCAGCAAGTTGGCGAGTTGAAGACATAGGTTAAGATTAATACACAATTATTTTTTTAATGATTTATAAATAGACTCCACAAAAAAGTATTTGTCGAATACAGCAACATAACCTTTTAGCGGGTCGCTGTCTGCAATTTGTTGAAGTGTTTTACCTTGTTTAATTCCATCAGCTACTTTATTCCGCACAGTTACAAGCATATTTTTATAATCAATCAAATCTTTTTTAGTTGACATAGCACCATGACCAGGAATAATTCTCGACTGATCATTTGTAACAGTGATCAGTCGTTCGACTGCCTTGATCATTCCATCAATGCTACCGCCGGCGCCCTGGTCAATAAATGGAAAACCATAAAGAACAAAAACATCGCCGCAATGGAAGATGTTTGATTCTTTAAAATGAATGATCACATCACCGTCAGTATGTGCATTTTTTGCATAAAACACATGAACGGTTTCTCCATTCATGTGAAAAGTTACCGAATCGGCAAAAGTAACTTTTGGCAAAGCTTCATAAGGAGATGCTTTTTGTGTTTGCTTTAGCGCCTCAAATAGATAATCAGCCGATAAACGTTTTCTAACGTTATCATGCGCTAAAATAATAGCTCCCTGGCTACCAAAATTTTCATTTCCTCCTGCATGATCACCATGAAAATGCGTATTGATAACAAACCTTACAGGTTTATTGCTGATCTTAGAAAGAGCTGTTTTTATTTTTTCAGTAAGTGGGGCAAACTGGTCATCTATAATAATTATTCCATCATTCCCAACCAAAACACCAATATTACCTCCGGAGCCTTCCAACATATAAATAGATTCAGTGAGTTTATTGGTCTTGATCTCGACGGAATCAAAATTTTGGGAATGGAGTGAAGTACAAAAAATGAAAAGGGACAGCATTGTGGCCCAGAGATTATTTTTCATAAACAGCTAGTGTGGTGATGAAAGAGTTATATCAGCCTGCTGAAGTTAATAAAAAATCCCGCCAACGGCGGGATAAAATATCATCTATCAAACATCGACTATAGCTGGTCAGGCTTCGGCTTCCATATAGCTTTCGATCGGCTCGCAAGTACAGATCAGGTTCCTGTCACCATACGTATTGTTAACTCTTGCTACAGAAGGCCAGAATTTATTTTGCGTAACATAATACATCGGAAAAGCAGCTTGCTCTCTTGTGTATGGTCTGTTCCACTCACTATTAACAACTACAGATTGTGTATGAGGTGCATTCTTTAATGCATTATTTTTTCTATCCATCTTTCCTTCTTCAATGTCTCTTATTTCCTGGCGAATACTGATCAACGCATCGCAAAACCGATCAAGCTCAGCTTTATCCTCACTTTCTGTTGGCTCGATCATGATAGTACCCGGTACAGGAAAACTCATTGTTGGCGCATGAAAACCATAATCCATTAAACGTTTTGCAACATCTTCCGCTTCTATCTCTGCTGATTTTTTAAATGGACGCAAGTCAACAATGAATTCATGTGCACACTGACCATTATGATTTGTATAAAGGATCTCAAATTGTCCCTGCAATCTTGCACGCATATAGTTTGCATTCAGAATTGCATATTCAGTTGCCCTCTTTACACCAACATTACCCAACATTCTTATATAACCATAAGAAATAAGCAAAATTGATGTACTTCCATAAGGAGCCGCACTTACAGCGCCACTCACTGTGGACTGTGGACCATGGACAAGGGACACATGGCCAGGTAAATGTTTTGCAAGATGTTTTTTTACACAGATCGGTCCCATGCCAGGTCCGCCACCACCGTGTGGTATTGCAAAAGTCTTGTGCAAATTCAAATGGCAAACATCTGCACCGATCAATCCAGGTGCTGTCAATCCAACCTGTGCATTCATATTGGCGCCATCCATGTACACTTGTCCGCCATGCTGATGAATAATGTCTGTGATCTCTTTTACTGTTTCTTCATACACGCCATAAGTACTCGGATAAGTGATCATAATACCTGAAAGATTTGCAGAATGTTCTTTTGCTTTTGCTTTCAGATCTTCTATATCGATATAGCCATTTTCTAATGCTTTTACAACAACTACTTTCATTCCCGCCATAACTGCACTTGCAGGATTGGTACCGTGTGCAGAAATGGGGATCAACATCACATTACGATGTGCATTGCCATTTGCTTCATGATAATCACGAATAGCTAACAGGCCGGCATATTCTCCCTGTGCTCCGCTGTTCGGCTGCAAACTGCATGCATCAAGGGCAGTGATCTTACATAAATATTTTGAAAGATCATCAACGATCTGTTTGTAACCTTCTGTTTGATCTGCAGGAGCAAAAGGATGGATCTTGCTCCAATGGCTCCAGCTCAATGGCATCATTTCGGATGCTGCATTCAATTTCATTGTACAACTTCCTAAAGTGATCATTGAAGTATTTAATGAAAGGTCTTTATTCTCCAGCGATTTTATATAACGCATCATCTGGCTCTCGCTACGATGAGTATTGAAAACCGGGTGCGTTAAGTATGATGATGTTCTTGCTAAGCTTTGAGGAATATGATCTGGTTCATCATCATGATGAATGTCGAAAGCTACGGGATTTTTATCATCTTCAAAGCAATTGATAAGATCATAAAGGTCTTCGGTAAGCGTTGTTTCATCAATTGAAATGCTGATATACTTATTATCAATATAGCGGAGATTGATCTGTTGCCTTTCTGCTTTTTCTTTTATAATTGAAATATTATCAGCTTTAATGGTGATCGTATCAAAGAAATTTGTCGACACCAATTCAAAACCTATTTCTTCAATTGCCTCAGCAACAGTCTGCATCAACACGGCAATTCTTTTTGCAATATTTTTTAAGCCATCGGGCCCATGAAATACACCATACATGGCAGCCATATTAGCTAGCAATGCCTGCGCTGTACAAATATTTGAGGTCGCTTTTTCTCTTTTGATATGTTGCTCCCTTGTTTGCAAAGCCATGCGTAATGCACGGTTATTATTAGCGTCAACACTTACACCGATGATACGACCGGGTATACTTCTTTTAAAATCATCTTTCGCTGCAAAGAAAGCAGCATGAGGTCCGCCGTATCCAAGGGGAACACCGAATCGTTGTGCAGAACCGATTGCACAATCAGCGCCAAGTTCACCGGGAGGAGTAAGTAAGGTCAAAGCCAACAGGTCAGTAGCCATTACAACAAATGCGCCTGCTGTATGAACATGATTGATAAATTCACGGTAGTCTTCTATCGAACCTTTATTATTCGGATACTGAACGATTGCGCCGCAATAAGTGGAATCGATTGTTGCTTTTTTATAATCGCCTGTAACGATTTCGATGCCGATAGGTTTTGCTCTTGTATATAAAACATCCTTTGTTTGCGGGAAAACTTCTTTATCGACAAAAAACTTTGGATGTGTTATATGATCTTGTTTGTTGAGCGTATTAAAGAACATCGTCATTGCTTCTGCAGCAGCTGTAGCTTCATCCAACAAACTTGCATTGGCAATTGGCAGAGCAGTCAGGTCGCTGACCATTGTTTGAAAATTCAACAGGCTTTCCAAACGTCCCTGTGATATTTCGGCCTGGTAAGGAGTATACTGAGTGTACCAGCCTGGATTTTCAAAAACATTTCTCAGGATCACTGAAGGTGTGATAGTATCATAATATCCCTGGCCGATATAATTTTTATAAACTTTATTTTGAAGTGAAACTTCCTTGATGTGCTGCAGGTACTGATGTTCGCTCATCGCGGCAGGCAGATCCAATTCATGCTTCATGCGGATAGCCGGGGGAACAGTTTTATTAACTAATGTATCAAGATCAGATACGCCGATCGTTTTCAGCATTTGCTTTGTCGAGTGTTCATCGGGTCCGATATGTCGGGAAAGAAATTCGCAAGATTGTTTTTCAAAAAGATTCATAGTTTTTCTCCTTCTCTGATTGATTATTCAGCGCCGCAAAGTTAAGGTTGCAAAGTCTAATAAAATGCTGATTGTTCAATCCGATAGCTATCGGATGTGGAAAACAGGTTGTTACTTTGTCCTATGGCAGAGGATATTCTGAAAAACTGGGAGAAGAAATCGGCTGATAATCAGAAAAAGTACAAGCAATTTCTTCACCGGGCTGATAAGAACAAAGTGCTGAAAGCCTTGCCAGACCTGCATGGAGAGGCGTTCTCAAAAGTTGATTGTCTTCAATGTGCCAACTGCTGCAAAAATTATTCTCCCCGATTCAAAACCCCAGATATAAAAAGGATCAGCAAGGTGTTAGGGATGAGAGAGTCAGATTTTATAGACAAATACTTATTGGTGGATGAAGAGGGGGATTTTGTGGTCAATACAAAGCCCTGTCCATTTTTAGGTGATGATAATTTCTGTTCGATCTATGAAGATCGTCCTTCTGACTGCCGTCGCTTCCCTTATACCGATGAAGATGTAATTATTAAAAGAAAAGATCTGACTTTAAAGAATTCTACATTTTGCCCGATCACTTATTATGTGCTGGAGAATCTAATAAAGACTATTTGAAAATAATGTCTGACGTATTATGCTGATATATGGAATTTTTCTTATCAACTTCTTTGACAGTTATTGAAGTAAATTTCGAATTGTGTACATCATCTAATACAATTGCTATGCGATAATCTTTTTTGTCACAGGACAATTTTAAGTTGGTAAACTGTATACCACTTGCATGACGGATATAAGCTCCCCATGCTGGTAGCTCAACAAATTTTGAGAATTCAGGATAAGAAGCTGGTATCTCCGGTACTTTATCTAATTCAGTCAATGAAACTTTAGCAAATTGTGGATTGCCCCCGCCTGGATGTTTTATTTCTATATTAGTGAGAGAAACATTTTTGATAATGTTACCCGGCAAACCTGTAATTACAATGGCAGGTGAAACATTCCTTGGCATATCTTCTATCGGTCCTTCATATTCATAACCTGCATCAGGTTTAGTTGCCGGTATCTCTGCGACCCAATTTTTTATTGTTATGTTTTCCAATCTTCCTTTCTTTCCTTTTCGTCGTTCACCAATCCTTAAAAAAATTGCATTGCCTGTATTGACAACATAAAAACTATCAGCTTCTACATTTTCCAAGAACCCACCATCGACAGCTTCTAATGCAATCGCTGAGCGATAAGTGTCGAAAACTTTAATATTAATGAGCTTGATATTTCTAAATCCCCCCAACGATGCGGTGCCGAATTTTATGGCATTGGCACTGGAACGAAGCGTGCAATTCTTTACAAGAACATTTTGACAGAAAGCGCCGAGAGAATCATGTGATTTTAGACAAATAGCATCATCATCAGAATCTATATAGGAGTTGGTGATAGCAACACTATCGCAATCGACAATATCAATACCATCGTTGTTCCAGAATGCACGACTATCAACAGTAATGCTATCGATCTTCAGATTTTTGCATTGATCATAAGTCTGAACCCATGCCGCTGCATTTCGCATCGTCACATTTTTGATCAGTACATTTTTACATTCCCTGAAATAAATAAGCATTGGACGTATCGGAACTTCCGGCCTGTCATTTCGAAAAGCATCCTTGATCAATCCTTTATGAACCAATTCAACAACATTTCTTGCTACCTGTCTGCCTTGTCCGTCAATAACCCCAATCCCAGTGATGCCAACATTCACCTGGTTGTGACAAAGAACCAATGCTGTCAAACCTTTCCGATCATAATCAAGTGGATTCAATGTACCCAATAATACGGCGCCTTCTAATAAATGGATCGTGACATTTGATTTGAGATGAATTGAACCGGTCAGAAATCTTCCTACATCAAATACCAACCTTCCGCCACCTTGTTGATTTATATAATCAATGGCAAATTGTATAGATCGGGTATTGAGAGTAACACCATCAGAGTAAATACCAAATAAAGATGCCGGGTAATCTTTGGCTGTGCCTTGCAAGCATTGAAAACAAACTATAAATACAATGAAATATCTTTTGATAAGCATGTTTGGGATTGCTCAACGAATTTATGGAAAGTTATTGCTTATATATTATCTGGTCGTGAAGTGCTTTAATTCTAAATTTCACAGAATCCTGTTTCAATAGAAAGAAACAATAATTTCCATATATTATTTACCCGTATCCTTTTAAGACGAATTATAGGCCAACACGGCTGTCCCTGACCATAAAGATTTGTCATTCCCCATGAAAGTATATTGTCCTCTTTTTCTATTTTTCGCTGGATAAAATAAACAACTTGGTGAGAATTGAATTTCTCATAATAATTTTTTAGACTATCACTGAACATGAATGCGGAAATTTTACTGCAGTTGTTAAAAATTGAATCAAATGCTTCTTTACTGTCTATAAAAAGTTGAGTGAAATCTTTTTGAAATCTTTCTGATACAGCAATAATTGAGGAATCCTTTTTAAAATAGGTGCAGGAATCGACAGCAATAGAAAGTTTATAAATGCCTGTATTTGATAATTGCGACCATTGCTGACCAATTGAGGCTAGGGAAATAAGAAAGTAAAATAAGAAAGGGAGTTGCTTCATCACTGCTTATAACGTGTGATTGATCTTGGATGTTGTACGCTTGCAAAAAGGTAACTATATGTCTGTTTTCTTTGAACTTATATCTTCTCCAAACACAAGTTCATATCCATTATTATCAAGAATAGAAAAGTCACGCATTAAATATTCCCTGTCGGCAATTGAAGATGTTACTTTGACTTTATCTTTTACAAATTCCCACAGTTCATCTACTTTTTCTGTAAAAATGTAAATGTTACCTGTGATCGTAGGTTTTGGAAAAAACTCTTCTTTATTGTTTGGATCCTTACAATCTTCCGGTTCTTCTATAGGCAAAACAAACATCATTTCAACATGATCTCTTTTTAATGATACAAAATTTGGGAACTGTGTTTTCTTTTTGAAACCTAAAACTGTTTCATAAAAAGAAATCGTTTGCTCAAGATCTTTTGTCCAGAGGATAGGAGAGAGAAAATGAAGTTTGGAATTCATTTCATTAATTCTTTTTGAACCGTATCAGCTGCAAGATCAATTTCTTTTTTTGTATTGAAGATATGAACAGAGAATCTTATGCCATTGAACCATTGATTATGTGTTGGACGGGCACTTATTTTATATTTTTCAAACAACAGTTTGCTAAACGCAGCTTTTTTAATTGGGTCAGGCAGGAGAAATGCGATCATCGGAGAGGCCAGCGGGCCGGGCGGAGGACTCATGATCTTTAAATTATTTATCGCCGATAATCTTTGATATAGATGATCACGCAATGATAAATTGTATTCTTCGATCTTGTCAATACCCACCGACTGGAGATATTCGATCGCCTTATTCAGCCCAAGGATACAAGCTAAGTTCACAACACCATTTCCATCGTTGTATGTGTTATGAGATTCTTCAAACTGCATAGGACGAATGATGTCTTGTGCATCTTTTGAAATATATAATAATCCTGTGCCTTTTGGGCCCATCAACCATTTGTGCCCACTGGTGGCGTACGCATGACATCCTAATTCTTTTACATTTACTTTGATGGCTCCAGCGGACTGGGCACCATCAACGATGCATAAAATACCTTTCGATCTTGCCAATACTGAAACTTTATCTATCGGGATACGAAGACCTGTAGATGAAAATACATGACTGATGCTGATAAGTTTTGTGTTTTTTGTTATTGCATCGTTTATCCTGTTCAATATTTGTTCAGCATTGTTCTCACCTGGCGGAATTGTTATCGTGTCAATGATCACTCCATGATATTTTGCTAAATAAGACCAGCATAATGCACCGCCGCCATGTTCCTGGTCAGTAAGAATAATATGATCACCTGCTTTTAATCGTAGCCCTTGTGCAATAGAGTTCATCCCATCTGTTGTACTCGATGTCACCATTATTTCACTGAGATCACAACCTAAAAATCTTGATGCCGTTGTTCTTGTTTTTTCTTTTAACTCTTCAGCACCCCAGCCTCCATAGAATTTTATTGGTAATGATTCCAGTTCTTCCCAAGCTTTTTGTGATGCCTCAATAGTTTCTCTTCTGCATGGCCCTAGTGTTCCTGTATTTAAGTATATAAGACCCGGCGAAAAAAGATACTCGCTATTGTTTTCAAAAGAATTTGATCGGGCAATTGCAGAAAGGGGAGAGAAGGTGTTCAAAAAAACTCCACCTGCAGTAGTTGCAGAAAGAGCAGTCAAAAATTTTCTTCTTTCAAGTCTGGTTTGCTTCATAGCTGAAAGATTTATATATCCTTATACAAGCTTTGAGCTCGTGTGTTATTTCTTACGATCCGGTTTTTAATCAAATTCTATTGGCAAATGAGAATCATTTAAATATGCGGCGCCTTGTCTGCCAATATTCAAAAGATCATCAATATTTTCATAATGATCCATTTCAAGTATCGAACTTACCTGTTCATCCGTTCTTTCTACATTTAATTTCTCTTTTAAATATTTCGCTGTCAGTTTTATATTGAATCTTACGTATGAAAAAAGTTTTTCGTTTACATAGTTCACATCTTTAAGATCATTATACTGGCTGTCGATAATTTCAGCATCACCATAATTTTTGCCAAGCACCTGCATTATTGTCTCGTTCATTTCAAGAGCATCCGTCATAAACAACTCAGGCAGTTTTGGTGACCAGCTTACTGTTTTCCGGGTAAGAATATCATTGACACTATCCTTATTTATTCCATTGCCGGTACCCAAAGAAGTAATAAAGATATTTTTTTCACCTTGTTTCCAATTATAACCGAATGAAGGTATTGTTGCAGTAAGAAATGTTTGAAATGCCGGGTTGTTAGCAAGGCTTACACCTCCATCAATAAAGGCTGCTTCAAAATCTTCTCCTTTTCTTGTTTTTAATGCAAGTTTCTTAGCAGGAAAATAATAAGGCGCTGCAGAGCTGGCCCTGCATAGCTCCCACAATTTTAAATGTGACATCGCTTTTGTGTACACTCCATCAGGGTGATTTGATACCGTCCATAAGCTAAAAGTATCTGCCCGTTTTGAAATGATAGTAACCGGGCATTTTAATTTTTCAAGATCGCCAAGGGTAACATCTCCTAAATTATTTTTCAGAAGCTCTTCGATGATATCTCCTCGGTAAGTGGAGGTAAAAAATGCACGAAATGTCGTCCAGTTCCGGGGAATGATGCGATGGCGACGTTTACCAAAAACCTCTTTGCCGAGATTTTGATACATGCTGACGATCTCTTTAACAGGTTTGCCAATTGCAAGACATGCAGAAATGATGGCCCCGGTACTTGTGCCACCGATCATATCGTAATAATCGGCAAGAACAAGTTCATTATTGTTATATCTCCTTCTTAATAACTGTTCGATCTTTTCAAGATAGCCAAGTGTTAATGCACCTCTTACTCCGCCTCCGTCCAGTGCTAATATTTTTTTTGGTCCATGATCTTTAGAGAATTTTTGAGAGAGCAGCTTGTTCATATAAATACTTTTGGTGGTGGTAATCCAATTTAAGGATATTGGGTTACCTTATTTATCAAGAAAAGCTAACACTTTTTTCATCAGGGCTACCCGTTTATTTGTGAAAGAATGATCTGTTTGCCATGTTTCATATTCAAAATAAGCCTTGTTATTCTTTTGTATTGTCTCAGCTATTGATTTATTGCGTGTATGTTCATCAAGCATAATTATCTGCTTGCTTGCCAGTGCTGCGCCATCGTTTCGCAAATCATAATAAGAATTGTTTTTTATTACAGGCAGAAATATTTCTTTGACTGGTGTATTTAAAACAAAATATTTTCCATCAAGGTTTCTGTTATTTATCATTGCATCTAATTGTTGCTCGGTAGTGATAGGTTTAGAATCACCACCAATGTCCCATGTTGATAAAGCAAAACCTTTTTTGATCTCCGGAAGTTGTTGCAATGCTTTTAAACAAACAAAGCCACCCATGCTGTGACCAAAAAGAACAATATTAGTTGCATCAATTTGCAATGAATCTGAATTGATCTTGCAAAATGAAACGACATTCTTTACATCTTCAATTGCATTGGCAAAACTGAATTGTCCCGGGCTGCCCCATGCACCACGGTAATTGAAGTAGATCACATTCCATCCATGTGCCCTTACTACTTGTGCAAGATCGAGATTGCGTTCATTGCCTGGAAAGCCATGAAGCAATATCAATGTAGGATGCTTGCCAGCTCCATTTGCTTTATAAAATAGCCCCGCAATTTGTGAACCACTTGAAGGAATAAAAATTTCTCTTGAACCAGCGGGTGAAGATTTGTCCCAAACAATGTCGCGAAGAATAAGTGTGTCTCCTGATTGTGCATGGACATTGATTGAAAGAAGCACCGAAATACCTAGTAATGATTTGATAAATGTTGATCTCATAAGCGGTTATAAAGAAGATTAAAGAATGGTAGAAATCACTTTGCCATTAAAGTATTCTATGTAACAACCAGTGATTTTGAGTAGCCTGAGCTTTAGTTCACTTCTTTGCTTCTTTCTTATGCTCACTTACACAGCTACTTATTTTTTCGTTAGTGTACTCTAAATTCTCGATCACTTTCGGATATGGGTTATTTAAATGTTTGTAGTCGAGCAGATATCTTGTGTAGATATCATGTATCTTTTTCAGTTCATCGATCGACACATCTAAATACATATCCTGCGTGAAGAGCTGGTCAGCGTTCTGTAAATGCGACCGGTATCTTTGAATTTTTACCAGGTCAGAAATGATGCTGCTTTTGGTTTTTTCCTGGTTCATATTTTAAGTTTTGGTTTTAAGTGTTTTATTTCGCTATTAGCTCATCCCATGCCGCAGTAAGTGGTCTTATAAGTCCATCACCTTTCCATTCACCCATATTTGGAATCGTTTTATTAGTTAGGAAACCTTCTTTTGTTTTACCGGCTTTTATCTCGCTTTCAGTAAATGTGAGAACGGCACCCAGGTAATCACTGAATTTTTTCAGATCATCAGCTTTGCCGACAATATTATATCCTTCGGCGGAATGACCGAATATAAAGTAGGTTTCATTGTCAAAATATTTGGTGGCTTTATGTAAAACTTTCATCCAATGATTGATATTGGCACCGGCACTGCGGTCAACATACGGATGACGACGATTGAACATCAGATCGCCCATGTGGACAATGTTTGCATTTTCAAAATGAATAAAGCTATCGCCATCGGTATGTCCGGGTCCCCAGTAATGCATGGCAATGCTTTCATCACCGACATAAGCTTGCCAATAATCAGAATAAGTTCTGTCAGGTAATAATTGTTTGTCGAGTGTCTTTTGATTTGTTGCCACTCTTTTTTGATTCTTCTTTGAATTCTCATGCGCCACTACATGTTTCACCAAACCTTTGAAAGCAATGTTCCCGCCAGTATGATCACCGTGATGATGTGTATTGAACAAATATTTTATAGGAGCCTCAGATCTTTTTTGCAATTCACCGATCAAATGTGGAGCGGTGGTTGGGAATTGAGAGTCAACAACAACAATACCTTTGTCATCCAGCAGGAAAGCAATAGTGCCGCCGCTTTCTGTAAACACTCCTATCTTATCTGTCATCATATGAAACATCCATGGTGGGGGAGCAGCGCCGTTTCCTTTTGTAAATAAAGCCGAGAATAAATTTTGCTGAGCCAATGTAAGAGCACCGAATGTAAGTGCAGAGTTTTGGATGAATTTGCGACGATTCATGAGTATAGTTTTGGGTTTGATTTTTTTATTGACCCACCCCCTTGTATTTTTTCTCTATTTGTAATTTCTACTGCCCCTCCGGGGAGGGGATGAAACATCACGACTGCCGAATAGAATTATTATAAGTACAAGAGTGCGACGCAACAGAAGCTTAATAGTAGTAATCACGTTGATCACATAAATAATAAACTTTCTGTCGTCATGAAATTAAGAAAAATAAAATGACTGATTAAATCTAAGTTCCCTTTAGGGACAGGGCGTTTAATATTCAAACTTCCTGAGCGTAGGTACTTTGATCCATGTAACAACTGCAACAAGTAGCGTCATGCAGCCACCAAATATTGCTGATGGCACTGTACCCATAGCAGCTGCGGTCACTCCACTTTCAAATTGTCCGAGCTCATTGGATGAATTGACAAAAATGGAATTGACCGATGATACCCGGCCACGCATTTCATCGGGTACAAATAATTGCACGATGGTACCACGAATGATGACACTGACGCCATCGAACAGACCGCTGACAAATAATGCGGCGAAGCTCAACCAGAAATTTTTTGAAATGGCAAATACCAATATGCAAATTCCAAAGCCTCCTACCATGTAAAGCAGTGTTTTTCCTTGTTTATTTTTTAAAGGTTTTGAGATAAGTAGTGCAATTGCTATAAAGTTGCCGAGATAAGTAGCGGCATAAAGCCAACCCAATTTTTCGGGGCCGATTTTTAAAATATCAACTGCGAATACCGGGAGAATACCAACAACACCTCCAAATAAAACAGCAAACATATCGACACTGATAGCGCTGAGCAACGCTCTTTGATTTTTATGAAATACAAATTGTAACCCTTCGATCATTCCTTCAACTGTTGTTGTTTTACCAGCCTGCCAGCTTACTGGTTTTGGTTTTATTAATTGGAACAATATAACTGCTATGAAAATACAGGTGCATGTAATGGAAAATGCTATTGTAATATTGGTATAGCCTAACAATAAGCCAGCGAGACCCGGACCAGTAACAGCTGCCAGTAGCCATGTCATGCTGTTTATAGATACGGCCCTGACCAATGATTCTTGAGGTACTAGTTGTGCAAGAAATGCATTTATAGCCGGTGAGCTATATGCCCTTATTGCTCCTGTACAAAATACAAGACCATAGATCAGCCATTGAATGATCCATTGTGATGATGTTTTTCCAGGCGTACTAATTTCTGATGTGAACCATTGTGATGTTACAAACAATAAACCCATCATCAATAAAAAATAAAGGGCCATGCAAATGCTGATCAACCTTTGTTTATTGCTTTTGTCAACTGTTACACCAGCCGGTAATGCAAGCAAAACAGCGGGGATCACTTCACTTAAGCCAAGAATACCGATGGAGAGTTTGCTGCCTGTTATTTCATATAATTTCCAACCTAATAAGACAGGCGTCATTCGAAGGCCTGCAATAAAAAGAAAGCGGGCAATGACGAAAATAAAAAACTCGCCGTTAATGAGTGGTTGTTTTCTCAATCAGTCAATGGTTTTATCGCGGTCAGCAATCGTTTGGTCTCTCTAGGGTAAAGTTAAATAATGCTGTCCCTCCTCATAATCTTTTTCCAATGCTTCAATCACAACCTGCAAATGTTTCTCGTTGCCAAGAAAATCAGCATTGGAAGCGTCAATAAAAAGTGTTTTTATATTATGTTCTTTGATGTAATGAGTGTATGTCTGTTGAATATTAAAAAGATATTCATCCGGGATATTCTGTTCGTAGGCACGATTTCTTTTCTTAATGTTCTTTTGTAAACGGCTTACAGGAGTATGTAAATAAATAAGGAGATCTGGCTGCAATAATTGCTGGTGTATGATCTCGAACAATCGCTGGTAAAGACGAAATTCATCTTCGGGCAAGTTTACTTTGGCAAAAAGCAGGCATTTGGTAAAAAGGTAATCTGAGATAGTGATATGTTGAAAAAGATCTTTTTGTTGTATCAGGTCTTTGAGTTGTTTATAACGTTCTGCCATAAAGAACAACTCAAGTGGGAACGCATAGAGTTTTGGATTCTCATAAAACTTGGGAAGAAAAGGATTATCAGCGAATTCTTCGAGCACAAGCCTTGCATTGAAATGCCTGGCTAACAAATGGGATAGGGTAGTTTTGCCTGCGCCTATGTTTCCTTCTATCGTGATAAAATGATAATTCATCTATTTTGATGTGCTAATGTGCCGATGTGACACTGATGATTGCAAAATAATTGAAATGGTAATTGATAATTTAAATAAAGAATAGATTGTGGATAAATCCATTAATCCCTGATCTTTTTTACTTCAAGGTTATCAGGACATTCTTCTAATAATTCGGCTATCGTTTTTTTCAATACTGGATGTTGCAATGAAGGATCGATCTCTGCAAGTGGAGCTAATACGAATCTCCTGTTTTGCATTTCAGGATGTGGGATCTTTAAAAAACGCAGATCATGGATCTCATTTTCAAAAAGTAAAATATCAATATCAATGATGCGTGGCCCGAGTTTTTCTTTTCTTACACGTCCCATTTCTTTTTCGATCTTTAAGATCTTTCGCATTAGCTGCCTGGCATTTAATAATGTTGAGATCTCCAATGCCTGGTTAAGAAATGATGGCTGATCCGTCTTTCCCCATGCTTCCGTTTCATAAATTGATGAAAACTTTGTTAAAGAACCGCATTGTTCATTTATCAATGAGATAGCCGTCGAAAGATTCTCTTTACGATCTCCTAAATTGCCACCTATCAATAAATGCGCTGTGCTCATAGTTCGAAATTCGGGGAAGGCGCAAATATCTTTATTTTTGCCGTCTTAAATAATTCTGATATGGGTGGGTTTTTTAAAATGTTTTTTGCATCGTTGCTGGCGCTGATAATCTTTTCTGTTATCGGTTTTTTTATTTTCCTCGCATTGATAGCAGGCCTGACTGCAACTGAAAAACCGGCAGTAGAAAAGAATTCAGTGTTGGTTATTAATATTGGGCAAATGTTCCAGGAACAAAAGCTGGAAAATCCTTTGGCAGAACTTAGCAGCAATGATGAGCTTACTATACCTGGCGTATATGATGTTGTACGACTCATCCAAAAAGCAGCAAAAGATGAAAAGATAAAAGGCATTTACCTGCAAAGCGGACTTAACCCAAATGGTTTTGCCAGCTCAGAAGAAATAAGAAATGCATTGATCGAATTTAAAAAATCCAAAAAATTCATTATTGCTTATAGCGAGATGATGAATCATAAATCATATCATGTAGCGAATGTGGCTGACAAGATCTATGTAAATCCAAAAGGTTTTTTTGATTGGGCAGGCTTTAGTTCTGAATTATTATTCATAAAAGGAACCCTGGAGAAACTCGACATTGAACCGCAAATATTTTATGCGGGTAAATTTAAAAGCGCCACAGAGCCATTACGAACAGATAAGATGACGCCGGAAAACAAATTGCAAACTTCAGTTTGGCTTGGCGACCTATATTCACATTTTTTATTGAAAGCCTCAGAGCAGAGAAATATAGATACGGCCACACTTCATCAGTATGCAAACGAAGCGGTTATCAAAACTCCGCAGGATGCCGTAGATAAAAAGTTGATCGACGCAGTAAAATATGATGATGAAATAAAAGATGAAATAAAAACGAAGTTGAATTTGGGAAAATATGATAAGATCAATTTCATTTCAATAAACACTTATTATAAAACCGGTTCTTATAAAAAATATTCAGGCGAAAGAATTGCATTGATATATGCGCAGGGAAATATAATTGATGGCGGCGGTGATCAGCAGGGACAAATTGCAAGTGGAGAGTATATAAAACTTATCCGCAAAGCAAGGCTCGATAAAACTATCAAGGCAATTGTATTTCGTGTGAACAGCGGCGGCGGCAGCGCCTTAGCAAGTGAAAACATCTGGCGTGAACTTTCATTGGCTAAAAAAGAAAAACCTGTTGTTGTAAGTTTTGGTGATGTAGCTGCATCTGGCGGTTATTATATTTCATGCGCTGCTGATAGCATTTTTGCAAGCCCCACAACAATTACCGGTTCTATCGGTGTGTTTGGGATCATTCCAAACATGGAGGGATTTTTTAAAAATAAACTGGGAGTGACTTTCGATGGAGTAAAGACAGCACCTTATGCTGATCTCGGCGCTATTTACAGGCCTATGAATGAAGATGAAAAGAAATTTGTACAGCAGAGCATTGATGAGATCTACTTGAGCTTTAAACAGAGAGTAGCAGATGGAAGAAAAAAAACTGTTGAAGATGTTGACAGCATTGCGCAGGGTAGAGTATGGAGTGGTAATAGAGCGATTGGTATTGGGCTCATAGATAAGTTTGGAGGTTTGCAAGATGCAGTTGATTGTGCAGCAAGAATGGCAAAGCTTGCAGATTATCGTTTGCGTGAATACCCCGAAACACCAGGTTTATTTGACAGGTTATTCGGGGCTGCCAAAGACAATACATTTAAAACTGAAATGATCCGCAAAGAATTGGGAGAAGATCAATTTAAAATATATAATGAGCTGTTGCGTGTAAAGCAAATGACCAATTCGGCACAAGCAAGATTGCCGTTTGAGTTTTTTATTAATTAGGAATGCAAACCTTCACTTCTGTGATTTCAAAAGAGCCTGATTTCCCTGATTTTTGTCAGTTGGCTTTATTGTAATTGCTTTAGTACAACTTCCTTACCAATATAACCTGTGTTTGTCCAGGAAAGCGTTTTGTTTTTGTAAATTTTTAAAACGGGGAGAGCATCAATTTTTAATTCTTTGCAAAGCTGCTGATTGTCGTCTGTATTGATGCTAATTACTACAACCTTATCTGCCATATCTTTTGAGATTTCTTCCAGGTATGGTTTCATTTTTTTACAGGGATCACACCAGTCAGCATAAAAATCTATCAGTACTAATTTATCTGAGTTGATGATAGCGTCAAATTGTTGTTTGTTCATTCCTTTAGCGGAAGCCGTACTGTTAGCAGTTTCAGATAGGTTGGCGGCCCGCCATTTTAAAATTCCTCCACTCAATTCATACACTTCTTTAAATCCATCTGACCGCATTTGACTTGCGGCGGCGGTGCTTCTGGCACCACTTAAACAATAAACAAAAACAGGTTTTGATTTATCAAGTTTGGAAATTTCATTTTGAAAATCGTTGCGTTTCCAATTTATGTTTTTTGCATTTTGCAAATGACCTTTAGAAAATTCTTCGGGTGTACGAACATCAATGATTACTGCCGCTAGTGTTTGATCTATTTTATCAGAAAATTCCTTTGCTGAAAGATTTGTGCTTGTTGTTTGCGATTGTCCGCTGCTGCAGCTACTGAACCCAAAAGTTGTAGCTGCAAATACTATGAATAAGTATTTTTTCATTTACTATTGATATTCTTTAATTATTTGTTCCAATTTACTTACGGTTACCACTCCCGATTGACGCCACTTTATAGAGCCGTTTCTAAAAAGTATAAGTGTTGGCACACCTTGGATCTGATAAGCTTCCGCTGCCTGCGGACTCTTATCTACATCTACTTTTATAATTGTTGCATTGTTTCCAACTTTATGTTTCAGTTCTTCAAGGATAGGCTTCATCATTTTGCATGGACCACACCACTCAGCAGAAAAATCAACCAACACAGGTTTGTCTGAATTTATTATTTCTGAAAACGTTGCCATGTCATTTTGCTTTTACTTCGTCAAAATTTACTTTTTGAATCCCTGCTTTGTTTTTCCCTGGTTTTTCGGTATAACAGCTTCCCCCAAAACAATTGCCGGCTGCACAGCCTAATGCAAATATTCCCATCGAAACAAAATATATCCCTAATAAAATTCCTATCCACTCCCGCTGTATCGCCGATTGGACGATAACAGCTACACCCAGCACCACATAAATGAAACGCTGAAAATTCCAGCCAGATAAAATTCTTTGTTTCATATTATTTGTTGAGATAAGATGAATACATCCATACTAATTTTTCCTGGTCACGTATGTAATCACTCATAAGTGCATTGGTGCCTTCGTCATTGGCATCTGCAGAAAGCTGAAGGAGCTTTCTTTGTTTGATGAGCAATATTTGAAACGAATCAAGAACAAGTTGTACGGCCTCTTTCGGTTGCGAAATATTTTTTCCACTTTTGATGGAAGAGGTTTTCAAGTAATCTTCAAAAGTGTGGAGCGGTGTTGTGCCCAGTGTTAAGATCCGTTCGGCAACTTCATCCACTTTCAACAAGAGATTTGTGTAGAGTTCTTCAAACTTCAAATGCAGTTCAAAAAACTTTTCTCCTTTAATGTTCCAATGAAGCCCTCTTGTATTTTGGTAGAAGAGCATGTAATCAGCCAGCAAGTTGTTCAGTTGTGCGGCAAGTGTCCCGGTTTTCTTCTTATCAAGTCCAATTGAATTCATTGTAATAGTTTTTATTTGTTATGAAATTTTTTTCTGCAAACCCATCCATCCTCCGCCATTGTACACTTCAGCAAAGCCGTTTGACTTTAGAATAGTTTTTGCCGAGGCGCTGCGCATGCCACTTGCACAACAAGTGATAACAGGTTTGTCTTTTGATATCTTGGAAAGATTATTTTTTAAATTTTGCAACGGTATATTCACAGAGCCACGAATGTGTCCACCCTGGAATTCACCTTTCGTTCGCACATCGATTATTTGAGCGCCATTTTTTGCCAGGTCTTTCAAGTTTACTTTCGGTCCTATGCCTAATATGTTTTTTAGTAGCTGTATCATTTCTGCGATTTAATTTTCGTTCATCATAAATTTACTTCAAACCAACTGCCTGCGTTTTCACAATCAACACCCATGCTGCGAAGTAATGAAGCCGCCTGGCCACTACGGTTACCGCTGGCACAACACAAAACAATTGGTTGTTGCATTTGTTTAATTTCATCTGCACGTATTGGAATTTCATTGAGAGGAATATTGATGCTTCCGGCAATATTTCCTTCTTTAAATTCCTGGGACGTGCGAACATCAATTATTGTTTTTTTGTTTTTCATTTCCTGGTTTTTACATTATCCTTTTTAAAACTTGTGAATAGTAATGCCCCCATCAGCGCACCATACATAATGCTGTTAAATGGTTTTGAAGTTATCGGGCATGTCCCGGTTGAACATCCGACGAAATGATAGTATACATATCCGCCAATTGCTCCAATTAAAATACCGAGCAGTGTGATCTTATATTTCAGAAAGTATTGCGTCATTTTGAACAAATGCTTCTTTACGGTTATCGAAGATCTCTTCTCCGTTATATATGATCTGCCAGGTTACCGGAATAATTTTTTTCAGCATATGGCTTACTCCGCAAATTTTTTCCTGCGATGTCATTATTGCATCAAAAGCCGCTTGCTCATCCTCTGCTTTTCCGTTCAGCTCATAAACAATGTGAACTGATACATATTCAATTGGGGGCTGTTTACTTATTTCACCACTCACTTTCAGATTCAGATCCCTGAGTTGTTTCCCTTGTTTGCGAAGCAGGGCGATCACATCCATCCCCGTGCAACCGCTGAGAGCTGTTAATACAAACGGTTTTGGGATTGGTCCGTGATCTTCACCACCAACTCGTTCCGGCGCATCCATAATTATTGTGTGACCATTCACCAATGCATTGAACTGCATTTTACCCATCCACATAGATTCTATTTCGTGTTTCATGATATTTATTTTTTTCTTGTTGAAATGCCAAGTAAAAGGTAGAGAGGACAAAAATTAATAAGTGCTGTTGCGGCAAGTATTACAGCGGCAATGCCTAAAACAAGAGCCAGGGTGCCTGTAATTGTATTTGTGAAATAAAGGACTGCAATAATGGCTGCAACGAATAGCCGAATAATACGGTCAGCTGTGTTAACATTCTTCTTCATTGTCTGAGATTTTAGTTGTTTAAAATTTACAATGTAAAGGTCAGCCAATAAAAAATCCTGCAGAGTGACTAATGTCACAAATCAATTATGATCGTAATCATAATTCCTGGAGCAGCTTGATCTGATTCCGATAGAGAAGTAATTTTTTTTCATTTTCCAATCTCTTTAATAACCGTGAAATCACTTCCCGGGAGGAAGCCATTTCAACCGCAATTTGTTCGTGAGAAAGATTAATGAGTGATGAGCCTGTAACTTTAGATTTTTCTTTGAGGTAACGGATCAATCGTTCATCCAATTTCTGAAAGGCAAGCTGGTCAATAGATCTTAGTAGTTCATTAAATCTATTGCGAATTGTTTTCATTACAAAGCTTTTCCATGTCGGGTACTTCATCATCCATTCGTCCATGATGCCAATAGGCACTGCTAAAAACTCAACGCTATCTTCTGCTGTTGCTTTCACTTCGCTCGGAAAATGTTGCATACAACAAGTGAATGTCATGGCACAACTTTCTTTAGAGCTTACATAATAAAGAAGTAATTCCTGGCCATTATCATCCACCCTTGAAATTTTAAGAGTACCTGAAAGAACGATCGGTATCACACGAACGGTTTGCCCGATGTCAAGAATGATGTCACCTTCTTTTACAAATACATGTTTGGTTTTGGCCTCAAGTTCTTTTAGTAATTCAGGTTCAAAAATATGCTTGAATTGTTCGGTGATATTCATGTTTCAAAAGTAGAAATTAAAGTAAGCAATATGGGAACAGCAGTGCTTCATTTTTTGTGGTTTTGAAAATTTTCTAATCTTGAAAACAACTGCCTTACTTTTGCCACTCAACAGTTATTAATGCCTCAACCATACAGCCAGTTAAAGGCTATGATGGCTATAACCAAAGCCAGTCTTAAAGGAGTTTTCAGAAGTCCGTCAGCGGTGATATTCAGTTTTGTTTTTCCACTCATATTTATTCTTGTATTTGGATTTATAGGAAATAGCGGAAGGGTTTCTGTTCGTGTAGCATTTGATCCGGCCAGTGATACTTCAGCTATTGCCTATAAAGGATTACGAACTGTCTCTGCATTAAATGTTGTTGAGAAAGATTCTGCAGCGTTGATAAAGGATCTTGAGAAAGGAAGGATCGCTGCGATCATCAGTATAAAAAGAGACGCAGATCCCACAAAGCCAGCTCATATTAATTTAAAAACATCCGAAGCAGTTAATCCGCAAAACATACAAGTATTGCGATCGATCATGGATGGAATGATATTAGGAATGAATCAAGCTAATTTTCCAAATTCACCAAACGTCGCTGTTGTCAGTAACGAAGTCGTGAAAATTGAAGGACGACCTTACCGCACCATCGATTTTATTTTACCAGGACAACTTGGATTTTCTTTGTTAAGCGCCGGGGTGTTTGGTGTGGCATTTATATTTTTCGGGTTGCGTCAAACATTGGTATTAAAAAGGTTTTTTGCAACACCGATCAAGCGACAATACATTGTGTTGGGAGAAGCGATCAGCCGTGTTCTGTTCGGATTAATTACTGCAGTGGTTATTTTACTTCTCGGTCATTACCTCTTTGATTTTACTTTGGTGAACGGATGGGTTACTTTTCTTGAATTGATCGTTTTGAGTTTTCTCGGTCTTGTGGTGTTTATGGGTTTTGGATTTATTGTCAGTGGGCTTGCAAAAAATGAGAATGTGATACCGCCATTTGCCAATCTTATCACACTACCCCAATTTTTAATTGGTGGCACTTTTTTTTCTACAGATGTATTTCCAAAGTGGTTAAAAACCGTTGCAGATGTAATGCCGCTGAAACATTTGAATGATGCAATGCGTAATGTAGCTTTTGAAGGTTCACATCTTAATGATTGTATGAAACAGATCGGAATTCTTGCTTTGTGGGGAGTCGTCGTTTATGTTATTGCAATTAAAGTTTTTCGGTGGGAATAGAGTAAGTTAAAGGTTAAAAGTAAAAAGTTAAAAGTTGTTGGGATATGCGTGTAGTTAAATTAGCGATACTGAGTTTTATTTTTCTTTTTTTATTGGTGACGATCATTTCACTTTTTATTCCTGGTAATATAAGAATATCAAAGGCGACAAATATTTCCGCTGAAGATCATTTTCCTTATACATATTATATCGCACAACTGCCTAAATGGAAGGAATGGCACCCTGCCTTAAAGAATATCCCCGAGAATGATTTTAAAATTTTACCCGACTCAAGTATCAGCGTTCGCGGGACCACGATAAGGATAGCGGAAAGAAAAAAGGACGAACTGGTTACAGAAATGAAAACAGATGACGGCAGACCGATCATTAGTGGTTTTAAGCTTATCAGACATCCGCAAAGCGATTCTTCTACATTGCAGTGGTATATGGATTTTAAACTGAGATGGTATCCCTGGGAGAAGTTCAGATCCCTTTTTTATGAGAATATTTACGGGTTACAAATGGAGCAGGGCCTGTTAAATTTAAAAGAATTAAGCGCCGCCAGCCGTTCGTCAAGTAACTAATCTTAATTTTATAGTTCTCCGTATTTTTAAACATAAATTTTTAATATGAAATCATTATTCTTTATTTTAATTGCATCATGCGTCGTGTCTGTTGCAACAGCGCAAGACACCAATAAACCCATTAAGCATCGCAATGGCGCAGACGCTCCAAGTCCACCAGCTTTTGTTGTGCAAACGCTTACAAATGGTACCGTCGTGTCTGTTGATTACAGCCAGCCATCTGTGAAAGGTCGAACGATCGGCAAAGATCTCGAACCATCAGACGGCAAAGTTTGGCGTTCAGGGGCAAACGAAGCCACAGTGTTTGAAATTAATAAAGATGCAAAAGTAGAAGGCCAGGCTTTGAAAGCTGGTAAGTATAGTTTGTTCACAATTATGAATGGTGATGAATGGACAATTATTTTTAATAAGACTTGGAGCCAATGGGGTGCTTTCAGTTATAAAGAAGCCGATGATGCATTAAGAGTAAAAGTAAAAGGCGGAAAGTCCAAAGCATTTGCTGAAAAATTAACTTATACTATTACTAAAGATGGAAAAGTATCATTGATGTGGGGAGATAAACAAGTTGATTTTAATGTAAAGTGATCAGTCAGGAAAGCTGATCTTTCCCATTGTAACTGAAGGGATCTTATTTCTTCCCTTTCCAACATTTATCTTTTTTCCACAAACACATTCATTAGCAAGCAGTGCAAACAGCACTGCTTCTTTTGCATCTGGGTTTATCTGCAGATCATCTGTCGTATAGAATTTCATTCCCGGCAACTGGGATTTGATGTTTTCCATTAATAAAGGATTGTGCATACCACCGCCACTTACATAGATAGAATAGTTTTCATTCTTTTCAATACATCTTTTAATAGCATCCACAGTTGTTTCTGCAGAAAGACGATTCAGCGTTGCCATGACATCCTCATTAGTTAAAGCTATCGCTGCCTTCTCTATCGCATTTTGTAAATAAGAAATATTGAATAACTCCGGGCCAATAGTTTTTGGGAAATCGCCGGCAAAGAATGAGTGATCTTTAAGTTGTTTTAATAAAACATCATTTACTTTTCCTTTTTTTGCAATTGCCGATCCTTCATCAAAATATTTCCCGGCATAATTTTTTTGAACAAATGCATCCATCATTGTGTTACCGGGGCCCACATCAGTACAAAATATCTTTGTGCCATCAAGATCTCCAGGCAGGAAAGTAAAATTTGCGATGCCGCCAATATTCAACATGATCCTGTTTTCTCCTTTTTTAGAAAAAAGAAAATAATCACCATAAACAGCAAGTGGAGCACCTTCGCCACCAGCGGCAATATGTTTTTGCCGAAAATCACTGATCGTAATAATGCCGGTATTCACAGAAATATGATCGCCATCGCCGATCTGTAATGTGGCATTGGGAAACTTCTCTCTGCCATGTAAAAATTTTGGAGCATGATAGATCGATTGACCATGACTTGCAATAAGATCAATATCGTTTTTTGTATAGCCCCATTTTTGCAAACAGTTATTTATAATTGTTGCATGTTGGATCGCTACCCATTCATTTAGCAAACAGACTTTTTCAAGATCAGCATCACGACGTGAGAAGATCGATTTCAATTCTTCTTTAAAATCGGGTTGGTAGGATGATGTCTCAAACCGTACAAGTTCAACTTCTGTACCTGGTCCGCTGCCTTTTATTTTGCAAAGCGCCACATCAAGTCCATCAAATGATGTTCCGCTCATAAGGCCGATTATCAGTCTTTGTGGTTTTGATGCGATGCGATAAAGCTTTTCAATGTTGGAGTTCATATAATAAATATAGTTACTTGGCTCTGCGGTTTCGTTGACTAAAATTAAGGGTTGGTGACTGTTTTTGCAGGATTTTGAAAAAATCGTTGCTTTTTTTTGCGGGTTTTAGAAAAAACTACCTTAGTTTCGACAAGACAACTAATGTATAGCTTATGTTGAAAAAGGAAAGACAAGAGTTTATCCTTCGTGAGATCAACCTTCACAATAAGGTTTTAACATCGGATCTCTGTGAAGCAATCAATGTCTCCGAGGATACTATTCGTCGTGATCTGTCAGAACTCGCCGAATTGGGAGATATCATTAAAGTACATGGTGGTGCCCTATCCAAATCGTTTCATGTTTCATTTCAAACCAATGGCGTCTATTCTCATGATAATAAAAAACTGATCGCCCAAAAAGCCGTATCGTTGATCCGGGACGGTATGTTTATTCTTACAACGGGTGGGACCACTATTCTTGAGTTGGCAAAAGCATTACCGCAACATTTGCGTGCAACTTTTTTCACAGGAAGTTTGCCTGCAGCAATGGAGTATATCCATCATCCTAATATCGAAGTGATATTTATCGGCGATCGTATTTCAAAAAATTCAAAGATCACCGTGGGTGGAGATGCGATCACAAAGATCAAGCAGATCAATGCAGATATTTGTTTTCTTGGAATAAATGCACTCGATGCTGAACATGGGCTTACTGATAATGATTGGGATGTTGTGCAGGTAAAGAAGGCAATGATGCAATCTTCGAAAAAAATAGTGGCTCTGACGATCGCGGAAAAGATCAATACACAGCAAAAACTAAAAATAGGTGATATCGATCTTTTAGATATCCTGATCACAGAATTAGATCCCAGTGAAAAAATTTTTGATGCCTATAAAGAAAAAGGCGTGCAGATATTATGACCCGTATCCTCTAAAACTAGTATGAAGTATATCCATTTAATTATTCAATCAAAAAAAATCTATGAACCGAAAAAAAATCTCAAGACCGTTGTATTATCAATTGAGTCTTGTGCTCGTTTTCTGCCTGGTTTCATTTGCTGCTATGAGCCAGGTAAAAATTAGCGGTAAGGTTACAGGCCCTGATGGTAAAGGCGTTCCACTTATTTCTGTTGTAGTTAGTACCACCACTTTTGGAGGCGTTACCGACGCAGATGGAAATTATAGTTTTAATGCTGATCTAAAGGCTGGTGCTTATACCCTGGAGTTTACAGGGGTTGGGTTTAAATCACAAACTCAATCACTAACAGTAGGAAGTGAAAGCTCTTATACTTCCAATGTCTCTGTAGTACAAGATGCTTTGAACCTGGATGAGGTTGTCGTGATCGGCTCTTCCTTGAGGCAATCAAGAAAGCAATTAGGAAATACAGTTAATAGTGTAAATTCTAAACAGCTGGTTAATTCTGGCTCGGGGAATCTTGCTGCTTCATTGCAAGGTAAAGTTCCAGGTGCGCAGATAACACAAACATCTGGCGACCCTGCTGGAGGTATTTCAATCAGGATGAGAGGAACAAGTACCATTAAAGGTTCTTCAGAACCATTGTATGTTATAGATGGAGTAATTGTAAGTAATGCCTCAACAAATGTTACAAACATGAATGTTGCAGCTGGTGGCAGTGCTGAAATAGGCACTAATCGCTTGGCAGACATCAATCCGAATGACATTGAAAAGATCGATATCATACCTGGTGCATCTGCTGCTGCGATATATGGTTCCAGGGCAAGTAATGGTGTAGTATTGATCACGACTAAAGCAGGAAGAACAGGTAAGCTAAAAATTGATTTCAGCACAAGTATCATTTCAAACGAATTGAGAAAGAAAGTTTATATCAGTACATATGGTAAACAATTTGGTTCTGCGGCATTGCGCTTAGGAAACATAAGTGATGGTCCTGGAAATTTTATTACATACACAAGATCTGATGGCCAGGTAAGAAAATTATCCACGGATCTTGTAGACGTTACCCGCTATGATTACCAGGATGAGATCTTTCAAAAAGGATTGGGTACTGATAATTATATTTCTTTAAGTGGAGGATCAGAAAATACTAAATATTATTTTTCTGGGGGCTATTATAAAAATGAGGGTATTATTAAGAACACAGATTTCAGGAGATTTAATTTTAAAGCAAGAATTGAGCAAATAATCAACAAGTATATCACAGTAATCGGGGGTGTAGCCTACTCAAATAGTTTTTCAAATGAAAAACCAAATGGAAATGTTTTTTGGAGCCCGATCAATTCTGTAAATATTACGAATAACTTATACAATATTGAAGAGAGGGATGCTGCCGGGAATCTAAAAGGGGTAGAACCAACAAGGGTTAATCCTTTAAGTGTAATTGAAGATATGTCATTGACACAGGCGGTAAACAGAACAATAAGTGATCTTCAGGTTAAGATCAAACCAGCAAAAGGACTCAGCATTGATTATGTTCTGGGTATTGATAATATCGCCCAGGAAGGAAGAAACCTGATTGAAAGGTATCCATATATCTCAGCACAGGAAGGCCTTGGCTATGTTGGGCATGCTTTTGTGAATACTTTTTTAATGAATAATGATATAAATGTTTCGTACCAGGCAAAGTGGAAAAACTTTTCTTCTCTGACTGTTGTCGGATTTAATCATCAATATCAAAAGATTACCGGGTTGTTTAATGAAGGTCGTGATCTACTAAATGGTATCACAACTATTAATGGAGCAGCAGTAAAACTTGATCCAAGGTATACATCTGATCTAAGAGAAATATTTGGCGCTTTTATACAACAAACTTTTGGGTATAAGAATGTACTTTTCCTGACTGGTGCCGCCCGTTTAGATGGAAGCACATCTTTCCCGGAAGATACAAGAACGTATGTATATCCTAAAGTAAGTGGTACATGGTCTATCAGCGATATGGGATTTTGGAAAGGAATGAAAGGTGATTGGTTCTCTTCTGCCAGATTGCGGGCTTCATGGGGGTTAGCAGGGAACTTAAGTGGTATTGGTTCTTATGACAGGTTCTCCACATATCTTGCTAGTAATATTAATGGAATCGCTACTTATAATATTAATACTGCATTGGGAAATGCATTGATAGAACCTGAAAGATCAAGTGAATTTGAGATCGGTACCGATCTTTCTTTTTTAAAAAATAAATTGGGGATAGTATTTACATACTATACTAAAAAGATAGTGGATAATACATTGCTGGTTGACAGAATACTTGCTCCATCATCGGGTGGTAGCACAAGAGTAGAAAATGTTGGTAATGTAACGAATGAAGGTTGGGAACTTGGTGTAAAAGCAACACCTGTATCAGGAAAGAATCTCACCTGGAATATTTTTGGTTCTGTAAACCACAATGAAAATTTAGTTACAGCTTCAAGCCAGGTAACTCCAATATTTTTGGCCAATGCAGGAGGTTCTCCTTCGGCTATTTTAGCAGGATATCCTGTTGGAGTGTTTTATGGTAATTATTTTGAAAGAGATAAGTCAGGCAATTTAACATTGGATGCATCCGGACGTCCGATCGCTGCAGTAGATAACCCTACAACTAAAGTTTTGTTAAGAAAAGCACTGGGTGATCCTAATCCAGATTGGATACTAAGTTTCGGTAGCTCTCTTGATTATAAAAAACTAAGTTTTAGTTTTCTGTTTGATGGTGCTTTAGGACAGGAAGTATTTAATGCTGATAGAAGAACAAGACAAGGTGTTGGGATAGGTGACTATTCAGAGAAAGAAATAAAAGGTATTTTGCCAAGAGGGTATATTTTCAGTATATATAATACAGAAGAGTGGCGTGTTGAGGATGGCTCATATATTAAACTTAGGGAAGTAGCTCTATCTTATCAGCTTCCTTCATTTGTTAAGTTTATTAAATCATCTTCTGTTTCTTTAATAGGCAGAAACCTTGTCAGCTTTGATAATTATGATGGCTATGATCCTGAAACCAATGCGGGAGGTAACAGTTCCGTGTTACGTGGTATAGATTTCGGTAACGTACCCATTCCAAGAACATACCAATTAATTTTCAGAGCTAGTTTCTAATTATAAAAAATTAATACAATGAAAATGCTACGAATAAAACAAATCGCTTTATTGCTTTTTACAGGAAGTTTACTCTTTGTTACTTCCTGCAATAAAGAATATATAAATCCAAGTACAGCGTCGGAGCCGAGTGTAACTGGTAGTGCTGATGGTTTGATGAACTTATGCGCTGGTTTGCAAAGAAGGTTTACAATTGGCCGTCAAAGTCCAACATATACAGCGCCAATTGCTGGTGGATACAGTGTATATGCTTTATACACTTTGAATATTGGTAATACTGCTGAAAAAGAATTGGAAACTGGTAAAGGAGCTGTAACCCGAAATAATGCTATCGTGATACAGCTGTGGTCACAGTGTTTATTAACCAGAACAGAAGCCGAAACAGTATTGACCAACTTAGCAGTGGCGAGTGATCCTGGTGACAGAGTAGGAATAAAAGCTTATGCAAGTATTTTCTATGCGCTAAGTATGGGAACTCTGGTTCAGTTTTTTGAACAAATACCTTTAACAAACGGACTTAATGCTCAATTCAGTCCAAGAGCAGATGCATTGCAAAAAGCGATAACGGTTTTGGAAAGCGCTGATGCAGATCTGGCAACAACAACTCCAAGTTCAAAATTTCTTTCTAAAGTTCCCGCCGGCATTGATGTCAGGAATACAGTAAAAGCACTTCTGGCACGATACTATAATATCCAAAGTATGATCACAGGAACATACAATGCAACTGCTGGTGGCAAAGCATTGACCTTTGCAGCAGCAGCAAGCCAGACAGTAAAATCCGAATTTAGATTTACTGCTGCCACTACCAACCCAATAGGTGAGCAGAACTTTGGAAACAATGTATTTGGTGCTATTGATTCAACGCTTGGTTTAAAAAATGGATTAGCGCCAGTTCCGGCAGCAACGGATCCTCGTGTTGGTTTTTATATCAGCAAAACAAATGCAACTAACTATCCTTTAAAAGCTTTTTTCCTTAATACTACAGCATCATACCCTGTTTATCTTCCGGGTGAAATGAGTTTGATCATTGCGGAAAATTATGCACGCCAAGGTACTTTTGCTCAGAGCAAGACAGCATTGGATGCAGTTCGCACAAAGACTACTGATATTTATGGTATTGGCGCAGGACAACCAGCTTATAGTGGTCCTTTAACAACCGTTGATCTGTTACAGGACATTTATAAGCAAAGGAGGCTTGAAATGTTCTTATCCGGGCAGGAGCTTGAAGATAGCCGCAGGTTTGGTCGTCCGGCCCCAAATGCTACTAATGAAGAAAGGAATAGAACATTTTTCCCTTATCCTTTTATTGAAAGAGATAATAATACAAATACTCCTGCTGACCCAGCAATATGAGTTTTGATTTTTCGGTCTATATAAGCAGTAAAAAGGGCTACCATTTTTGGTAGCCCTAATTTTTTTAAAGTATTTTATTTATTGAGTTCTTCTTACTCTGAAAGTGGCCGACACTGTATGAAGATTGTTGTTAAGTATTTCTCGTATCTGGCCGGTAAAGTTTCCTTCAATAAACTGGCCCGGCGCTCCATAAGCTGTAATATTAATATTAAATGGTGTTACCAGCGAAACTGAGTCGTATTGATTAACTGACAATGCTGCAAGAGGTAATGTTCCAACAGCAATAGTACCCAGTGTATAGAAGCTGATATTTAGATCCGGCTGATTTACTTTAAATCCTGAAATTAAAAGAAAGCTTTGATTTGCTCCGCCACTTGTACTTGTATAAGAGTTGATAGAATCGGTTGGTGTAGATGTATTGATAGTGAAATTTGAGCCGTCAACAGAATAATTGATATAGCTTACTGATGATGTGCCACAGGCTGAAACAGCACCAGTATTTACTGTTCCTGTTGAGGCTGATCCTGTCCAGGGGCTGCTGCTTTGCTGGTTAGCTACATTATCTACAGCTACTACTTCTATTGCACCTGTGCTATTTGAACAACGGGTAATGGGTACTGAAAAACTACCATTATTAATAGGACGATTGTATAAATGACCCTCAAAATAAACAAGCACATTACCATTTGTCACGGGCTGATTACTGCAATTCACAGCAGTTCCGGTTATATGTAATGTATTTACGGGAGAAAGAGTAACGTTGATCGTTCCAAGATTTGTATTTGCACTGAGCGGCCCGACATTTTGTGTATACATCGCCTGGTTACAGGTGTTCAATACTTCAAGCGTCAATGCTTCGTTTTTTGGAACCAATCCCCCAACATGCCCTGATGAATCAGTATAACCATAGCTTGATGAACCATTTGAACGGGTAAGTTTTACCAACACATGGCTCAGTGGTCCTTCTGCAGTTACTATTGTCATTTCAAGAAAAACAGTTTGACTGCTTACATCACAATTCCAGAATGAGAAATGGCTAACATCGCCCTCATAATAATCTGTTCCTTTAGCGGCATTGCCTTCTTGCTTCCAAAGACCAGTTGTCTCATCAACAGACCAAAGTGGAATTGTAGCTGGAGCAGTTGAACGTAAAGAAGCAGGAATGGTAAATCTTAATTTAGCCGTTTTGCCAGAGGCGATTTGTAATGGTTCTCCGCCAGATCCTTCCAATTCTACTGCCAACATACCAAAGGAAGTTAATGTAACACGATAATTATTTGCATCTGTTCCCTGGAAACTTCCGGGAACTATTTGCGCAATGTCAGCTGATGTTGGGTCGATCACTGCAGCATAAACTTTTACACTGCCGGAATATGATTGACCAGTTGATTTTACCACAACACCTGATGCGGGCAATGTAATTTTCGAATTATCTGGCAGAGTTACTGCACCCCCGGCTGAAGCATCAATGCTCCCGATCAAAGCTTTGGGAACAAGTTTTAGCTTAACAAAATTTGTATTATTTGCGGAAGCAGAAAATACACGGTATGCTTTAAAGAAACCAGTTTTTTCTATAGTTACTACTGAAGAATATTTATCAAGTGGTATATTATTAAAACGAAACAAGCCCCGGCTATCAGTTGTCGTAGTATTGCTTCCTGCTTTTACAGTAGCGCCGGCAACTGCATTATTATTATTGTCTATTACTTTACCGGTAACTGTTCCCTGGATGGGAGTTGGGTTTACAACAGTTCCTGGAGATCCACCACCGGTTCCGGGGTTATCGGGTTTTACTTCTTTTTGACATGATAAAAGGGAGATGGAAATGACCAGGCTGGCTAAAAGGAATTTGGTGACAATTCTCATAAGTTTAATTTTCAGTTGGTAAAAATAATAAATGGCTCTGACCGGATTGTTATTAAATAGTTTAAAATTTACAATGCAACGTTGAAGAAAAAGTCGTTGTCAGAGCTTGTAAGCAAGGATAATGGATACGCAAAAGCTGGTAAAAGATTGCATACGGGAAATTCCGGCTGCTCAAAGGCAGTTATACGATCATTTTGCCGAATCCATGCTGGGAGTTTGCTATCGCTATACAAAATCAATGGATGATGCCGAAGATGTGCTGCAGGATGGATTCGTAAAAGTTTTCAAAAACCTGGGCCAATATAATTATGAAGGTGAATTGGGGGCATGGATAAGAAGAATAATGGTAACAACGGCGTTGAATTTCCTGAAAAAAAATTCCCGCTATAATCATGAATTTTCTTTTGATAACGAGAACCTGCATCCCGTAGCAAACGACAATCCTGAAATAAAAATGACAGCGAAAGAGCTGGCTGATCTTGTAAGACAATTACCCATAGGTTATCAAACAATATTTAACCTGCATGCCATAGAAGGATTTAGTCATGTAGAAATAGGGAAGATGCTGGGTATAAATGAAGGCACATCAAGATCGCAGTATGCAAGAGCAAGGGCCTTGCTGATAACCTGGATAAAAAAAAATGACGAAATGAGCCATAAAAATTATCGAGCAACTTTATAATGAGCGATGATAATTTTTTTTGGCGAATTCTATGTGGCAAAAGAAAATATTAATGGGCACATTAAATAAATTTTAAAACTGGTGTTTATGCCGGAAAATGAATTTGAGAAAAAGGTTTCTTCCGAAATGCAGGACCTCGGGTTCAAGCCATCAGAAAATGTATGGCTGCGTGTGGAAGAAAGAATTAAAAAGAAAAAGAAAAGAAGAGTATTTGTGATAGTATTCTTGCTGGCAGGCCTTTCATTGTTGGGTTATTGGCAGCGGAATAATTTCTTTGGTGGAAATAAAAATGATATTGCTATAACCGAAGAGCAAAAGGATGGAACTACAAGATCTACAACTGAAACAAATAATACGTCAACAGTAAAACAAAATACAGAAACAATCAAAAAGGAAGAAGCAAATGATCTACCTGAAAAAATTAAAGAGGATAAAATAAAGGATGATAAACCTTCGGTTGAGAATAAGGATATTGTTGTTTCAAAACAAAAGACCAATGACCCGATGAAAAAAGAGACTGGTATAAAAACAAAGCCTCAAACTAGAAAAACCAAACCAGATAAGAACTCCGGGGCTTCTGTAGTTGTTATATCATCGGACCCTAAAAAGAAAAGCTCTATTGTAGATGTTGATAAAACTATAGATGCACCTGTAGTAACTACAAACACTGATCCCACTATAAAACAAGATCAGGCAAAACAAGCGGAAATAAAACCACTGGAAAACGGAACTGATTCAGTAAAGATCAAAGCAAGTGAACAAGAAAAAAAATCTACAGAAAAGAAGGATACGGTTTTAAAAGCGGAACAGGTAAAAGAATCCGCCAAGCCAATAGTTAAAAAAGATGATCCATCAAAAAAATGGAAATGGGGAGCTCATATCACTCCTGGTATTTCTTCTTTAAGTGAGCATGGTTTTCCGGTCAGTTCACAGAACGACTATTATCGATACGCTTTTGCGAGTAATCAAAATAGTGGCAGTGCGAATCCACCAACAAGACAAAAACCTTCAGATGCTAAACCTGGATTTGCTTTCCAGGCTGGGGCTTTTGCGCAGCGACAATTATCGAAACGTACGAGTCTTTCGATTGGCTTGCAATATGGTTATTACAGTCATGTTCTTCGTATTGGTACAAGGAGAGATTCACTTTTAAATAATAGCCAATTTGCAAGTACTCTTGATGATAAAGCCAATGAAGTTTACAATGCAGGCGGAGACACGATAAAATATACGAATCATTATCATTTTATTGAGTTGCCGCTGAATTTCCAATGGCAATTAAATAAGAATAATGAAAAGCCTTTTGTTTGGAGTGCAGGAATTACGGTCGGTCAGCTTTTATCAACAAATGCGATCATGTATGACACGGCTTTTAATGGTGTTTATTATCAAAATAAAAAGCTCCTTAATAAAACACAGTTCAGCCTGTCAACTGGTTTTTCCTGGACGATCGCAAATAGTAAGAAAGCACAATGGACCCTTGGTCCTGTAGCGAATATTCATTTGAATAAGCTTATGGATAATCCATTTGACAATAAGGGCTACTTATTCTTTGCCGGTATTCGGACAGCGGTTCTTTTTAATCCCAAAAAATAATGCCCGCCTGAATGAACAACATCTGACAGAATTTATAACAGAAAATTCAGTTCGGGCAGGCAACGTTTATTTAAAAGTATTTGTCAATTTTCAAAATTGCTTTTATGAGAAAAATTATTCTTCTTCCATTTTTGGCTATTATGGTTTTTGCTTTGCAATCTTGTCTTAAAGACAAAATAACCAAAACCTATTCAGTTTTTGAACCTATTTATAAAAGCAAGGCGGAGGTGCAAGCTGACATAAAGAGCAGTACAGCAGTTTCAATTTCCAATCCAGGAAAAATATACATGTACGGCAATTATATTTTCCTGAATGAAGTAAATAAGGGAGTCCATATAATTGACAATTCCAATCCTTCAAAACCTATTATAAAAGCATTTATAAACATACCCGGCAATGTTGACATTGCGGTGAAAGGCTCTATGCTATATGCAGACCTTTTCACAGATCTTGTCGTGGTTGATATCACCGATCCTTTAAATGCAACTTTAAAAAAGGTGGTGCCAAACATTTTTCCTGAGCGAATTTATGCCCCGGGTTTTGTAGCAGATACAACTAAAGTGATCGTTGGATGGACCGAGAGAAAGATAAAAGAAAATGTGGACCAGGTGCCTGCTGGTCGCGGATGGTTAAGGATGGATGCGTTTCTATCATCCAGCGGACCGCAGAGTGCTACAGGTAATAGTGGTGGTGTAAAAGCCATGACAGGTATTGCTGGTTCTATGTCCCGCTTCAGTATCGTAAATAATTATATGTATGCTGTAAATACAAACAGCCTGAAAGTATTAGATATCTCAATATTGAATGATCCACAAGTACAGAATACAGTTGGAGTTGGCTGGAACATTGAAACAGTTTATCCGTTTAAAAATAAACTGTTCATAGGCTCTTCAAATGGTATGTTCATATTTGATATTTCGAACCCGGTATCACCTTCCCGTCAAGGCTCTGTTCAGCATTTCCGTGCATGCGATCCGGTCGTTGCCGATGATACTTATGCGTTTGTTACTTTACGTGCAGGAACATTTTGCCAGGGTACCAATAATCAACTTGATGTTATTAATGTTCAGAATGTAATGTCGCCTCAACTGGTAAAAACTTATGGACTTACAAACCCTCATGGATTAGCTAAAGATGGTGATCTGCTTTTTATTTGTGATGGCAGTGATGGATTAAAAGTTTACAATGCATCAAATGTATTTAGTCTGCAGTTGCTTGATCGTGTAAAAAATATAGAGACCTATGATGTGATTGCCTGGAACAATAGATTATTAGTTGTTGCAAAGGGCGGATTGTATCAGTATAATTATTCAAATCCTGGCAGTCTTTCATTGATCAGCAAATTGACAGTCAATAATTAATTATGAGAAAAACATTTTTACTGCTATTACTATTTGCTGCGATCATGAATGAAATAGCGGCACAAGAAGTAGCAAAAGAAAAGAAATATTTTGCTTCCCAAATTTCAAGTGGTATACTGGAAGGTGAGTACAACACAAGTTTTCATGTTGAATTGTTGAATGGGGTTCGTTATAAAACATGGTTTGCTGGTATTGGTACCGGACTTGATTATTATTATTATCGCACTATACCTGTTTATCTTTCTGGTATAAAATATCTTTCACCGAAAAGTCATAGTTTCTTTGTCCAGGGAGATGTGGGAATGAACTTTGCATGGGAAAATGAAAATACCGGGACCTGGAATGAGGTAAGCAACGAGTTTAAACCCGGTCTTTACTGGAACGGTATATTGGGTTTCGCTACGGGGCTTGACAAAAAAAATGCTTTTTCATTTGGAGTAGGTTATTCTTATAAGAGCATTGAAGAGATAAAAGAAATAGCGGTATGGTGTTTTAATCCCCCGTGTGAAAATACTTTTGAAAGATATAAATATAATTTAAACAGGCTGACGTTGAGAATTGGCTGGCAATTCAATTATTCACGTTAGGAGTTCTTACGAATTTTAAGTTTCTCTGAATACCCTTGAGTTTACTCCGGCTTAGCGGTGAATGTCTGAATAATTGCCTGAATTTATCTTCACTCATCATTTCCCATTCTTTGGTTGACAGGTTGAGTATTTCAGGCAAAGGAGTAAACTCAATTTCATTTGTTGGTTTTGAAAAGCGGTTCCATGGGCAAACATCCTGGCAAATATCACAGCCAAACATCCAATTTTCAAATTTGCCCTTCATCTCAGAGGGGATCAGCATGTCTTTTAATTCTATTGTGAAATAAGAAATACATTTACTTCCATCTACAACTTTATTTGGCAAGATGGCATCAGTAGGACAGCTATCGATACAACGAGTACAGCTTCCGCAATAATCTTTTACAAAAGGGTCATCAGGCACAAGATCGAGATCAGTGATCAGCGTTGCAATAAAAAAGAAAGAACCCATTTGTTTATTGATAAGGTTCCCGTTTTTGCCAACCCAGCCAAGTCCGCTGCGCTGTGCCCATGTCCTTTCAAGAACAGGAGCACTGTCAACAAATCCGCGACCATGAATTTCTCCAACCTGTTCCCGAATTAATTCTACAAACTTGTTTAGTTTTTCCCTGATCACTTCATGGTAATCTTTGCCATACGCATATTTTGAGATCTTCAATTCATCATTCTGTTGTTTTTCGCTGGGAAAATAATTTATTAATAATGTAATAACTGATTTGGCACCGGGCACCAGCTTGCCCGGATCGATACGCAGATCAAAATATCTTTCCATATAATGCATGCTGCCGTGCATTCCCTTGTTCAACCATGATTCAAGTCTTTTTGCATCTTCATCAAGCCTGGTCGCCTTTGCAATGCCGCAAAAATCAAATCCGAGGCCTGCTGCCAATTGCTTTACAAGTATTGTTTTTTTATCTTTCATTAATGAGATGCCAAATTTTTGGTATCCGGTAAGCTTTAGGAAAAAAATCTGAACTGTTTTTTTATATTAGTAGGGAATAAACTCACCACCATGACAAAACTGCTCATTACGATCGCATTCTTATCGATCGGAATTACTTTTTATGGCCAGGATAAGTCTCCGGCAAAATTCGGAAAAATATCTGCTGAAGATTTTAAAACTTCTGTTTACAGTATTGACAGCAATGCCGCAGCAATTGTGATAGCTGATATTGGTTCTTCATCAATCACGGGTAATAATAAAGGATGGTTCTCCATCGAGTTTAAACATTTCAAACGGGTGCATATATTAAATAAAAGCGGTTATGATCTTGCCGATGTTCAAATACCGCTTTATATAAATGGACGTGATGAAGAAGAATTACAGAATTTGAAAGCGTATACTTATAACCTCGAAAACGGTAAAGTTGTAGAAACAAGACTAGATAATAAAACAGCATTGTTCCAGGATAAATTGAGCAGGAACCACCTGTTAAAGAAATTTACTTTCCCGGCAATAAAAGAAGGATGCATCATTGAATATGAGTACACCGTTCAATCAGATTTTATTTTTAATCTCCAACCATGGGAATTCCAGGGTGCTTACCCGCGACTATGGAGTGAGTATAATGTCACTATTCCGGAATTTCTTTATTATGTGTTTCTTTCACAAGGATTGCAATATGACCTTTCCAGGTCCACCAAGGACAGACATGAAAGCTTTCGGGTAAGTGATATGAGTGGAGCCGGCGCCTCCGAAACGTTCAAATTTGATGCGAACGTAACTGATTACCGTATGGTGATGAAGAATATTCCTGCATTGAAAGAAGAAAGTTTTACATCGACGATCGATAATCACATTGCCAAAATTGATTTTCAGCTGGCAGAATACAGGCAACCATTGATGCCAAAAAATATCCTGGGTAATTGGACAAGTATGACCAAAGAACTTTTGCAGGACGAAGAATTTGGGTTGCAACTCAATAGGGATAATGGATGGTTGTCAGACGAGTTGGGGATCGCAATACATGGAGCAAAAACAGAAATGGATAAGGCAAAAAACATTTATCAATATGTACAAAATAATTTTACCTGCACAAGTTATAACAGGTTGTATACAGACGGTCCTTTAAAAAATATTTTAAAAACTAAAAAAGGAAGCGAGGTAGAAATAAATCTGTTGTTGGTAGCGATGTTGCGCAAGGCTGGTTTATTTGCCGATCCGCTGATGCTAAGTACAAAATCACATGGATATGTTTTATCAGTATATCCTATAATAGAAAAATTTAATTATGTGGTTTGCCGAACTATCATTGATGGTAAGATCATTTACCTTGATGCAAGCCGCCCGACACTTGGCTTTGGCCGGCTTGGCTGGGACTGTTACAATGGCCATGCAAGAGTAATAAACCTTGACGCTACTGCTGTTGATCTCTCAGCAGATTCACTGAAGAATGCAAAAGTCACTTCGCTTATGTTATTTTCAGACGAAAAAGGAAACCTCTCAGGGAAGATGCAGCAAATACCTGGGTATTATGAATCTTATTCTTTGCGGGGCAGGATCAAAGAAAACGGTGTTGAACAATTATTTAAGGACATTCAAAAAGATTTTGGTGCAGACGTTGACCTGACTAATACAAGAGTTGATTCTCTTGATAAATATGATCAGCCTTTACAACTGAATTACGATGTAGCACTGAATCTTGAAAAAGGAGATATCATTTATTTAAACCCGATGTTCGGAGAAGGTTACAAGGAAAATCCATTCAAATCAGCTACAAGAACCTATCCAGTTGAAATGCCTTATACTTCTGATGAGATATTTGTGCTTAATCTTGATGTGCCGAAAGGATACGAAGTAGATGAGTTGCCAGAAGCGATCAAAGTAAATCTTGATGAGGAAGGAAATAGTTTTTTTGAGTATATATTCAGAAACAGCAATGGAGTTATTTCTTTTCGTTCAAGGATAAAACTAACCCGTACTTATTTTTTGCCTGAAGAATATGAAATACTTCGTGAGTTTTTTAATTTGGTAGTGAGTAAGCAAAGCGAACAGATTGTTTTTAAAAAGAAAAAATGATCGTTTATAATGAAACTTTTTTCATTTTTTGCCGGATTCGTCTTTTTGCAGGTAAGTCTTCTCCCGGTTTTTTCCCAGGAAAGATCGACTGTGAAGTTTGGAAAAATTTCTGCCGAGGATTTTAAAACCAACGTGTATAGTATTGATAGTAATGCCGCCGCAGTGGTGATCGCAGATATTGGTTCATCCGATGTTTTGACAAATCGTAGTTGGTTCCAGGTCGTATACAAAAGACAACGCCGTGTTCATTTACTAAAAAAGTCAGGGTATGATGCAGCTACTTTTGCATTTCCCGTTTTTGTTAGCTCTAGCTCCAGTGGAGACGAGGGACTGGATAACCTGAAAGCCGTGACATATAATTATGAGAATGGACAAGTTGTAGAATCAAAACTTGATCTGAAGAATTCTGTTTATACTGACAAGCTAACAAAGAACATTCATCTAAAAAAGTTTACTCTTCCCAATGTAAAAGAAGGTTCGATAATTGAAATTGAATATAAGCTTATTTCGAATTCCGTTTCTTATATGCCTTCATGGGAATTCCAGGGTGAATACCCGGTATTATGGAGTGAGTACACAGTAACAATACCCGAATTCCTTTATTACTTATTCCTTCCGCATGAGTCATTGAGTTATTATATAAAAGAAAAAAAGGAAACATCCAGGGGATATGTGTTAGATCCGTCATTTCCTTTTCTTAATCCCAACAAGACCTCTTTTTCTGCCTCAGTCAATGAGCACCATTGGGTTGTTAAAAATGCTCCCGGTTTAAAGAGGGAAGCCTACACAGCATCATTGAATAACCACATTTCAAAAATTGATTTTGTGCTGTCTGCTTATCGTTACCCGTTGGTGGACAGGAACCTGTTGCTTGAATGGAAGGAAGTAATGAGCATATTATTGAAAGATGAATATTTTGGATTGCAATACACAAAAGATAATTCATGGCTGAATGACGATGTGAATAATATCACCAAAGGATCCACGGATAATGTAAGCAAAGCAAAAGCTATTTTTAAATATCTAAGGGATAATATTAAATGCATTAGTTATAGCCAGATATTTCCTTCAAACACATTGAAGGAAATATTAAAAATTAAAAGAGGAGGGGTGGCCGATATTAATTTATTGCTGGTAGCGATGCTAAGAAAGATCGGTATTAATGCCGACCCTCTCATGCTCAGTACACGATCAAATGGTTATCCGCCGGTGCTTTACCCGGATTTTTCTAAGTTTAATTATCTCGTATGTGCGGCAACAATTGAAGGAAAAAAATATTACCTGGATGCAAGCCGTTCCCAACTCGGTTTTGGTTGGTTGGAATCCGAATGTTACAATGGTTATGCTAAGGTCATTGATGAATCCGCTACAGGAATTGAATTATTGCCTGATTCATTACTGGAACGCAAGATCATTTCCGTTAACATTTCCAATGATGATCAGGGCAATTTAACCGGATATGTGCAACAGTCTCCGGGATATTATGAGTCTTATAAGACCAGGAAAGCGATCGGTGAAAAAGGTAAAGATGAGTTTTTTAAAGAATTGCAAAATGAAGTCGGTTCGGGAGTAAGCATTAGTAACCCGGTCGTCGACTCATTAACTCTATATGACGAACCTATTTATCTGACCTTTGATATAAAGATAGAGAATGAAAAAGCTGAAATGCTTTATATAAACCCGATGTTTGTGGAAGGACATAAAGATAACCCGTTCAAATCTGCAACCAGGCTTTACCCTGTAGAAATGCCGTATGCAATAGATGAAGCATATATTTTAAAAATGGAATTACCACAGGGTTATGTTTTGGATGAGCTGCCAAAGCCAATAAAGATGAACTATGATGAGGAAGGCAAAAGTTTTTTTGAGTATATTATCAGTGAAAACAATGGTGTGATAATGCTTCGTTCAAGATTGAAGATCACCAAAACGTATTTTGGGTCTGATGAATATGAAGTATTAAGAGAATTTTTTGCCCAGGTGGTTAATAAACATAATGAACAAATTGTTTTTAAAAAGAAAAAGTGATCCATGAAACGATTTAATGTGACAATTTTTTTTCTGCTGCTTTCTTTTTTTGCATTTTCTACCGGCGGTGAATATTCAGTAATGAACATCCCTGATTCATTGAAGAAAAATGCTAATGTAGTAAAGCGAAAAGAGGAAGAAAGATTTATATTAAAATCACCGGGTGAAGCTGTTTATTATCGGAAATATGCGTTTACAATTTTAAATGAGAACGGGGATAAACATGCGCCGTTTCAACAGTACTATGACAAGTTTGTTGAAATAAAAAATATTGAAGGAGCATTATTTGATGCAGCAGGAAATAAAATCAAGGAATTAAAGAACAAAGATATCCAGGATTTCAGCGCAACTGATTTCAGCCTGATAGATGATAACCGTGTAAAGTATCATAGCTTTTATTATAAAGTTTATCCTTATACAGTGGAGTATGTGCTCGAGCTAAAATATAATGGCACGATGTTCTATCCATCATGGACTCCTGTCGAGGATGAATATTTTGCTGTGCAGGAAAGCAGGTTCATTTTTGAATGCCCGTTGAATTATGAATTTAGATTTAAAACTTTTCATTATACAGGACAAGCAACAGAACAAACAACTGATAAGAAAAGGATGAGTTGGGGGATAACGAATGTGCCTGCCGTTGTACGTGAATCTTATTCACCATCTCTCAGGCATTTGACAACAAATATTATGTTTGGACCTACTGAATTTGAAATGCAGGCTTATAAAGGAAATATGAAAAGCTGGCAGGATCTTGGAAAATTTATTTACACATTAAAACAGGGTCGTGATGAATTGCCTCCCAACATAAAACAAAAAGTTCACGAGATAGCAGATCCTGTTACTGATCCCTGGGAAAAAATAAGATTGCTGTATGAATACATGCAGAAAAATACACGTTATGTAAGCATACAGTTGGGTATTGGTGGCTGGCAACCATTTGATGCAAAATACGTGGCTACAAAAGGCTACGGTGACTGTAAGGCATTATCAAACTACATGTATAGCATTTTAAAAGAAGCCGGGATCAAATCATATTATGCAGTGATAGGAGCAGGGCGGGTAAAACCAAATCTTGAAACAGAGTTTCCTTCTTCACAATTCAATCATGCTATTCTTTGCGCCGTTATCAACACAAATGATTCTGTTTGGCTGGAATGTACAAGCCAGACATTACCTTCGGGTTATCTAAGTGATTTTACAGATGACCGATATGCATTGTTAATAGATGAAACGGGCGGTAATTTGGTTCATACTCCTAAATATGGATTGAAAGAAAACCTTCAGCAACGTACAATAAATGCAAAGCTTGATGCAGACGGTTTACTAAAAGCTGATATAAAAACAAATTATTCAGGCAGTCAGCAGGATCAACTGCATATGCTTATTAATAATTTATCTAAAGACAAAGTGAAGGAGTATTTGGATGAAGAGCTTGGATTTGCTACTTATACTGTTAACAGTTTTTCCTATAAAGAAAATAAGAAAAGGATCCCTGAAATTGAGGAAACACTTTCAGTTACTGCCGATCATTATGCTACTATCAGCGGTAAGCGATTGTTCATTGAGCCGAATCTAATGACAAAATCAAGCAGGAAATTAAAATCTGGCGAAGAAAGAAAGTATGACATTGAACTTGATATTGAATACGCCGATACCGACAAGATCGAAATAGAAATACCAGCAGGGTATAAACCTGAATCGATACCACCTGATGCGATTGTGGAGAGTAAATTTGGAAAATACAGGTCTACTGTTAAGTTTGATCAAAATAAAATTATTTATACCCGCAGCATGCAACAATTCAGTGGTCTTTTTTCAAAAACTGATTATGTTGAAATGGTAAAATTTTATGATGCCATTTATAAAGCAGACCGTAATAAATTAGTATTTATAAGAACTGCAGAAGAGGAAAAGAAACCTTTCTAATTATTTCCCTTCCTCGAATGCTAACGATTGTATGAAATGAAAAATAGTTAGCAAGCTAATTTCAGGAATAGAAGATTTGTCTCCCATTTTTCAATATTTTCATGGTTCAAACCAATTTAAATGGGCAACCTTGCTAACAGCGATATTGTTGTCTTCTTTATCTACTTTGTATTAGTAGCTGGCTATGGTTATTGGATCTACCAGAGAAAAAAGAAAGCGCAAACAACATCCACCGATTTCTTTCTTGCAGAAGGACAACTTACATGGTGGGCTATCGGGGCATCGTTAATAGCTTCAAATATTTCTGCGGAACAGTTTATTGGAATGAGCGGTAACGGATTTCGTTTGGGGATCGCTATCTCTGCCTATGAATGGCTGGCCGCTGTTTCATTGATCATTGTTGCTGTTTTTTTCATGCCGATCTATTTAAAGAACCGGATATTCACCATGCCACAGTTTTTAAAGACAAGATATAACGAAACTGTTGCGGTGATCATGGCTGTCTTTTGGTTGTTCCTTTACATATTCGTGAATCTCACTTCTATTTTATATCTCGGTACAATTGCGATAAATAGTCTTGCAGGCGGACAGCATTTTCATTTGATAATGATCGGACTCGCAGTATTTGCATTGGTGATCACTTTGGGAGGCATGAAAGTGATCGGCTATACTGACGTTATCCAGGTATTAGTATTATTGGCAGGTGGATTGATCACTTCTTACATCGCCTTAACGGTGGTCAGTGAAAAATTTGGATATGGAAAAGATTTTCTCGCCGGGTTTAATCATTTACTTAAAACTGCACCGGATCATTTTAAAATGATCTTTGATAAACCTGGTTCTGCATCCACACAACAGGAAATAAATCATTATTCAAGTTTGCCAGGAATGGCGATGTTGGCTGCAGGTATGTGGGTGGCTAATTTGAATTATTGGGGTTGCAATCAATATATAACACAAAGGGCACTCGGTGCAAACTTAAAAACTGCCCGTACCGGAATTTTATTCGCAGCCTTTTTAAAAATATTAATGCCGCTTTTAGTGGTTTTACCCGGCATCGCGGCTTTTGTTTTACACCAGGGTGGCGAATTACAGCAGCAAATGTTAACCAATGGCGAGTTCAGAGAAGACAACGCCTATTCAGCAGTGCTCGGATTTTTGCCGGAAGGATTGAAAGGCTTGTCAATGGCTGCATTGACGGCAGCAATAGTGGCATCACTTGCTGGTAAAGCAAATAGCATTTCCACGATCTATACATTGGATATTTATAAAAAGTATATCAATAAAGGTTCTTCTGAAAAGAAATTGGTTTGGATGGGACGCTTAGTTGTGATACTTGCATTGATCATTGCTATCATGGTCAACTGGCAGGATTCATTGGGTATTGGAGGTAAAGGTGGCTTTGAATTCATCCAGAAGTATACTGGTTATATTTCTCCGGCTATTTTCCCTGTTTTCTTATTTGGATTTTTCTGGAAGAAGACAACATCGAAAGCGGCGATCGCAGGAATTATCGGTGGAGTTTTATTAGCGGTTTTATTTGATAAGTTCCTGCCCGGGCTTGCCGGAAATGATACATTAATATATACAGCTTATCCAACAGGTACTGGTGCTTATGAAATACCATTCTTAATTCAAATGGGGTGGGTTTTCTTCTTTACATCATTGTTAATTATCATAGTGAGCTTATTGGATGTAAAAGGAAGAGCATTAGGTAATGCGTTACAAATTGATAAAAGCATGTATAAAGTAACGCCGGGAGTAATGGCAATGATCATTATTGTTTTGGGAGTTATTGTTGCACTATATATTCGTTTTTGGTAATTATGAAATACTTACTTGGATTTGATATTGGCTCTTCATCAGTAAAAGCAACCTTGCTTGAAATTGCTTCGGGTAAAACTATTGCGTCTGCATTTTCTCCTTCGTCAGAAATGCCTATGCAATCATCACAACCAGGCTTCGCAGAACAAGACCCGGATATGTGGTGGAAAGAATTAATAAACGCAGTAAAGAAATTGCATCAACAAGTTTCATTTAATGGAGAGGAGGTTGCTGCAATTGGCATTGCTTACCAGATGCATGGTCTCGTTTGTGTTGATAAAGATCTGAAACCACTTCGGCCTTCTATTATCTGGTGTGATAGTCGGGCCGTTAAAACAGGTGCTAAAGCATTTGAAGAATTAGGTGAGAAACATTGTTTGAAGAACTTTCTCAACTCACCGGGAAATTTTACCGCATCAAAACTAAAATGGGTTAAGAAAAACGAACCTGATATTTATAAGAACATTTACAAGGTCATGCTGCCAGGTGATTATATCGCAATGAGATTAACGAATGAACCGGCAACAACGATCTCTGGTTTAAGTGAAGGGATCATGTGGAATTTTAAAAAAGAAAAAATTGCAGCTGATCTTCTGAAATATTATGGCATTGAAGAAGAATTACTTTCACCATTAGTTCCAACATTTGGCGAACAGGGAAGACTCTCTGCCGTTGCAGCAACTGAATTAGGATTGAAGGCAGGAATTCCAGTTTCTTATCGTGCGGGTGATCAGCCAAACAATGCTTTTTCATTAAATGTGTCACAACCAGGGGAAGTGGCAGCGACAGCAGGTACTTCAGGAGTGGTGTATGGAATAATTGATAAACCAAATTATGATCCATTATCAAGAGTGAATACGTTTGTTCATGTCAATCATACAAAAAAAGATCCCCGTTATGGTGTTTTGCTTTGTGTGAATGGAACTGGTATTTTGAATAGCTGGTTACGTAAAAACTTTTTTGGTGAGACATCCTATGAACAAATAAATAATGAAGCTTCAAAAATTGAGGCGGGTTGTGATGGACTTTTATTTTATCCTTTTGGCAACGGTGCCGAGAGAGTGTTAGAGAATGCAGATCTTGGTGGAATGATGAAAGGTCTTCAATTCAATCGTCATCATCGCGGACATATTGCCCGTGCAGCTCAGGAGGGTATTGTATTTGCTTTACATTATGGAGTTGAGATAATGAAAGAAATGGGAATGGAAATAAATACTGTAAGAGCAGGTCATGCAAATATGTTTTTAAGTGATGTATTTAGTTCTGCTTTTGTAAATATCAATGGGTGTGAGCTAGAATTATATAATACTGATGGCGCTACTGGTGCTGCAAGAGGGGCAGGGATTGGTGTTGGTCTTTACAAAGATGTCGCTCATGCTTACGCATCAATGAATAAAATAAAGACTCATTCTCCGGAAAAAGAACTCCAGGAAAAATATTGGGACGTTTATACAAAGTGGAAAGAGCAATTAAAAAAATTAGGAAATGATGCATGAGTCGATCCCGTATGGTAATTGGGAAAAAAGATGGCATCCATTAAGAAGAGAATGGATAGTGTATGCAGCGCATCGTAATAGCCGTCCCTGGAGCTTTGATAAAAAAAAGTCGGTAATCAATGCACCCGAATATGATCCTGGTTGTTATTTATGCCCGGGTAATACAAGAATAAGCGGCAAACAAAATCCTGATTATGCTGATGTGTTCATTTTTGAAAATGATCATCCGGTCGTAGGTCTGAATTCGCCTTCGATACCAGCAGAATTTCAAAGCATACATGATGGATTGTATAAAAAATCCAAAGCAGGAGGTATTGCAAAAGTTGTTTGTTATGATCCGCGACACAATGTTACACTCAATGATATTTCAGTAGATAAAGTGGCAACTGTCTACAGAGCATTGCGTGATGAAATGGTTTTCTTTAATCAGCATGAGGCGATCAAATCAGTTTTGATATTCGAGAACAAAGGTGAGATTGTAGGAGTTTCAAATCCACATCCTCATTGCCAGATATATGCGGTTGATTTTACCATCAATGTCGTAAAAAAAGAATTAGACGCAGCCGCTGAATATAGGAAAGAAAAAGCAAGAAATGTTTTCAGCGATATTATTGACGCCGAAAAAAAAGACGATATAAGGATCATTGCAGAAAATAAAGGGGCAATTGCGTTCATTCCTTATTTCGCCAGGTTTGCTTATGAAACTTATGTGTTTCCTAAAAAGCGCCATGCCACATTGATCACTATGAGTGATGAGGAGCTTTATGATCTTGCCGAAGTGTTTCAAACGGCTGCAAAAAAATTCGATGCAAATTTCAATAGCAGCTTTCCTTATATACTCGCTTTTGCACAAGCACCTGTTGATGGGAATGAATACCCGGATTATCACATGCACCTGATCATTTGCCCGCCACTACGTCAACCCGGAATAATGAAATATCTTGCCGGTCCAGAAACTGGTGCTGATACATTTATGGCTGATACAATGCCCGAAGAAAAAGCTGCTGAACTCAGGAAGATCAAATTATGAACGATTTCTTTTCAACAAATGGCTCAATAATTTCGGCCACTGCACCTGGTCGCATGGATGTAATGGGCGGCATTGCTGATTATAGCGGCTCACTTCTTTTGCAAATGCCCATCAAACAAACCACAACTGTAGCCATTCAAATGAGAGATGATGGTGTATTTAACTTTCGGACACAGATAACAAAAAATAAAACTGAAGATTTTACAATTCATCTGTCCGATATAAAAGACAGATCACTTTCAGAAGCAGGTATGATCATCAGGTCGGCCAAAAGTGGGGATTGGGCGGTTTATGTTCTAGGATGTTTTCTTGTTTTACAAAAAGAAAAAGACATTTCATTAACAGGAGCAAATGTTTTTATAGAATCGAAAGTTCCATGGGGAAAGGGAGTTTCATCATCGGCTGCACTGGAAGTGGCAGCGATGAATGCGCTGAATCAATTTTATGATCTATCCTTAGAAAAAGAAGAATTGGCAGTGCTTGCACAGATGGCTGAGAATTTGGTTGCCGGTGCGCCGTGCGGTTTGATGGATCAGTTGTCATCACATCTTGGACAAAAAAATAAATTGTTGCCATTGATCTGCCAGCCACATCATGTTGAAAAGCCAATTACAATACCTTCCGGAATAAATTTTAGCGGTATTGATAGCGGAATTCGGCATGCAGTAAGCGGAGCATCCTATGCAGATGTTCGTGCAGCTGCTTTTATGAGTTATACAATGATCGCATTAAATGAAGGTGCTTCTTTCGACGAATTAAGTCATGCGAGAATTTCTGGTGACTGGAGCAGGCTGCCATTCAAAGGATTTCTTGCTAATATCCCGGTTTCGACGTTCGAGGAAAAATATGTTTCATTATTGCCGCAAGAAATTCCAGGTAAAGATTTTCTGGATCAGTATAAAGTTTCGATCGATACAGTAACAACCATCGATCAGGTAAAAACATACAGACCTGCTGTTTGTGGTTCACATCCCGTTTATGAGAATGCAAGAGTGAATGAATTTAAAAGCTTGCTTATATATCTTAGAAAACAGGATGATAAGCAACTTTCTTTGATCCGAATGGGAGAGTTGATGATTGCAAGTCATGAAAGTTATTCCGCTGTTGGATTGGGAAACGAGTTTACAGACAAGATCGTTGGCCTGGTTCGTGATGCAGGACCTGCAAGTGGAGTTTATGGAGCAAGAGTTTCCGGAGGAGGAAATGGAGGCACTGTTTGTATTCTCAGTTATGGAAAAGAAGGAAGGAATTCTGTAAAGGAGATTTATGCTCATTATAAAAAAGAAATAAAACGAAAACTGTTTTTATTTAGTGGAAGCAGTCACGGAGCTTATAAATTAAATCAATACATTTGACGCCAACAATTTTTAATATGAAAAGATCGGTCAACAACTATCTGTTTGCAGTTATTTTATTTTTTCTTAGCTGTAATTCAGCAACCGAAAATGCATCGTCTGCTGATGCAGCAGACATGGTTATCAATAACGCCAAGGTTTATACGGTTAATAAAGGCCAGCCCGAAGCAGAAGCAATTGCTGTTAAGGAAGGAAAAATAGTTTTTGTTGGAAGCAATAGCGATGTAAAAAAATATATTGGTAGCAGCACAGAAGTAATAGATGCAAAAGGACAATTCGTGATGCCCGGATTTATCGAAGGACATGGACATATTCATGGACTTGGAGCATCATTGATAAATCTGAATCTAATGAATGTAAAGAATTGGGATGAGATCGTTGCAATGGTTGGTGAAGCCGTGAAAAAAGCAAAACCCGGTGATTGGATCGTTGGTCGTGGCTGGCACCAGGAAAAATGGAACCCTGCGCCTGCAAAGAATTACTTAGGTTACCCTTATCATGAAGAACTTGATAAAGTTTCTCCTAATAATCCGGTTTTATTATCACATGCAAGCGGACATAGTTTATATGCAAACGCAAAAGCATTGGAGTTGGCCGGTGTTACTTCAACAACGAAAAATCCAGAGGGTGGAGAAATTTTAAAAGATGATGCCGGGAAAATTGTAGGGGTTTTGTCTGAAAATGCACAAGGTCTTGTTGGCAGAGCTTATGGCGCATGGGTTAATAAACAAAGTGAAGAAGTGCAGAAAGCTAAATGGGCCGAAAGTATCAAGCTTGCTGAGGAAGATTGTTTGAAAAAAGGTGTCACAAGTTTTGAAGATGCCGGTTCGTCTTTCGAGCAAGTGCAATGGATGAAAGAACTGGCGCAGCAGAATAAATTAAATATCCGTCATTGGTTGATGGTGAGAGAGGACAACGCAACGCTTCGTGCACATGCAAATGTTTTCCCGATAATAAATGAAGGCAATGGATTTTTGACAGTGAAAGCAGTGAAGGTTTCATTGGATGGTGCGTTGGGTTCTTATGGTGCATGGTTGCTTGAACCTTATACTGATCGTCCAAGCTCAACAGGTGAGAATACATTTAACATTGATTCATTAAAAGCTATTGCGGATTTTTGCTGGCAAAATAATTTGCAATTATGTGTACATGCTATTGGTGACAGGGCCAATCGTGAAGTGATCAATATTTATGCAGAGCAAATTGCTAAAGATAAAAGTAAAGATCATCGCTGGAGAGTCGAACATGCTCAACATGTTAACCCAGTTGAAATTCCCCGTTTCAAACAATGGAATGTGATCGCTTCCATGCAGGGCATTCATTGTACAAGTGATGCGCCATTTGTTCCAAAAAGATTGGGAGCAAAGCGTTCCGAGGAAGGTGCTTATGTATGGCAATCGTTTTTAAAAGCTGGTGTGGTTGTAAACAATGGAACCGATGTGCCTGTGGAAGATGAAGATCCAATTGCTAACTTTTATGCATCAGTTACCAGGAAACTGAAAGACGGCTCGGAATTTTATCCTGCACAAAAGATGACCAGAGATGAGGCTCTTTATTCTTATACGTTGGCAAATGCAATTGCCGCTTTCCAGGAAAAAGATAAAGGCTCATTGGAAGTTGGCAAATATGCAGACATCGTTATTCTTTCCAATGATCTTACGACCTGCAAAGACGAGGAAATAAAAAACACAAAAGTGGTAACTACGATCGTAGGAGGGAAGGTGAAATATAAAGGACAATTTTAGAATTATTAACCGGGCTTTATTGCTACTATTAAGCTTTTGTTGCGTCGCACTCTTGTACTGTATTAATTCTACTCAACATTGTTATGGCTTACTTTCTTTAGATTGCTTCGGCCTGTCGGACTAAAGATGAAAATTCTTTTTGATTGACGGCCTCGCAATGACGAAGACCTTGCGGGGCGGTAGCAGATACGCAAACTCTCGGAGTATTCGTCATTGCGGGGATTGGCGGGAGGAAATCAAAAACATTAAGTTTGTTGTCGTCAAGCCGAAGCAATCTAAAATCACTTTTGTAAACCCATCCATCAGTCACTTTAGCAATCTATAATTTATTGCTAAGGTTTTTATGGACTTTTGATCTCTAAGCATCTTTGGGTAAATAAACCATTATCAATGCTTAAGAACTTCCTGAAGATTACCTGGCGAACGATCCTGCGCAACAAGGCTACTTATATTGTCAACGTCCTTGGACTTTCGTTAGGAATATGCGCCTGCATTGTGATCTACATCATAACAAGTTTTGAATTTAGCTTTGATACTTTTCATCCGGATAAGAACCGAATCTATCGTGTGATGGGAGATGTGACTGAAAGCACCGGCAATCGCCTGCACTTTGCAAGGGTCCCAACAGCTTTAGTGAATGGCCGCAATAGTTTGACGGGGTTAGATGCAATGGGTTGCGTGATACCTTATAATGCCCCAATCAAAATATTGGATAGAGATAATTCATCAAAACAATTTGAGAGCAGGATCGATGGAACATATTTTACTACTACAGTGGTCGCCGATCCCCAATACTTTGAGATATTTAAATATAAATGGCTTGCCGGTAATGCTTCCACCTCATTAAAAGATCCGTTTGCAGTTGTTTTGACTGAATCAAAAGCAAAAAAATATTTTAACGAAAAAGATATTGATAAGGTCATAGGCAAGCAGGTGATGTACGCAGATTCACTCTTCACAACAGTAACTGGTGTGGTGAAAGATTGGCAAAACAATTCTGATCTCAACTTTACTGATTTCATTTCTTTTCCAACGATCCAAAGCAGCTTCTTAAAAAATTCGATCAATACCAGTTCATGGAAGCAAAATGCTATGTCAGCATGGGTATTTGCTAAACTCAAAAAAGGATCCGTCGCATCGAATCTGGATGATCAATTGGGTAAGCTTGTTAAGACAAATGCTGAAGCCGGGACAAAACTGGATCTTTGGCTTGATCCGATCTCATCAATACATTTTAATGCTGATGTTATTGAAAATCCTATCAAGACGGCACACAAACCAACCTTGTATTCATTAATAGCAATTGCTTTATTTATTTTGATCCTTGCCATTATCAATTTTATAAACCTGTCAACTGCCCAATCTATTCGGAGGGCAAAGGAAGTCGGTGTGAGAAAAGTGTTGGGGAGTAGTAAGACCAGTCTTGTGGTTCAGTTTCTGGCGGATACTTTCTTGCTATCCATGTTTTCGGTCCTTATAGCATTGCTCCTGGTAAACCCTGTGTTGTCATTGTTTAGATCATTCATACCGGAAGGAATTTCTTTCCATCTGTTCGAACTGAAAACGATCTTCTTCTTATTGACGATAATAATTGTTACTACTATATTAGCTGGATTTTATCCGGCAAGAGTCTTATCATCCTATTTGCCTGCAATTACTTTAAAAGGTAGTGTAGTAAGTCATGGTAATGAAAAATGGATGTTACGCAAAGGACTGATCCTTTTCCAGTTTACGGTTTCTCTTGTTTTTATAATCGGCAGCATTGTGATTGAAAGGCAATTAAAATTTTTGCGAGAAAAAGATCTTGGCTTTACAGCCGATGCAATAGTTACTATTGATACACCGCGGGGAGACAGTTTAAGCAAAGTAGCAGTACTGAATCAAAGCCTGCAAAAAGTAAATGGCATTAGCAAAACTGCAATGCAATGGTTGCCTCCAATGACAGGTAATCCAAGGGAAATGAAAATAAAATACAAGGCCACAGATCAAAAAGATTTTTGGGTAAAACAGATCGCAGGAGATGAAAATTTTATTTCACTATACGGAATGAAATTAATAGCAGGTGGAAATCTGGTAAAGACCGATACCGTAAGCGAATTAGTGATAAACGAAACGCTTTCCAAAATGATGGGTGACAGTAACCCTTCATCGTCAATTGGAAAAACATTATACTGGAATGATAAGACTTATCCTATTGTCGGAGTCATTGCTGACTTTCATACAAAAAGTTTACATGAGACAGTTACTCCTCTTTGTGTGATCAATCGCAAAGACAGAGAAAGCTCAATTGCAATTAAGCTGGTTTCAGCAGGAAAGCATACCCGTATGGTAAGTAAAGCAATTTCTGATATTGAGTATGCATGGAAGCAGGTGTATCCATCTGCAAACTTTAATTACAAATTTTACGACGAATCATTGGCTTTACTGTACGAAAAAGATGCTCAAACCGCAAAGCTGATCAATGCATCGACAGGGATCACGATCTTTATTTCCTGCATTGGTCTTTTCGGGCTTGCACTTTTTACAGTTGAAAGACGATCGAAAGAGATAAGCATACGGAAAATACTAGGGGCTTCTTCAAGTCGCATTGCTGCAATGCTCACTAACGATTTTATTTTGCTTGTGATCATTGCCACATTCATTGCTTCTCCTATTGCATGGTATTTTTCAGGTCAATGGCTGCAAAGTTTTGCGTATCGAGTGAATATTAGTTGGTGGATATTCTTGCTTGCAGGTGCAGGAATGCTCTTGATAACATTTATTACAATAAGTTTACATGCAATTAGAGCAGCAATTGTGAACCCTGTTAAGAATTTGAGAGCTGAATAGGAGCTATTTACAGACTCCTTTTATCTTCTCATCAATCAATGCCTTTATTTCCAAATGTGCAGAGGCTCTTTCTTCTCCTAAAAAATTTTTTACAAAAAGTATATAAGCATAGCCATGGCAGAAATCAACCATGGGCCATGTTCCAAATAAGCCAGGACTTGCCAATGCAGTTGCATTGCCATCTTTTTCTTCTACTACCCAGCTGCCTAATGCATAATTAAAACCTTCAGCTGCTTTGGGTACATAACGTTTGGGAACATTCGCTGTTTGTATTTTCATCATTTCGTTAACTGATTCTTCGCTGAGGATTTGTTTCCCATTATACTTTCCTTTATTCATCAGCATTACCAAAAACTTCATGTAATCATCAGCAGTTGATCTTGCTCCGCCGGAAGGATTATAAAGGCCTCCATCCAATTCAGTAAATGTTGTTTGGCGCATTTGAAGTGGCGTAAATAATTTTTGCTTGATCAATACATCAAATTTTCTTTTACTTACCACTTCAAGCACCCTGGCTGCCAGATTCAAACCAATATTGCCATACCAAAAATCAGTTCCTGCATTTGCTCTTATTTCTCTTGCTGCAAAAGAATTGGCTTCTTCTTCGAGGGATTCGAACTTTTTTCTTTGTAAAATTTTTTTCAGAAACTTATCATCATCTGCAATACCGGTCATATGTGAAAGACATTGGCGAATTGTGACATATTTCTTCATGTATTTTTCAAAGTCAGGAACATATTTTACTATAGGGTCATCAAGAGATATCTTTCCTTCGTCCACGAACTGCATTACTAGTGCAGCTGTTAACCATTTGCTACAACTTGCAATGGGCGCAATTGTTTTGCTTTTATATTCTCCAACTTCTTTTTTATAAACTAGGGTATCGTCTTTTTTCCAGATCAGAACGACATAATCCTTACCGAGGAGGTCCTGTTTTTCTTCTAAAACTTTGTCAAGCTCCTCCAAACCGAATTTAGGGGTCAGGGTTTTTGCTTTTACCTGGGCATTCAGGGTCTGAAAGATTAGCAGTGAAACAATAAAAATGCTGAATTTGAGACAGTAAAACCTGATTTTTAATGACATAGTTTCTGAATTTGGCTCTTGGATTGCTGTTTGAGTTTATGGTTTAGTCTAATTAAATCTTATAAAATATTATATGAACTTAGGAAATTTTACCATAAAAGCCGCTGAAGCCATCCAGGCTGCACAGCAATTAGCTTTTAATTCACAGAATCCGAATATCGAGACGGAACATATTTTGAAGGCGTTGCTTGAGCAACAGGATTCTCCAATAGATTATTTACTAAAGAAAAATAATGTTACTATCAATCTTGTTGATAGTAAACTCGATGAACTCATTTCAAAACTGCCAACAACAACCGGTGATGCAGCACAGATGGTAAGTCGTGATGCAAATAATGTTATTCTTCGTGCTGGCGCTGTCGTTAAACAATTCAATGATGAGTTTGTTACACCCGAGCATTTATTGTTGGCGATCGTACAGGGAAATGATGCAGCAGGAAAGTTGTTGAAAAACTCCGGTCTTACGGAAAAGGGATTGATAGCAGCAATTAAAGAATTGAGAAAAGGGGAAACAGTTACCTCGCAAACCCAAAGTCAGGAATTCAATGCCCTGAATAAATATGCAAAGAATTTGAATGAGCTGGCAAGACAAGGGAAGCTCGATCCTGTGATCGGTCGTGATGAAGAAATTAGAAGAACGCTTCATATTCTTTCAAGAAGAACAAAGAATAATCCCATTCTTGTTGGTGAACCAGGTGTTGGTAAAACGGCGATAGCCGAAGGTATTGCTCATCGTATCGTGAATGGTGACGTGCCCGAAAATTTAAAATCAAAAATTATATATGCACTTGACATGGGATTACTTATTGCAGGTGCAAAGTACAAAGGTGAGTTTGAAGAAAGATTAAAAGCCGTTGTAAAAGAAGTAGGTAATAGCAATGGCGAAATCATTTTATTTATTGATGAAATTCATACTCTCGTTGGTGCAGGTGGTGGTGAAGGAGCAATGGATGCAGCCAATATTCTAAAACCAGCATTGGCAAAAGGTGACCTGAGAGCAGTTGGCGCAACTACTTTGAATGAATACCAGAAATTTTTTGAAAAAGACAAAGCACTTGAAAGACGATTTCAGAAAATATTTATTGATGAACCTTCTGTGGAAGATGCAATTTCGATCTTGCGTGGTCTTAAGGATCGATATGAGACACATCACCATGTTCGTATCAAAGATGAAGCGATCATCGCAGCCGTTGAATTATCTCATCGTTACATCACAGATCGTTTTTTACCAGATAAAGCAATTGACCTGATCGATGAAAGCGCTGCAAAGCTTCGCCTTGAAATGAATTCAATGCCCGAAGAGCTTGATCGGTTAGAAAGACAAATTCGCCAATTGGAAATTGAAAGAGAAGCTATCAAAAGAGAGAACGATGATTTTAAGCTAAAGGAATTAAATACAGAAATCGGGAATCTTTCGGTGGAAAGAGATACGTTGAAAGCAAAGTGGAGAGAAGAAAAAGAATTAGTGGAGAAAGTTCAGAATTCAAAAGCAGAAATTGAAAACCTGAAAACATTGGCAGAAAGATTGGAGAGGGAAGGAGACTATGGAAAAGTGGCAGAGATCAGGTATGGTAAAATAAAAGAGCAGGAAAAGATCATTGCCGATCTAAGCGAACAGCTAGAGGCAAGTAGCGAAAAGCGTCTCCTGAAAGAAGAAGTAGATGCTGAGGATATTGCTGAGAGTGTTGCCAAATCCACAGGTATACCTGTAACTAAAATGTTGCAAAGTGATAAAGAAAAATTATTGCATCTTGAAGAACATTTGCATGAAAGAGTTGTTGGACAAGATGAAGCCATTACTGCCGTAGCTGATGCTATAAGAAGAAGCCGTGCTGGTTTACAGGATCCAAAAAAACCAATCGGCTCATTTATTTTCTTAGGCACAACTGGTGTTGGTAAAACTGAATTGGCAAAAGCATTGGCAGAATATTTATTTGATGATGAAAGTATGATGACGAGGATCGATATGAGTGAATACCAGGAAAAGCATACTGTAAGTCGTTTAGTAGGTGCACCTCCCGGATATGTTGGTTATGATGAAGGAGGTCAGTTAACGGAAGCAGTTCGCAGAAAACCGTATAGTGTTGTCTTGCTTGATGAGATTGAAAAAGCACATCCTGATGTTTGGAATGTTTTATTGCAAGTGTTGGATGATGGAAGATTGACAGATAATAAAGGTCGTGTTGTGAATTTTAAGAATACGATCATCATCATGACAAGTAATATTGGTAGTAGTATTATCCAGGATGCTTTTGAAAATGTAACAGAAAAAAATGTGGAAGAAGCTACAGAGAAAGCAAAGATCGAAGTGATGGCTTTGTTACGGCAAACGATTCGCCCTGAATTTTTGAATAGGGTTGATGAGATCATAATGTTTCAGCCTTTACTTAAAAGAGAGATTGTTGGTATTGTAAAAATTCAATTAGAAAACCTGAAAAAACTGGTGGCTCAAAGTGGGATTCAGCTCGATTTCAGCGACTATGCTTTAGAATTTTTAGCTGAACAAGGCTTTGATCCTCAATTTGGTGCGAGACCTTTGAAGCGTTTAATACAAAAGGAAATTGTCAATACGCTGAGTAGACGTATATTGGCCGGAGATATTGATAAATCAAGACCAGTTTTAGTGGATGTTTTTGACAACACTGTAGTATTCAGAAATGAAGAAAATGGAAAGCCATCAACAAAAACAAAAGAAAAAAAATCAACATTAAACAAATAATCCCGTAAGAGAAACGGACAAGGAGTAAATCAAAATGCCAGCACCAAAAGAAGTAGTAATTATCATTAAGCCTACGGAGATGTGGGTAGGAAATGAAAAAGCATCAGTAACATTAATGGAATGGGGAGAATATGAAAGTGAAGAATGTGCAAAAGCAAATGAAGTTGTGAAGCAAATATTGGAAAAGTATGAAGGGAAGATCAGGTTTCAGTTCAGACATTTTCCACTCACAAAAATTCATCAACGCAGTTTAAAAGCAAGTGAGTCTGCAGTTGCCGCAGGGCAAACCGGTAAGTTCTGGGAAATGCATAATATTTTGTTTCAAAACAGGAGGAACCTTGGAACAACAAGTTTGAAACTTTATAGCCGTGAAGCGGGCATCAGTGATAAAAATTTTCTTGATAGTCTTGTTAATGGCGTTTATGGCTGGCAGGTACAGGATGATATTAAAGAAGGACTTGAAAGAGGAGTGAAAGAGCCACCGGCATTTTTCATCAATGATGAGCCACTTGGATTAAAACCAACATTTGAAAATCTGAGTAAAGCTATTGATACAGCATTAAAGAGTAAAGGGAAGAAAAAACCTGTGGCAAAGAAAAGAGCATAAAAAAAAGTCCTGCTGAAGAGCGGGACTTTTTTTTAGATCGGTTGATCATTTTACCAGCGGCTGCCAGCAAAAGAGCGACGATTGTTGTTACCACCGCTTCTTTCTTCACGAGGCTTTGCAACGCTTACTTTAATAGCACGACCATCAACAGTAGCTCCATCTAACTCAGCAATTGCTTTTTGAGCAGCTGCATCATCAGACATTTCAACAAAGCCAAAACCGCGGCTGCGGCCAGTTTCCTTGTCGTTAATAACTTTAGCTGATGTTACTTCTCCGTAATCAGCAAAATAACTTTTTAAGTCTTCATCTTGTACGTTGAAGCTTAAGTTTGAAACGTAAATGTTCATTTACTTTTAAAATTTAAATTAATAATGATCTGAGAAACGAGTACTGGAAAGAAGACTAACTATTTAGCAGATTAACGCTTAGCAGAAAAGATCATTTACTTACCAAAAACTAGAACTCAAATTTGAATCACAAAGATAATGATTATTGACTGAATGAGGTTTATTATTCCAATAACCGAGGTTAATAAATTATGAACCGGCTTAGCCCGATCAACTATAGAAAAACGGGTGGAATAAATTTCATTATTAAATTAAAAATAAATATGTAGCTTATGCCTCCAATTGCTAAACCAAAACAAAAAATTATGAAACGAATTCCCATTACAGCAATTATGCTTATTGCTGTTGCTTTAATTTCCACGCAATGTTCAGATGAAAAGAAGGAAGAATCAACTGCTGATGTAAAACCAGTAGAAGCTCAATTTGGTGGTTTTGATAGTCAGGTGAAATGGGGTGAGCGACTTGTCTTCACTGGTGGCTGCAATGATTGTCATACACCCAAAAAAATGGGAGCCCACGGACCTGAGAATGACATGAGCTTGATGCTTTCAGGTCACCCGGCAAATACACCTGCTGCCGATTTTGATGCTAAAGAAGCAGCAAAAAAGAATCTCATAGTTACATCAACATTCACAGCCTGGACAGGCCCATGGGGAGTAACTTATGCAGCGAATCTTACTTCAGACTCCACAGGTATCGGAGGATGGAAAGAAGAACAATTTGTAAAAGCACTAAAGGAGAAAAAATGGATGGGGCTTGATAATACAAGACCGCTTATGCCACCAATGTCCATGATGCCTGCAACTGAAATGAGTGATGATGAATTGAAAGCAATTTTTGCTTATCTCAAAACAACACCTGCTGTAAAAAATGTTATTCCTGAGGCAGTGCTTTTACCCCCACCTGCTAAATAAAACTTTTTTATTAAATAGAGTATTTTAAACCCTGCATGAATGTGCGGGGTTTTATTTTACCGGGCCTTGATCAAGGTCCCAATTGTCTGTTCGGAAGGCACAAAGTGGTAATCCTTCTTTACTGAAAACATTTCCAATTGCTGTATTACCAAAAGCATAACGAACATGTACTGGTTCAGCATTATCTCTCCACACAATGATCTTATCTTTTTCTATTCTTGCTTGTGCAGGCAGCCATTGTTCGGTTTTTAAATCCTGTATATAAAATCCTTCAATTGAATTATTTTCCCTGAATCCTTTGGGCACGTTATCGAAACTTAAAGTGATCTTATCCTTATTGGTTGTTTTGCTTCGGTACATGGGGCTTTTATAGGCAATTCCTTTTTGTTTATACGTTTCTGCCAATGCCCAGTTTGCCAACCTGAAACCTACATCATGTTTATTTGACGGATGGAGCCCGGTAACAGAATCAATAAGGTCAGATATCACAACCATGCCTGTATTAGGAAAATTCATAGCCTTTGCTTGTGCTTCCTGTACTAAAGCGCCAACATTGTTATTTCCATATTTATAAGGAGCGATCTGTACATAATAAAATGGAAAGTCTTTTTTCCATACCTCACGCCATGATTTGATCATTGTTGTAAATAACTTGTAATAGGTATCATTATTCCCAACATTGCTTTCTCCCTGGTACCAGATAGCACCCGCAATATTGAATTTGGTGATCGGGTCGATCATTGCATTATAACATAATCCATCATGATTAGGCCACCATCGGAAACTTTGAAGACGAGCTGCTGACAAGCGAAGCTCATCATCATTATCAAATATGGATTCGGGAGTCCATACTTCTGCAGGAGTGCCACCCCAGCTTGAATTGATAAGCCCGATCGGTATATTCAGGTCCTTACTTATTTTTTTTCCAAAAAAATATCCAACAGCACTAAAAGATTTTAAAGAATTTGAATCGCAAATCTTCCAGTCCGCCTTTACATCATCTTGCGGATGATTCGCTGTTGTTTTTGGGATATTGAAAAAACGGATATTATTATTATAGCAAGTGGGCAATTCATCTTTTATATCTTTTAATCCATTCCAATAACTCCATTCCATATTTGATTGGCCTGAACAAACCCAGACCTCACCAATCATTACATCACTTAATATAACTGTCGTATTCCCTTTGAAAGTGATCGTATATGGTCCACCGGCTGCAGGGGTCTTTACTTTTATTTTCCAGTTGGCACGGTTATTTACAGTTGTGGTATCTGTTTTTCCACTCCAGCTGGTAGTAACTAAAATTCTTTCAGAAGGGTTTCCCCAACCCCATAAGCTTACTGAATCGTTTTGTTGCAATACCATGCCTGAAGAAATAATTGCAGGCAATCTTAATTGAGCTTTCGATTGTGATGAAACAAATAAAAGAATTAATACCAATAACGAAAAGCGTCTCATTTTAGTCCTGTTTTGGGAACATTAAATGTAAGAATTTTATCAGTTGCTTTGAAAAACTGCTGAAAAGAGTCAAAGGAAGAAATGTATTTTTACGACCCTCATTTAAAAGGGTTTGAATATTTTATATCTGTTGTTACATTTCTATCAGTCAGTGTTTTTAGAAATGCCACCAATGCAGCCTTGTCAGTAGGAGAAAGATTCAATTGACGTGGTTGGCCATTTGGGTCTTTTAATTGGAAAGCCAGGTTTGGATGATTTTTTACTCCGCTATTGTAATGTTCAACTACCTGTTCAAGTGTTGCAAATCTTCCATCATGCATATAAGGTGCAGTCAATTCAATATTTCTTAAAGAACCTACTTTGAACAATCCATCATTCGCAGGAATAGGAAATACTGCACCAAATCCCCGGTCTGTGGTTGTCGCATCAAGTCCATTATTTTTCGCTTCCGGAGCTGTAAATGTTTCTGAACCATGACAAGGAGCACAACCACCAATTGGAGAAAGAAAAATTTCTTTACCACGATTTTCCTGCGCTGTAAAATTTGGGAATGGTGCATTTGGTGGTGGAGGCTGTATCGTAGAAATAGTTGATCTTCCCTGGTCGTATTTTGATTGATAAGAAATAATAGAACGTATAAATTGTGAAAGAGCTTTTGAGATCGTATTGCTATTAATTGTACTGTTGCCAAAAGCTTTTGTAAAAAGACTTGGGTAATACGATTGATCCTGCACTCTTTTTACTAATGTATCAAGCGTTATTCCCATTTCTACCAGGTCTTGTATTGGCATCAATACTTGTTGTTCAAGTGTAGCGGCACGTTGATCCCAAAAAAACTTTCCAATAGGATAATACTTAGCATCGATCAATGACATCGAATTTCTTCCAGTTGATCCGCCATTAAATCCTTTACTTAACGCCGTTATATCTGAAAAAGCATTTTCTTGTTTATGACAACTGGCACAAGAGATCGTTCTATTTTTTGAAAGTGTTTTATCGTAAAACAAAACCCTGCCTAGTGTAGCTCCAGGATCAGTTATTTGATTATCGGCTGGCGTATTTACCTGGGCTTGTATCGGAGGAGCAGATAAATAAACCGGTAAAGCGGGGTTGGCATAATTAAATGCTGTTGCTGGAAGGTTTAGGTATTTAGCTACAGGATCGTCTTGTGTTATTTCAGCTTCATCTTTATTACATGCCATAATTAAAACAGCACCTGAAATTATGAGACTAAGAATAACCTTGATCTTTTTAGTTGGCATAATGGCTTGTTTGGGTGGCTGTGACTAAAATTACAAATTTGGGTTTAAATCAGGTTTACTGATTAACTATAATTAACCTTACCCAAATCTGAAACAAAAGGGAGTTTCAGTTTAGCGAGAAAGTTTCAGCCTCAGAGGCCGGTACCATTAGTGCGATAAAGATGACTTCAGTGATCATTTTGGTTGTTATTTTTTCAGGATCAATTGTAAACTATTTTCATTATTGACAACTGCCACCCATTGGCTGTAAGTTGTAACTGGGCTTTGGTCATCTTCTTTGTCGTTTGTATTATTTTTTGCATGAAACTCTTCAAGCTTTTTCAAATAATTTTCTGTTTCAGCTTTTCCAAGAGTTACAAGACTTCCACCGCCTTCAAAATAATAGTGAGTAGCAATAAATCTTTTTACATGCAATCTTGTTTCTTTTGGTAAAAAGTTTTGAAGCTTCCAGAAATTTCTGCTGCCTGATTTTTTAATGGCATTCAAAACTGGGGCAGGCCCACTATTGTATGATGCAATTACTAATAACCAGTCTCCAAAAATTTCATACAATTCATTCATGTACTTCGCTGCTGCAACACTGCTTTTCCATACATGTTGTCTTTCATCATATTTTGATGTGATCTTTAGTCCAAATCTTTTTGCGGTTTCAGGCATGAACTGCCAAAGACCGACTGCACCTACACCCGACCTTGCATCTGTTTTTAATTTTGACTCAACAATAGCCATGTATTTCAACTCAACCGGGATATTTTGTTGAATGAAAACTTTATCAATAGTTTTTAAATAACCACTTTTGGTTGATTTCATCTTCTCAAACAATTCTTCATAATCATTTGCATAATTGGCAATGAAGCTTCCCATTGAGGGATGTAGCGGAATACCCGGGGCTGATGCTGAGGCAGCTGACCTTACTGCAAGTGAAGAATCGTTTTTATTTATATTGATACCATTTATTGTTGCGCTTGTATAAAGCACTGAAAGAAATAGTATCAATAAGAAAGAAAGTTCTCTGTTTAATTTCTTGTTCGTCATCGTTTTAGTTTTTTAAGTAAAACAATGCCGACCCAAGGTGTTGGATTTCTAAGTCGAAAAGTTGATCACAGGAGTATCGGACAAGTTGTTAAAAATATTCCGGGGGTACGGTTGTTTGGCTTTTCATTTCCGGAACGGGAATGGTTGCCATAGGAGATTGATTCAACGGATTAAAAATAGAAACCACTAACCGGATCGCATAGCATATTGCATTAGTAAATGCACTATTCAAAATTCAATTCAATGATTCTCATTGAAGTTTTTTTCCCCGTCTTAATTATAAACGAATAAATACGAGAAAAAAAAGACCCTTTTTTTAATGTTTTTTGAACAACCCCAGATTGTCAATAATGATGCCGCTTTTTCAGAGGTATTTTGATCGTTTTTTTTATTTTAAGATAGTTCTGCAACTTTGAAGCACAAAAGTTAAAAATGGCTCAACCAAGAAAGGCTGCAATTAATTTCATTTTCGTTACTCTTCTGATCGATGTAATGGGCTGGGGACTCATTATTCCCGTAATGCCCAAATTAGTTGCTGAATTAAAAAACATAGCGATAAATGATGCAAGTTCGTATGGGGCCTGGCTACTTTTTGCTTATGCATTTACACAATTTCTTTTTGCTCCGATAATCGGAAATCTTAGTGATCGTTTTGGTCGCAGACCAGTTTTATTATGCTCCTTATTTGGATTTGCGATCGACTATATATTCCAGGCTTTAGCTCCAACTTATGGCCTTTTATTTATTGGCCGCATCATTGCGGGTGTTACAGGGGCAAGCTTTACTACTGCGGCTGCCTATATAGCTGATATAAGTACGTTAGAAACCAGGACAAAGAATTTTGGTATGATCGGTGCTGCTTTTGGACTTGGATTTATTATTGGTCCGGCTTTAGGTGGTTTGCTGGCTGGTTTTGGTATTCGGGCACCTTTCTATGCAGCAGCAGGTCTTTGTTTATTAAATTTTCTTTACGGATATTTTATTCTGCCTGAATCTTTAGATAAAGAGCACCGTCGCCCATTCGAATGGAAAAGGGCCAATCCAATTGGTTCCTTAAGATTTTTAAGAAAAGCCCCAGCAATTGCCGGACTGGCTCTTTGTTATTTCCTGATATATCTGGGAGCAATGGCGGTGCAGGGAAACTGGAATTATTTTACAATGTATCGTTTTCATTGGTCTGAAAAACTCGTTGGCATTTCATTAGCTGTGGTAGGAGCATTAGTAGGATTTGTGCAAGCAGGTTTAACCAGGATAGTAAATCCGAAATTGGGTAATGAAAAAAGTATTTACATCGGATTACTGTTATATACATTCGGCCTCGTTCTATTTGCATTTGCAACACAAGGATGGATGATGTTTGCATTCCTGGTTCCATATTGTATGGGAGGTATAGCCGGCCCGGCATTACAATCAACAATGGCAGCACATGTTAAGCAAAATGAACAAGGAGCTTTGCAGGGTGCATTGACAAGTCTTATGAGTCTTACTGCCATCATTGGTCCATTGATCATGAATAACCTGTTTACTTATTTTACACATAAGAACGCCCCTTTTTATTTTCCTGGTGCATCTTTCTTTTTAGGCGCTCTATTTATGCTGGGAAGTGTAGTAATTAGTTATTCAGTGTTTAGAAAAGAAAAACATCAATTGCAAACGATATAATTTGTATCAAACAAGATGTGTTTTAATATAGTTGTCCAACGAAAGTTCACCACCACCTTCAAAAAGAAAAAAGACAAGTAAAGCAAGTATAAGTATTGAGAACACTAATTCTGAGCCTGGCATAAAAACGCCGTTTGATAAATTAATGATCACGGCTCCAATAAGAATTGGGATCTGGATCAATGCAGATAACCTTGTAAACAATCCTATTGTGATCAGGAAGCCACATAGTAAATGTATCCAAGTTATTACCAGGGCGATCCAATCTGGCAAAAAACTAAAACTGCTTTGTGCTAACAAAGCTTTCAATGACATACTATCATTCATAAAAGAGATGCCCTTGGAGGTGAGTGCGATACCTAATGCAGCACGAAGCAATAACAATAACTTGGGATGAGTGGTGCTCCATTTGTCAAGTTGGTGTAAAATGGCCATAGAAAATATTTTAAAGGAGCGAAATCAATGACTATAAAAGGTACACCAAAATTATACCGGAATCCAAATATATTTTCTCACCCGTGTTGTAACATTCTGTGTATTACGATATAACTTATAATAATTAAAAGCAGAATGATAAAGACAGCTACATATAACCATGGCTGGTCTTTTAAACGGAGTTTTTCTCTTTTTTTCTTCTTCTTTTCAAGCTTTTTATGAAGATCACGATTCAGTTGTTCTACGAGTGATGAGATATTTTCTTTATTCTTTATTTCCTGTAAGCCTTCCATTGCATCATCAGTGAAATTAGAAGCCATCATTTTCTTTTCAACTTCATTGCGCTGTTCATCGGATAGTCTTCCTTCCAGGTATTTCAATAATGTTTCCTGGTCAACTTCTGGTGAGAGATGAGATAATATGTCTTTTAATTTGTCTGACATTTAGTTGTTCATTTTTTTCTCGATCAGTATCCTCAAGTTCCTTTTTCCATTCTGTATATGGCTTTTAACCTGCATCATGCTGTAACCTGTTTGTTCTGTTATTTGTTGGTAGCTTTTCTTGTCCATGTAAAACAAAGTTACACATAGTTGCTGGTCAGCATTCAATTCCTTCATTGCTTCGCTCATGTACTCGTATGTTTTTTCATTTAAAAGCAAAGTCTCTTTATCTGTTTCTTCGGTTTCAGCTACAATGCTTTCCTTCACTTCTACAGTATTTTTACCAGGCTTATCCCTCAATTGCATCAGGCAATGATTTTTTGCCACCATGTATATCCAACTCTTAAAGTATTCAACCTTGTATTTCTGCAATTCCGTTATCACTTTTAGGAAAATTTGCTGAACACTATCTCTTGCCAATTCCTCATTCTTTAAATACTTCATGCAAACACCCAACAATAGCAACGTGTACCGCTCTAATAAAAGGCCGAGCCACTGGTTATCATGGTCAGCATAAAACCGTTCGAGTAATTCCTGGTCGCTGATATGTTTGTGCAGTTTTGGGTTCACGGGATGAAAATAGCTAATTTCATTTCTATGATGCGGGAAAAATGTTTTTTCACAAACCTTTGAATTCTCCGGGTTGAGTGATATAGAAGGCCTGGTTCTGTGTTACTTTAAATCGAACGGTTATTGCAAAACTATATTCGTTGGTTACCGGCATAGGTCCCCATGCAACAGTGACAGGAGAAATTGAAAACGGGGAGATAAAATAATTATTCATCTCGCCAGTTATGGTTTGCGGTCCTCCAAGTGTTTTATGTGCGAAGTCATCGAAACGTTTTGATTGTGATTGATGAAACCTTTTAAATTCTTTTTCAACAAGCTTGCTGCTCGTTATATTGGTATCGATTATTCCTATCAACTGAAGGTTTATAATAGTATCAAGTGTTTTAGAAGAATCCGAATAAACGATCTCTTCTTCCGCTACTATAAGTTTCAATTGCTTCGGTGTAAAACGAAAAGGATTGAAGTTCTTGTACTCCCCGGTTAAATAGAAAAACGTAGAATCAGTTCTCCGGTTAAATTCTTTGACCGAAAACCAGGGGTCTTGTTGGAGGTTTAAAATAAAAGTGCTGAATTTTGAGTCAAAAGGGTGAAAACGGAAATAATTTTTTGATACTATCTGAATAGCATTCTGACTATAAGTATTGAAGGTAATAATGATAAGAAAGGAGGTAAATAATTTTCTCATGCAAAAATTCCTTTTACCCATTTAATAATTAACGAATCCCAACCTAACATTTTAAAAGCAGTATAAAAAAGAATGACTGCAAAAATTTTCTTAAGAGTTGTTGTTGGCAATGAGATCGCAAGTTTGCTTCCAAAATAAGCTCCTACAACAAATCCAACCGCCAATAACCCTATTACCTTCAGATCCATGGGAGTTCCCATCTTCTTGCATTGGTGATAATAATATAGTGAGGCTATTATCACTACGGGCAATGTAAGTACTCCTAATGATGTCCCTTGTGCCTGGTGCTGATTATAATTTAAAAAGAATACCAAAGCTGGTACCATGATAATTCCTCCACCAACACCAACAAGGCCGCTAAGCATGCCTGCGGCAATGCCAATAATTATTACAGTCAAAATAATTTGTGCTGTCATTTTATGTTGTATAGTATTTTGATCGAGAGATTGCATATCAATTACTCGCCACCTTTTGTTTTGAAATGTTGTTTGTAAAAATCAATTGCGGCTTCAATTACCTTCATAGCCGTTTCTTTATCCTGGAAATTATCAATTACAACTTTTTTATTTTCCAGAACTTTGTATTGTTCAAAAAAATTCCTTAGTTCTGCAATGATATGTGGTGGAAATTCTTTTACACTTTTTATATGATTAACTGACGGGTCTTTTGAAGCCACCGCAATGATCTTGTCATCAACCTGCCCCTGGTCTATCATTTGCATATTGCCGATCACATTTGCTTCAACAAGGCAAAGTGGCTGTATTTCCTGGGAACAAAATACAAGGATATCAAGCGGATCGCCATCTTGTCCGAGCGTCTGCGGAATAAAACCATAATTGATAGGATAATGAAATGATGAATAAATAACACGATCAAGCTTCAGCAGACCAGTTGCTTTATCCACCTCATATTTTGAACGGCTTCCTTTTGGTATTTCAATAACTGCATTTACAGCTAATGGAGCATTATCACCATAGTGTGCTCCGTGCCATGGATGATAAACAGTAAGCATAAAAAAATTATTTAGCTATACGAATACCGACAAATGTTGCCAGCAATCCACCGACAACACTTGCGGTTAAATAAATAACGAATAATGCTGTTTTGTTTTCTTTCAATAATCCGATTCCTTCCAACGTAAATGCAGAGAACGTAGTGAATCCACCACAAAAGCCAGTCATTAGTAGTAACTTCATTTCTTCATTCCATTCAAGTGAACGACTAACCATGCCCCATAAGATCCCAATCAAAAAACAACCTGCAATATTTACCAACAAAGTTGCTGTTGGAAAAGAAGTAATGCTTTGTGCCTGGAAAAACTTTTGAACAGCATAACGCAACATACTGCCGGCTGCGCCACCCAATCCAACTATTAAAAAGTTTTTGATCATTTAGGAATTGAATCTTTGGGTTGAAAAGTAAAATTCAGATCAATAAACCACTCACCATTCATTTTTATGACTTTTAATGAATCAGGTTTGTTTTTAAAAGAATTTGAATAGTGCACAATAGTTGTTGAATCATTTACTTGATGAGTGTCTTTTAGAAAACGAATGCTGGCTGTTTTATATGCTTTTTTATCATCGGGAGGGAGATTAGTATTATAATCTTTTTCATAGATGTCGATCATCTGGGTATTGGTGGAATCTTTCACCAAATAAGTCCTTGCCTTTTTATAATCGCCATCCAACGCTGCACGAAGAAATTTGCTGGCGGCATCCATTCCGTTCTCTGGTTTTGCAACTTCTGGTTCTTTTGAAGATTCGTTACACGCAAATAATAACAGGAGTGAGGCTATTGGTATTAATCTTTTCATTGATGCAATGTACTAAAATCCTTTAAGCAGCCAATCTGTCCTTGGATAAAACAAAGCTCCCTTTCCAAAAGGAAAGGGAGGTATATAGGTTATGAGCTGAGTAACGTTGTTGAAGTACAAGAGTGCGACGCAACAGGTGTTGATCGTAGCATTAAAGCTGGCTACATGACCTTATTTCTTTTCTTCACGATTCTCTTCTTCTTTTCTTTCTTTATCGTAAGCTCTCAATATCTGTTTGACAAGACGGTGCCGTACTACATCATCTTCGTCTAATTCGATATGTGCAATGCCATCGATATTCTTCAAAATGCGTGAAGCTTTTTGTAAACCACTTCGCTGGTTTCTTGGTAGGTCAACTTGTGTGATATCACCAGTGATGATCGCTTTTGCATTGGCACCAATACGTGTCAAAAACATTTTCAATTGCAGATCGGTTGAGTTCTGTGCTTCATCCAAAATAATAAAGGCATTATCAAGTGTACGGCCACGCATATAAGCAAGCGGAGCAATTTCAATAGTTCTTGTGCTCATATAGTAACCAAGCTTGTCGGCAGGAATCATATCATCCAATGCATCATATAACGGACGTAAATATGGATCGATCTTTTCTTTCAGATCACCGGGAAGAAAACCAAGATTTTCACCGGCCTCCACCGCAGGACGTGTAAGAATGATCTTCTTTACATTTTTATTCTTCAATGCACGAACTGCCAACGCAACTGCTGTATAAGTTTTACCAGTACCCGCAGGACCTATCGCAAACACGATATCATTCTTCTCGGCCATTTGCACCAAACGTTTTTGATTAGCCGTTCTTGCACGAACAGTTTTACCATTCGGGCCAAACACTAATACATCATTTGGATTGCGGTCAATGAAATTATCGACCGTCTCAGCATCATCACCGCCAAGTACCTGCTCAAAATAATTTTCACTCATATGGCCGTTCCTTTCCAGGTACTGCACGATGAGTTCAATTTTTTCGCGGGCAGATGTTACCTGCTCAGGCGAACCACTGAGTTTTAACTGGGTACCCCGTGATAAGATTTTTAACAGGGGAAATTTCTTTTTCAGAATGTCGAGCTTGCCGTTGTTTACGCCAAAGAACTCGATAGGGTTTACGGTTTCGAGGTTGATGATCGTTTCTGTCAATTCACTTCTGTTTTAATTTCTTTAATGCTGGTATAGGGTGGTTTACCAGATTTTTCACTGCGATCGTTTTTATTACGATTGCTTACCCTTTGTGATTTAAAATAAAGACTTATCTCAATCACTTCCTAAAGTTACTTATCAACAGCTGTGAATACAAATTGTTGAAAGTAAAATTTGGTTAAGAATTATTTTAATTTTTCCAAATGCAAATTTTGTTTCCAGCTTTTGTAATTCTATTTAGATTTTGTTGCCTTCGAATCTTCCGGTGGAAGATTCGCACTCTTGTACTACAACAATTCTATTCGACTTTACGCCTTTGCAAACCCTCTGCGTCTTTGCGTGAGGTCTTTCTCCTGAGTAAGGTCAGCCAAATTCATGCTAAACATCATCCTCAATCAAGAAAACATCTGATTAATTTTACAATATGGAAGAGATAAAACCCCTTAAACGCAGTAAAGAGCTAGCCCCGCTTAGTCGTGAACATCATGATGGGTTATTATTTGTATGGAAAATAAACCAAGGGCTTGCAAATGGAACTCCCATAGAGACGCTTTGTAACTATACTCTATGGTTTTGGACAAATCATATTAAACCTCATTTCAAGAATGAAGAAAAAGTATTGATCAAATTTTTGCCGTCGGAAAACGTTTTAGTTCAGCAAATGTTAAAAGAGCATTCAATGATCCGCGATCTTGTTTTGACACTTGACAAAGAACCGGATCCGGGTTCATTGCAACTACTTGTTAATTTGATGAATGATCATATTCGATTTGAGGAACGCCAGTTGTTTGTCTATGCTGAAGAAAGCCTTACTCCTGAACAATTACAGGAAATTTATAAAGAATTTCCGGATGACCCACACTGCGACACAGTATGGAAAGATGAATTCTGGGTGAAAAAGTAATTTTTTTAATCTCTGGTTATTATCTAATTTCCATATTCACCAAAGCCACTATTTATGTACGATAACGAAGATTTCTTCGACGTATTCTCTCCTTTTTTTATAATTTTCTGCTTAGTATTTGTTGTTTTTTTCATTGCAGCAATGTGGAAGGTTTTTGTAAAGGCTGGTCAGCCTGGTTGGGCAGCCATTATTCCTATCTACAATATTTACATTATGACAAAGATCGGTGGTAAGCCGGGTTACTGGACATTGCTGTGCCTTATTCCTATTGTGAATTACATTTTTACTATTTGGCTTTATAACATGATCTCAAAAAGTTTTGGGAAAGATGAAGGCTTTACAGTTGGCTTAGTTTTATTAGGGATCGTCTTCTGGCCAATTCTTGGTTTTGGAAGCGCAAAATATCAGGGACCTTTTGGTGATCCTGCCGCATACAAGATCTACCAGGAACAACATCAATTTGATTTTGAAAAGAAAGAATGATCTCTATTGAATGGAAGAATTAAATTGGTCAGGCATAGGACCAGTATTTTGTATTTTATTTTCTTTCCGCAGTTCTATGGCTGCAAGAATTTGCTGAATTTCTTCTTTGCATTCTTTATACTCATCCCCAAAGTTCTTATAAACCATCAGCTGTGTAAACTTTTCCGTTTTTTGGGCAAGAATATCCACAAGCTGTTCTATCGTCATATTTTGATGATCCTCTCTCACAGGTGCGATGCAGTTGGTTTAAGGAGTTCAGAGGTTTGTGCAGCATGATGCTGCAATAATTGTGCAACACATATTCCTTATGTAAATTTTCCAATAACATTAAGTAAGTGGTTTTACGATTATGATAATCTCGACTTGAGGGAATTAAGTGCTGGCCTGAATTGAAGATAATTTATGGCCCAAAACAAACCACATAAGACGAATGAGCCAGCCATAAAAATCAAGTAAAATATCCGATCCTCATCTGTAAAGGCATATAATATGCTTGAACCAGCCATACCTATTGCAAGTAATAGAAGTATCTCAACAAACAATCTCATTTTTGAAAACACCACAACAAAGGTTTTTCCATCGAACTCATAGATATTTCCACAAAAAACAATATCAAAAAGTAAAAGACGATTGATAGTTCGTATTACAAAATCCCCCGTTACAGATTCAGAATCTGCTTTTACATATTTCTTACTCGCAGCCATATTTGCTATTTCTTCCAGCACACCCGCTTTTGACCTGGATGAATAGAACTCGATCTTACGACGAAACGGGAAAGTCATAGGCAAGTCGTATTTGAGTTTGAAAATTACTGAGTTAATATGGTTTTTCTATCAATAGATCAGCCTGTTAAATCATTGAAAAAATAATAAGTGGTATGTGAGCATCGTTATAATTTTTGCAACTTTGCACTACCATATTTGGCCTCCTATGCACCTTCGTCACAGCTTACTGCTTATTCTTCTTTTTGGCTGTTATGTCACACAGGCACAATATTTTAAGATCACGGGGAGGGTTACCAATGACAAACTGGAGCCACTGGCATTAGTAAGCGTACAAATAAAAGGATCGGTAAAAGGAACAATTTCGAAAGAGGATGGCTCTTATGAGCTTCGTCTTGAAGAAGGGACTTATGATCTTGCTTTTAGCATGCTTGGCTACAAAACAGTTTTGATAAATGTTGTTGTTAGCAAAGATTATGTACAGAACATTATCATGGAGGAGGAAGCGAAAGATCTTTCTGAAGTGGTTGTAAGAGGAAAGATGAAAGATCCCGAAGAGATCATCCGGAATGTGATAAAGAATAAAGATGATATACTTGCCGCTGCGGGTTCTTATTCCCTCAATGCTTATATAAGAGCTACACAGGAAGATTCAATTCCAAAAAAAATAAAAGGAAAAAAGAAACAGGTTGATTCAATAGTTACTAATCCGAATGCCGATTTCCAGGGAATGTCGATGGCAGAAATTTCTTTACGATACGATCATGAGAATGACAATCGTGTTAAAGAAGAAAGAGTGGGGGTGGTAAAAAGAGGAAACCCGGAGGCACTTTTTTATCTCTCATTAACTGAAGGCAATTTTAATCTATATAATAATCTTCTTACCTCAAGAATTTTATCAGAAGTTCCTTTTTTATCTCCTGTTAGTTATAGTGGCCTTGCTGCATACAGGTATAAGCTTATTAATGTAAAAAAAGAAGGTGCCCGGAAAATATATACCATCAGTGTAAAACCAAGACAACTAAGTAATGTAACTGTAGAAGGCGAATTGAAGATAATGGATAGTGCATGGGTAATTTTAAGTGCACATTTTACATTGCCAGGTTTTCATATACCAGAATATGATCACTTCGAAATAGACCAGCAGTACAATTTTGTCGATAACAAAGCCTGGATGATCACCCGCCAGCAATTCATTTATTATTCTAAGGTTGGTAAAGGAAAGCTATCAGGTGAAACGATCGCTTCTTATAAAGATTTTGAATTAAATAAACAGTTCCCTAAAAAATATTTTGGGACAGAAATAAGTTCCACCTCACAGGAGGCTTATGAACGTGACAGTAGTTTTTGGCAAAAAATAAGAACAGAACCGCTATCACCCAAAGAGATCCGCTTTATTAATTATAAAGACAGTATTCGGCGTGTTCAAATCAGTAAGCCATACCTTGATTCGATCGACCGGCTAACGAATCGGGTGACATGGCCAAAAGTTTTATTATTTGGGCAAACCAAATATGATCGTGAAAGAAACCGTACATGGCATTTACCGCCAGTTATCGATTGCATTGATCCATTTCAATTTGGTGGTTTGCGGATAAAAGGCAATGCAAGTTATCATAAGGTATTCCAATCTAAAAGAACGTTGTTAGTGTCTGGCAATATCAGTTATGGTATCAGGAATGGTGATGTGAATGGCAATGTAAGCGTCACGCATAAGTACAATCCTTTTAATAACAGTTTTATAAATTTTTCAGCGCAGCGTGACTTTCAATATATTTTCCAGGGTGATGCCTGGATCAATATGCTGAAGCGGGATAATTTTTATCTCAACCAGGGATTTAGTATTAAACATGGTATTGAATTATTTAATGGCTTTGTCTTTTTTATAAATGGAGATTATGCTTTTCGTCGTTCCGTAGCAGGTTATGAAACAAATCCTAAGCTGGATACCGTGTTAGGTGTAGTAAATGAACCGGTTGATTTCGAATCATACAATGCGTTGTATGGGCAGGTTCGTTTGCAGTATACTCCGTTCCAACGTTTCATTCGGGAGCCAAGGGAAAAGATCATTCTTGGTTCTAAATGGCCCACATTTTATGCAACATGGAGAAAAGGGATACCGGGCCCATTTGAAAGTGTAGTGGATTTCGATTATTTCGAATTCGGTATCGAGCAGGAATTGAAATTAGGAACAACGGGGGTTTCTAAATATAATATAAGAACCGGCAGTTTTACAAATACAAGAGACCTTCGCATGGTTGATTATAAATTTCAACGACGTGGTGATCCTTTCCTTTTCATGAATCCTCATGAAGCTTTTCAATCACTTGATTCAACCTTCCCTGTTTTTCAACGTTTTTACCAGGGACATTTTGTACATGAGTTCAATGGCGCTATCCTGAATAAAATTCCTTTGTTCAAAAAACTTGAGCTTCGTGAGATCGCAGGTGGCGGAATTTTAATTGCACCAGAAAGAAACTTACGCTATGGTGAAGTGTTTGCCGGCATTGAAAAAGTTCTCAAGATCCCATTCAATACTCTCTATAAATTCAAGTTGGGTGCATATGTAATCGGCTCGGCAGCCAATCAATTCCGCAATCCTGTTCAATTTAAGGTTGGATTTACAGCGTGGGATAGAAGTAGCAATAAGTGGCGATAAGATTTTTATTTTACCAGCTTCAGTAACTCTGTTCTTCTACTGTTGTGTCACTCACTTGTACGTTCGGTAATTCTATTCAGCAATTTTAGATGGTTATTTTATGCAATCTTCATAATGGCCCATTTTAGTTTGCTTCGGCTTGCCGCAAATATCAAAAGATTTGTGCATTCAATCCGGCAAGCCTCGCAATGACGAGAGTCGGCGAGATTTGTTTTTTTCTCCATCCTTTCGTAGTCTCGTCATTGCGAGGCCGTCAATTAAAAATAGTTTCAATTTTAGTGAAGAAGGCCGAAGCAATCTTTGATAGACTTATCACTAAACTCTAATTACCAACAACACGCCTAAGATCAATTTTGAAAATGGAATAATCACAATAGTTGGGTTGTTGGTGCTGGGCTAACTAGAATTGAAAGTGAACTAAGAAGAACACCAACAACTGTATAAAATTTCGTCGCATCTAAATAATTAGCCTTAAAACTTGAAGCCAAAGGAATAAAGAAGCAACTATTAAAAATATTCTCTGCCATATCTTCTTCTTGTAGTTTTTTGCATCTAATTCCCAAAATTCAGTCAGTGGGTTTAAATGTATGAATAATGAAAAAGGGAAAAATAGAACGATTAAAACCATTTCTGTAATTGAATAGCTTTCATTTCTGTTTTTTTCTAAATTCCGTCGTTGTCGTTCCTCAAAATCATTTATTATTTTTATTCTTTTGGTTTTTTCTTTAAGTATTGCCGCACCTGAATAATTGCGTTTAATCAATTCTGCTTCAGCCAGTGTTTGTATTTCTCTTGTCCATTTGGAATCATTGCTAATTATATTTAAGAGTTCTTTGTCTGTTCTTTCGCCAACTGGAGGATTAAATTCCATAAAAGTCGAGTCTACGATTTAAAAGCAGCTTGTCTTATTGTTTTCAGGATTTTTGGAATAGAAATTTGAACGCTTAATGAAACTTGCTTACATAGCACACAACACATAAATTTATGGCATTATAAACCAATTTTAAAAAACACTAATTGAAAATTAATCAATGCGTCTCATTTTTGCACTTATAGGTGGGTTTTTTCTATGGGTATTTCAATTTAGAAAAAAGAGAAAGACGTTTAAAGAAATAGTTTGGGGTCATAAATACGATATTGATATACCAAATCATAAGGACGAGCTTATGTATTTAGGTATTGTAATTGTTATTATATTAGGTTCTATGATATCGCCCCTTTTTTGCTAAATTTCTGATCTTAATAACAGAAAACTCCTCGTAGGCTTCCGGCTACCATCACCACCTCGCAACGATCTTAAAATTTACTAAACGTGGAGTTAAACGATTTGGTACTGTAAAAACATTATTCGCAAAATCTTTTATTAACATATAAGATATCGTGTTGTCGCGGTCAATAAGATTGAAGACCTCAAGACTGGCCCATATACTTTCAAAATTGCGGAAAGGAGAATGGCTGCGACGATTTGATTTTTCAGCATCAAGCAACAATGCACTGAATCCAATATCAACTCTTATATAAGGCTCGATGATCGCTGCATTGCGATACTTAACGCTGCCGGGAATATTATAAGGCAGGTTGGTGCCATAAAGCAAATTGAGATAAACCCGGAAGTTTTTATTGGTGGCTAAATAATCCTGGAAGAACATGCCAAATGTAAGAGTACGATCTGTTGGACGACGGAACCAACCACCTTCAACCGTTGTGCTGTCAAGAACCTGGTTGAGTGTATCGATTGAATATTCCTGGTAATGATCACCTTTGATATTTTCTTTTGTATCCATCAATCCAATACTCACCCAGCTCTCAGCATCTTTAACCAGCTCTCCAAAAAATCTTCCTTCAATTCCGTAGGCATAAGCTTTTGCACTGTTCTCCCCATAATAACGTATGCGGACATTATCAATATCATACGGAACAACATCCCACATTTTTTTATAGTAGGCTTCCAATGTCATCCGCATCGGTTTGTTGGTCTTTTTAAAATTGTAATCAAAGCCACCAACAACCTGGAAACTTTTTTGTGCTTTCAGATCTGTGTTTACAGTGCCATCATATCTTCTGAGCTCACGATAAAATGGCGGCTGATCATAAATGCCCACAGCAGCACGATAGATGATATCCTTTCCGCCTTTTGGTTGCCAGCTTGCACCAACTCTTGGTGATAATAAAAATTCATTGTTGAGTGAATTGTAATTGTAACGGATGCCAGCCTGTAGTGTGAATGAGTTTGCCGTATCGCCAAAAAGCAAATTGTCCTGGAAGTATCCTGAAATTTTATTGACATCAAGATCTGTCGATGACTTGATCACTTTGTTTAACTGCAATATTGCCGGGTTATAAGGAAGAGAATAACCCGCCGAATCCTGGTATTCCCATTCATTCAGTTTATCGGCAATAGCTGTTTTATCATAACCGATTCCCCATTGGAAAACATTTTTTCCTTTATCAAGAACTCCTTTATGCGACACGTTCCAATTCTCAATGTTAAGTTTATTGCGGGCAAAATTCTGAAATACCCCTGCACCCAATGGGTTTACAATTAATCCGAATGTTGGTTTCGCTTTATCAAAATCCCTTTCGCCAAATAAGTAGGCTCCGGCGATATCAATATTCTCTTCTTCATCATCTTCGAATCTTGATACCATCCATTTTAATCGCAGGTCTTTTTTTGGTTGATTGATAATGGAGAGGCCAAGCATATTTGTTTTATACTGATCTCTTTCTTGTCCTTCGAAATATATATCCAAACCAAGTACCGCAGTGAAATAAGGAGAGAATACTGAAGAAGTAAGCTGGCTATATTCCGGAACCAGCGTAAATTTTGTATTAGAAATATTTCCAAGGAATTCAGCCTGCCATTTATTGTTGAATTGATAAGTGAGCTGAGCTTGAAGATCAGATGAAGCAGGAAGATAGTTTCCTTGTGTTTCCTGGCTGCTTAATAAATTTTTATTACTACGGTTTCGTACACCAACCAGGTAGCTGAATTTGTTATTATTCGAAATTCCTTCCAATTGCAGGCCCTGTTCCAAAATACTCACATAAGCAGAGCCTCCAAAACGTTTTGGTTTTTTGTATTGGATATCCAGCACACTGCTCATCTTATCGCCATACTTTGCCTGGAATCCACCAGTATAAAAACTGATATTTCGAACCATTTCAGGATTTATAAAACTTAAACCTTCTTGTTGCGCATTACGAACAAGGTAAGGACGGAAAATTTCAAAATCATTTACATAAATAAGATTTTCATCATAGCTGCCACCACGTACTGAATATTGAGAAGTAAGTTCATTATTAGAACCAACAAAAACTTTGATCATACTTTCAACGCCCATTACCGGCGAAGGAAGATTGATAACTGATTTTGGATTGGGACGTATCAGGCCTACTTCTTTTCTGTCACGCTGATCTGAAACTATTACTTCTTCCAGTACCTTACCTTCTCTTTCCATTCGAATTACTATTGTCTCTTCTTCACTTTCGTTTAATAGAAAATTCTTTTGTTGAGATTTGAACCCGGTGTAGCTAAAAACGATGGCAAATGCACGGTCTGCGGTTACTTTTAATCTGAAAGTGCCTGAATCTGAGGTAACAATCCCTTTTTGCTGTCCGAGAATGACAACAGAAACATTTGGAAGAGGCTTTTCATTTTCATCCAACACTTTTCCTGAAACGTAAGCTGGTTTTTTTTGAGCGAAAGCAAGGCTATAAGCAAACAGGAGTATGCAGGATAAGAATAGCTTTGGATGGTTCATTCCTAAGAAACGGATTTTATAAGACAATATTACTCAATAAAATCGGGATTATTTCATTACCCTGCCCAATTTCAAATAGATTGGAAAGGCTATTTTCTTCACCTCGCCTTCAGGCCAAAGTTTTTTTATTTTTTCTTCAATAATCGGAACAGGAGAGTGTCCCTTTTCTTTGATAAATTTTTGGATAGCACTCCAGCTACTTATATAGCCGACCAGGTCTTCTCTTGTCCATTGAAATACTGATTCAAATATTTTTACAGGTAACAGTTCATAGTCAAATTCAACAGTGGAATATTTTTCTTCAACATACTTTCTTTCATAATCCCAGTACGGCTTTGTTACATTCTCATAAAAATCGTGAACAGCATCAGTTATTCTTTCATCACCTGTATTATGATTATAATACATCCACACTGCGATGATGGCCCTGGGTTTGCAAACTTTTGTTGCTTCTTTTTTAAATTCCTTCCATTTGATCCAATGATATGCCTGTGCTACTGTAACCAGGTCAAAAGTATTTTCTTTAAATGGAGTTGATTCAGCAGGACAAACAATGTATTCAATATTTTCTTTAGTAATTGCCTTTTCGATTTGCGCAGCACTGATATCTGTTGCAATAACTTTATTAAAATGGTCAGCCAGCACAACTGCTGCTTGTCCGTTGCCAGTTGCGCAATCCCAGGCAATTTTTTTTTCTTTTACAAAAGATAAAATATAATCGTAAAGCTCTTTTGGATAAGTTGGGCGATACCGGGCATAAAGATCAGATTGTTTACTAAACAGATCTTTTGCCATGAGCTTTATAGCTTTTTTAATTGAGCAATCGTTGCTTTCGGATCCGGGGAACTAAAAACAGTATTACCCGCTACAAGTACATCCGCTCCTGCGGCAACAATAGTTCCTGCATTTTGTATTGTAACACCGCCGTCTATTTCTATTAATACGTTTAGCCCTTTTTCATCGATCATATTACGCAGCTTCTTTATCTTTTTTAAAGTGTGAAGTATGAATTGCTGACCTCCGAATCCTGGATTGACACTCATCATGCAAACAAGATCGATATCGGCAAGCACATCATGTAAACTTTCAACTGGCGTATGTGGGTTGATGGCAACGCCGGCCTTCATCCCCAATGATTTTATCTGCTGAATATTTCTGTGCAAATGCGGACATGCTTCAATATGCACAGAAAGTACATCTGCTCCGGCATTTTTAAATTGCTCGGCATATTTTCCCGGTTCTTCGATCATTAAATGAACATCGCAAACTTTTGTAGTTGCTTTTCGGAAAAAAGAAACCAGCATTGGGCCAAAACTGATATTGGGGACAAATCGGCCATCCATTACATCCAAATGATACCAATCAGCCTGGCTTTCATTCAGCATTTTACAATCGGCATCAAGATTCAGGAAATTTGCAGAGAGAAGGGAGGGAGCAATAATGGGCATGTATAAATTTTATTTTGCGCCTGCCTGCCGGCAGGCAGGCTGCAAGATACAACGCATCAAATTATTAATTACTAATTTTAATTCTTAATTCTATCAGCGGCTTCTTTCGCCTCTGTAAGATCTTTATCAAACGCATAGGCTCGCTGGTAGCTGATCTTAGCTTCTTCTTTCTGTCCCAAGGCTTCCTGGCATTTTCCTTTCCAGAAATGTGCATCTGCGAATGTGTTGGAGACTTTTATTGCGATATCATATACTTCCATTGCCTCTTTAAATTTTGATTGCTTAAAAAGAATTCTTCCTTTTTCCATATAAGCATCTAAGAAGGTATAATCCTTTTTTATACAGGAGTTGAATTGCTCAAGGGCTTTGTTATAATCATTAATATTATAATAGTAAACTCCTTTCAGGTAATCAGGATTTGGATCTCTTTTGCTTTCGTCATTTTTATTCATGGAATCACAGAAGGAGATCGTTCGCGGATTTCTTGTTTCGGCATAAAGATTTGCCAATTGTAAACCCGCTTCGGTCAATTCCCCGGGAATTACAAAAAATTCCAGTGTTTTGATCGCATTGACAGTATCTTTTGCAAGCATCAGGAGTTCTGCTCGTTTATATAAAGAGTTCAAATAAGCTTTCATTTGTGTAGAATCACCCATCGTGATATTCATGGAGTCCAACACATTCACGGCTTCTCTGTACCTGCCTGCTTCCTGTAAAGTGAGAACAAGATTGTATTTGATCAATGTATCAGTTGGATATTTTTTCAATGAATCACGAAGGGATTGGAGCAACCGTTGCAAACTATCCTGCGTCTGTTGCTTTTCGGAGACATGACCATTATTATTACTACAGGCAAATGCGATTACAAGAGAGAAAAGGGCTAAAAGATTTTTCATAAAACATTTGGGTGATATGACAAAAGTCTGACATTTGCCGTGGTTTCCGAAAATAGTTTTGCTAAAATTTTTTTAACTGATGCATTATATGAAATTCCTCGCTGCTGGATTTTTTATTGGATTGACTTTTTTGTTCTGCTTTGCTTTTACAAATAAGAACGTAAACGCTGATCAACTTAACAATGCCAACATACTACATAAGATAGATACCCTGCAATACCCAAGTGAAACACATCTTCAAAATGTTCAACAGCTCACTTTCGGAGGAGATAATGCCGAGGCATATTTCAGTTTTGACAGTAAATGGATCATCTTTCAACGTACTCAGCCAAAAGATGGTCTGCTATGCGACCAGATATTTATCGGTAAAGTACCTAAACAAGGTGAAGCATTTACCTATAAAATGGTTAGTACCGGGAAAGGAAGGACAACCTGTGGCGCTTTCTTAAAAGACGGAAAGCATATTATATATGCATCTACTCATTTAGGCGCTGACACATGTCCGCCGGTTCCGGATAGAAAAAAATACGGGAATAAATATATCTGGCCATTGTATGACAGCTATGATATTTTCATGGCTGATCTTGATGGTAAAATTGTTAAGCAATTAACACATAGCAAAGGATATGACGCAGAAGCAACAGTTTCTCCTGATGGGAAGCAAATGTTATATACAAGCGATAAAGATGGCGATATCGATCTTTATATGATGGACTTGAAAACCGGTAAAGAAAAAAGGATCACTAATACACTTGGTTACGATGGCGGAGCATGGTTTAGCCCAAATGGAAAGAAAATAATCTGGCGTGCAAGCCGTCCAAAAACTGAAGCAGAGATAAAAGAATACAAAGATCTTCTTGCGGAAAATTTGGTAGCTCCTACAAACATGGAAGTATTTGTAGCAAATGTTGATGGTAGTGATGTGAAGCAAGTAACAAAATTCGGCCAGGCTAATTGGGCGCCTTATTATATGCCTGACAGCAAACGCATAATTTTTGCCAGTAATCATGAGTATAAAAGAGGTTTCCCTTTTAACTTATATACCATTAATGAAGATGGAAGCAATCTGAAAAAGATCAGCCATGATAATGGTTTTGATGCTTTCCCAATGTTCAGCCCGGATGGTAAAAAAATAATCTTCTGCAGTAACCGGAACAACGGCGGTACAAGAGATACCAATGTATTTATTGCTGATTGGTCAGAATAAATTGTTTTGAAGTCTGATGTTTGATATTTGAGGTTAATGAGAAACATTTAACTTCGAACCTCAAACCTCAAATTTCAAACCACATGGTTACCGGGCTACTGCATTTACACAGCATACTTCGCTGGATCATTTTGTTATTATTGCTTATTTGTCTTTTCCAGGCATTATCAAAAAGTACGGGTGTTAAAAAAACAAGTTTGTGGCTCTTGATAAGTGCTCACATTATGTTACTGGTTGGCTTTTACCAGCTATTGTGGGGAAGATTTGGGATTATTTCAAAGGGTCTGCCAGAAGGAGTGGAGTTAATGAAAGATAAATTCTATAGATTCTTTTGGGTTGAGCATCCTTTGATGATGTTGATTGCTATAATCCTGATCACTATTGCACGTGGTAAAGCAAAGAATTCGAATTTTAAATCAGTCACCTGGTTATTGATAATCGCATTGCTGGCAATATTAGCGGCAGTGCCATGGCCTTTTAGAGAAATAGTCGGGCAGGGCAGAACGTGGTTACCAGGTATGTAAAAAATTAAAGTCCCGCAGTTGCGGGATTTTTTTATTTCGCTTTATCCTCACGATAGAAAATTTTACCGACAATTTTCCATCCATCTTTTGTTTTCAATAAGCTCATGATATCATGAAAATAAAATGTTGGATATTCTATGGTGAGTTTAGCGGAAGCCGCATTTCCAAACACCTGGATATTTTCAATTTTTGTTTTGCGTTCTTGTTTTACTCCATTGTTCCTGGCTCTTGCCATAAAATCTTTTAAAGAAACATTGAACAAAGTATCGTTTCTCATATACCGCATTTGCCCGTCCGGTACAAATGCTTTTGAAAACATCAGGCTGTCGCCATTGGTGCCACCGTCCAGATAATAAGTAAGAACGGTTTGTATTTCCTGCATTGTTTTAAGATCGGTTTGAGATTTCCCTGAAAAGAAGAAAATAAGAAGAATGGCTAATGAAAAAATTGATTTACGCATACAATTGGTTTTAGTTGAGCTGAAAATAGAGTGCCTTAATTGAAATAGAAAGTTAAAATCAACCAGCGATAGATTTCAGTGTTGAACAGAAAGTTTCCATCTCGTCGATCGTCCCCATACTTACACGACACCATTTGCCTCCGAAATGATCACGATATTGAACAAAAATATCTTTGGCTTGCATTTTTTGAGAAAAATCGGGACCGATTTTTCCAATATTGAACAAAATAAAATTGGTATAAGATGGAATGTATTCCAATAAGAGTTCTTTAAATGTTTTATAGCATAATTCTCTTGCCTCAGCAATTTTTAACTTACAATCTTTTACAAAGGCCTGGTCTTTTAATGCGGCGGAAGCTGCTGCTACAGTGGTCACACTAATATTAGCATCCGGCCAGGGCTGAAAAGCTGATATCTTTTTGATCGTGGATGGATGTGCAATTATATAGCCGATCCTTGCACCGGCCAATCCATATATTTTTGAAAAAGTTTTTGCAACAACTATGTTCGGATTTTTTACAGCTAGGTCTTTTAGAGATGGAAGATCAGCGAACTCAGTGTATGCTTCATCGATCAATACCATACTTTTCTTACTGCATTCAAGTACGAAATTTCTGAGCAGACTATCTTCAACATAAGTGCCGACAGGGTTATTGGGATTGCATACATACATCATTCTTGTATCAGCATCTATTGCTGACATCATTGCTGAAAGATCGAGTGTTTTATCATTGGCAACAGGAATTCTTTTAAACGATAATCCAAACGATTCAGCCTGTCCTGTCCAAACACGATAAGATGGTTCAGCAGTAATGATCTTTCCTTTTGTTGAGGAAACAAGTAAAGAAACAAGACCAAGAAATTCTGATGAGCCAGCTCCGAATAAAATGTTTTCACTACCAACACCCCAAAATTCGGCTACTTGTTTTTTTAAGTCTGATATCTGATCGTCGGCATATCGATTGGAAGTTCCGGTTGCATCAATCATTGCTTTTCTTGCAGAAGGGGAGGGTCCATAAGCATTTTCATTTCCATTCAATAAAATAATTCCTGCTGACCTGTATTTTTCTCTTTCGGTTGCAAAAAGGGCAGGAGCAAGGCTTATTCCTGCTAATGCTGTTGCAGAGTTTCTCAGCCATTTCCGGCGACCATAATTATCTGGCATAAACTGGTCGTTTAGTTAGAAGCAAAACTGTTTGATTTGGCAGTGATCTCGATATACTTTTTCATTTCTTCCATTGTGCCGATGCTGACTCTTGCCCATTGACCGTCGGAATATTGATTAGAGCGAAGGATCATCTTATGTTTATCAAACATATCTTCTGCATAATTGCCTTTGTATTTTTTTATAGGGAAGAAGATGAAGTTGGTATAAGAAGGCATAGCATCTATACCAAATTTTTTCAATTCATCAACAGTATATTTTTTAGCAGCGTCATTTTTTTGTTTGCTCATTTTCTTGTGCTCTTCATCATTTAAACTAGCCATTGCAGCCGCCATTGACAGATTGCTGATACACATGATCGAACTTTGAAAATAATTCGACTGAAGTTTATTGATCAATGAAGAATGACCAATAATAAAACCAATTCTAAGTCCAGCCATTGCATGGACCTTTGAGAAGGTTTTTATTACCAGCACATTTGGATTTTTATCAATGATATTGATCATAGATTGAGCCGCGCCATTATCCATAAACTCATTGTAAGCTTCATCGATCAACACTACTGTTTTTTTCGAAGCCTCCTCACAAAAACTTTTTAGCGCAGAAGTTTCAACGATCGTTGAACTTGGATTTGCTGGATTGCATATATAAACCAATTGAGTTTCATTATTGATCGCTTTAAGCATTGCGGGCAGATCATGAACTTTATCTTTTGTTAAAGGCACTTCGATCACTTTTGTACCGATCTTTTTTGCTGTATTTGGAAGAATTCCAAAAGTGATATCTGCCGCAACAATATTTCCTTTGTTAAAATGACGGGCAAGCAAAGCCAATCCCTCACCAGAACCAGCAGTTACCGCAACCTGGTCTTCGCCAACTTTATAGTATTCACCAATGGTTTTTTCAAATGATTTTAACGAAGCAACATTAAATTGATACCTGTTTGCTTCACCCAACATATCAAGCAATGCTTGTTTTGCTTTTGCAGAAACTCCATAAGGGTTTTCATTAGAGCCAAGATTAATGACTCCGGATTCAGGGCTGATGATCCGGGGCAAACCTTCTTCGTTTCCCATAGAACGGAACGAGAGACCTAACCCCAATGTCGCGAATGCTGTTTGTTGCAACCATTGACGACGTGATGAATTGATCGGCATAAGCTGAAAGTTTGAGAAAAGCTACATCAAATTCCACAGAGCGAAAAGAAATTTTATACAAAAGGAGCTGAGTATCTTTATGGGAGAATGAAGCAACAAAAATTAAAGTTTGATTCGTTGACTTCTGCTACCTGGAAGCAGTTTGAAGCTTTGATGGGGGAGAAAGGAGGGTGCGGTAATTGCTGGTGCATGTATTTCCGATTGCCATACAAAGAATTCCAGGATAATAAACCCGATGGGAATAAAAAATTAATGAAGCAATTAGTGAATAAAGGAATGCCCCAGGGATTGATCGCATCGCTGAATAAGGAACCGGTAGGATGGATCGCAATAGCGCCAAGAGAAGACTATATGAAGATCGAAAATTCAAGAGCTTTTAAAAGAATTGATGATAAACCAGTATGGAGTATTAGTTGCTTTTTTATAAAGAAAGAATTTCGCCATATGGGTTTGTCGCAACAATTAATTAAAGGCGCTGTTGATTTTGCAAAAAAGAAAAAGATAAAAACACTGGAAGCTTATCCAGCGATCCCATACGCTGAAAATGTCCCTCATCCTTTTTTATGGGTTGGTGTTTTGTCATCATTTATTAAAAATGGATTTAAAATAGTTCAACAACAAAGCAAAAGCAGGGCAATGGTGAGGATAGACCTTAGTTAATAAATAAAGTTTTCAACCTCGGCCTGGTATGGCAACAATTTTGCGGCACTTGCAAGCTTTATTGTTTTTGTAAAAAACAATAGTTGAAACTATTTTTTTTTCACTTTAAAACTTAATTACAATGGCAAAAACTTCTTATATCCCAAAGGGATATCGCAATGTGACACCATCGTTAGCATTCAGAGGTGCAAACGAGGCAATTGTATGGTATAAGAATATTTTTGGTGCTGAAGAAAAAATGCGAATGGATGGCCCTGATAAAAAAGTGATGCATGCCGAACTTGCTATTGGCGATTCAATGATCTTTATTTCGGAAGAAAATCCCCAGTATAAAAATAAAAGTGCAAAATCAACCAATGGGAATTCAATAGGCTTGCATGTATATGTACAAGATGTGGATGAGACACTTAAAAAAGCAGTACAGAATGGCGCTACATTAACGATGCCAGCTGCTGATCAATTCTATGGTGACAGGTGTGGGAGCATAGATGATCCATTTGGCTATAGCTGGACGCTGGCGACACATGTCAAAGATGTTTCAGAAAAAGAAATGAATCAAAAAGCCATGGAAATGGCACATAACTGATCATCTTTTTCCTAGTTCAATTATTTCACAATTCTTAATATCAGAACCATCGATCGCAAAACGAATGATGGTTCTGACTTTATGCCAACCCTGTTTGCCTGCTGCCCCGGGGTTGATATGCAGGCAATTTATTTTGTCATCAAAAATAACTTTAAGAATATGTGAATGGCCACTAATGAAGAGTTGAGGTTTATGAACTGCCAACTCTTTTCTTGTTTCCGGATTATAAGTAGGAGGCGAGCCACCAATATGCCGCATCATCACTTTTACTTGTTCACAAGTAAAAACAAGCTGTTCAGGAAATTCATGCCTTATGTCCTGTTCATCTATATTTCCAAAAACGCCTTTTATTATTTTACCGATATCTTTTAATCTAGGCGCTACAAAAGGACCAAAATCACCAGCATGCCATATTTCAATACAATCTTTGAAGTATTCAAGAACTTTCTCATCGAAAAAGCCGTGTGTATCTGATATTAATCCAATCCTTGTCAAATCAAAATGTTTTACATTTGAAAGAGCAAATTACGTTAAATGCCTCTCCACAGAAACTTTACCTATTGGATCGATAAGCGCAAATGGAAATATGTCTTCCTTCTTGCTACCTTAGAACTTTCACGAAGATGATTGCTGAATAAAATTGTTGTCGTACAAGAGTGCGACGCAACGAAAGCTAAATAGTAGTAGCTTAGTTCGGCTCAAAATATTGTTAATTCTTAAATTATTAATTGTAGCTCATGCCTCACTATAATAAACTCGGAAGCATTCCTCATAAACGTCATACACAATTTCGCAAGCCTGATGGTGGATTGTATAGTGAACAACTATTTTCTACGGAAGGATTCAGTGATGATTATTCATTGCTTTATCATTGTCATCCGCCAACGCAAATAATAAAAACGGAAGCACAGGTGGATGTGAGTCCAAAAATAGCAGAAGAGAAAATGCTAAAGCATCGTTGCTTCGAGGGATTTCATATTAAACCTGACGGCGAGTTTTTGCAAAGCCGTGTGCCTGTATTGGTTAATAATGATTGTCATATTGTGTTAGCAGCGCCGACAAGCGGAACAAAGGATTATTACTATAAAAACACAGATGCTGATGAAATGATCTTTGTGCATGAGGGTAGTGGTACTGTGCATACACAATATGGAGAGCTGCCTTTTGGTTATGGTGATTATATTGTTTTGCCACGGGGAACTATTTATCAAATCGAATTCAATGATGACAAGAATCGGTTATTTATTGTTGAGTCGTTTACGCCATTGCGCTTTCCAAAAAGATATATGAGTCGTTTTGGACAATTGATGGAACATTCACCTTATTGTGAACGGGACATTCGTCCGCCCCAGGAGCTGAAAACTTATGATGTAAAAGGTGATTTCCTTATCAAGGCGAAGAAAAAGGGAATGATGTATGGTTTGCATTATGGCACGCATCCTTTTGATGTTATTGGATGGGATGGTTGTTGCTATCCGTATATATTTTCTATTCATGATTTTGAACCGATCACCGGTCGGGTGCATCAGCCGCCACCTGTTCATCAAACATTTGAGACAAATGCATTTGTTGTTTGTTCATTTGTACCCCGTTTGTTTGATTATCACCCTCAGGCAATACCTGCACCATACAATCATAGCAACATTGATAGTGATGAAGTGATCTATTATGTGGATGGTGATTTTATGAGTCGCAAGAATGTAACAAGAGGAATGATAACACTTCATCCGGCTGGTATTCCTCATGGTCCACACCCGGGAGCTGTAGAAAAAAGTATTGGTGCTAAAGAAACAAAAGAGCTTGCAGTAATGGTTGATACATTTCGTCCGCTGATGCTTACGAAGCAAGCATTGGAGATAGAGAATACAAATTATATAATGAGTTGGGCGGAGTAGAAAAGCTATAAGTTTTAAGTAATAAGTTTTAAGGTGTCATGCTGAGCTTGCCGAAGCATGACATTTTTTTAGACCTACCGTTTATACAATTCTTACCAGGAATTTACCAGTAATCTTAATTTGCGCATCGTTAAAATTCCAAGTATGCTTAATAAATTACCTGTTATTGTTTTGCTATGTATTGGACTTACAATGGCACAAGCATCATCTGCTCAAATAACAATTAATGGTAAATCATTTTTTGCATTGACTGTTAAAAATGCTGAGACTGTGGCCAGTTGGTATTCATCCACATTCAACTTGCGATCTATTAAAGAGATAAACGATACTGCTATGGGGGTGGTAGTAAAAATAATCGGTAATGATAATATGGTAATAGAGATCTTGCAAATGAAGGACTCGAAACCTGCAAAGGATCTTGGGCTTACATCAACCTTTCAAATGCATGGATTTGTAAAAGCTGGATTCTTTGTTAAGAGTCTTGAAGAAGCACAGGAACATTTTACTCAGAAAAATATTCCGATCAAGTATGGCCCTTTCAATGATGAATCAACCAAAACAAAAAACCTGATCATTAGCGATTGTGAAGGAAACCTTTTGCAGTTTTTTGAGGATCTAAAATAATTCTAACTGGTGTTAGTAACTGGTCAGCAACACCCGATTTCGTAAACCGATTTCCTTATTTCGGTAGTTACTTAAACATTCGAATCTTCTATTTGCATCCAAAAAAAAATTTTATGGCAGGCAAAGCTACAATGCATAACACTATGCGGATCTGGCATCGTTATCTTGGGTTCTTTTTGGCAGGCATAATGGCGATCTATTCACTTAGTGGCATAGTTCTTATTTTTCGTGATACGGATTTTTTGAAACAGGAAAATCAGATTGAAAAGAAATTGGAGGCGGGGTTGAATGCAGAGAAACTCGGGCAGGCAATACGAATTCGTAACCTGAAAGCAATATCTGAAACTGATGATATCCTTCAATTCAAAGAAGGCAGTTATAATAAATTGACAGGAGAGGTTACATATAAAGTAAAATCGCTTCCAAAAGCGATCGAAAAGCTGACTCAATTACACAAGGCATCCACTAAGCAACCGTTGTTCTATCTAAATGTGTTTTTTGGTGTTTCTTTATTTTTCTTTGTTATCTCATCATTTTGGATGTTTTTGCCATCCACTTCTATTTTTAAAAAGGGATTGTATTTTGCGCTTGCCGGTATTGTTCTTACACTGGTCTTATTGTTTATATAAAAAATAATATTCTATTTCTTTAAATGCGCTTTGAAAGTACCATTTGGCTGGGTTGAAGTAAGACCAATTGCTTTATTATTATCCATTTCAAATTTTAAAGTATAGCCTTGCACTCCTTTTACAGTAAATGTATGCTGAGATAAAGGAGCCAGTTCAAATTCTCCCTGTCCCGGTGCGGATACCCAAAGAGCATTATTTTTTAGTGAAGTAGTGGCAATAAGAGAAATGCCTTCAAATTCAAAAGCGCCAACATATTTTTCCAATTCCATTCCAGTAACAGTAAAGGTTGCTTTGCCTTCCAGCTGATCTAATTTATGTTTTGTGTCTTCGGCTTTAGTCATCGAATATGCTTTCTTATAGTTAGTAATAGCCCCGGCTGTATCTTTCTTTGCGATCAATGCATCAGCATAAGAATCGTATGTGTTGCCACTTTCAGGATAATTTTCCATATTCATTCTAAACAAAGCTGCTGCTTTATCATAAAATTTCTGGCCAAGTAAATAATATGCGAGACTGTTTATCTGCATTTCAGGCGGTGAAACTTTATAACCAAATTCTTTAGATACTGTTTGATAATGCTGTTTATATTTTAATACTATTGAAGTGTCGGGGCTCATAAAATCTGAAGGAGAAAATTTAAATCGATACCAGCTGAAAATAAAACGCAAACCATCATATTCGCTGATCAAAGGAACAGAACCGTGATCGTCATCTGAATAGTATTTGCTCGCATACTTTAAGCCGTTTGAAGAATTGATTTTTATAAATTTATCCAGGTCAAAAATAGATCGGATATGTCTTGTTTCGCTGGTGTTATCTTTTTTAAGTTTATCCAAAGTCATTCCTTCAGCCATTGTGTTGGCAATGCCAACGTACAGGCTTGTGCCATTATATTTTTGTGATGCCAGTTTTTGCAGTGTGGTTTTTAAAAATTGTTCTTTGTCATACCACATGCTTGGGTCTATAGCTATATATGCATTAAATAGTTTGGTATGATTGGTAATTATATTCATTACCGTAAGGCCGCCAAATGAATGACCTATCAATAATTTATATGGTTGTGTCGGATATGAAGAATCAATATGCGGCATCAATTCTTTTTCCAGAAAAGCTGCAAAATTTTCGCCGCCACCAGTGTTTTTTGAAGAAGCACTATCCATCATCGGCGGGTCGTTTGCTATATGAGTTGGGGTCAGGTCTCTTGTCCTGTCGGTATTTGGAATGCCAACAATGATCATTTCCGGAACAATTGTATTCCCATTTACCTGGCTTAACTGTTGTATCATTCCAACTACTGATTGAAAATGACCTTCGCCATCGAGCAGGTAGAGGACGGGATATCGCTGATTTTTATTTTGCATATCACCACTCATATTAGGAACATATATCCAGACCTTTCTTTTTTCTTTGAGAATGGATGAGTATACACTATCAACTTTCCCGATTACGATCTTATTATCAGCTTGTGCATGAGTGTACGATAAAATGATCATGCACAGAAATAGCAGGAAAACATTTTTCATATATGTTATTATTAAATTGGAATTAAAGTTCTTCTTATCAAAAATACTTCAATCTGTATTTGTTAAATTAATTCATATTTGCCAGGTACTCCATCACCTTTTTCTCGGCTTCTTTTTTTAAAACAACATTGTGGTCAAAAAGAGACACCCTTAATTTACGATATAACTCAACAGCATTTTTAAGTGATGCAATTAATGATTGTTTATTATAGCCGGCCAGTGTAAGTTTAAGATCATTCAGATCGTCTTTTCCAAGGCTAGTTTCCACTTTTCTTACGCCTCGGGGCAGGCCACCGTTTTTAATATGAAGTAACGGTCCGAGCACCATCATTCTTAACGCAGCAAAAAAATCAAGTGCTTCAAAATATTCGCCGCGTAAAATTTTTACTGCGCCATAATGCGTCCATGTCCAGAAACGGTCTTCCATCCATTGATATTCCCGTACAGGATATTTTGCTGTTGTATTGGCTACTACATTTCCCAGTTGTCCGGTTTTATCCAACAGTATAACCGGGTTTTCGACTCTTAAATGAAACTCTTCTAGTGTTACAAATTTGATATCTACATGTAATAAAGGTTCATCATAAAAACAGATCAACAATCTTGGTTCGCCTACATGTTCGCCTGTGAATGCAGTCAACAGTTTGCCAAATCTTTCAGCATAAGCGATCATCGTGTCATTGTTGCCTCCAATTTTTTCCTTTGTGACAAGTACAAGATCAATGTCAGAAAATTCATCCATTTCGTTTGTGATCCATGAACCGCCGGCTGCAAGGCCAATAACTGAATTCTCCTGTTCAAGTAATGCAACCAGATTGGCAGCAAATTGTTTTTGTATCATCTGTTTTTTTCTTTCTATATGAATATTACCACTCATAAAAATACTGATATAAAAAGTTTTTGTTACGATTAGCTTTAAGATATGAGGAACCCTATCTTTTTATTCGTGTTATTTATTTCGCTCTGTTGTACAGCTCAAAACAATTTTAAAAAAAGTTTTGGAGGCGACAAATTTGACCGGGCACTTTTTATTGATCATACAAGCGATGGAGGATATATTGTTTGTGGTTACAGCAACAGTTTTAATAATAGCAATAGTTATGATATTTATGTTGTGAAACTTGATGGATCAGCAACTATTCAATGGCAAAGGACATTTGGCGGTAACAGGACCGATGTGGGCTGGGGAATCAAAGAACTAAAAGATAAAACTTATTTACTATTTGGAGCGATTGGAGTTGATAGCACCAATGACGATATTTTCATCGCAAAATTGGACGCAAATGGAAATAAGCTCTGGGAAAAAACTTATGGTGGTAACACTTATGAACGTTGCACACAAATGATCCCAACGACAGATAACAATTTTGTGCTTATTGGTCAGCGGAATATCAAAGAAGGAAATATCGATAGTTATGTTCTAAAAATAGATGTGAATGGCAATTTGATTTGGGAAAAAACTTTTGGTGGTCCGTTTGTTGAAAGAACATTTTATGGAGCAGAAATTCCAGGAGAGGATCTTTTAATTAGCGGACTCACTCTTCCGCATGGTAACAACAAAGCTGATATATATTTTCTCAGGCTTACTAAAAATGGTGACCTGGTATGGAATAAAACTTATGGCGAAAAAAATGTGCATGAGATTGTTCACAGCTTTTGTATTAATAATGATATAAAGACATATACTTTAACTGGCTATTCAGAAACTAATAAAGAAGGGTTTCATGAAGGATTGTTTTTACAGATCAATGAAAATGGTGATGTGATCAGCAAGCAAGCACATAATAATGGAGAAGATCTTCGGTTGATGCATTCTGAACCGCTTAGTGACGGAGGCTTTATTGTAGCGGGTTATACGAGAAAAGATATCATGAGTGAAATATCGGATGCTGTACTTTTAAAATTTGATAAGGATGGAAAGGTGAAGTGGCTGAGAACAATTGGTGATGCTGATAAAGATGACCAGGGCTACTGGGTCATAGTCAATAAAGATGGGAGCTACACATTTGTTGGCTATACACATAGTATTGGAAAGAACGGGGATATTTTGTTTGTCAAAATAAATGCAGAAGGCCTGGTTAATTAATCTGATGAAAAATAAAAAAGCCATCCTGAGATGGCCTTTTGTATTTTAGTTCAGCTTTTTTATTAATAAGAGTTCCAATAAATACCGATCCCGTAATAAACATGTTTCAGGTTGTCAATCTTGAATTCTTCGTTTTTATTTGTCGCATAATTAAAACCAACATTTGCATGCAAGCCTAAATAGTTGCTAAGCTTATAAAGTAATCCTGCTTCAGGTCTTGCTACAAATCCCCAATTATCTACTTCAGAAACAAAAATGTTGTAATAAGCTTCCTGTTCACTGTATTGAGCACCAAGGCCAATACCAACATAAGGTTTCAATTTTTCACCTCCTGTAAGATAATAGTGAGCATTAAGATACATCGGCAATGTATAAACGTGGTGTACAAAATCTGTATACAATTGCCTTGACCCGTCAGGCTTTTCATAAACTCTTGGAGGAATATATTGCTTAAATGAGTTCCAGCTAAAGCCAATACCCACACTCATGTTTGGCTTTATAAATCTCCGGTACTCGAAATTTCCACCAGCCACTGAAGTTTCTTTAAGATAATTAGTGCTTATTGGTGTAGCGATCTGCCAATTAAAAGTCATAAAATTATCAAGATGCCATGGGTTTGTTTTGTTTTGAGCGTTCAATGAGCCCACACAAGCGGCATATATAAATATCAGTATGATTAATTTTTTCATGTTTGTTAAGGTTTACTTTTTAAGATAAGTGGATTGAGTGAAAGCCTGGTTGATCGCCGTTGTAGTAAGGTCAGCATTAGTTTGGTTATTTGTTGTGCTGAACACGCCAAACGCCGTTGCACCCCAGAGAGCTCTCAGGTTATGATTGTTACCTTGATTCTTTATATCGAAAAGATAAAGTGTTGAAGTGCCGATCGTATAAGTGTAAGAAGTGCACCATGGATAATAATAGCCACCACAATAATAGCAACCCCAATACCATGGAGGATAATATCCCCACCAGCCATCCCACCAGCCGCCACAAACTGCTGTGCGAGTAATGTCTTTAATAACAGTAAGTCTTAGCCCTAGGTCTGGTAGCCCTTGAGCCCGGGGTTTAAATGTGTATCCCCTGCTATTCATGTTTGTCTTTACAGCATTCACTAATTGAGCAGCAAGCGGGCCGGTTAGTATAGAATCGTTTTGGTTGTTGGCTACAACACTTACTGTATCAGAAATAAAGTAAGTAGAATAGTTGGAAAAATTAGCAGCCAGGTCCCTGTCCGTTGCAACCACCTGTTCGAGGGAGAGCTCGGATGTGTCAGGGGTTTTTCGGCAGGAAATGATTGCCGCGAATAAGGCAATCATTAAAAAAAACTTTGGTTTCATGAGTTAAGGTTTTTTTGGGTTAATAAGAAAATGTTATTGATTGACAATAAAATCTCTTTATATGCTGCAAATTTAAATAGAAAAAGTATAGTACAATTTGGAGTCATACAAAAATTGACGAATGCATAATATAGTTATGTGATCAGATTAATCTTCTATGTTACTTGCTGGAGATAGAGAAAGAATAAGTAATACTTATAAATCTTTTTTTGAATTCATCATGTCAAAAATAAAATTTGTCAGAAAAGAAATCTCCTTACTTTTGTTAACCATTTGGTTAAACTATATGGTTAAAAATAAAAAAGACAAGGACAAAGGAACAGAAGAAAGGATATTGTCAGCAGCCTCAAAAGTATTTACAACAAAAGGCATGGCAGGTGCCCGTATGCAGGATATTGCAGACAAAGCCGGTATTAATAAAGCGTTACTTCATTATTATTTCAGGGATAAAGACAAGCTGTTTGAAGTTGTCTTTATGAATGAAGCGCAAAAATTCTTTCCTAAAATAAATGCCATATTCAATTCCGATGATCCAATTTTTGAGAAGATCGAAAACTTTGTCAACGAATATATAAATGAGATGCTCGAAAATCCTTACCTGCCATGGTTTGTATTAAATGAAATAAACCGTGACCCGGACCAGTTCATGTATAAGGTTTGGGGGAAGGATAATCTTCCGAAGCCTGCAAAGTTCCTCGAACAGATCGAAAAAGAAGTAAAGAACGGAACCATCAAAAAAATGAATCCAATGCATTTATTGATGAACCTTTTGTCAATGACCATTTTTCCTTTTATCGCCAGGCCGATGATACTACGTAATCTACGGATGAGCGAATTGCATTTTAAAGAGGCAATGGAGCAACGACGTAAGGAAATACCCAAATTTATTATTGATGCAATAAAGAAATAATTTTTATGAAACGATTACTAACTGTACTGTTGGCTTTACCAGTTATGCTTTGTGCACAAGAGCCTGCTTTAAGTTTACAAAAAGCATATGAATTAGCACAGCAGAATTATCCCCTGATCAAACAAAGAGACCTGATCAGGCAAACATCTGAATTGTCAATTGAGAACATCGGCAAGGAATTTTTACCGCAATTCAATTTGAGTGGACAAGCAACTTATCAGTCTGCTGTGACAGAACCAAAAGCTACAATACCGGGTGGTGGATTTATAGAGATTTTAGATAAGGATCAGTACAGACTGCTGGCCGATGTGAATCAGCTGATCTATAATGGTGGTACAACCAAACAGCAAAAAAATATTCAACAATTGAATGAAGAGGTAGAGCAACAAAAAATTGAAGTAGAACTTTATAAGCTTAAAGAAAGGATCAACCAGGTTTTTTTTGGAGTATTATATCTCGATGAACAGCTAAAGCAAGTTGAGCTTGTAAAAGCAGATCTGATCAATGGCATAAAAAAAGTCGAAGCTCAGGTAAATAATGGTACATCTTTTCGTTCCAATCTTCATTTACTTAATGCGGAATTGCTTACAACTGATCAACGAACTATTGAGTTGAAAGCATCTCGCAAAGGTTTTCTTGATGTGTTGTCGCTTTTCATCAACCAAAATCTATCTGAAAATACAAGACTTGAAAAGCCGAAGGTTGATGCCGTGGTTATGGCAAATGAAATTGCACGACCCGAATTGAAATTATATTCCACACAGGAAAAATTATTGGGTGGACAATACCGACTTGTAGATTCCAGGAATAGACCAAAGGCAAGTTTGTTTTTCCAGGGAGGATATGGAAAACCTGGGCTCAATATGTTTATTAATGGGTTCGACTTCTTTTATACGACAGGTATTCGTTTCAACTGGTCTTTCGGCGGATTGTATACAGAAAAAAAAGAGAAGCAGATCATCGAGCTGAACCAGAAAACTGTGGATATTCAGAAAGAAGTTTTTTTATTTAATACAAACACACAACTCAGGCAGCAGCAATCTGAAGTTGAAAAACTACAGAAGTTGGTTGACACTGACAAAGAGATCATCGACCTAAGAATAAAAGTAAAAGATGCTGCAAAAGCACAACTCGAAAATGGTGTGATCACCGCCAATGATTACCTGAGAGAAGTGAATGCCGAGGACCTTGCAAGACAGAGTTTGATCACCCATCAAATACAATTGTTACAGGCACAAATAAATTATCAAACAATTTCAGGAAAACAATAAACCAGCGGATATGAAGAAATTATTTTTTGTGATAACAGCAACTGCTTCTCTTTTTCTTGGTTGCAATAGAAACACAAATGAATTCGATGCTTCGGGGACTTTTGAAGCCGATGAGACAATTGTTTCATCTGAGATGCCAGGAAAGATCATGACATTTAATGTCGGAGAGGGAATGCTGTTGATAAAAGATAGCATTGTCGGAACAGTAGATGCTACAAATATCAATCTACAGCAACAACAGGTAGAAGCAAGCATTACTGCTTTGAACGAAAAAACAGCGAACGTAAATCCACAGATCGAGTTATTGCAAAATCAATTAGCTGTTCAACAATCGCAGCTTGATAACTTATTAAAAGAAAGGACAAGGACTGAGAACCTGATAAAAGCGGATGCTGCCACTACAAAGCAATTAGATGATATCAATTCCCAGATCGACGTATTAAAAAGAAGCATGACGGTAACCCAGCAACAGATCGCTGTTAAGAAAAATGATGTCGCTACACAAAACCGAAGCATACTCAGCGAGGCAGAGCCATTAAGAAAAAGAGTTGCACAGTTAGAGGATCAGCAGCAAAGATCCAATATCGTAAATCCGGTTACCGGAACTGTTATTGCTAAATATGCGGAAATAGGAGAGGTTACATCATCCGGAAAAGCATTATATAAAATAGCTGATCTGTCTGAATTGAATTTGAGGGCTTATATAACAGGCGTTCAATTACCGACAATTAAATTAGGACAGCAAGTAAAAGTTATGATCGACAAGGGAGAAAAAAGGTATACAGAATACACTGGAACAATAATATGGATATCAGATAAAGCAGAGTTCACTCCAAAAACAATTCAAACAAAAGAGGAGAGAGCAAATCTTGTGTATGCTATAAAAGTAAAAGTGAAGAATGATGGTTTTTTGAAAATTGGAATGTACGGGGAAGTGAAGTTGTGAATGGCCAATGTCGAGTCCTTATATTTTCACCATTCACCATTGACAACTGACAAAACAGCCATAATGAATAAAACAAAATGAATGATCTCTGTCGAAGTAAATAATATCATTAAAACTTACGGAAAGAAAAAAGAAGTAACCGCTTTGAGTGATATTTCTTTTAATGTTTCCAAAGGAGAGTTGTTTGGAATTATTGGCCCTGATGGTGCTGGCAAAACTTCGTTGTTCAGAATTCTTACAACATTATTACTTGCTGATAGTGGCAAAGCAACTGTAGATGATTTTGATGTGGTGAAAGATTATAAAGCCATTCGTCAGCGAATTGGATATATGCCCGGTAAATTTTCATTATACCAGGATATGTCAGTAGAAGAGAATTTAAATTTCTTCGCTACTATTTTTAATACAAGTATTGAAGAGAACTATGACCTGATAAAACATATTTATGTACAGATAGAACCTTTTAAAGACCGTAAAGCAGGAAAACTATCAGGAGGAATGAAACAAAAACTGGCATTGAGTTGCGCACTGATCCATCGTCCTTCAGTTTTGTTTTTAGATGAACCAACAACAGGTGTGGATGCGGTTAGTCGTAAAGAATTTTGGGAAATGCTGAAAGAATTAAAATCACAAGGCATCACGATTTTGGTTTCAACGCCATACATGGATGAAGCGAGTTTGTGTGATAGAGTTGCGTTGATACAAAAAGGGAAAATCCTTTCTATTAATACACCCAAGGGCATTGTTGAAAATTTTACAAATCCATTATGGGCAGTGAAGTCATCGCGGATGCTTTCTTTATTAAATGAGTTGCTGCAAAAAGATTTTGTAGAAGATGTCTATCCTTTTGGAGAATATCATCATGTTGTAATGAAAGATAGATCAGGCGAGCCATTACTTCACCAATTTGTCCAGGAACATAAAAATGAAAATGCAGTTTTACAGTCGACACAACCAGACATTGAAGATTGTTTTATTGCTTTAATGAAAAGATAAAATGAAAGAGGAGAAAGTCATAACGGCGAAAAATTTGACCAAGAAGTTTGGTCACTTCGTCGCTGTCGATCATATCAGTTTTGATGTGCATAAAGGGGAGATATTCGGATTTCTTGGAGCAAATGGCGCTGGTAAAACAACTGCAATGCGGATGCTTTGTGGCCTTTCATTACCAACTTCGGGTGAGGCAACCGTTGCCGGCTTTGATGTTTATAAGGAAAATGAAAAAATAAAAAAGAGCATTGGCTACATGAGCCAGAAATTTTCTTTGTATGAGGACCTGACCGTAAAAGAAAATATGGAGTTCTATGGTGGTATCTATCACATGACGGATAAATTTATTAAAGAAAAAACCGCCACTATTCTTGATCATCTTCATTTGCAAAAAGAAGCGAATACGTTGGTGGGATCGTTGCCATTAGGTTGGAAACAAAAACTTGCTTTTTCAGTTGCCATATTTCATGAACCGGGAATTGTTTTTTTAGATGAGCCTACTGGTGGGGTTGATCCTGTAACAAGAAGAGAATTCTGGAATATGATCTATGAGGCAGCGGATAGAGGTACAACCGTATTTGTAACGACACACTATATGGACGAAGCAGAGTATTGCAATCGTGTAAGCATAATGGTAGATGGAAGAATTGAAGCATTGGATACGCCAACTAAATTGAAACAAACTTATAATGCTTTATCTATGGATGAAGTATTCCTGATGTTGGCAAGGAAAGCGGTAAGATCAGCAGATTAAACTATTTTATGAAGCAATTTTTATCATTCGTAAAAAAGGAATTCTTCCACATCTGGCGGGATAAGCGAACAATGTTCATCTTGCTTGGAATGCCTGTTGTGCAGATCATAATATTTGGATTTGCTTTATCAAATGAAGTAAAGAATGCAAATATTGCCATACTTGATAATTCAAAAGATGCCGCCACTGCTTCATTAACTGCACAATTAGATGCCAGCCGTTATTTTGCATTGGAAAAAAATCTTGTTACATATAAACAAGTTGAAGAAGAATTTAAAAGAGGCAAAATAAAACTGGCTATCGTTTTTCCGCAGCATTTTGGTGAAGATCTTCAGCATTTTAATAAAGCACAGGTACAGATCATTGCAGATGCTGCTGATCCCAACACTGCAAGCCAGCTTACTAATTATGCAACAGCGATCATCAATGATTACCAAAATCGCATTACCAACGATAGAAAATTACCTTATGCAATTACTACTGAAACCCGGATGCTTTATAATCCGCAATTAAAAGGTGCATTCAATTTTGTTCCTGGTGTAATGGCGATGGTTTTGTTATTAGTGTGTACAATGATGACGGCGATTACCATTGTAAAAGAAAAAGAAATGGGCACGATGGAAGTAATGCTTGTCTCGCCGATGCGACCGCAACTGGTTGTACTTGCAAAAGCGGTTCCATATTTATTGTTATCAACCATCAATATCACTTCAATTTTATTGTTAAGTGTATTTGCACTTGAAGTTCCGATCAATGGAAGCATACTGCTGCTCGGTTTTGAAAGTATTTTATTTACCCTCGTGTCATTATCGCTTGGTTTATTGATCTCTTCCAATGCGGCATCCCAGCAAACAGCCATGTTCATATCATTAGTGGCACTTTTTCTTCCAACAATTATGCTCAGCGGCTTTATGTTCCCGGTAGAGAACATGCCATTGCCGTTGCGCATCCTTTCGAATATTGTTCCTGCAAAATGGTTTTACCACATAGTACAATCAGTCATGATTAAAGGGCTTGGAATAGCCGGCGTTTGGAAAGAAACGTTGATTCTGGCTGGCATGATGTTATTCTTTTTATCGATGGCGATAAAAAAATTTAAAATACGGCTGGCATGAGAACTCTAAAATTCATATTGCGCAAAGAGTTTCGGCAAATATTCCGTGATCCCGGAATACTTCGGGTTATTCTTATAATGCCGGTAGTTCAATTATTAGTTTTACCCTGGGCAGCAGATTATGAAATTAAAAATATCAAGCTCGCCATTGTTGATCATGACCATTCAGAATATTCACGTCAATTAAGAAATAAGATCACTTCATCCGGATATTTTATTCTTACGGATTATACATCTTCATATGAGCATTCACTAGAACAAATTGAGAAAGATAATGCGGACCTTGTTTTACAAATACCTGATCATTTTGAAAAAGACCTTGTAAAAGAAAGCGAAGCAAAACTATTTATGGCGATAAATGCCATCAATGGAACAAAGGCAAATCTTGGTGGAGCCTATTTGCGGACTATTATCCAGGATTACAATAAAGAAGTAAGAACGGAATGGATCCAGTTCCCAAAATTTAGTACCGAGACACAGATCGAGGTAACATCATCCAATTGGTACAACCCATTGATGAATTATAAGTTTTTTATGGTGCCCGGTATCCTGGTCATCTTATTAACAATGGTCGGTACCAACCTCGCTGCAATAAATATTGTAAAAGAAAAAGAGATCGGCACTATCGAACAGATAAATGTAACGCCCATAAAGAAATTTCATTTTATTCTTGGCAAGCTTCTGCCGTTCTGGATATTGGGAATGGTATCGCTTACCATAGGTTTAACAATTGCAAGATTTGCTTATGGTATCCTTCCTGTTGGTAGCTATCTTACCATTTATGTCTTTGCAGCCGTCTATCAATTGGCAGTTTTAGGCTTGGGTTTGCTTATTTCCACGTATTCTTCCAATCAACAACAAGCAATGCTTCTCTCATTCTTCCTGATGATGATCTTTATTTTGCTCGGAGGGCTTTATACTTCTATTGATAGTATGCCTGAATGGGCCAAATGGATCACACGATTTAATCCCGTTTCATATTTTATAGATGTCATGCGAATGGTGGTTTTAAAAGGCAGCAGCCTTGCTGATATCAGGCCCCAGTTATTGGCTATGAGTGGTTTTGCCATAGTTTTTAATGGCTGGGCAATTTTGAGTTATCATAAAAGAAGCTGAGGAAAATCCTTTTTCGGGTATGGAAAAGTTTTTTTTATATTCGGATACTAAAATCTTGCTATATGGTAAAACTTGGTCAGTTGCAACCCGGCGATATTGTAATGGTAAATGATGAGGGTCTAATGCGTGAAGGAACAGTTGTTCATAAGAATGGCGAAGAGCATATGGCTCTTATAGATAATGGTGTACAGGAATTCTGGTATGCTCCGCAGGATATTTTCCCGGTAGCACTTGACGAGGGACAATTATTAAAGTTCGGGTTTGAGAAAGAGCCTTTAGATGGGTCTGCTATGAAGTACAAAAAAGGAGTTTTTCGCCTGGTGACACCAGTCGCCGGTGATTTTTCAAGGCTGGATATGTGGTATCGGGAAGACAACCGGCATTTCCGTGTACCTATTGCAGTTCATGAGCTTCAGAATCTTCATTCTCAAATGACAAAAGTGCCTTTAGAGCGGCCTTGAGAGCCTGATTTCAAGGTATTTGAGTCAATAAATAGGCTGTTGAAAAGAGCAGGGAAAAAAAATCCTGCTTTTTTTATTATTAGGGTTGATCCTCTTATCTTTGCGCTCCCAAAAATATATGTCAAAACAATCCCTGATCAAGCAAGACGGAGTCATTATAGAGGCACTTTCAAATGCTATGTTCAAGGTAAAGTTGGAAAATGGGCACGAGATATTGGCAACGATCTCTGGGAAGATGAGAATGAATTATATCCGCATTTTACCAGGTGATAAAGTGGGAGTTGAAATGAGTCCATATGATTTGACAAGGGGAAGAATAATATTCAGGTATAAATAAGCAAATAGCAAAAGCTAAATAAAATGAAAGTAAGAGCATCAATTAAAAAACGTAGCGCAGATTGCAAGATCGTTCGTCGTAAGGGCAAGCTGTATGTTATCAACAAAAAGAATCCCCGTTTCAAGCAACGTCAGGGTTAATTCAAAATTTAAAATTTAAAATATCAAATAAACTATGGCTCGTATTGCCGGTGTTGACTTACCAAAAAACAAAAGAGGAGAAATAGGACTTACCTATATCTATGGTATCGGTCCTTCAACAGCTAAATATATTCTTGATAAGAATAATATCGATCGTAATAAAAAGGTAAACGATTGGAGTGATGATGATCTGAATGCGATCCGCAATACGATCAATGATGAACTGAAAGTGGAAGGTGCTTTGCGTAGTGAAGTTCAAATGAGTATTAAGCGTTTGCTTGATATCGCTTGTTACCGTGGTCTTCGTCATCGTAAAGGGTTACCGGTTCGTGGTCAGCGTACAAGAACAAATAGCCGTACAAGAAAAGGTAAGCGTAAAACAGTTGCCGGTAAAAAGAAGGCACCTAAGAAGTAAGATCGCTAATGACTTTTGGTCATTAGCTTTTTATAAGACTTACATAATAATGAATCAATACCAGATCGCTTCGTAAGTCAGCAGTAGGGTTGGTTCAGTTTCGGGAGACCGGGATAAGATTTAAAAACAAAAGATTACCTCAGAACAGAAATTATGTCAAAAGCAAAAGAAACGCAGCAGCCACTAAGTGCAAAAGCTGCCGCAAAAAAAAGAATTGTAAAAGTGGATGCATACGGTGATGCACACATTACTGCAAGTTTCAACAACATCATTATTAGCTTAACTAACAAGAACGGCCAGGTTATTTCCTGGAGCAGTGCCGGTAAAATGGGATTCAAGGGTTCTAAAAAGAACACTCCATATGCCGCACAGTTAGCCGCAGGTGATGCTGCAAAAACAGCCTTCGATGCAGGTTTGAAAAGAGTAGATGTATATGTGAAAGGTCCTGGTGCCGGTCGTGAAAGTTCTATCCGTGCACTTTCACAAAGTGGTATTGAAGTGGTGATGATCAAAGACGTGACGCCGTTGCCACACAATGGTTGCCGTCCTCCAAAAAAGAGAAGAGTATAATTGTAGTGCAGAATGCACAATAGCTATACAAGCAGCTTTTTGATCATGATCGCAGTTATAGTTGCATTTATGATCATTCGCAGAAGAAGAAATAGAAAGTCATAATTGTCTTGAAAGGATCAAGGCGATTCATTTAATAAAGGGTGACTGATTAATTTTTACCGCTTTCAACGATCAGCTCACCGGTTTTTAAAAAGCGGAAATGAATAAAAACTATGGCACGTTACAATGGTCCAAAGACCAAGATTTCCCGCATTTTTGGTGAGCCTATCTTAGGCAATGGCAAATGGCTGAATAAAAACAGTAACCCTCCCGGTCAGCATGGCGCTGCACGTAAAAGAAAAAGCTTGGGAGAATATGCTCTTCAGCTTCGCGAAAAACAAAAAGCTAAATACACTTACGGAGTATTGGAAAAACAATTCCGCAAAACATTTGAAGAAGCAGCTCGTCGCAAGGGTGTAACAGGTGAAAACCTTATTAAGCTTTTGGAAGCAAGATTGGATAATACAATTTTCAGAATGGGTATTGCTCCTTCTCGTCCAGCTGCACGCCAGTTAGTAAGCCACAAACATATTACTGTTAACGGGGATGTTGTGAATGTTCCTTCTTTCCAGTTAAAAGCAGGTGATGTTGTAAGTATTAAAGAAAGCAGCAAAGGAAGGCAATCAGTTACAAGCCCGATCAAAGACAAAAATCCAAAGTTCACGTGGATTGATTGGAATGCAACTGAAATGCAGGGTACATTTATTACTTATCCTGAAAGAGAAAGTGTTCCTGAGAACATTAAGGAGCAGTTGATCGTCGAGTTGTATAGTAAGTAAGCTGAATAGCGAACAGAACGTACAAGTCCCGATAGCTATCGGGAGCGACGCAACGAGGCTAAATAGTAATAATGAAGTTGGGTTAATAATTTTAAACTTTAAATCTCAAATAAATAATATGGCAATTTTAAATTTCCAGAAGCCTGATAAGATCATCTTACAAAAGGCTACCGATTTTGAAGCTCAATTCGAGTTTCGTCCTTTGGAACCGGGATTTGGCGTTACCATTGGTAATGCACTTCGCCGTGTATTATTAAGTTCATTGGAAGGGTATGCGATCGTAGGTGTGAAGATAGATGGTGTGGATCACGAGTTCGCAACCTTGAAAGGTATTGCTGAAGATGTGGTGGAAATTTTATTGAACCTGAAGCAGGTTCGCTTTAAGAAAGTTGTTGATCATGAAGTAAGCAACGAAAGGATCATGTTGTCAATTAAAAATCGTTCTGAGTTTATTGCAGCAATGATCGGCGAAGGAACACAAAGCTTCCAGATCATGAATCCTGAATTGCTGATCTGTACATTGGATTCATCTGCAAAACTGGATATAGAATTGACAGTTGGTAAAGGTCGTGGGTATGTACCTGCAGAAGATAACAAACCAAAAGATGCGATACTTGGTTATATTCCTATCGATTCTATTTACACTCCAATAAAGAATGTAAAATATACAATTGAAAATACCCGTGTGGAGCAACGTACTGACTATGAGAAACTGATCATGGAAGTTTCTACGGATGGTACGATTCACCCGGAAGAAGCAGTAAAGCAAGCTTCACGTATATTGATTCAGCATTTGATGATCATCACTGATGAGAACATCACATTTGATAATAAAGAAGAGAAGAAAGAAGATCTTGTTGATGAACAAACATTACAACTTCGCAAGATCCTGAAGACTCCTCTTGAAGATCTTGATCTTTCTGTTCGTGCATTCAACTGTTTGAAAGCAGCAAAAATTAATTCATTAAGTGAATTAGTTCAATACGAACAAGAAGACCTGATGAAGTTCCGCAACTTCGGACAAAAATCTCTTGCAGAAATTGAACAGGTGTTGAATGAAAGAGGTTTGCAATTCGGAATGGACTTAGGTAAGTTAGGATTGGATAAAGATGATTTCTAAAAAGTAGGATAAGTAGGCTATAATTCCTGACACGGTATAGCCGAAACATTAATAACAATGATTCGGAATGTATAATTACCAAATTATCACATTATCAAATCAACAAATTAAACAGTCATGCGTCACGGAGACAAAATCAAAAATCTGAGCAGAACAAAAGCACACAGAGATGCGTTGCTCAGTAATTTGGCAGTTGCATTGATCACTCACAAAAAGATCGTAACAACTGTAGCAAAAGCAAAAGCTTTACGTGTTTATGTAGAGCCGCTTATTACCAAAGGAAAAACAAACACCACTCATCAGCGTCGTGTTGTATTCAGTTATTTGCAGGATAAAGCCGCGATCACTGAATTGTTCAGTACTATCGCTGAGAAAGTTGCTGGTCGTCCTGGTGGTTATACCCGCATCATTAAATTAGGTGCCCGCCCAGGTGATAATGCTGAAATGGCATTGATCGAGCTGGTTGACTTTAATGAGATCTATGGTAAGGGTAAAGGTGAGGTGAAAGAGACAGCGAAGAAAACTCGTCGTAGCCGTAGTGCAAAGAAAACTGCTGATAAAGCAGAGGAAGCTGCCACGGAAGAGAAGAGCGAAGAATAACAAGACATCTCTTCATACCAAAGGCTCTCCTCAAAAGGGAGAGCTTTTTTGTTGTCATCAACACAAAGAATTTGACTTAAATTTGGAATACTTGCTTGCCGCATTAAATAAAAATTAAAGGGTTTGATCAAATGAGTAATACTTCATCGGCAGCATTGGAAAGATTCAGGAATCTTGTTGGCGTTAAATTTCAACTTTACAATAGTTTATTTACTTCATTGCCTTTTCACCGGATCGAAAAGACCGGGATATTGCTTTCATTATTTCTTTCAGTATGTGAGGAAGGATTCAAAAAGAAACAAAGCCCCAAGCAGATCATCGAAGATTTTTTTAATAAGCATACTTCGTCATTAAAAGAAGAAGATCAGCTTGATCTGCTTTTTAGATTTGTACAATATGCAGAAAGACAGGTTGTATTATTCGATGCTTTGGAAGACGCGGCTTTTCGTGAAGTAAATGATATGAATGGAGTTGGTACGTTGAAGCATCTTGAATCAGAAGTGGTACAGGAAAAATTACAGGAAAAGCTTGCTGAAAAGCTCAAGGACTTTAATGTTTTACTTGTTTTAACCGCACATCCAACACAATTTTATCCAGGTCCTGTTCTTGGAATTATTAATGACCTTTCAAAAGCTCTTGCTGAAAATAATGCGAGCCAGGTAAATGTCTTATTACAGCAATTGGGAAAAACTCCATTCCTGAAACATCAAAAGCCTACCCCTTATGATGAAGCCGTGAGCCTGATCTGGTATTTGGAAAATGTTTTTTATGCTGCTGCGGGAAGAATTGCTTCTTATTTTAAAAATCATTTTTCTGATTCACTACCGAATGGCCAATCTGTTTTAAGAATGGGCTTCTGGCCTGGTGGTGACAGGGATGGTAATCCATTTGTAAAAGCAGAAACTACTTTACAAGTAGCGGAAGCATTGCGGGGCGCCATTATCAAATGCTATTATCTTGAAATAAGAAGATTGAAACGCCGGTTAACTTTTGAAGGTGTCGATGTTCTATTAAGCGACCTTGAAAAAAAACTCTATAACAACCTGTTTGTACCGGGTCAAATAACAGATATTACAAAAGCGGAAATATTAAAGACTTTAAATGAGATAAGAGAAATATTAGTTTATAAACACAATGGCCTTTTTCTTCATCTTGTTAATAGTTTAAAAAATAAGGTGGAGATATTTGGATTGCATTTTGCTTCGCTGGATATAAGGCAGGAAAGTTCCATACATGGAACTGTTATCGAATCGCTGATCGGTAAAGTGAATGGGATTCCCGGAAATTATTCTTCTTTAAGTGAGGATGAAAAAATAAAAGTGCTTTCAAATCTTCAGCCGATCGATCCATCAGTTTTAACAGGAGATGAGATGCAAAAGGATACTATCGAATCTATACAGGCTATAAAGCAAATTCAAAAATATAATGGTGTGCAGGGCTGTAATCGTTATATCATCAGTCAATGCAACAGTGCTTTGAATGCAATGGAAGTGTATGGATTGTTTTTATTAGGCGGCTGGAAAAAAGAAGAGTTGAATGTTGACATCGTTCCATTGTTTGAAACAATCGATGATCTGAAAGGCGCGGCATCGATCATGAAGAAATTGTATACAGATGAAGAATACAAGCAACATTTGAAAAGAAGAAATAATAACCAGGTGATCATGGTCGGATTTAGCGATGGAACGAAAGATGGAGGTTACCTGATGGCAAACTGGAGTATTTATAAAGCAAAGGAAGAGTTAACTGCTATTTCAAAAGAATGTGGAATTGATGTGGTGTTCTTTGATGGTCGAGGTGGTCCTCCGGCAAGAGGTGGAGGTAAGACGCATAAATTCTATGCATCACTTGGTAAAAATATTTCAAGTAAAGAAATTCAGCTTACGATACAAGGGCAAACAGTTAGTTCAAATTTTGGAACGATCGATTCTGCACAATACAACCTTGAGCAGTTGATCCATGCGGGAATCTCAAACGGGATCTTTGCAAATACTGAAACAAACTTTGGAGAGAGTGAGGAAAAACTGGTGATGGAATTAGCGGAGATCGGTTTTGAATCCTATAGTCAATTAAAAAATCATCCTGACTTTGTCGATTATCTGGTTCATGCAAGTCCATTAAGATTTTACAGCGAGACGAATATTGGCAGCCGTCCTTCTAAACGTGGAGGAGGCAGGATGTCATTGAAGAGTTTAAGAGCCATACCTTTTGTTGGAGCCTGGAGTCAATTGAAACAAAATGTACCTGGCTATTTTGGCGTGGGTACTGCTTTGCAAAAATTAGAGCAGGAAGGCAAACTTTCTGCAGTCAAAAAGTTTTACGGTGAATCACTATTTTTCAAAACTCTCCTTGATAATTGCGAGATGGCGATGCTGAAATCGTTCTTTCCCCTTACTGCACATCTTGCGGATCATACAAGGTTTGGTGAAATATGGCAGATGATATATAAGGAGTATGAATTGACAAAGCAATATATACTTCGATTGTCTGGTAAGAGCGATCTGATGGATGATTATCCCGTCGAACAGCAATCGATCCAAATGCGGGAGAGAATTGTATTGCCATTACTTACAATTCAGCAATATGCCATGATCCGTGTAAGAGAAATGGAAGAAGGGCTAATTAATGCACCGGTCAAATCCACTTATGAGAAGTTAGTGATGCGCTGTTCATTTGGGATCATTAATGCAGGACGCAATTCAGCTTAGGGTCAAAAGTGAAAGGTGAAACGTGAAAAGGTATTCATCAAGTTAGAAATGTATTCTCGTTTGGCGTTTCATCTTTCACATTATAAAAAAGCCCCTGTAGAAACAGGGGCCGGTAATGCTTATGTCTGCTAAAAATTAAACGCACTTTAAGGTACCAGCACTTTTTTATTAATATGGCTGGTGCATGCAGGATAAATCGAATACTATCGCAACTGTTATACAGTGCAATCGGAAAGGTCATTTAATATGAAACAAGCGAATGTGAGCGGCAAGAAGCAATGCGAGGAATGAAAGTAAGAATTGGAAGGTGAAACGGGACTTTCACGTTTACCGTTTCACGTCTGACGAAAAAAAAGGCCCTCCGTAGAAACGGACGGCCTCAACGATTGCTTGCCATATGAAAAGAGATTTGAGGAAATTGCCGGTCGGCTAAGTTCAAATTCCTTTAATAATGTTGTAAGCAATTTGTATTAATTTTTTATTATCAGAATGAGTAAACTGCTGCAAGCAGAAAGCTGCTGGCAGATTTTTTGCCTGCGCCATCCTTATCCACAAAGACCGCTTCGCTTGCATTATCAATTCTGAATTCCGGAATGAAAATAAATCCACCTGCTTTGAAGTTTGCAGAAAGTGTAGTAGCGAAAATGCTACCGCCTGCAGGTGCAGCTCCAAACATTTTAAGCTGATTATCATCATTGAAATATTCCCCACGAAGAGTCAGGCCAAGCCATGGCTTAGGATCCAGGTTAAGATATAAAGCCGATCCCCACCAGCTTTTACCATCCAGGTTCTTTGCTCCATCCCAGGCTTGTGTACTGTTAACTGTACCGTTAAATCCGATATTAAATTTGTCACTCACTTTGGCTGTGACCACGGCATCAAACTGGCTAACTTTTGATGTATCGAAATTTTTTCCACCAACATAATTCAGATAGATCTTTATATTATCATTAGCTGCAAGACTATATTGTGCGATCACAAATTTCTTGTTGACATAACCATCCGGTGGAGTCCTGAAATCTGTTGGATTCGAAATACCGATCATGAAACCATGTTTCCCTTTTGTGATATCAGCTTTTAGTCCTGTATGTGTAAAAGGACCATTGGTGAACATATAGCTCATACTGTAGTTACGGTTCAATTGTGGGTCCACTAATTCGTAACCTACATGTGTTGCCCATGTACCAGCAGAGAATTTGATCCATTCAGCAGGAGAGTAGGTGATATATAATTGTTTTATTGCCTGGGTTATTCCTTCATCAGCATAAGCAAACTCTTTTGCACGAGGACCAAAGCCTAAGTCAAGCACGGCGCCTACTTTATTTCCTTTGTGTTCCAATTTTACACTGGCCATGCCTAATGCAAAACTGTTATGTGTGCCGGTAAAGCTTGTATAAGTGTTTGCCTTTGTCTTTGCAAAGTCATATTTATAATAAACATCGGCTGATCCGGTAATTATCAGTGCTGGTTTTGCTTCTTCTGTTTCAGCTACTGGTGTTGCAGTTGTGTCCGAGGTTACCGAAGCTAATTGTGCGTTTGAAAAAAGACCTAGAGTAATGGCGGTTATCGCCACGAAAATTTTTCGTAACATTGTAATGATTTTAATTGTTATTTAAAATTGGTACAGCCTTGAACCTTGCCAGAGGTTCTGTTTAGGCTGTACCTTTTTCTTTTATACGTGTTTTTCTGCGGGTGTTTCTTTTATCTCACCATTATGGTGAACCAATAAGTGACCTTGCATGTATTTTTCGTTATGCTGTGTTTCATCAAGACCAAGCTCTTCTTCCAGTTCAGAAACACGGATAGGAACGATAAGATTGATCAGTTTGAATATGCCATAAGAAACAGTGAAACTGTAAGCAACTACTATAGCCATTGCTTTGAACTGGGTAAAGAAGAACCCAGGGTTACCATAAAACAGGCCATCCGGACCTAAGGCGTTTACTTTTGTGCTTGCAAACACACCTGTCAATAACATTCCCACCATACCACCCAAACCATGGCAAGGGAATACATCGAGTGTATCATCAAGAGTTGATCTTTGTTTGATAGAAACAGCAATATTGGAAACAACTGCTCCCGCCAAACCGACTATCATACTTTGAGGAATGCCAATAAAACCAGCAGCGGGGGTGATTGCAACAAGACCAACAACTGCACCGATACAGAATCCGAGTACTGATGGTTTCTTTCCTTTGATAACATCAAAGAACATCCAGGTAAGACCTGCAGATGCTGCGGCTGTTGTTGTTGTTCCAAATGCACTTACTGCTAATGGTGTTGCTCCAACTGCAGAGCCTGCATTGAAGCCAAACCAACCAAACCAAAGTAAGCCAGTTCCGATCAACACATAAGGAACATTGGCAGGAGGGATCTCCTTATTTTCAATATGCGATTTTCTTCTTTTCAAAACCATGGCACCTGCTAATGCAGCACAACCTGCACTGATATGTACTACGGTGCCACCGGCAAAGTCAAATGCACCCATTTTTGCAAGGAAACCTTCCGGATGCCAGCTCCAATGGGCAAGAGGTGCATACACTAACAATGAGAATAAAACTATAAAAAGAATAAAAGCAGTAAAGCGAATTCTTTCTGCTAATGCTCCCACAACAAGGCCAGGTGTGATAATGGCGAACATTAGCTGGAACAAAGAAAATAAACTAAGAGGTATTGTATTTGCTAATGGCCATGCTGCATGACCACTCACATTATGGAAAAAAGCAAATGTTGTAGGGTTACCGATAACGCCACCAATTGTATCACCAAAAGCCAGGCTGAATCCGCAAACGATCCAAAGCACACCAACTACGCCAGCCGCTACTGTGCTTTTGATCATTGTTGAAATAACGTTCTTGCGGTTCACCATTCCACCATAAAAAAATGCAAGACCCGGGGTCATTAAAAATACCAGGGCTGTAGATACCAATACCCATGCTATATCGGCATTGCTGTATTGGGGATCTTTTTCACCTGGAACAAAATCGGCAATTGGTTTTACAAACATTGCTGCCAGTGCTACTGCCAGTAGGAGCACAAAAGGCAAAATCTGTTTCGCGGTTTTCTTACTCATAATCGTTGTTGTTATTTAAAATTTGAAATACTGAATGCCAGAATTTGAAATACTGAATGCCAGCAATTCAAATTTAACTATTCATTCAACTAACAGATGTTTAATTTATACATAAAAATATTTTTAATGTGAAATATATGGTGATAATTAAAATTTATAGGCATTTTATTACCAAAATGAATAAGTCGCCTAAACTGGCGACTTATTAAAATAAAATATAATTTGAATGGTTATACTGATAAAATTGAGGCCTCTCTTCTTTCTAACAATGATTGTCCAGTCGTTAGAAACTCGTCTATTTTCCTTGCACATTCCCGGCCCTCGCTGATGGCCCAGACAACTAAAGATTGACCACGACGCATATCGCCGGCAGTGAAGACTTTATTGATATTGGTTTTATAAGCTTTTTCAGAAGCTCTTACATTTCTTCTTTCATCGAGTTCAACATCCAACTGCTTAAGTAATCCTTCATATTGCGGATTGATAAAACCCATTGCAAGCAATGCTAACTCACAAGGAATTTCTCTTTCGCTTCCTGTTACTTCAACAAACGATGCCGGCTTTCCATCTTCCGTGATCTTCCATTCCAGGTCAACGATCTTTAATGCTTTCAGATTTCCATTGCCATCACCAATAAATTCTTTTGTGGCGATCGCCCATTTTCTATCTGCACCTTCTTCTTGTGAGGAAGAAGTTTTTAATGTCATGGGGTAAGAAGGCCAGGGCATGAATGATGTTCTTTCTTTTGGCGGCATTGGTAATAACTCAAACTGTGACACTGAACTTGCTTTATGACGATTACTGGTTCCCACGCAGTCGCTTCCTGTATCACCACCACCGATGACAACAACATTTTTATTGGTCGCAAAAATATCTTCAGGATAAATATTGCTTTCAATAGTTGGATTAGCAAACGGATCAAGGTTCGAATTTCTTTTATTCTGCTGCTTTAAAAATTCCATTGCATAATGAACTCCTTTCAATTCTCTTCCGGGAATATTCAGATCTCTTGGAACAGTTGAACCACCGGCAAGTACTACTGCATGGTATTCTCTCAGCAGATCATTCACATTTACATTCACTCCCACATTTGCATTGCATTTAAATGTTACTCCTTCTTCCTCCATTAATTTTATTCTTCTATCAACAACCCATTTCTCTAATTTGAAATCAGGAATACCATAACGTAATAAACCACCGGGCCTGTCATCCCTTTCAAATACTGTTACAGTATGTCCGGCATAATTTAATTGTGCAGCAGCTGCTAATCCTGCAGGTCCACTACCCACAACTGCAACTTTCTTTCCGCTGCGTTTGTTTATTTTCTTTGGCTGAACAAACCCTTTATCAAAAGCGATCTCAATAATATGCTTTTCTATTTCTTCAATAGTAATAGCAGGTTGATTGATACCAAGTACACAGGCAGTCTCGCAAGGTGCAGGACAAATTCTTCCCGTGAACTCGGGAAAATTATTTGTGGAGGCAAGGATCTCGTATGCCTCTTTCCATTCTTTTCTATAGACAGCATCATTGAACTCAGGAATGACATTTCCTAATGGGCAACCATTATGACAGAAAGGAACACCACAATTCATACAACGGCCCGACTGCTGATTGAGTTTCTCATCAGTATAGCGGTTGATGAATTCTTTGTGATCATTCACTCTTTCTTCCACTTTTCTTTTAGTTGGAAGCTCCCTCGTAAATTCTAAAAATCCTGTTGGTTTACCCATTGTTTTAGTTAATCGTTATTCGTTATTTGTTATTCAGACTTTGGTTATTGTTTAATTTCACGCCAAGACGCAAAGTTTAAAAACATAAGACGCCAAGATTTTACATATTGAATTTCTTTGCGTCTTTGCGTGCCTTCCTTTGCGCCTTTGCGAGAAATATTTATTTCTCTGCCTTTGCTTTCACACTACTTGCCTTTTGTAACAACGCCTTCTTATAGTCCTTCGGAAACACCTTCACAAAATACTGCAACTGGTTATTCAGATCTTCTAAAATAAATTTCGCTCTCGTACTTCCCGTATATTCATAATGCTTCTGCAGCATCGTGAACAGTTCATTCTTATCATTCACATCACAGGCATCAAGATCAACCATTTCTTTATTGCAATTGATGGCAAACTTTCCTTTCACATCATATACATAAGCAATACCGCCACTCATGCCAGCAGCAAAATTTCTCCCGGCCTCACCAAGTACCACAACACGGCCACCGGTCATATATTCACAACCGTGATCACCGACAGACTCAACAACGACCTGTGCACCTGAATTACGAACACAAAAACGTTCACCGGCTTTACCACGGATAAATGCTTCACCACTGGTAGCCCCATAGAAAGCAACATTACCAATGATGATATTATCCTCAGGAGTGTAAGTCGCATCTTTGGATGGATAGATGATGAGCCTTGCACCGCTCAATCCTTTACCACAATAATCATTTGCATCACCTTCCAGTTCGAGTGTAACGCCTTTGGTATTGAATCCACCAAAACTTTGACCAGCTGTTCCTGTGAATTTAAAATGTATCGTATCATCCGGCAATCCTTCACCACGATGAACTTTTGTTATTTCATTTGATAAAATAGTTCCTGTAGTACGATCCGTATTCTTTATCAGGAATTCTTTTTTAATTTTTGTCCCTAGATCAATTGGTAATTTTTGTATTGCGGGACGTGCCGCTTCCAACAATTTCCAGTCAAGCACATCAGTCAGCAAATGATCCTGTTCTTCTGCACAATACAACGGCATATAAGGTGAAGATGGTTCTTTATATAAAATAGGAGAGAGATCAAGCTTTTTGAATTTCCAGTGATCGATATTATCTCTTACACCCAAACAATCAACCTGTCCCACCATTTCATTCACTGTTCTGAAACCAAGCTCAGCCATTATCTCTCTTAACTCCTGCACCATGAAACGGAAAAAGTTTACAACATGATCAGCATTGCCTGCAAATCTTTTTCTCAACTCAGGATCCTGTGTAGCTACACCAACAGGACAAGTATTCAAATGACACTTGCGCATAAGAATACAACCTTCAACAACAAGAGCAGCCGTTGCAACTCCCCATTCTTCAGCACCCAGCAATGCAGCCACAGCAATATCTCTTCCTGTTTTCATTTGCCCATCTGCTTGCACAACAACTCTGCTTCTCAATTTATTTTTTACCAGTGTCTGGTGTGTTTCTGCCAAACCTAATTCCCATGGCAAACCAGCATGACGAATAGATGAAACAGGTGATGCACCTGTACCACCATCATGTCCGCTTATTAATACAACATCTGCTTTTGCTTTTGTAACACCGGCAGCGATTGTTCCCACACCTGCCTTACTTACCAGCTTCACATTTATTCTTGCAGCACGGTTTGCATTCTTCAGATCAAATATCAACTGTGCTAAATCTTCAATTGAATAAATATCATGATGCGGTGGTGGCGATATCAAACCAACACCTGGTGTACTATGTCTTGTTTTACCGATCCATTCATCAACTTTATGTCCCGGCAACTGTCCACCTTCACCCGGTTTGGCACCCTGTGCCATTTTTATTTGCAGTTCATCTGCTTCTGTCAAATACAAACTCGTTACACCAAATCTTGCACTCGCTACTTGTTTGATAGCACTGCGCATTGAATCACCATTCTCCAACCGATCATATCTTCTTTCATCTTCACCACCTTCACCGGTATTGCTTTTACCACCGAGACGGTTCATGGCGATTGCCAATGTAGTATGTGCTTCCCATGAAATAGAGCCAAAGCTCATCGCACCGGTAGCAAAACGTTTATAAATATTCTCTGCTGCTTCCACTTCATCAATTGAAATAGAAGGACGATTGCGTTTGAACTCGAACAAACTTCTCAGCGTAACTGCTTTCTCACTTTGTTCATTAACGGCTTTAGAATATTTTTTGAATGTATTGTAATCATTCATCCTTGTGCTGTACTGCAACAAGTGAATAGTAGTAGGATTGAATAAATGATGCTCACCTTTACGCTTCCATTGATACACACCACCTACCGGCAAACGATCAACAGGAATATCTTTCCGGCTGAATGCAAAGAAATGTTTTACCAATGCTTCTTTGGCTATCTCTTCCAATCCGATTCCCTGGATACGACTTGTGGCACCGGTAAAATATTTATCAACCACTTCCTGGTTCAGTCCCACGATCTCCATGATCTGTGCTCCCTGGTATGATTGCAATGTAGAGATACCCATTTTTGAAAACACTTTCAGCAACCCATCATTCACCGCCTTGATATAATTTTTGCGCAGCTCATCCCAGCTTAATTCAGTTTGCAATGAACCATTCGCTTTCATATTGCGGATACTTGCCAATGCGAGATAAGGATTGATAGCCGTTGCTCCAAATGCCAGCAAACATGCAAAGTGATGCACTTCCCACACATCACCGGCTTCAACAACAATACCGACCTGTCCACGCAAACCTTTTTTAATTAAATGATGATGCACGGCTGATGTTGCCAGCAATGATGGAATAGTAGCATGTTCACTATCTACTGCACGATCACAAAGGATCAATACTTCAAAACCATCATGTACTGCATCTTCAGCATAACGGCACAAACGATCAAGGCCATTCTTCAATGAATCAGGATGACCATCTGCTTTAAAATATGTTTGTAATGTTTTTGCCTGGAAAATCCCTGTATCGATACTTCTTATCTTCTCCAGTTCTTTACTGTTCAGCACAGGATGTTTCAATGCTACGGTATGACAATGCATCGGGTCCTCATCCAATAAGTTCCCGTTATTACCAACAAAAGTTGATAAACTCATCACCATCCGTTCACGGATCGGATCGATCGGCGGGTTGGTAACCTGTGCAAATAATTGTTTGAAATAAGAAGACAAATGCTGCGGCTGATCACTCAATACCGCCAATGGAATATCGGTACCCATCGAACCCACCGGCTCTTTACCTTCCAGCGCCATGGGTTTCATCAATGCATCAATATCTTCAGTAGTATAACCAAATGCTTTCTGGTATTTTAAGATCGATTCATCACTCAGGTGAGAGAAAGTAACACGAGGCTCTTCCAATTCTTCCAAACGGATCTTATGCTGATTCAACCAATCACCATAAGGTTGTTTACCACAAATAGTTTGTTTCAATTCATCATCGCTGATGATGCGGCCCTGCTCCATATCCACCACGAACATTTTGCCCGGTTGCAAACGACCTTTCTCCAATACTGTTTTCGGGTCCACCGGCAATGCACCTGTTTCACTCGCCATGATCACACGGTCATCATTGGTAACACAATACCGTGAAGGACGCAAACCATTCCGGTCAAGCGTAGCACCGATCATCTTTCCATCGCTAAAGCAAATAGAGGCCGGTCCGTCCCAGGGTTCCATGATCGATGCATGGTATTCATAAAATGCTTTCTTCACTGTATCCATTTGGTCATTGCCATCCCATGCTTCGGGTATCAGCATCATCATTACATGCGGCAGACTGCGACCCGTCATCGTCAGCAGCTCGATCATATTATCGAGGCATGCCGAATCACTCTGGTCATTGCTGACGATCGGCACCAGTATCTCCATCTCTTCTTTGGTGAACAAGGGCGAAGTGAATCCCTGCTCACTTGTCCGGAGCCAGTTCAGGTTGCCCTGCAGTGTATTGATCTCACCATTGTGTGCAATAAAACGGAATGGCTGTGCCAGCCGCCATGATGGAAATGTATTGGTAGCAAAACGGCTATGCACCAAACCAAATGCACTCACTACTCTTTTATTGCTGAGATCAGGATAATAGTTGCGTACCTGCCCGCTGGTGAGCTGACCTTTATAGACAACTGTTTTATACGATAGCGAAGCGATATAAAAACCGATCGCATCTTTTTTCACCGTGTTCAGAATAGTATGCGTTGCATATTTCTTCAGCACAAATAATTTCCGTTCAAACTCATCGGGATTTTTAATATGATCAGGACAGGCAATGAATACCTGCTCGATCTCGGGCTCAACGCTTAATGCTGTTGGTCCAATGCCATCAGGGTTCACAGGAACTTTTCTGTAGCAAAGTATTTCTAATCCGAGTTTTTCTGCAGAGCGATTAAAGATATCACGGCATTCTTCACGCAGGCGGATCTCTTTAGGAAAGAACAATACACCTACGGCATACTTGCTAAAGGATGGAAGATGCACACCGAGCTTGATACATTCATCAAAGAAAAATTCATGGGGAGTTTGTATCATGATGCCGGCGCCATCACCGGTATTGGCTTCACAGCCGCAGGCGCCGCGATGCTCCATGTTCTCCAACACGGTTAGTGCATCGCTTATGTGCTGATGGCTTTTGTTGCCCTTTATGCTGGCGACAAATCCTATTCCGCAAGCATCGTGTTCGAACTTCGGATCATACAATCCTTTTCCTTTCATTACAGGCATCGTTGAAATGTTATTTTAAATTTTGAATTATGAATTTTGAATTCAGAATTCTCAATTCATAATCCTTACTATGAAAATGTAAATGGAAAGTGTAATTAGATCTGAATGAAGGCCGTCATTCTCACAATTACTGCTTGGCAGGCAACATTTCGAAGATACGAAATAATGCAGGGTTAACCTACCTGAACAGTGGGGTAATTGTAAAGAGTAATTCACATTTTTTCCTAATAGTGAACGGTTGTTCGTCAATGCGGCTATTTTGAATTTTAAATTTTGAATGTTGAATGAGGGAGGCGTGATGAATGTTTAGAGTTTAGAGTTATGAGTTCAGAGTTTAGAGTGCAGAGTTGAAGGTTCCGAGTTCAGAGTTGAAAGTTGAATGTTGAAGTCGATGGGAAATAGGGATATAGTAAGTGTACGTTATTTGACGCTTTATCCATGCCTTTGAGTCGGCTTTGAGTCGGCTTTGCCTCGCCTTTGTCTAGTCCTTGTCTAGTCCTAAAATAGCTATACAGGTTAAAGAATAAGTCCTGGAACAGCTATACTGTCTTGTACTGAAAAAACTTTACACTTCTGGTAGGTTGTTACGGATATAGCTTTACAGTAATTTTCCTATTTAATTCTTTACGGGTTTTATGATTAGTTAATATCTTACTATCAGAATAATGAGCAATAAAAAAATGAAGAGATGCCTGTTCATATTGTTATTAGCCGCTGCGTCTCCCTGTGTTTCTTCTCAAGATATTAAAACCAAAGACGGGGTTTCGTTAGGCAGTAAGAAATCACTCATTGACGGATGCGTTAAATCTGCAAAGAGCTCTATGGTGAATTTTAATGGTGTGGAGATAAATACTACCCGTTATTGTTCGTGCATGGTCGAAAAATTAATTCCAGCCGTCTACTATAAGGAATTTGAAAAAGCGATATCGAGCAATAAATTGATGGAGCTATTCATGGAAGATAAAAATTTCAAGATCCTACTGGAATGTGTTGGCGGCAACGTTGTTTATGATAGTTCTTTTAAGATAGACCAATATAACAAGCCTGAAGACACAGTAATCATCCGAAAGATGTCGATAAAAAATTGTGTCGTTGAATTGATGAAGTTTGGTGATACAAGTTCTTTTTATACCCGAAAAGATGCGGAAGAATATTGCGACTGTGCCATCAATAAATTGTTCGGGCAGGGCTATACTTTAAAAGATGTTTCGACTGTGAGTGATGTAAATAGTCCCATATATAATGAAATCGTTCTTCCCTGTGTAACTAATATTCTTTTCAAAAAAACTTTGCCCGGGGAACGAAATGTATACAGCGCAAATGACATTCAAGGTACCACAGCATATTCCAGTGTGCCTTTTGTGAAACGACCGGCCGGTACTCTGAGTGTAAAGATTGGAATCGGTGGAACTTCCAACTACTTTTTATTTGATACCGGCGCCAGTGAATTAATCATTAACTCGGATATTGAACGTGATCTTTTGATTGATGGGTTTTTAAAGAGAGAGGATTATTTGGGAATGAAGACGTTCGTTTTGGCCAATAACCAGGAGATAGATGCGCAGCTGGTTAAATTAAAAAGTGTAAAGATTGGGGAGTATACAGTAAGCAATGTAGTTGCTGCGGTAATAAAAGACGGTGCACTTTTATGTGGTACCGGATTTCTTGAAAAGTTTAAGAAATGGGAATTGCTTACTGCTGAGAATGTTTTGATTCTTTACAAGTAATAAGGTTTGGGTTGAAGGTTGAATGTTTAGAGTTAAGAGTTAAAAGTTAAAAGTGAACCTGCCCGGGGCAGGCAAGTGTTGGAAATTGTTTATTTGCAAGACCCCGGGCGGACGAAAGAGTTATGAGTCAGTTTCAGATTGTGTGTTAAAGGTTAATGCAGATCGCTTCTCCTTTGGCTCGCAATGACGAGCTTATTGGTGATGGTTGAATATAAAGGTTGCAGCGAGGTAACCAACGACAGAGGATAATTCATTCAGAAAAGAAAAAGAAATAGTTGCACATGTTAGCATGCAAAATTATTGGTGGCATATTCACGGGTGCAGGTTTAATTATTTTAGTGGCCGGAGGAATACAACTTGAGCCATGGGCTGCCGGGGGAGCAGGACTTGCATTGGTAGGAAGAATTGTTTCTGAAAAACTTCCGGAATGGTTTGATTTGTAAATATCAGTCGTGGACTAACAAGTATATAGTTACCGCAGCAGACCAACATCAACAGGGACTGTTGCGCCGGGGTCTGCAATCATCATTCAATGAATTTGGAAATTGTTTATTTGCAAGACCCCGGGCGGACGAAAGATTTGGGTTAAAGGTTGAAGATTGAATGTTTAGAGTTTAGAGTTAAGAATTAAGAGTGAACCTGCCTACGGCAGGCAAGTGTTGGAAATTGTTTAATTGCAAGACGCCGGGGGGACGTAAGCATGAAAGAAATGGGAATTGCTTACTGCTGAGAATGTTTTGATTCTTTATAAGTAATAAGGTTTGGGTTGAAGGTTGAAGGTTTAGAGTTAAAAGTTAAAAGTGAACCTGCCCAGGGCGGGCAAGTGTTGGAAATTGTTTAATTGCAAGACCCCGGGCGGACGTAAGGATGAAAAATATTCACTGCTCCATTCTATCACCGGGCAGTTGAATTACAAATGAATTTTCGGCTTTAATGGTTTCCTTTTCATTTTTTTGTTGCACTAAGACCCTATGAGTTCCGGGCTCAAAAGGTGGTCGAAAGTATAGTACAAATGTCCCCTGATCATCAAATTCCAGAGGCTTTAGTGGAGTTATAAATTTGCCATCTATGTTTATGGAAAGTGGAAACGCAGCCTTAAACCCTCTTCCATACAATTTGTATGTGCCTGCCGCATCAAATTCTATTTTAATTCCAGGACCTATCAATTTATTTTTTGGCAGAGAATCCCGATCAATATTTTTATCATACAATAAAATTCCTTTAAGAATATTTCCTTCAAGATAAAGCCCTTGCACCTTTAGTTTTTCCTTTAGAATGCTCAGAAGCTTTGTGTCATTTTCAAAAGCGACGTCCTTTCTTTCTTTTGCAGGACCTTCATTTTCTTTCGAAGAAGAATAACTTATCCTGAACGAAGGGTTTATTGATTGTCCAGTTGATGAATAGGCCTGCACTGAACCTTTGCTTAGAATAACTTCTTTAACTTCTTTCGAAACCGAGTCGATCTTATAATTAAGAATCTCGCCTTTGTCAGTTAAATAAAAAGCACAGGTGTTGCAAACCCTGGAATTGTCAATATCTTTTAATGGAAATAAGGCATCGGAAGAATAAAAAAGCGGAGGAAGCTGACCCTGCACGAAGGACGGAGGTATTACACTCTCAATAGCCGGAGGGCATTCACAAGTATATCCCCAAAGTCCTCTTCCAAAAGAAGAAATAAATACATCCTGGAGCTTGTTACGTCTTGCACCGAAAAAGAATGTTGAAATATTTGGAATTACTTCAGAGCCTTTTACTTTTTTCCAGGTAGTTCCTTTGTCAGACGAAGTAAAAATGCCTGCTTGTTTTGTGCCAACTATTATAAAGTTGGGGCAATTGGGACTAAACTCCAATGCTGTTACTTGTGAAAAACCCTGGCCTGTTCCCTGAAAGTGCCCAGCAAATTTAAAGTTCCCATTTTCTGTAACCAGATTATAGAGTTGAGGTAAATCATGCCATTTAATACCTCCATCTAAAGTCATTTTAATTGTGTTATTGTAAACATCGGGAACTATTAATTCCTGAGGATTTTTTGGATTCACTGCAAATGGATAGGAAATGTGGTTGAGTGTATGAAGCCGTCCCAAGCTACCAAAGCCTGAAACATCGGAAATTATTGGCTCGCCGCTAGCAGAAATACCTTGTATTCTTTTTAACGTAAGCGAATACTCCTGAGAGGGAAAAGCGATTGATTGAATGAGAGGATAAACCGGAATAAAGAGAACGGGATTAATTTTATCGCCAGATAATTTGATCATAGTGGCGCCTTCCGGTGTGGTTTCTTCATAATTAAATCTTTGAACCCAGGTTAAACCGGTATTGATTGTTTTACTAAACGATGTTCCCCATTGAGATTGCGGTTTGATCTTTTGAATGTAGATGCCATTGTAAATATATTTCGGAGATGTAAGAGCAATGCCCTGGGATGAAGGTGCATCGGGACAATCCGGAAAAAGGAAACCCGGGAAGGAGCTTAGTTTTTGGAAATACTTTGCAGTAATGATACTTCTATAAGGCGAGCCTTTCCGAAATACGAATTTGGTGACCTGATCATCATAGTAGTCCCTTGGAATATTCATGTCATATCCTTCGCAGCAAGGAGGAACGAAAGGCCAGGTTGCGCCGTTGTCGGGAGATGCATAAAAATAATTATCCTGTGTAGAAAAATAAATGTCTGCGCCCTGACCGTCTTCATGGAGCTGGCCCGTTACTTCATAAATCTGCAAAGCATTATAACCCCTGTTACCCCCGGACAATACCCAATTAAGACCTTTATCTGTTGTTAAAAGAATTCCATGATCGCCAACCAATATCAATGGAGTTTTTTTGTCGTTGCTGAAACCCATCTCTGTAAAATCAACAGAAATTCCAGTTCCAACAGAGTGTGTTGTTAATTTGGTTGTTGTTGACCGAACAGGTTTTATATTTTCCACAAACTCCAACTTGTGAAGGGTTTCAGACCCATCACCCAGATACAAATCATACCCAGGCGAGCTATCATCAACCTGGAAGGAGTTCGTGATGGAAATAAAAGGATCCTTATTTTGGTCAAGTGCTTCATCGAAAAACTTTTCAGTCCACGTAAACCCATTATCAAGAGATGCAAATACACCAACATGTCCAATTCTATTTTCATCGGAGAATAGAATTATCCAAAAGATGGTTTTATCACTTACAGGAGAGACCGCAATCTGACTTTGTGAATGATTGCGAGGGAAATTTGGAATACCTGTACCTGAAGAGTGCCATTCTTTTCCTCCATCATCCGAAACGATTATAGCATTGCCTGAACTATAAATTATATGATCCTTTGACGGTACCGTTACAGCATAAACAAAATTATCCTGTGGAACCACTGTCCAGTTCAATCCGTTATCGTCGCTCCAGGCAAGTCCGCAAGAAGTACCGACCCATACCCTTGAACCATGTTCTTCAAGACAGAGGCAATAAGCATCCAGATTATTTGCTTTGGCGATTTTCGTATCAATAAATGGAATATCTATTTTTACCCAGCTCGATCCTCCATCTATACTTTTATAAACGCCGCCCCCATTAGGAGCATGAGTATCGGCTTTTGCTGCAGCCAAAACAATTTTTTTATTTCGGTACGACGCCTTTAAAAAAAGAACATCATTAAATGTAAAAGTGGTGTTCCCACTCACTTGTTCCCAATTGAAACCATGATTACGACTTCTAAATAATCCTCCGGTTTCTGAAGCAACAATAATATTATTATCGTTGTCGGGGTCGACAGAAACAGCTACAGCTCTTCCACCGTTTGGGATATCCGGTTTTACCTGATATAAAGCCGGAGAACAACTTGCATAAACAAAAATCACTACAAACAAAATCGAGGTTCTAATTGAGTAGCTCATATTAATTACATTTAATAATTAAAGGCATTACTCATAGGGATACATCCGAGGGAGAGAGTGTTTTTAATAGACTCACGGTAACTAAATATACCTTATTAATTTATGAATGTTGATTAGTAGAATGGCCTGATAGAGGTATTGGGATCTTTTTACTGTGTGGGGTTGCTGAGCAGGGAACTGGAGCTGAGGTTTTATTCTGGTTAGGACGAGTTGTTGGACAGGCGACCAACAACAACTAAGGAAACAACCAAGTTGAATTGTATTTGATGTTACAAAATCATTGTCCCGGAGTCTGCAACTATCATTCATTAGACCTGGAAATTATTTATTTGCAAGACCCCGGGCGGACGGAGGTTTGATATCTTTAATTGATTCGATGCTGTTGCTGAAAAGTTGTAAATTGATTTTCCTATCTTTTATCCTTCCCCTTAATTACTCAATCCTGAATCCCTACCCAGTTGCAAAAAAGTAAATTATTAAATTGATTAATGATGCTTGTATACACCTTACTTCGAGAAAGCGAATATTATATTGCCGGATCCTTGTATGCGATAGAGATCGCCGATCTTACGACAAATACGACGGTGAGAACGTTACAGCTCGGACAACACCGGATAACCAATTTTGCAGTAAGTACCAACGGCCAGCGCATTTATCTCTGCGCCCAAGGCAGCCAGGCACTGCTGGAGATAAGTGCTTACACAGGAAATACGATCCGGACATTCCCGATTCCTGGTGTTAGCAGTTGCTTATTGAGCACGGACCAGAAAACATTGTTTGCAGTTGGTTCGCAAGGGATATTCTCATTTGATCTTGCATCAGGTATTCAGCTTGGCCATATTCCGAATAATGATGTGTTCTCCGGGGAATTAGCCATCAATAAAACGTATCCATCAAGAGTTGGATTCCCTACTTATGCACTTAGCCATCCCTTCATTTATCTCTATTTAGATGAGGCCAATATTCCCGGCATTACCCTGATGAACACATCGGACGAGGAATATTACCCAAATCTACGTCTTACTGATTTCGACCTGGTTTATACTTCGGCAAAAGCACTGTTGTGGGACAAGGGTAATGGTGCGATGATGCAGGTTGACCCGGCCACAGACAAATGGAACGGGAGCCTAAAGATCCAAACAGCAACTGACAGCACATTCGGCGAGAATCTCGGAGCATTGTCTTATAGTAAAAAGTCGAATAGAGCATATACGGTAACAGGAAAGTTTCCGTCAAATAACGGAACACGGCGGTTAGCGATCATGGATCCAGACACAGGAGCTTTTCAATTAGCAAACGGCTTTAACGGCGAACCTGCCAGATCTGCGATCGATCCGACCGGGGCTAACCTAGTGATCGCAGTGCATAATACGAACGGACAGGACACATTAGATATCATGGATGTTAAGACGAATGTTTATACTAGATCTGTTTATACTTACAGCAAGGACACTGCAGGTCTGAGGGTGGTGGAGATGCATATACTTCAGCAGCCAACCACGCCTCCTCAGAAGGGCTCGATCCATAAAGGGTATCCTGTGAGAATCCTTGGACAGGTTCCGGCTGATGGTGGCGGAGCCATTGTGGTGGGTCCTTTTGTTATACCAGTACCTCCTCCTACTCCGTGGATGTTCACGCCAGCATATTTGACAAGGATAAGTTATTTAGCATCGATGATCGATCTTTCGGAGGAAATGAAAAAAGACGACCGGAAGAGAAATGAACTGTTGATCGAACTGCTGGAAAATGAAATAGCGGCCTTGAAGAAGGAATTAAAAACTAAAGGAAAATAAATTTGTTGTAATGTGATCTAAAGATATTCTGAACCCAAAGCAAAATCAAATACGATGCAGTTGGCCAGGCGAGCAACAACAACTTGGGGTAATGTTGAATGTTGAACGATGAATGTTGAATGGATGTCTAGTCTATTGCGCCGGGGTTTGCAATCATCATTCAATGAATTTGGAGATTGTTTTTTTGCAAGACCCCGGGCGGACGTAGCCATTAATCCTCTGTTCTGTTTCCAATTTCTTCCCAATCCATCAGTCTTATATTTTGGATTTCAGATTTTGGAATAGTTTTTAGTGTTCCATCCATGTATTGGATCTTAATTAAATCAATGCTCAGATATTTTGCAGTTCTAGAATATATGATGTTTTCGAATTCATAGCTTCCAATGTCGTTTTGCTTTATTGGACCGACAGCCTTAACAGTCTTTGAGCCCACTTTATCGTCAACAGGATTGGTTGCCGTAACAGTAATAAAAGCATATTTGATTGTTTTGGTATTAAAATTTGTGAGTGAGATATTGAAACCAATTGAGTAGTCATCGCCAGTAACGTCAAAAGATGTTATTGAGAGTTGATTTCTTTTAATTGCTTTAAAATTCACAATGTCAAAAGAGCTGGCCAAATTTCCATCAAGAGTCACTTTTAAATTGTAGTTATTAAATATCCAAAATTCTTTACTCTCTTCGTTTTTATCTATGATGTCAGGCTTCTTGAAAATGTCTAGTAAGTATTCCCGGGTGAGTGTATGCCCTTTCATCATATCATTTAGATCAAAATAATATGAGTAGGAGTATAAATATTTGTTGTATTCACTGTTATATGATGCAATTATATCTTTGATTTTTTCAGGATGCTCTTTTTCAAAAAATATAATAAAAACTGGCTTGTTTGAAAGCCTCTTGAAATAAACTGCGTCATTGCCCCGATAATAACTTTCGGATTCCTGTATTCCCAATGAATCAAGAAGCTCTTTAATCGTTGTGAATTTAATTGCGATTTTCTTTCCGTCAGGATAATATGCTTTGAATTGTCCATAGATCCTAAATGCGGAAAGAAAGAGGAATGCAATCAAAAGGTGCTTCTTCATAACATTGGTATTGAGATTATGATTGTCCGCGTAGGTCGTGGTAAAGTTCTATTGTTCTTGTGAAGATTCTATTTACTCTGTAATCTTAATAATTGCTCCAGTTGTTTATGATAAACGCTTCAGCATTTTTATGAGTACTTTTCCCCGGTACATGATATCTAAGTATCCGTTCCATTTTTTGATAGGTTGCCTCATTTGGTTCCGATTGCCAATTCTTTTTGCCAATCTGATTTAAAAAGTAAAGTACTTCGTAGCCTTCTGTTTTATTAATTTCGGAATGATCAGTTCCTTGTCGATAGTTAGGATTGTCATGATCAGCCCTTGCAGTCCATTTATAATATCCGTCATCGTATAGCATTTGTGATCGTACGAAGGCCATATTTTTTATTTGAGGTTGATAAATTCTAAATCAAGAAGCGTTGAGAAAGGTATGATTCTTTCCCAGTTAAGAAATACCACAAAAATGGTATGGTAAAAAATCAGGTTATCGAAGGCGACCAATAACAACTTGGGGGCCGGGGTCTGCAATCATCATTTAATGAATTAGGAAATTTCTTATTTGCAAGACCCAGGGCGGACCTAAAAAAGGCAAAGTGCCGGAGGGAGTTATACATGATCATTTTATTAGGCAGCTGTCGGTCGGGGACAGAATTAAAGCACAAGCCTACTTCAACATTGATCATTCACCGGATAAAGAGAATGCAAGGTATGAAATGCGCCAGACAGTCAGGATCCTTTGGAGTTTAGAGTATAGAGTGAACGGTTATGAGTCAGTTTCAGATTGTGTGTTAAAGGTTACTGCAGATCGCTTCTCCAGACAAGCCGGGATCGCAATGACGAGATGGGTGTGTTGTTGAGCAGGGAACTGGAGCTGGGTTTTATTCTGGCGACGGCGAGTTGTTGATAAGGCGACCAACATCGGTATAGATGTTTAACCCGTTGCACCGGGGTCTGCAATCATCATTTAATGAATTTGGAAATTGTTTATTTGCAAGACCCCGGGCGGACGAAAACATGGATGTCATTGACTGCTTAGAGATATCTTTCAATATTTTGTGCTGACTCGGTTAACAATAACTGAAACCAATTGTCTACTAAAGAATCGGTTCGTATTGGGTCTACCAAATCGTAATAAAGAGAATTGTTTTTATTTCGAAATAAAACTTGCAGTTCGCTGTTACTCGGTCGTTCGCACAAGTGAGGGGCTGCCCAGCCTTGTAACTCAGGAGTATAGTAGAAAACCCTTTGCTCGAGGTCCAACGATTTTTTTTCTTTGCCGTATTCAAAGACCTTGAAGAGTTCAAAACTTACAATTACATCCTGGGTAGTTAGTATATGAGGATAGAATTCATCATTAAATAAAAACCGACATTCCAATAAATAGTCGCCATAACCCAGATGGGAACGATTAAAAAAGGAGCTGAACGGATTTGAGGAGACTTTGTCAACTATGTTCTTTTGTAAAAACTCGCTTTTCTTATTGAAACAATCTTTGAATATATCTATTTCCTGTCTTGCAGCTTCAATTGCTACGGTATCGTGCTGTAAATTAATTACCGATTTTTTTAATTCAATTTTGGTAATGAAATTTTGATAACGATCCTCAACTGTCAAAGGCCTAACTATACCTCCTTCCTCTGTAACCTTAAATTCTATAAAGTGTGCAATTTCCTCAATAGAAAACCGAAACGGACTTACATAAATTTGAGTGGAAGGATACCATGGAGGTATTTCGTCCTGAACCATTGGGATTATCATCAAGAATTGATAACCCTGATTTTTGACTGCCGTTCTATCAATGATGGCGTTTCGTTCGATACTGGTATAGAAAGATTTGCTCCAATCATCTCTTGACAGGATTACTACTACACGGCTTTCTTCTTTGAAAGTTTTAGCAAATGCTTCCGGACCGGATTTACCAATCAGTTCATCCTGTCTGTCCGCATAAAAGAAAACCTTCAAATTTGGATTAATAGCGTTTACCAGTTTCTTTGAGAAATCAATATCCTGTTTGCAAAGCGAAATCGCTACGTCCCATTTATATGTTTTTGAGTCAGGTAAATTTGCCATTTTCTTTTATGTAATGCATCACCTAGACTATAAATGTAAGAAATCGAATCTACGCAGCTTCTAGCGATCATTGCGCCGGGGTCTGCAACCGGCATTCAATGGATTTGGCAATTGTTTATTTGCAAGACCCCGGGCGGACGTAAAAGGTTTGTACTGAAGATTTTTGAAACGAATTAAGATAGATGTATGTGTCGTTGGCTTGAACGCCAATGACTGCTAAGCAGCAGCGTATGAATAAAAGTTATTTATTTTTATGCAAAACTGCACCTGCATTTTCAATAGTGGTTTGAACTTTTCTGAAAGACTGCGTGTCCAACTTCATCTCATTGTACGGCATATGGCCCAAGATATTTAAGGCTGAATCTGAATTATGTTTTAAATCCTTAATTATATTTTCCCTAAGCTCAATTGAATCTTGTAAAGCTTTATTGTTTTCAGATAGGCTTATTTTGTCTGCATCATATTTTATTGTGCCTAAAAAAAATGCCAGTCCGCAAACTATTGGAAGTGCAACCCAAAATGTTCCAGACCCTATATGATATGTGGAACCATTTATTAGAAAAAATCTTTTTAATCCGTTGGGAGATTTGGAAGTTCTATTTTCATCTAATTGAAACCTAGTTTCATAAAGAATAACGTCAACACTAGTAAGGATTTTTGTTTTTACATCCTTATAGGACCGTGGTGTCGGAAATTTCAGAATCCAAGAGAGTAATATGAAATCATCACTGTCTTCTTCTGCAACTTCTTCAAAAGCTATTTCTGAAATGTCATGTATCTGTAAGCCTGTAAATAAATTTTCAAACGACGATTTGAATTTGTTTATGGAATAGTTCCTTAGCCAATAATCCCATTTATACACTTCAAGAATTACTCTGACATTCAGAATTCCATTTCTTTGAGTAATGAAGCTTAAAGGGAATGAGCGATAGTCTTGCTCTGACACTTCTATTTCGTCATCGTTACCTAAGTTTCTAAAATCAAAGTCACTATAATCGTCAATGTTGTGGGAATTTAGGTCTTGATCTGCCATATATTTTAAGATTGTGGGGATGTTCTACTTGTTACTATCATTTAAACAAAAAGGAAAAGACTCCCCGAAGTTTAAAAGATTTTCTGACGAACTGAAAGAAATTAACTTGTTCCCATCTAAATGGAATGAATGGCCATCAAATAAACGCTAGAAATCATACACTAATATCCTCAAGAGGTTTGAGTCAATGGAGCGGAATGATTATTGAAGACCTTGGTGGCTCAAGTCTTCACTGCGATAGTCTCCGCGGTTTTATTCAACCTTCTGCTATTGATTTTTAGTTATAATATAATGATTAAGATATCATTACATTTACTTAAATGCATTTGCTATTAATTTTGCATTTAACTTTTGAAGTATTAATATACTGAGGGGATGTTTAAATAATTTACTTTTATTAATCATTGTTTTTCAAATAATTACATAAACGAGTGAAATTATGATACATGGCATTAAAATTAATGAGGCTAAATCACTTATTTTCCTCAAAATTAATACACTGATATTCATATATTTATATAAATATGTTTATTAAATTTGTTATTAATTCACTGAGTATTTAAAAGTGCGTCAATGTATTTCAAAGAATAGTAAAGCTGCCGCAAATAATAGCTAACGTAGATTTATGAATCCGAAAAATACAGTAGAGTATCTGTGTTGATTTGAAATTATGGCAGGAAAAAATGTCTTATGAAATGTCTTTTTTGCAGCTAACGGCCTTAGGCATTATCCTTGATATGATTTATTAAATCCTTATTTCAGCTATTGAGGTTTTCTACAATATAAAAAAAATTTCAGATGGAATATACAAAATTTAAATTGTCTGCAGACAGCATCGAGATTTCCGGCTCACAAGAATTTGTTGAGCAACAATTAGAAAATTTTAAAACACTTATCGAGTCAAGTTATGACAAAATTCTAAATAAGCCATCCTCTCCGAACTTACTCGATCAAAATGTGAATAAAAAGAAATTGCTGTTGTCAGACCACAATGTTTCGATCCAAGAATCTATTGATGCGGATTATATTGAAGTTGATCATTCTGGTGAAGTTGATCATGAGAATGTTTATGTAATCGATGGTAGTACCTTCCAATTGATGGTTGATGCTCCTGGCAACACAGTCAGTGCTCAGATTGTCGCCATAACCCTCATTTTTATGTATGCAAAACTGAAGAGCGGTATAGATACTGTCACCTTTTCGGAAATAAAAGGTGCATGTGTTAATCATGGAGCATTTGATTCGAAAAACTTCGCGAGAATTATGGACAATAATAAAAAGTATTTCCTGATAATGGGTGAAGCAAAAAATAAGACTTTCAAACTTATTCGTCCCGGTATTAAAGAAGCTGAGAAATTAATTCAACAACTGAACAAAAAATCAAATCATTAATTATGGAAAACAATACAGCCAGAATCAGAATCAATTTACAACACAGAGAAGTTGAAATCGAAGGTCGAGAAGAATTTGTAGAAAAGTACCAAGGCACAATTGACGATTTTATCTCAGAAATTAGAAAAGGACCGGCAATTCCTGAAAACCCGAACCGAAATGACAACCCAGTCAATAAAGGGGACAGTTCACAGACCAATTCTTCTTTAGCAATGCATAACTCATTCGGTGAGTACTATACTCAGTTCAGAAGAGATATTTCAATCAGCGACAAAATGCTTATTGCTGCATTTCATGTACAAAATACTTCAACGGAAGCGTTGTTCACTCCAAAGGAGGCGGCAGATCTCCTCAAAGAGCAAAACGTAAATATTACAAACCCCAATGCCTTCATAAAATCGATGTTGAATACCGCTAAGGTATTTGCTCAATCTGGTAAGTTTAAGGTTTCTGAAAGTGGCATTGAATATTTAAGGCAACTATTAACTCAACAATAGATTTATGACGTTTAACACTTTTTGTCGTAAGGCTGAAGTCAATGAGATGCAAGAACACGAAAGAGCAATCGCATTGGGATTTTATCTATTTCAAAAGGAAAATCTTTATGAATTTACAATACCAATGCTGAGTGATAGATTAGTTAAAGAAGGTTTCAGTAAACCCAATGAGTCTCGCATGAAAGAAAGGTTATCAAAATCAAAAATGATAATTTTTGGAACTAAACCCGGTCATTATCGCTTACACAATACTTTGATGAAAAAGTTAGAGGTTAAATATCATTTTTTGAATAAAACATCTGAAGAAATAGAAACCGTGAATACAATTTTACCTGAAAGTCTCTATGCGAATACCCGTGGATATATTGAAAAAATAGCTAAACAGATAAACAGTTCTTATGAAAATAATCTTTGTGATGGATGTGCAGTATTGATGCGAAGGCTATTGGAAATATTGTTGATTTTGGGGTACAGGTCAAAAAATCGTGAAGCGGAAATCCAGGATGGAGTTAGTCATAAGAAACTTACTACAATTATTGATTATACTTTATCAAACAAAGTATTACCGCTCCAAAAAGACACGCTTGATGTTCTTCATGATTTTCGAGTGCTTGGCAATTTCTCAGCACATGGAATTAATTATAATTGTCGGAAAGAAGAACTTACACAAATTATGAGAAAGTACCGGTTTGCTATTGAAGATTTGTTATATGCTTGTGAAATAAAGAAGTGAATGCTTAGAATTATTTACGAAAATCAAACCTGAAAAAAATAAAATATCGAAACTAAAGAAATTTTCGATTTATGATTACCGTCTCTAAACCGTCTCGGGTAAAAACGAAAAAGCCTGTACTTACAGAAAAATACAGCGTTTGTGAATCTACGTTTGGTAGCCAGTACGGAATCGGAACCGGCAGATTCACTACTTCAAACTGACAAATTATTTGATTCAAACGAGATGTGTCAGTTTACTTATCTTTTCTGTTTGTGGGAAATTTGAAATTGAAAAGATCATTGTGGGGCACTCCTAAAGATTCTGACAGATGAAGCGTTGTTGAAATAGTTGGGTTCGTGACGCCTCTCACAATTCTTGAAAGGGTGCCATACTCCATGTCGGCAAGATTGGCAAATTCTCTTAGGCCATAACCCTTTGAATCAATTAAGTTACGAAGATGGGCGCCAAATGCCTTACAGTATGCTGGGTTATTTTTATGCTTTTGTTTAAAATTCACACAGACAAAGTGGAATAATAATTCTATTTGATTGGCGACATATATGTATCCAATGTTGTATATTTATACGTGGACTATCTGCAACTTTTTAGACAAGGTGATGAAGAAGGCTTTAATTATTTCTTCACTGCTTATTATAAGCCATTGTATTTTTTTGCTTTCAGTTATATAAAGGATGAGGATGCGGCAGAGGATATTGTTTCGGAAAGTTTTATTAAGCTATGGGATAGGAGGAAGAAGATTAAGATTGAGGTTGAGGCTCAGCTTAAGAGTTATTTGTATAAGGTCGTGAGCAATGCTTGTTTAAAAGAGTTGAGACGACGGACGACGGACCACGGACGACAGAAGGAAATAGTATTGTTGTCTGATAAATTTGATAAGGATTGTTTTGAGAATATGATCCGTGCTGAGACAATTCATTTACTTCATAAGGCTATTGAGCAATTGCCTGCACAATGCAGGACAGTTTTCAGAAAGCTGTATGTTGAGGGGAAGAGTGTGGCGGACGCTGCTGGTGAGATGGGGTTGACTGTTTCTACGATCAAGAATCAGAAGGCGAGGGGGATCAAACTTCTGAAGCCGAAACTGCAGAAATAAAGTGAGACTTTCTGTACTTTTTGCTCCCGATAAATCGGGACAGGCTTTGATGCAAAAAGTACCAAAAAAATCAAGTCCGGGCCCGAAGCTCTCCCGCCTGAGGCGGGACAGGCTGCCGGCCGGACGGGCCACGCACATGGACACTCCGGGAATTTTTAATAGCATTTTATTATCGATGTGATAGGTTGAAGATGTTTCTGCGTGTTATTCGAGAAATCGAAAGGCACTGTCCCGATGGCTTGCAATATTTTGATTGGACAGACCTTGTCCAGGCCATCGGGAAGGTGCTAATACATTCTTTGAGATCGATTTGATTCCAGGAATATTTCTTTTGATAACGGGAAGGGAGAAGGCGCTGAAAGATCTAATTACAGTATATTTTTTATTCTATTTGTTTTATCTTGAGCGAACACCATCGTTCCACCTTGAATGTGCCAGCTACCATATCGTCCGTGTTCATTATTGTAGGATGTTTTCTGCCGTGGGTTCAATTAGGAGCCTTAATAAATAACAAGGGGATTAATAATCCCGATGCAATGATCATTCTTGGGGCAAGTATTGTTAGTCTAATTATTTCCATTGTGACAAAGAAGAAATGGGCATTAATAAACTTGCTGGCCGGATTGATTTGTGGCTTTGTCGGTGTGGTAGATTACCGTGATGCGGCGGAAAAGGTGGCTTCAAGCGAATCAAGGGAGAACATATTTTCTTTACATGTTTCTATGGGAAGTGGTTTATATTTAGTTCTTATAGGTTCAGCATTATTAATCATTGTTTCAATCATTGATGTAATATCAGGAGATCGAAGAAAGAAAGTGGACCTGTCGCCGGATAGTTTAGAAATGAATTTCACAACTGAGAATTCTGTAAACGAACGTAAAGATCCTGGCTTGAGTGCCGCAGATGAATTGAAAAAATATAAAGACCTGCTTGATTCCGGTGCCATCACACAAGCTGAATATGATTCTGTAAAAGCTAAGCTTTTAAATTTATAACTCTATTGATGAATTGCCAGTGCAGGGCCGCACCGTGGTTAAGAAATTGTATGTGGAGAAGAAATCTGTTTTACGAATCGCCCTGGTTGGAACAATACTATTGGGTTTTAATATCTGTCCGGTCTATACTGATCATAGCTAAATTTTATATTTGGATTTTTGCTTTTCACTCGCTGAGAATCTATTGGATACCTGGGAATTTCCAACTCTTGGATATTGGATAACTCGTAAATTACTTCAAACAATTCTTTATAACCTTCGTCAATTACGAGTTTTTTGAGGTTCTTTAAAAATCGGATCTCCTTTAAGCTTGTTAAATTGCTATTTAGTGCTATCGTTAATGTATTTAAACTGTCGAGTGCTTGTATTCCTTCCAGGCTATTTAGTTTATTGTTATATATAATTGCCAGCGACTTTAGCCCGCTAATCTGCTCAAGTCCTTTTAAACTGGTAAGATTTTCATTGAATGAAATTTCCAAAGAATGCAGTCCCGTAAGTTTTGCAAAGTCATCAAGATTCGTTAAACGCTTGTTTGAAGAAATTTTAAGGCTCCCCAGGTTTGTAAGCTTGCTAACCTGGTTAAGTTGGGATAAAGAATTATTATTACTAATTACTAGATTTTTTAAGTCATTGATCTGATCAACCCCTTTTAAACTTGTCAGTCTACTATTGTTAGAAATATACAAGCCATTCAGTCTATAAAACCCCTCTATGCCTTCCATGCTTCTTAAATTATCATTGCTCCGTATGACCAATGAACGCAGTCGAGGAAGTTTTTTAGCTCCTTTTAAACTCGTTAGGCCCGGATTAAACAGAATTACTAACGAATCCAAATTTGGCAGCAGTTCAATCCTCCTAAGATCAAGATTTGTTAACGACTCGTCGCCAGAGATTATTAAAGCATGCAAGCCAGTCATGTTTTCAATAGCTCTATTGTTAACAAAATCGCTATAGCCAGAGATTTCCAAAGTAGCCAAACCCTGAAGCTTTTCAATACCCTTTAATGTACCCCAAATATTGCTATGCCATACCACCAAATACTCTAAGCCACTAAGTGTTGCAATACCATTTCTGAACGTCAGGATGTCGCTATTTTCAATCAGAAGAGAATCGAGGCCGGAAAGTTGTTCAATACCATTCAGGCTTGTAAGCCTGACATTATTCACAAGCCTCAAATAATCTAATTCTGCGAGTTTTTGGCAATTGTCAATATCTTCCAGACTATCGTTATCAACAATTTCTAAATGGGCCAAATTTGCAAGTTCTTCAATCCCATGAAGATCTTGCAATCGATCACAGCCTATAATGTTCAAATATTTTAAGTTTTTGAGAGCATTGATTCCTTCCAAATCGGTTAAGCTGTCATTTCCTTCAATCAGTAACGACTCTAAGGCGGTAAGCGTTTCAATGCCTGCAAAACTGGTCAATCCTGAGTTTTCAGAAATAGACAAAGCGGTTAATCCTGTAAGAATTTCAATGCCTTTAAGGCTTCGTAAATAGGTGTTGGTATTTAGTTCTAAAGATCTGAGATGGGCAAACGCCGGCAGAAATGATAAAGACGTCAGCGAGTCTACACTTTCAATTTTCAGATGTCTTATATTCTTGAAATACTGGATGCCTTCTTTTAATATGGAATAGTTGTTATCATCGATATTCAACGACGCGACTGAATCTAAATTGCCGCCTGCCTTCTTAATTTGGGATTCTAAGGAAGGGGAATATTTGATGTTATCGATGAATCTTTGTCTCGCCTGAACAGACGTTAAACCGACATAATAGTTATAACCAATTACTATCGCAATAAGGCCGATTGCGATACCGGCGATGAGCTGATACGTCCTGCTTCTGATCCTTGTTTTTGATCTTTTAATAAATTCATCAATGATATCATTTGACAAGTCAAGGTTACTGGCTTTCCAATTCTCAAGTATCTTCAATTTTTGCCCCTTGTAGAGCCGTCCAAGTCCTTTGTTATAATCTTCAATATAGTGGATCAACCTTTTTTGGTATTGTAAAGCTTCTCTTCTCTCATTTATCCATGCGGTTAGACGATCCCACTTACGGATCAGCACTTCATGAATAATATTGACTTTGCTATCGCTAACTACTAAAAGGCGACTTTCTTTACTTACCAATTCTTCGAAAACTTCTTTCGCTAAGCCGTTCGGGTAAACTTTTAATCTTTCAAATAACTCGTCTTTCTTAACTGTTTTTTTTACATCGAGGGAGTTCTCGTTTACTTCAACCAGATTGACAAATATGCTCTTTAAAACAGCTTCTCTTGGTTTATCTTTTCCATCATTTGTAATTCTTTTGACGACTTCATTGGCATGAGTTTCTATGATACCAGACATTCCTTTTCCCTGCGATAACTTGCTGTACTCCGAGGAAGTGATTATCCCGTCATGAATTGATTCATCATTCCAAATCTTAGTTAATGTGACTTGTAAAATCGGTAGCAGACCATCTACTTCTTTGGTTTGATTCACCAATTCGGCGACCAATGTATCCTGCATTATTACCCCATTGTTAAGAGCCGGGTGTATAATAATCTCTTTAATCGAGCTTTCCCAATTGATCGTATTTACTTTGTAATCTAAGCTGCTTAAGAGAAAGAATGTTTGGTGATTGCTAATAAAATTGAAATTGGCCAGTTGTGAACTGTAATCACTTCTGAAAGTAGTAATAATAACTCCGTTAAAGTTTACTCCTGTAAGATTATCTAACAACTCGAGAAGCTGCTCACGTTCTTTAATTGATTCTTCAGTGTGGCACTGCGTGATAATTTCTTCAAATTGATTGAAGAATAAAATAACCTTATTATCGAGATGTTTGTCCAGCAGGCTTTTACTATCAATGCCTTTTAACTGCAACTGGTACTTAAGATTTGAGAATGGCTCATTGCCGGGATTGATTATTATTTGTTCATAGTCTGAGTATCCTAATTCGCTGCTATTCTTTAAACGGTATAAAATACCTGCCTGCACAAATGATGTCTTTCCGATACCTGAATTTCCGACAACAGAAAAGAAATGATTTTCATTGCTCAGCAATATTTTTTTCAGACACTGCTCTACTTCTTCGCTTCGCCCAAAGAAATTAGCGCCATCGATTACACTAAAAGCTTCCAGTCCCTTGTACGGATTTTTTTTATTAATCGGAGATTTAGAACCAAAAGGGAACAAGCATTCATAAACACAATTCCTGAGTTCTGTTTGGTTTTTGAAAAGATGTACATGTTTCCCTGCAAACTTATTTAAGAGGCTATCGTGTTTGGATTTATTATCAATTTGGGCCTCATCAAATGTATCCAACCGTAAACAGAATATAAATTTTTGTTCTTCAATTGCTGTATCCAGTTCAATTTCCGTGTAAGTCCTGGTTTCATTAGGAGGATAAGACCCTGTTTTATTTCCAAGAATTATGACGTAAATATCTGAATCTCTTACTGCGTTAGCACAATCTTCTACAAAGGGAGTATAGGTACCATCATCAAACATTCGTTCCATTATCTCACATAATTCAAAGCTGGTTTTGAGTTGATTTTGAAAAAGGGTGATCAATTCAGAACGAAGGTCTTTAAGATCTTTAAAAGTAGACGATATATAGACCTTCCATTTTCTCATGATAATAGTATTGAGAAAGATAGTAATAATTGTAACTCAATAAAAGTGTGGTTTGCAAATTTGCTCGATAGAATTAATAAGCGTACAAGAATGCGACACAATAGTTGGGAGTGACTTTAAGAATTCATGGTATTTCCATGGTATATTTTGCGATGGTTGTTGACGAGAATAACGTGTTCATGGTATTGAGAAAGCTTGTATGGAAATCTACTTTTGAAAAACAATTCCGAAGTGAGCCCCGAAAATCTTAGCTTATTAAATTTCTTTTAAAAATTTAAAAGATGAAAAATTTTAAAGTAATTCCAGCTACTCTGATGATCGTTGCGGTTGCGCTATGTTCGTGTGACCCCACAATTGAATCAGCAGCTTTTGTCCCTCAGCCGGCATGCGGTTGTGCCACACCTACAGTAACAGTTACCAGCAAGAATGCCCGAGAAATTCGTATGACCGCACCAAGAGCGGAAACAAGAACTGTTGATGCTGAAGGCAAGGCAACCTTTTCGGGTGGAACGCCACTCTGTGCAAATACGCCATTTACATTTGTAGCTGTCAGTAACATGAGTACTTCTCCATCCAGAACTTTCGAATTTGGAGTACGTCCTGATGGTGAAATGATCTCGCTGGATTATTCCTTCACCCCGATATGTCAAGAGGGCAGAATTGTTGGTTATACGCCTATTCGTATTCCAGAATACTATAGCGAAAATTTTGTAATCACTTCAGTTAGCCTGCCTTCTCCTCCAGCGTTTCATTTTAGAGTTGTTGGTCCAGACGCAGGGTCACGTCTTGCAGGTGCGACCTTTAATCTTTCAGGTATTGATCCAGCTATTTATGATTGTGGAGCTCCCCAAGGAAAAACAGACACTTTTAGTACCCGAATTTACCTGGCGCCTCCAATCTATTCGATAACAATTACCGCAACGTGCAATGCCCGATAAAAGCTTTTCCCGTAATTGCATAGAGGGCTAAAGGATGTAAAAAGGCTGCTTAAATTATATTTTATCAAAACTAATATTTTTAGTATTTTCATACTAAATAAAAACGTATGAAACACTCTGCAGCAGCTATGCCCGGTTATAAAATCTGTGAATATATTCTTGTGCTTAATCCAAGCAGCGACCTTAAAAATAAGATCGCCGATATCAGGAAGGAGTTCAATGAAGAATATCAAATTACTGATGGAGTAGGATCAAAGGTCAATTTACTATTGGCGAGATTCACCCAGCTTGAAATGATGGAGGGGAGGATCACTGGTCACCTGAACAGGATAGCAATGGGTTTTCCACCGTTCAAAGTTGAGCTGAAAGACTTTGGTAGTTTTCCAAGTCATACGATCTTTATAAATGTTACTTCCAAAGTTCCTGTACAAAATCTTGTTAGGAAGGTGAGAACAGAAACACAGCGATTGATGAAGCTGGATAATGATCGTAAGCCCTATTTCGATCTTGAACCTCATATTACCATTGGCAGAAAGCTTAAGCCATGGTAATATGAAAAAGCGTGGTTAGCATATTCCAACAAGAACTTTACCGGCAGATTTATCGCTGACTCAATGTTGTTGTTGAAACGTGATGAAGGGGATAAAGCATGGCAGATCGTTCAGCGGTTTGAATTTCAGAATCTACCTGTTGATGTAAAACAGGGAGAGCTTTTTGCTTAATAAACTATTTACTTATGGAAAGAGATGATTTAAAGACTGACTATACCAGCGGGCAATTTATGCTGCCAATTGATTCACAGGATGCAAGGGGATATGCATCTGTGCATACTACTCTTTACAGAGATGATGGTGGCCTGGATTTTACAGGCAGTTTTTTTGTGTACCTGTTGCATCCTGTTATGGGATCGACTCAATTTGAATTGGCTCCTGTTGATTATTCTCCGGGTTTTCGGGCAAAAGGAGCAGCAGTGTGGGTAGAGAATGAAATCATTTATGAGATCATTAAGGAAATAAAATCAAGATATGGCAGGCAATTGAAAGTTGCCGAATAAGAAAAGCAATGAGTGACCGTTTTGAATTGTTTGGTTTTACAATAGAAGAAGTTCACGAAAGAACGGAAGTAAATTATCTTGTCTATAATTCAGACTATTTTTGCAGACTGATACCGAGTGAAAATGGTTTTGTTATGAGCACAGAAGATGAACATGCATTCAATAAAATACCGGGCCCGGTACTTCGACGGATCAGTGATCAAATCCTGCAAAGAAATGCCTAATCAATTAATCACAACAAAGGATGAAAAGTTTAGCTTTGAGTCGCATGGCGTGATCATTATGTGCCAGCGATTGCCGCTGCAGGGCTATGTTGCTTATCATGTATATTTCAGCAGCAAACGAAAACCAATCGTGATCGCACAGGCAAGATTCCAGGATAGCGATGTACGATGGACATCTATCCCTGAAGGAAGACAAAAGGAAGCTGAGGGCATTGGCGCACTGATCGAACAATATTTATCAACGAAAGAGTAATTATGTGTTATTATAATGCTCAGAAAGTAACTCACCAGGAATTTCTTCGCTTAAAGCAATTGGAAAAAACAATCGTAGAGCATGATTTTTTTAATCGTCTTGTTATTGTTGGATTTGATTTCGGATCAACGACTGTATTAAAACCAATTGAAGGACAAGAAGATTTTGAAATTGTGAAAATGGAATGGGGTTTCATTCCTGATGCCTTGAAATGGCCTTTTATTGAAACGAGGGAAGATGCATTTAAGGTAAGAAGAGGATATACCGATCCGAGGGGCAAGTATGTGCAGCCTTTGAATTTTCTAAATGCCGTGTCAGAAGAATTATTAGCATCTAATAAAGTTTATCGCCAGGCAGCATTACACAGAAGATGTATCATTCCTTCATCAGGGTTTTATGACTGGCGGCATGTGTTTCCTTTGAATAAAAGAACAGGCCAACCATTAAAGACGGCAGTTAAGTATCCTTACCGAGTAATGGTAAAGGACAAAGAACTTTTCTGGATGGCGGGAATATGGCAGCAATGGTCGGATGCTGAAACGGGTGAAACAGTCGATACCTGTTCGATCGTTACTACGGAAGCGAATCTGGTGATGTCTCAAATTCACAATAGCAAGAAACGTATGCCTACCATGCTGACGGATGACCTGGCGTATGAGTGGATGTTTGGTAAGCTTGATGAGAAGCGTATCTCAGAAATTGCCAGGTTTCAATTGCCATGGCAGGAGCTTGAATATTATACTTTGGCTAAAGACTTTTTGAGTTCAACGGATCCGATAAAAGAAGTTAACTATGCTGATCTTACTTCGCTTGAATTACCTGGCGTAAAGAATGAATTGCCCCCGGCGGAAGGACAGATGGAGTTGTTTTAATTTTCATTTTTTTATTAGAATTCTTATACCTTTAGAGGAGTAGCCCCATCGTTCCATCTTGTCCCTATCAATTTCTCCTCTGGTTATTTAGCAATGCTTAGAATAATATCATTAATCTATCCTGAATGGATAAATGCTTTATTATACAGCCATTTAATACAAGATTCAATCAGCGGTATGAAGAAGTGTTTAAACCTGCAATAATTGAAGCGGGTCTTGAACCCTATCGAATAGATCAGGACTTGAGCACGAGAGTTCCTATTGAATCAATTGAAAAGGGAATTAAAGAATCATTATTATGTTTTGCTGAAATATCAACCGACAATCCAAATGTTTGGTACGAGTTAGGATTTGCTTTTGCTTGTAAGAAGGATGTTGTTATGGTTTGTTCTGATGAAAGGCAGGACAATTTTCCTTTTGACATACGTCATAAACAAATAATAAAATATGGTACAAATTCGGTTAGTGATTTTGAAAAACTAAAGGAGACAATTGTTAAAAAGATTAATGCGTATAGCCCTCCGGACACCCGACGTTTTCTTCGTGATCCATCGCAAAGGGAATGGTTAGCGATTACAAATAAAAAAACACCCCAATGGACAACTTTTCAAGAAATTGTAAAGAATTATGTAATTAAACGAGTTGTTTGCGAGATCAAATCGGGTTCACCTTATTTTAGATTTGGATTCAAGCTCACAGAGTCAAATAGCGAATTATTCGGTGACTCAATTATAAAAACAAAAGACCCCAATTTAATTATTCATGTGGGCAAGAATTTATACAATGACGACTTATTTCTGACAACTCAATATTTCGGAATAAATATATTTCCAGATGAGCCTTTATTTAAATTCATAGAGAACGATTGGATCAAATTATTACTTGAAATTAGTACAGATAATATCTTGAGTTTTTATGTCGACAATGAATTAAAATTCAATATTGAAATACCACCAGAAATCAGAAGAAGAGTTTTTATGGTAGCATGGGGTGATTCACACGAATACAGAATTCATGTTCGAGGCATCAATGTTACAGCAACTTAATCTTACTATATGCAGGTTAACAGTATAGTTTATGTAAGCACATTCCCACCTACTCAATGTGGGATTGCTACTTATACATCTGACTTGCTATCTCATTTCCACAAACAATTTCCTGAATTAAATGCTATAAAAGTTAAAATTTTGCCCGACGATGAGATTTTTGAATTCCAACATGCAAAAGATAAGATTCCTTATCAAAGGTGTAAAAGTTTACCTGATATGATAGAAGAGATTAATAAGATTTCTAATTGTATTGTTCATTTGCAACATGAGTTTAAGTTATTTGGCGGTAGGTATGGCGAAAACATTATTCCTTTTATTAAAGCCATTAAACACCCTTTAATTACTACGCTTCACACAGTAAGGGAAGAAACAAATAAAATACGCAGGGACATATTGGAAACAATTGCCAATAATAGCAGAATAATCTATCTTTTTTCAGATTATACAAAAATGCTCTTAAGCAAAGAGTACGGAATTGATTCTGAAAAAATAAATGTTATTCCACATGGAGTTCCAAGTGTTACTTTCCATTTTCCTGAGGATTCATCGCTGAGGGATGAATTTTATTCAAATTTCATATTCATTTCAGCTGGCCATTTTCGAGACTCGAAGGGAATTGAAACAGCATTGAAGGCTCTGTATGAACTGAAAAAAGATATCCCGGACTTTAAATACATTATTATTGGTGCAGATCATCCAAGAAATTATACTGCCAAACCTTACAGAGAATTTATCAGAGACCTTATTAAGAAATTAAACTTAGTTGAGAATATCATAATGGTTGAGGAATACTTGCCTATTGAAAAATTGATTAAGTATATTCAAGTAACCGACATTGCTCTTGTTCCTTATACAAATAAAGATCAAAGCTCGAGCGGAATTTTATCGTTGTTTATTGCATGCGGACGGCCTGTTATTTCAACTAGTTTTCAATTTGCTACGACTGTTATTAATGGAGAAAATGGAATTTTGGTCGAGCCTAACGATGTGACAGGTTTTAGAAATGCAATTAAAAAAATTTCAAATGATAAAGTGTTAAGACAAAAAATGATGCAAGCTAATTTTATAAAATCTCAAACTTGGAATTGGGATGAAGTTGCGCATAGGCATAATCTAGACTTAAAGAAAATTTATTTAAAAAGCGTAAGTCAGTAGAAAAAATAACCAAAAATAAATTTTAATATAATGGATGCCAACAAATATCAATTAATGCAAACTATCGCGGCAATAGTATCGGCGGTCTCAGGTATACTTATGGTATTCATTGGAATTTTATTCAAGCGTTATTTGGATAAGAGGCAAAAACCAAAATTAGTAATGCTGCATGATGCAACAATAGGAGGGGATATAAAGTATTTACCACCAGAATTTACGCATGATAATAGCGAGGAAGTATGGATTAAAGTTAGGGTTAAAAATATAAGCCCCGCTTACGCAGAGGACGTCGAGCTAAGATTGTATTCGATCAAGCGAGAAAATGATGCATCGGTTAGTAGGCACACAGCTTGGTTTAAAGTTTCAAGTATGAACGCAATTTCAACATCTATCCCAAGCGAATTTCAACAGTATTTTGATATAGCCTATGTAAAAAAAATAGTGAACAAAAGTGATGATCTGGGGTTTTATTTAGTTCTTGCTGCAAACCCAATGCAAGATTGGAGCAAGGAAAAAGAAAAAATTGAAACAAGCAGACATACTAAGCTTTTTATAGGGGGGGAGTATACTTTATTAATCAGTTTATCGTGCCGAAATGGGGGCACTAAACATTATAAAATTAGGATGAATGTTTTGGGTGCTGGAAATGATGATTTGGTAGCAGAGGGTCTATTGGGGCTTCAAAATTTTAATAGGAGAATTGTGTTTAATTTTCTTGGAGAAGTGAATCCAAATTTGGAATCTTGAAAGAAAAAAATAACTCTGAGGGTATTGAAACTTCATATTGGAAACGTAAATATACTAACGTAAGCATCGGGGCACTGAATAATGCTGAATAAAATTGTTGCTGTACAAGAGTGCCCTTCGCTTCGCTCTGGGTAAACTGTGCAAGGGAAGCATCATAGTAGCAATGCAGCTTAGTACATAAAATTTGAAGTTTGACCTGCCTGCCGGCAGGCAGGGGTTTAATATTGTTCATTGGAACTGTTTCTCCTTGATTTCATCCCGATAGCTATCGGGATCAAATAGGTTTTAGCTATTACCCATTATGGAAATTTCCTGAAAACAGAGTATCTCAATGAAATTTCAAGAAATACAAACAAGAATCCAATAACCAGGAAAGGCAAAAATTGTTCTTCAACCCTTGTGGTTATGCTTGTTTGAATAGATGATTTTTCAAGGCGGCTGATATTTTCAAATGCCTCTTTAAGATCTTCACCATTAGCTGCGTGACTGTATTGTCCTCCTGTCTTTTCAGCCATGCTCACTAATAATTGCTCGTCAAATTCAAAATTTCGCTCCCGGGATGGATTGCGCCGTGTTACATTAATTTTATTGTTTGATCCGATCCCAATTGAATATATTTTTATGTTGAACACCCTTGCAAGCTCAATTGCAGTTTCCGGAGAAATGGCTCCGGACGAATTAACTCCATCCGACAAAAAAATAATGATCTTAGTTTTACTCTTACTGTCTTTCAGTCTGTTTATAGCTGTTGCAATACCCGTTCCTATAACTGTTGCGGCCCCGGTTAGATCTGTCGTTGTAATATTATTGATCTGCCCGATCAAGGCATTGTTATCGGTAGTCAGGGGACACATAGTAAGACCATTGTTGCCAAAAACTACTATCCCGATCCTGTCACCTTGCCTTTCACGAACAAAATCTTTTGCTACTTCTTTTGAAGCGTCAAGCCGGGTTGGCAATATATCTGTATGATACATACTCCCGCTTACATCAAGACAAAGCATGATGTCAATTCCCTGCCCTTGAAAAGATTGATTTGAAAATTTAAGCTGAGGCCTGGCTAATGCAATTATTAAAAATGACAAGCCGAAACAACGAAGCATAAATGGAATATGGAAAAAAATGGATCTGATCCCTTTCGGTTTCGAAAGAAATTTAGTGGTACTGATCAATAGGGACGGCTTTTGCTTGTTGGTCTTTTTTACGTACCAAATAATAAGCAGGGGGATTACCGCCAGTCCATACAGTATCCAGTGATAAGCAAACTCGATATTTTTTAACCAGTTTTCCAATTCAGTTTCAATTTTAATCAGGACGTTCCTGTCTTTAACCTATGCAGTGCTTTAACAAAATTCCTGGCAGTTGAGATCTCCTCATTCTGCTTTTCAGCAATATCCCTGTCAGCAAACCGGACAGAGTCAGCCTTTTTTACAAGCTCATAAAATGGTGCTTTATTTTTTTTATCCAATTCCAGCCCTTCGAGTATGCCTACCCACTCTTCTGTAGTGCAGTACAATACGTTTATGTCGAATTCTATAGAAAAATACTGACGACATAGCTGATATAGCTGATGATAATATTCTTTAACTGCATCTTTATCCGAAATTTGCTTTTTTTCAAGCAGCGTTAATTGCTCCAGGATCCAGTCGATGGAATTCAGCATTCCCTTTTTTTCTAACGTTTTGCTTTTTATTTTTCTTCTTTTTAAAACCACCCATACTACAATTACCAGGACAATAACAGCAATTAAGGCAATCACTGAAGTTGTTTTTGTTTGTGAACGGGCAGACTCTTCAGGGGTTTGCATGATATTTTTTATATCATGGTAATTTTTAAGTCGTGAAATATCTGCCGGGAATACTTTTATTTTAATGGATGGTGTAGATACCCTAACCGGATCACGGGGTGATCTTTTGCTGAATAACACGTTAAATGCCGGTATATCCCAGAATCCTTCGTCCAAGGAAGTCAGGATAACTATTTGCTCATAATGATCTACTCCATTTCTATTGACGGTATCAATTTTACCTCTTTCAATCACCTCAAAATGATTAAATGTATCCGGAATTTGAGGCCACTGTACAATTGGATTTTTTTTTACATCTATATTATCTGCTGTTACTACTAATTTGATCTGCTCCCCGATCAGGATGGAGTTACGATCAACCGATGCGTTAATGTTTTGAGCCTGGAGGAAGGAAAAGAGTTGACATGTCTCAACAAGGAGAAATAATATAAAAAAATTTATTGCTCTCACCGTACTCTTTGAAGAAATAGTTTCTGTAATTCTGTTATATAATTTTTTCCTGTCTCAAGCGATAATAATTCTGCACCAGCTTTCTTAAATGCCGCAGCCGCATACGCTGAAAATTGTTGGAATTGCGCGGCGTATTGCCAGCGAATAAATTTATCCCGGGTATTTAGTAACATGGTTGAACCCGTTTCAATATCTTTTACGTGAAGCCATCCTGCATCAGGTAGTTCCTGGTCCACTTTATCATAGACTCTAAGTCCTATTACATCATGTTTTCTCGACAGAATAGATAGCGCATTTTCATACCCATCAAATGCAAAGTCGCTTACTATAAAAACAATGCTCTTATGACGGGTTATATTATTTAAAAAATCGATCGCTTTAACCAGATCTGTTTTTGATGATGAAGAGTTGGCGGAAAATATTGCCTTAATTAAATATTCCGTATGATCCGGGTTCTTCCCGGGTGGTACGTATTTATCTGTTTTATCACTGAATAATATCAGTCCGATCCTATCATTATTGAGGAAGGAGGAATAACAAAGATCAGCACAGATCCGGGTTATCATCTCCCGTTTACCCTGGGATGTGCCAAAAAGGGTGCTTGGGCTTATATCAACCAGGAGATAGATAGAAAGCTCTCTTTCTTCTTCAAACAGTTTAGTAAAATAGTGTCCCATTCGTGCTGTTACATTCCAGTCTATAAATCTTATATCATCTCCCGGTGCGTATTCTCTCACTTCTTTAAATCGTAAACCTGTACCCTTAAAAGCACTTCTATACCCACCTGCAAATACATGGTTTGCCAACCATTTGCTTTTTATTTCTATTCTTCTTACTTGCCTTAATATTTCTTCAACTGACATCAAGGTGTTTTCACTTTTTTTTGAAGTAGTTCATCAATGATATCTTCAGAGCTTACTCTATCGGCCTGGGCTTCGTAGGTCAGACCTATGCGATGTCGTAATACATCTTTACAAATTTCTTTAATATCGTCAGGTATAACATAGTCTCTTCCATCCATAAAAGCATTTGCTTTTGCAGCCATTGCCAAATAAATGCTTGCCCGTGGCGATGCCCCATAACTGATCTTGTTCTTAAACTCGCCAAGCCCGTTCTTTTCAGGATAACGAGTTGCAAAAACGATCCTGATGATATATTGCTCGATCTTTTCATCAACAACTACTTGTCTCACTAATTTTCTTGCTGCCCGTATTTCTTCTCCTGTCGTTACAGTCCGGATTTGTTCCAAAGGTTCTGCTTTAACCTGGTTACGGATGATCAGTTGTTCCTCCATTTCGTTAGGATAATCTATTTTAATTTTTAGCATGAATCTATCTAACTCAGCTTCAGGCAGCGGATAAGTGCCTTCTTGTTCTATTGGATTTTGAGTGGCAAGAACAAGAAAAGGTTCATCAAGCAAAAAAGTTTGCTCTCCAATAGTAACCTGTCTTTCCTGCATCGCTTCCAGCAATGCACTTTGCACTTTAGCGGGAGCCCGGTTGATCTCATCGGCCAGAATAAAATTGGCAAAGATCGGCCCTTTGCGAACGTCGAATTTGTTAAGCTCCTGGTTATAAATTTTTGTACCCGTTACATCTGCGGGCAAAAGATCAGGCGTAAACTGAATTCTGCTAAATCGAAGATCAAGACATTTTGCCAGGCTTTTGATAGAAAGTGTTTTAGCAAGTCCCGGAACACCTTCCAGCAGCATATGTCCATTGCTCATTAATCCGATCAGGAGACGGTTTATCATGTTGTGCTGGCCAATAATTACTTTACCCAACTCCTGTCTGACGTCTTGAATAAAACTTGGTGTTTGCATAATCAACCTATGGATAACCTGTTTTAATTATTATAAAAATTTTCTACGGATTCATCAGGAAATAATAATGCCATAATTCTTTTAAATTCCGTTTTTTTAAATAATTACCCATTTTTAGTACAGTTATTGAAGTTTTAGTACAGTTATTGAAGTGGCTAAGACAAAGTCTAAAGATTTCAGATAATAAGCCGGTTACAATAGTTGCAAAAATTTAATGTATTAATACAGACTGATGTTTTCTTTCCAACATATTGAATTTCTCAACTTTCTGTTTTTGCTTTTGGTTCCAGTGTCATTGCTTATTTATGCATTTTTCTGGAGAAGAAAGATTCAAACTAAGTTGGGAAACTCTTTATTGATTGCCCAATTTATCAGATCATTTTCACTACCATTATTTTTCATCAAACCTATATTAATATTAATAGCGCTGGCTCTTTTAATAATCACAGCTGCAAATCCCCGAAAAATTATACCGGCGGAATCTAAAAACACAGACATCGATCTACTATTTGCATTGGATGTCAGTAATAGTATGTTGAGTGCTGATATAAACCCAACAAGACTTTCGGCAGCTAAAGAGTTAATTAAAAACCTGGTCCAAACTTTAGACGTTAACCGTGTCGGTTTAATTGTTTTTGCAGACAAAGCTTTATTGCAGTTACCTATGACAAATGATACAAAAGCAGCTGAAATGTACATAAACGAGGTTAACACTGATGCTATTCCTCAACAAGGCACATCGATCGGGGACGCTTTAGCACTATGTGAAAAATCATTAAACCTCAATGAATACAAACACAAGACGGTTATATTAATTTCTGATGGTGAAGATCATGATGATAAAGCTATCAGTATGGCCAGGGAATTACGTGAAAATGGGATAGTGATATATTGTATAGGGGCGGGTACTCCGCAAGGTTCTATTTTTAAAGAAGCTGGCTCCGCTCAATATATGACAGATGAAAATGGACAACCAGTTATTTCCAGGTTAAATGAGCCTCTTTTAAAGAATATCGCATCCACTACAGGTGGAGATTTTTTTCTCCTGGATGATCAAAAGGATATTATAACGGCGCTGAAAAAAGAGTTTAGCAGTTTTGAGGAGAAACATCCTGGTAGCGGCCAGGCAAAACGTTACGATTCATATTATCAGCTGTTTCTTTTTCCGGCGATCCTTTTGCTGATAATAGAAATAACGGTCCCCGAAAAAAAAAGAGTGCAATGAAAATGCTGGCTACTATATGTCTTATATTTTTTATTTCAACATCTTCAGCACAGGATGTAAATAAAATTTTAAGTGATGCAGATAAGCAATTTCAGAGATCTGAATACTTAAATGCAAGTAAGTTATATGAAGAAGCATTAAAAAAATCCCCAATGGATTTAACTGCTCAATACAATCTTGGCATTACCAAATTCAGGCTCAATGAAATTGAAGAAGCGACGGAAGCATTTAAAAAAGCGCTTCGTCTTTCAAAAGATAGATCAATGTCTGCAAAAATATTTTACAATTTAGGTGTGGCTTTTCTTAAATCATCAAATTATCCGGAAGCGATAACTGCCTTCAGAAATGCTTTGAAACTGAATGCAGAAGACAGGGATTGCAGAGAAAATCTTCAATTTGCAATAAATCAGAATAAAAAAAAGCCTGACCAAAAGCAACAGAATTCAGCAATGAGCCAGAAGGAATTAAAAGAACAGCAAAAATCAGAACAGAAACTAAGCAAGCAAGCCGCCGAAAAAATTCTTCAATCGGCACAACAGGAAGAATCCAGGGTAAGAGATAGTTTGCGATCAAAAAAATCCAATCGACAAAATAGAGCTACCAAAGATTGGTAGTCAACTGCGGATCCGAACCTGTTGTATGTAATGTTCTCCGTTGTCCGTGATGTTCCTGCCCTTGTGGTAGCAACTCGTAGCACGCCATCGTTGGTATGAGGCGTGGGTTTGCGCCAGGCTACCAACGAAAAGCCACTACCAACGAAACAGCCCTCAGAGATTCAAAAAGCAATTTGGGTTATCTTCAATCAATGGCTGAATACACAACGGAATACTGCCATTTCTTTACTGCCACCAACCTGGAATGGAAAAATCTACTAATAAAAGATAAATACAAGGACATTGTTATCGAAGGCATGCGATGGCTTGTAAAAAATAAAAAAGTAATTATTTATGGCTTTGTACTTATGAATAATCACATTCATATACTTTGGCAGATGAGAGCTGGGATTAAGCGGGATGCAGTGCAGAGAGATTTTTTGAAACATACAGCCCAGGAAATTAAAAATGATATGCTTGACAATCATAAAGGTGAGTTACCGCAATATCTTGTCAACGCCAAAGACAGGAAATATCCCTGCCTGCCGGCAGGCAGGAGTTTTGGGAAAGGAATGCTTTATCAGTAGAGATATGGTCAGAGAAAGTGTTTATGCAAAAGTTGAAATACATTCACGCAAATCCTGTACGGGCTGATTGATGTAACTATCCCTTGCAGTACAAATATTCATCAGCCGGTTTTTATCATACAGGTATTGATAACTGGGGCTTTCTTACTCATATCAGGGATTAATCTAAGTTTGTCTCGTTGGTAGCTAAGCACAAACCCGCGCCTCATACCAACGATGGCATAAAAAGAATATAAAAAAATCTTGAGTCGTTATGCTTAGACCTCCGCCTTAGATCGTCTTCGTTTGCGATTATAAATATTCTTCAGCCCGTTATTACGAAATGGATGAAAAGAGTTTTCCTTTTCTGAAAGATTTATGGGATGTGGTTTAATATGATGCGTATGTGAGGTTCGTGGAGACACGAACCTTTGGCCGCAGACTTATCCTAATTTACGATGATAGTTGGATAAACTTAATGGAATACTCCTAATGAGGTATGGACAACATTTATTTTCCCAGCCTCGGATTGGCCACGCAGAACTAAATACATAAGAGATCTTGCATTTGATAATGAACATTTATTTTTCTTAAATTGCTCATACATCAATACATTTTCATGAACTCATTTCAGAAACTGCTTGATATACGATCATCATCTGATCCACAAGGGGCCATTGAATCCATCTCTGCTGGTGTTTCCATTCGAGGCTACAATATGTGGTTGTTATTTTGTTCGGCGGTGCTGGCTTCCATCGGTCTTGATACAAGTTCAACTGCTGTAGTGATTGGTGCGATGTTGATCTCACCATTGATGTCACCCATCATCGGTATCGGGCTGGCTCTTGGCATTCACGACAATATCTTATTTATCCGATCAATAAAAAACTTTATAGCATCTGCTTTTCTCAGCCTGATCGCCGCCATTCTTTATTTTTCTGTATCCCCGTTTGCCTACCCAACGGCAGAAATTGAAGCAAGGACTTATCCGACATTGCTTGATGTGCTGATCGCCTTCTTTGGCGGTGTAGCGGGTATTGTTTCTGCTTCACGATCGGGTATTTCCAATGCCATTCCCGGTGTTGCCATCGCAACAGCATTAATGCCACCATTGTGTACAGCTGGTTATGGGATCGCTACAGGACAATGGTATTATTTTGCCGGTGCCTTTTATCTTTTCTTTATCAATGCCGTTTTTATCAGCCTTGCTACTTACTGTGTTGTTTTGTATATGCATTTTCCGAAAAGATCTTTCGCTTCAAGATCACAAAGAAATTACTACGTAGCTATTTTTCTTATTATTACGTTGGTCGCTACCGTGCCCAGTGTTTATTTCCTTTACTCGGTGTATAAACGTCAGAGAGTAAATTCAAAAATTGAAAAGTATGTACTAAAACCGATCAGGAACCAGGGAAACGAAATACTAAAATGGGAACTGTCTGACCGGGACAGTGTTGTTTGGATAAAATTATATCACTCGGGTAGCTTGATCAGGGATAGTCTGAAAAACCAGATCGCAGCAGACCTGGCATCAAATGGAATGAGGAATTATGAATTGCAACCAGCAAGGGTAAATATGACAAAGGAAGAGGTGAATCAATTGAGCGCAGATGTTTCAAGACAAATGTTCCAGCAATTGCAACTTGAATTGATCCAAAAGATGAATGAGCGGCAGAAAGATACACTGACTTATCTCAGCTTGAACAACGAAGTAAAAGCTGCCTTTCCATTCATTGATACATTGTACCAGGGTTGGCTTACATTGCCAAATATTTCAAAATCAGTTGATACGTTACCAGTAGCATTTTTTAAAACTTCGGAAACTGCTAACGCAACACAGTTCGATCAGTTATATCGTTTTTTAAAGATTCGTTTAGGAAAAGATAGTGTTGTTTTGATTCCAGGCAGATGACCAATTCCAATTCCGGCAACTAAAATGGAACCCTCATTTGTTCTATTTATCCATGAGCAATATTGGCGGAGGAATCAGTATTGCCGAATATTTTTTCGGAATTGTTTTCCGACAATCCTGTGTTGTGATAGTTTAAGGTATAAAGGTCAGTTCGCCTGTCTCTCAAATTTCGAACACTGCCAAATGAATGAAGCTCATTAAGCAGCATAAGATCAATATCGGAAACGAGTATCATTTCCGTATTGGGTGTTGCTTCACTTTTAATACCGTTGGATGGAAATGCAAAATCGCAGGGTGTGAATACAGCCGCCTGTGAATATTGTATATCCATGTTTTCAACTTTTGGCAGGTTGCCAACACTACCAGTAATGGCGACATAACATTCATTTTCTATTGCTCTTGCCTGGGCACAACAACGTACCCGCATGTATGCATTTTGTGTATCAGTTAGGAAAGGCACAAATAATATTTGCATGCCCTGCTCTGCCAGCAACCTGGGCAATTCAGGAAATTCGACATCATAACAAATCAGAATTCCAATTTTCCCGATATCTGTTTCATAAACATGGAGGTTGTTACCTCCTTTCATGCCCCAATACATTTCTTCATCAGGCGTAATATGTATTTTTTCATACTGGTCTATTTTCCCGTCACGGTGACATAAAAAACCAATATTGTTCAACACGCCGTTATCGATATTGGGCAGACTGCCGGTAATGATGTTGACGTTATATTTTATGGCAAACGCCGAAAAGCGATCCCGGATCTCAGGGGTATATTGCGCTAATGCCCGCATAGCGTCCGCTTCACCAAGATGATTGAACTTTGCCAGCAGCGGGCCATTGAATAACTCGGGGAATAAAGCAAAATCACTTTTATAACCTGATACGGCATCCACAAAATATTCTGCATGCATGAACAGTTCATCAATGTCTTTATACAAACGCATTTGCCATTGCACCAATCCAAGCCGCACATAGCTGGATGGTGAATATGATTGACGGGAAGGGGCAGAATAGTAGATATTGTCCCACTGCAGGAGGGTAGCAAATTCCTTGCTTTGTGCATCATCAGGCATATAATCACGAAGCACCTTCTTTACATGAAAATCATTTGAAAGCTGAAAGGAGAGAACCTGGTCGTATATCTCTTTTGATTTTACTTTTTGAATGTATTCTTTGGGCAGAAGCTTGTCTGCATATTTATGATAGTTGGGAATTCTGCCGCCAAAGACGATGGCTTGCAGGTTTAATTTTTCACATAATTCCTTGCGGGCATCGTATAGTCTTCGCCCCAGCCGCAGTCCCCTATAATCAGGATGAATAAAAACCTCGATACCATACAATACATCGCCTTCAGGATTGTGGGTATTAAATGTGTAATTACCTGTTATTTGTTTATAGGTATGGGTATCGCCAAACTTTTCATAGTCTACTATAATCGATAATGCGGAGCCAACTACTTTCCCGTCAGCTTTAATTACAAATTGGCCATCGCTAAAATGATCGATCAACCTTTCTATGGCCTGCATGCTCCAGAAACTGCCCTGCCAATTAGGATAAGCGGCTTTCATCACTTCAAGCAGCTGATGATAGTCTTCCATTCGTAACGGCTCAATTGATAAATGCGAAATTGATCTTTCCATATCCAACAATTTAACGAAATTATTCTCATCTCGTTTTATAACATCAGCGAAACTTGGAGATGTTACTCAAATTATCCTGAGGAAAAGAGCATAAGGGATATTGATCAAATTTTATACCTTTCAAAAAACACTTTAATATGTTGATGGAAAAGCCAAAACTTGTTTTAATAGACGTATATGAAACTTTGCTGAACATGGATGAGGTGGAGAAAAAAGTGAATGACTTATTAGGAAGCAAAAGAGGATATGCATTATGGATGGAATTGTTCATGGAGTATTGTTTTGTTGATAGCTGTATTGATAAGTTCAACAATTTTACATCCATTGCCAAAGGGACGATGCAAATGGCGGCGGGAGTTTTTAAAGTATCTCTTGACGAGGACGATTTCAACCAGGCACTGGACCTATTGAAGCATTTGCCACTTCAGGGGAATGTGGCAAAGGGCTTGTCTATGATCAGCGATCTCAATATTAGAATTGCAGCGCTTACCAACTCTCCTGAAAGCATTGCCAGGGAGAGAATGGAACGAACAGGATTGATATCTTATTTTGAAAAGCTATTGAGCGCCGAACATATTGGTAAATACAAACCCTGGAAGGATGTATATCTGTGGGCAGCTAAAACTTTACAATTAGAGCCATCAGAAATCTTGTTTGTGACTGTGCATGGATGGGATCTTGCCGGCGCTAATAATGCAGGAATGAAAACGGCCTATATTAAACAAAGCAAGCAAATGTTGTATCCACTTGCTCCGGTTCCTGAATTAATTTGTTCAGACCTTGTAGATCTTGCTCATCAAACGGCCAATGTCAATATCAACATTGGTTCGTGACAGTAAGTGAGGATACCCGGTTGCCCTGCATTGCTAGACCCTCGATTTCTATGACTTCGCCAAATAGTTTTTTAAGAATATAAAAAATAATCTTGAGTCATTATGCTTAGTTAACTAAGCATCGGTTCCGAAGGAACGGGCAAAAACTGCTTATTGAATCCGATAGCTATCGGATTAGTTTCAAAAATATAAGAGCAAAACAATTAGGATGGCCTTGGTTGTAAACTCGGGCCGACGATCCTGGTATTTGATTTGAACTATGTGTCTGTTACAGAAGATATACTTTCACGTTTTCCTTTTTATAGTCTTATATGTAGTGCATAACTTTTTCTTTGAACCATTTATTATACATTACCTTTCGTCAACCTCCTCCCTATCCCAACTCACCTGCACTTAGTATTTTTTTAATCAACAAATTTAAATACACATGAAAAAGATTTTTCTTCTTCTTATGCTTGTTCCATTATTTGGAATAAGCCAGACAAAAAACGTATTGAATTCAAGCCGTTATTTCTGTAAGCCCGATAAAGTACAGGAATTTGAAAAAGCATTGGCAGCCCATTCACAAAAATACCACACCGGTGATTGGCATTGGCGTGTATGGTCAATTGAATCGGGTCCAGATGCCGGCGGTTATATGGTTACAGAAGGGCCAGGCGATTGGGCCACCATTGACGGTAGGGGCGACCTGGGAGCAGAACATATGAACGATTGGAATAAAAATGTAGCTCCACTTACTACTTCCCGGTATTCCAGTGATTATTATACATTCAATGCTGATCTCGGAACGGTAGTAATGACTGACTATGCTGATAAAATTCTTATCAACCACATGATAATTAAACCAGGCAAAGTGGTTGCGGTAAATGACCTTATAAAAAAATTAAAAAAAGTATGGGAAGCAAGTAAAGAATCAGTTGCTGTATATACTGTAACCGCATCAGGTGATCCTGGATTTATAACGGTTACCCGTTTAAAGGGAGGTCTCAAAGAACTGGCAGATGGTTATCGTAAACCAATGGGCGAAAGATTTAATGACGTGTATGGTGCGGGTTCATGGGATGCTTATTTAAAAGATTATGCGGATGCCGTGGAAAAACGGTGGTCAGAATTGTTGACTTATCAACCTAAATTAAGTTCGAAATAAATTTTCTTAACACTGTTGGCGGCCTGTCCCGAAGCATATCGGGATCGGCACCAGCGAGTAAATGATGCAACAACAGAAAGCCGTTTGCCGGAACGCAAACGGCAATGACAGTATTAATCAGGCAGTTTATATCATCGCCGTATTGATGACGGAGGTTTTCTTACTCATATTAAATGCGGCATGCTAGATCAAAGCAACACTTCATTTACAGGAAACAATTTCTCATATTGTTTAATTTCTTTCTCGTAATAAAAGCCCAGCAATAATTTGCAGGTATTACGGCATTCAAAACTATTCCCTAGTGTATGACGATTAAAGCTTACCTTGACGGAATGAATATATTAAGAGAGCATTTAAGCGCCTATAATTATAAATGGACAAATGAGTCAATCTTTACAGGCGACGCTACACGTCGTGTTTTTAACCGGTATAATGGCAACCAACTGTTGTTTATCCTTAATCTTTATGCTTCGTTGATTGATGGATTTACAATAAAAATGGGGCTGAAAATTGAAGACAGGCTTATGAATCAATTGCCGGTTGCAGCTCAAAGTGAGATCTCTGTGCTGAATTGGCTAAATCGAACTGCTCCACTGCCTGTCAGTAATGCTTACTGACATAAAAAATCAACGATCGTTATCCGGTTTTACGAATTAACAAGACTTGCGCTATAAAGCGATACCTTTGCAATGAATCCAATAAACCTGGCAGTCCATTCTGCCAGAAGTATTTACATATGTACGAATTAAAATTACAACCGGTCCGTGTTGAAGTGATGCGTTTCCTTGCCCAAAAGATTGACGGCATCATTGAAGAATTTTTGAAAAAGATCGATGACAACTGGCAACCCGCTGATTTTTTACCCGATAGTTCTCAGGAAAATTTTACCAAAGAAATAAAAGAGCTGCAAGCTGAATGCAAAGAGCTCCCTTATGATTATATGGCCGTCCTGGTTGGTGACACGATCACTGAAGAAGCATTGCCAACTTATGAAAGCTGGCTGATGGATGTAGATGGCATTACAAAGGATGAGCCACAGGGCTGGAGTAAATGGATAAGAATGTGGACGGCTGAAGAGAACCGTCATGGTGACCTCCTGAATAAATTTCTTTATCTCTCCGGTCGTGTCAATATGAGGCAGATGGAGATCAGTACACAACATTTGATTGCCGATGGTATGGATAACGGGGCGGCAAGAGATCCTTATAAAAATTTTGTGTATACTTCTTTCCAGGAACTGGCTACCAATATTTCTCACCGGCGTACAGCAACGCTGGCAAAAAAACATGGAAGCAACCAGCTTTCACAAATTTGTGGCGTGATCGCTGCCGATGAAGCACGTCATGCAAAAGCTTATAAAAGTTTTGTAGCAAAAATATTTGCGATCGATGCCAGTGAAATGATGCTGGCTTTTGAAGACATGATGCGCAAACGTATTGCCATGCCTGCACATTTTCTTCGTCAGGCAGGGGAGTCAATTGGAAAAACATTTGCTCATTTCAGCGATGCGGCACAGCGGCTTGGTGTATACACCAGTCTTGATTATTCAAATATTCTGGAATCATTAATACAGGAGTGGAATATTGCCAGCATTAGCAGTCTTACGGGGAAAGCTGAACAAGCCCGTGATTATTTAATGGCCCTTCCTGAACGTCTCAAAAGAATTTCTGAACGTAGTTTAAAAGCTCCGGTGGAATATCAATTTAGCTGGATAAGACCCTGATGAGGCCGGCAGTTAAAGTGTATAATAATCGAGTAAACTTTTTTAGGACCAGACAATTAAAAAGAATTCCTGGCAAAACCCCCCGGCGGACCACAACGGCACGGTAAAGCCATAGTGAAGCTGCACACAATTCATATCATATATCTTTTAGTTCTCAATTATGCCCATTCTGCTCCTTTATCAGATCAGTTAAATAAATTAGTTGGTTACCCTTTATTAGTCTATCTTACCGCTGTGACCAATTCGGTTCACATTCAGTATAAGACCGCACAAATTTTTACTCTTCTGCTTTAGTAACAGTTTATCCTTCTTTACTTTTTGTTCCTGGTTGTAATCAATGGTATTTTATTTATTATTTAAATTTTTTTTATGAACATGTATGTTTCGAATTTAAGCTTTCAAACAAATGAGGAAGCATTAAGACTTTTGTTTGCTCCGTTTGGTAATGTTAAATCTGTAAAAGTGATCAATGACAGGGAAACCGGTCGAAGCCGTGGTTTTGGTTTTGTTGAAATGGATGTTGTAGCAGAAGGGCAGGCAGCCATGAAGTCTCTGAACAATAAAGAAATTGAGGGAAGATCACTATCAGTTTCAGTGGCAAAAGAAAAATCAGTCCGTACTGATAATAAAAGATGGTAAGGTATTCGTATTAACTTATATACTTTAATAACTGGTCTGCAGGATATTTCTCCTGCAGAGTTTTTTTCAGTCAATCGAAGTTTTGCTGTATGGCAATTGTGTTTTTATTTCAACTCAGCGATGGCGTAAAAGTCATTACATTTAAGCATGGTCGCCACCTGGCCGGATTGCCGTACTGCGTTAAATGACAACTATTGTTCCTATTGCGGGCAAAAAGCAACCGTTGAACGTCTTACCTGGCACAGCCTTTTACATGATGTGGTTCATTTCTTCTTCGTTGTCCGAAGTGTTCCTTCCTTTCTCTTCAACGCAATAAAGAATATAAAAAAATCTTGAGTCCCTGCCTGCCGGCAGGCAGGGTTATGCTTAGTCCCTATAGCTATCGGGAGCGACTAAGCATCGGTTCCGAATGAGCCGACAAAGCTACCTATTGAATCCGATAGCTATCGGATCAGTTTCAAAAATATAAGAGCAAAATAATTCTTCGCCTTGGTTCGTGTCATTCTGATCGAAGGCTGTTCACAGGATTCGTAATGGCTGCTTTCATAATATGGAAACCTATAGTTAATAGTGCGATTCCCAGGGTAATAACACCAGCTGCTACAAAGATCCACCAATTGATCTCGATCCGGTATGCAAAGTCGTTTAACCATTTGTTCATTGCCCACCAGGATACAGGAACAGCGATCAATAGAGATATGGAAATAAGACTGACAAAATTTTTCGAAAGCATCAAAACAATCTCATGAACAGAAGAGCCCAATACTTTCCGCACGGCGATCTCCTTTGTACGGCTTACTGTAACGTAGGAGATAAGGCCCAACAATCCCATGCTTGCGATCAAAATAGCGATCACTGAAAAGATCGTAAAGGTCTTGCCTGTTATTTGTTCCGATCTATAAAGCTTGTTGAAATTATCATCCAGGAAAGTATATTCGAGGGGTGTTCCTGTACTAAATGAATTCCATGTATTCTGTATGTTAGAAAGAAGATCATTGACATTTGCAGTATTAATGCGGACAAGATAAGAATTGCCTTTTCTAAGTAACATCATCAAGGGAGCTATCGATTGCTTTGCAGAAGCATATTGAAAATCCTTTACTACACCGATCACGGTCAGCGTTGTTTGACCTGGTCGCAGGATCTTTTGTCCGATTGCATTGTTGTTGTTCCATCCCAGTTCACCCGCTGCAGTTTCATTAATGATCGCTCCATCGGCAGAATCTGTCGGAAAATTCCTTGAAAAATTTCTGCCTGCTGCTATTTGCATCTGCAGAACAGGTATATAATCATAGTCAACATTATACAAGTTCACCTGGACGCCAGCCTGGTTTCCGATGGCATCACTTTGCCCGGGGTAGACATGTGTGCCACCCATCTTCATATCTGCCGGCACACCGAAGGCATTGCTTACTCCCGTCACATACCGGTCTTGCAACAATTGTTGCCTGAAGGCATCCTGATTTTTTTTCAGCAGGTTAGCATTATTTATGATCATTATCTGCTCTTTGTTATATCCCGGCTTTCTATTCAACATAAAGTGCAGTTGATCATACACAACCAATGTGGCAATGATCAGAACGAGTGATACTGAAAATTGAAATACTACCAATGCGTTTCTTAACAGGCTTTTGCCTTTGAGGCGCAAACCTTTTAATGCTTTTATCGGTTGAAAAGATGAAATAAAAAATGCCGGGTAAATACCAGCCGTCAACCCGGTAAGCAAAGTGACCCCTGCGATCGATGAAATCGCCACCGGGTTCAGGAAGAATGAAAAATCGATCATTTCTCCTGACAATTGGTTATACCAGGGCAACAGCAACCAGACCAATAAGAGAGCGATCACAAGTGCCAAAGATGAAACCAATACAGATTCTGAAAGGAATTGAAGAACAAGTTGTTTTTTCAATGAGCCCATTACTTTCCTGATGCCAACTTCCCTTGCTCGTCCCGCAGCATTCGCTGTAGAGAGGTTCACAAAATTGACACAAGCTAATGACAGGATGAAAAAACACAATGCGCCGAAAATATATACATACTGTATGTCGCCAGGTGGTTCCAATTCATACTTTGTTTTTGAATAAAGATGAATGTTGCTGACAGGTCTTAATTTAAAAACAAAATTGTTTGCCGTTTTTTGCGCTTCTTGTAATGTAACACCCCTATTTTTTTGAACTTCACCAACTACATGCTCCGCTACAAGCTGCGGAAATTTGGATTGCAGTTTAAGTGCATCAGCATTCTTATTTAATTTCAGGTATGTAAAAGTTCCATAATTGATCCAGCTACTATCATTTTTGTATGGAAGCGTGGTTCTGCTGATAAAAGCATTAAAATGGAAATGGGAATTATCTGGAACTGGTTCTATAACTCCCGTCACTTTCAGATCATTTCGAAAAAGCGAATATTTAAGGCTCTTCCCCATAGGATCGTTCGTGCCGAAATATTTTTTCGCAAATTCTTTTGTAATTACAATTGTGTTAGGCTCTGCCAATGCATCCCTGGCATTTCCAGAAACGAAAGGGATCGTGAAAATTTCGAAAAAGCCAGTATCGGCAACAGCTATCTCGTTTTCTTTAAATTGTTTTTCCTGGTAACTCATAAAAAAACCCGGCAAAGAAATGAACCGTGTATAAGCAGCAATTTCCGGGAACGCATTTTTTAAACCAACTCCAACTCCAGCGTCTACACTGGGATATTCATTAATGGTAGTGCCATTACTGCTTTGAAGCTCCACCCTATAAATGTTTTTTGAATCTTTGGAATACGAATCGTAGGTGATTTGGTTATAGATATAAGCACTTATAAGTATACAACAAGTAAGACTGATGGCCAGTCCGAATATATTAATGAGAGCATACACCTTGTTTTTTACCAGGTTTCGCCAGCCGATTTTGAAATAGTTTTTAAGCATGGTAAAGGTTTTATGCTTGTTTGCTTTATATCAAAGTAACCAATTCGATGCAAATGTTGCATCCCCACGCCTGGATTTCTATATCTGCAATAAAGGAAAGCTGTTCAAGAGAGGTCTCTGCAACTGAACATTTACTGTATTGGTTTGTATGCTCAGGCCATCACCTTTTTAATAGTGGAGCGTTTACTTTTTTTTGTTTTGTTACATTCTTTGTAAATACCGATCTCTGAAATTCGGTTATGTAATTTCAATTGTTCGATAAGCGGAGAAAGCTGGTTATTATCGACAAAAAATTCCAGGATATAGGTGTATGCGCTGCTTTCATAATAGGCCTGGTATATATTTAAATATTGGTATGATAAGAATTCTTTGTAAAGCGTAAGGTCCGGATCTGTATTTAAAAAAACAAAGATCTTACAATCATCGGCCGTTGTTTCATGATCGCATTCCAGTTGCAGGGTTGAATAACCTCCCATGTCTTTGACCCGTATTTCTATCCCGGGATGCTGTGCAGATCTTCTTTCCTTTTTAAAAGTAAACAGGGTAACATCGTCGTCAAACCTGTGTTGCGAAAGATAACGATGCAAATTTTTTCCATCAAGCTCTTGTTGCAGGGTGACTGACGATCTACCAGTTACCAGTTTATTAGATTCTTCCCACTGCGCTCTGAATTCATCAATGCCTATCATTGTCTCAAAGCTGACAAACTGTACTATCGCATATTTTTCCATTAAATATTTTTAAAGGTTATATTCGGAGAAATGATCCGTAAATGAATTGTGTGATAAAAATCATTTACTGATTACTGTAATGTAACTCTTTTATTTCGCTAAACTGGTTTTATTATTTCAATGAAAGAATCCGGATCAATTAAAGTCACTAGTTCTTCTTATTTGTACAAATGTTAAACTTATCAACAAATAGAGCTAACTGCAACTATTAGAGAAAATAGAAACCGGGAGGACGATTAATAAGGTTACATTACATGCAATGCAGGTTATTCTATCTGCAAATAAATTTCAGAATATGTCAAATATCATTGATGTTGTTGTGGCCGACAAAAATCTCGCCACTATGTCGAAGAGTGTAAAAGCAGCAGGACTTGAAACAGAGTTGACAAAGAAAGGACCTTTTACTGTATTTGCTCCATCAGAAACGGCGTTTGGAAAATTAGCCAGCGGGGTATTAGCAGATTGGCTGAAACCGGAAAATAAAATAAAGTTTGCAAGCATCCTGAACCATCACGTGGTTGAAGGAAAAAATAATTTCAAAGACCTGAAAGATGGTCAGAAACTGGTAACTGTAAATGGCAGGGAGCTGCAGGTAAAGGTTAATGACGGTAATGTTACCGTTAACGGAGCCAAAGTGCAGGGCCGTGATAATGAAGCTTCCAATGGTGTTGTACACTCGCTGGATACTGTGATCGCTTTGAATTAAAAATTATCGTTGATCCGAATATTTGACCATCCTTTTTTACAGGATGGTTTTTTTGTGTCTTCCAATTACCTGTTATGCTGCAGCGATATAATTAAGATGGACAAAGCAACTCCTGCCCGATTAATGTAGCTTGCATCATTAAACTTTTTGTATGTTATACATGGTCATTGAGCATTTTCATCCCGGCAAATTAAAAGAGTTGTATCAACGTTTTGATGAAAAGGGAAGAATGCTTCCCAATGGAGTAAGCTATATCAATAGCTGGGTACATGAGAATATGACCCTTTGCTATCAGGTAATGGAAAGCGATTCCATTGATAAACTTCATGATTGGTTCCGTAACTGGGATGATATCGTAGATTTTAAAATAACGCCAGTCATCAGTTCTGCAGAAGCAAAGAAAAGAGCAGGGGCATAACTTTAAAACTGTTTCTTCGAAACCTTCTGCGTTTTTTAAGGCAGTATGCACACCCGGCGGCTTACCAAGCGTTTAAGTTCGCTTTATTTGGTGTATCTTACATAATCAATATGAAAGGCAATGGACGAGCTTGCACCTGTGATTAATGAATTCAATACAAAAGCTTCCCCTATTTTTTTATCACATTACAAAGAGTTTCTCACTACGGTTGAAAAGTTAGAGAGGGAAAAAGATGATAATGTATTTCAGTTGCAGCAGGCTAAGTACGTGCAGACGTTAAAGAACCAACTGGAATATTTAGCACAAAGTATATTAAACAAGCATCAGTCGATGAGAGGTGTCAACCTGCTCAATAAGAAGATCACAGAAGAGATCACTCAATACCTGAATGAGTTCAGGCAAAAATCAAGGTCGTTGTAATTCACTTGCAGTAACAGAGACCTGGTGCCAACGAATGTTTTTTGCCTTTGTTATTGAATTGATGGTTTACCAATAAATTTTCTTTGCACATGTCACAAGGCAGGCTAATATTATGGAGCAAATTGCTTTCGTTTTACAAGATTATTCAACTTTCAGTGTGTTTTAATGTATAACAGTATGTTCACAATCTTTACAGTAAACATCACCAGATGCCGATAATTAAGCCTATATTTACAAATACCCGGTTGCAGTTCTCAGGCAGTATGCTATTAATTTAATTTACTATCTCCGTTCTCAACTTTTTTTGTTCACTTTAAACTTCTTTATGTTATTTTCAAAAGAGCATCTTACAGGTTTATATACATGGATAGCAGATAATAAAATTGAAGCGTATGGAGGGGGACCAAGCCGCCGGTTATTCGATCGCTGGAATGGAGACCAGGTATTGTTTATTATAAACCAGGTACTCAAAAGTATGGATGATGATCCAATTGAGCAGGGAAAAAGGATGGAAAGGCTGATCATTAATAAACTTTCTTTCGAGCCATGCAGTGAACTAACAGTATTTAACTGGTTGCAAAAAGAAATAATGATAAGTGCCTGATGAATTTTTTATTAAGCTCTTAATTACTCTTAGACCTATATAACGATCAGTATCCTTTTAAACGTAAAATGAAGATCTAAGATGGCTTTTATAGATGAAGTATTACATACTCCGGCCTATGGTTGGAAAAATGAAAAAGGCGAATTGGTAAAACCAACCCGCAAGCAATTATTTCGTGAATTTTTTTCCCGGACTAATATCTTTCGATCACGAAAGAATTGGATATCATTTATAGGATGGTTCATGATCCTGTGCATGCTTCCTTTTTGTTATTTTTTCCTTTTTCATCATTTCTCATGGAAGTTGTTACCCGTGCTATTTGTTTACATGATGATCATTATGGGTACACACGGCACTATCTGGCTGCACCGCTATTGTACTCATAAGTCATTTACATTCCGTAATTCTTTTTGGCGTTTTGTTACGCAAAATCTTGTTATCAAAACCGTGCCTGAAGAATTGTATGTTGTTTCGCATCATGTGCATCATGCAAAAAGCGATCAACCGGGAGATCCGTATAATGCCCGTGCAGGGTTTCTCTATTGTTTCCTTGCAGATGTAAATCACCAGGGCGTTAATAAAGAAATGAATGAAAAAGATTTTAAGCGTACTGTTTATTTTATGAAACATACTGGCGTTATGATAAACTCCTATAAGGATTACAAAAAGTGGGGTTCGATCGCCAGTCCGGCATATACTGTTGCCTTGTGGTTTGGTAACTGGATCTTTTGGTACACACTTTCCTTTTTGATCGGCGGTCATGCTCTTGCTTGTACTCTTTTTACCGGTGCCATGTTTTGGTATGCATTTGTCAGAATATTCAATTATACAGGCCACGGCAAAGGTGAAGACAAACATGTCGAGGGACTTGATTTTGATAAGAGCAATTTATCTATTAATCAGTGGCGGCCTGGTTATTTCGCAGGCGAATGGCATAATAACCATCATCTTTACCCGGGCAGCGCAAGGGCGGGATTTTTACGCTGGCAACTCGATCTTCCCTGGTTATACATTTACGTACTATATAAACTGGGAGGAGTGATCGCTTTTCACGACTCGAAAAAAGATTTTATAAAAAAATATATTGAACAAAGGGGAAATACATCACCGGTGAATTATAAAAGCATGGTTTCGGAGATCAACAATAAAAACACTTTGCAACAACAGCAAGGATAAATTCGTATCTCACTGCTCCTCAGCCTTGGATTTCTATGATGAAAACAAATCAGTCTAAGCTGTTTTTTTTTACATATTCCCTATCGTTTTTCACAACTGATACTACCCTTGCTAACAATTTAAACCGGGCTGCATTAATAACACTCATCTTTGGTTTTCCATGTAATACCTTTCGATCATAATATGCTTTGAGTTGCGGATCAAATTTAATAGCCGTCAATGCAGCCAGGTGAAGATTTGTTTTAAGTTTTTTGTTTGCCACGCTATTTACCCGAAAAGTAGCAGTACAAAAGCTTAATTATATGCACAATAATCCCTTAAAGGAGCATTGGAACTTAGTCAAACATCCTTGCAATTATAAATTTTCATCTGCTCGCTATTGCGAAATGAGAATTGTTCTTTTTTAAAAGACTTATGGGAAGTAGTAGGAAGATTATAATAAATCGGAGACAGACTGTCTTGTTCAATAGGATTATCGAACGTACAAGTGAGTGACACAACAGACGATGATAGTAGTAATGCAGCCTGGCCAAAAAAAATTATGTTGAATGTTAAATGATATATTTTGAATTATGAATTAGAACTTTCATTTAACATTCAACATTTAACACACAACATGATCCCGAATCTGTATTAATAAATATGTAGCAGTTCCAATAGTCCAAATGGATCGTCCATGGTTTCTAAAAGATCCTTATTGTGTTTTATCATCTTGCTTCGCATATATACACGAAGCCATTGCTTATACATGTATAGTTCGTAGCGATCGAGCATATCCGTCAGCCGCAAATTGCGCTGTGCTATTAATCCGGCTAAATGTATGGCAGATTCCAGGCCCAGCGAGATCGATTGGAAATAAGGAGAACCCAGCGCAGCATCGCCAACCACAAATACCGGGGAAGTTGCGAATGGATGATCGATGTTCCCTTGAGCAAGCCATTTCCGGTTGGTTGCATTGGTGGCTCTGTATAAGTTCAATGGAATTCGTACTATGTCAAGATCACCAATTACCTCTCCATGCGTTTCCTGTTTTATTTTGTCGATAAAGCGATCCATTGACTTGGCAACCTGCGGGAAATGTATCCGAAGCCACTCACCATTGAATGTTGCCGGCATCAATTCGAAATCTTTCGGCGTTATTTTAACGATGCCAGAGACAAAGGTGATGTTACCATCATAACAGGTACGATCAACAAAAGGGATAAATTTATAGTGAAGGTTTCCTTCATTCTTGTAGTATTTGCAGTGTTCGTTGCACTGGTATTCCTGGCCGTAAAGAAAAGTGACTACAATTGCGTATTCAAGTTGAATGTTGAATGTATTGGCGTCTTTGTTGCCAATATCCGGACCAGGTGAAAGATGATCCCTGAGCAGTGACTTACAACCTGTACAGTCGATCAATATATCTCCCGGCTTAAGCATTGCGATTGCCTGCTCTGTTGTAAGATTTGTTACGATACGCTCCACGTTATTTGAACCACGGTCATCGATGAGTTTACTGAGTCCCTGTTCGATAGCGTTGAGCGGACAAAACCCCTTGATCCATTCACGAAGAAGTGACACCAGGTCGTTAGGGATCGTTCGCCTGAATGCAAGTGTTTCCTGGATTTCGTCAATATCAAATACGGCAGCCAGGTTCTCTGCATCAATATGATCGGCACAATAGCTATCTGCTGAATCAGCGGTAAGAAACGAAGAGAGCTTAACCATCCGTGTACGGACGTAATTCGGTCTCTTTTCATATAAGCGAACAGAGAATCCTTCCATCGTTTGAAATAAGGCGGTGATCATAAGACCAACAGGACCTGCACCGATCACATGAACCCGGCCCCCGGAAGAAAGGTTTGATTGGTTTGCGAAACCTGGTGCTGTTATTGATTCCACGAGTTGTTATTTCTTAAGAGTGTTTCAAAGGAATGAGCCGGCAAGTAATTTTATATTACAAGTTAGCACAAATAAAGCCAATGAAACATTGGCTTTATTTTTATTATCCGATTGATGAAACGTATCGAAAGATCAAATGAAATTTCGATTATCGTCGATGTCGATGATAAGATTGTTTAGTTGAGTTAACAGTAGTACTGAAGTTAAATCACGGCGTCCGCCAATGGCCGTCCCGATAGCTATCGGGATCATTGGCGGTGTGCTTTTCTTTCGTTCTTTCTTTTGCACAAGCAAACGAAAGAACAATCATTTTTCTTTTATCACTCAAAAACTTTTGCTCCACTTTCTTTTGGGCAAACAAAAGAAAGTGGCAAAGAAAAAGGCAGCCAAAACCAATTGCTCCGCTGGTTTTGGCAGGCCAACACACATGAAGAGTCATTATGATTTTATTTTTTCCTTTTTTATTGAGGTGAATGTTGAAGAGGTTACTGCGTGCGGTGCAATGTATCGAAAGGCGCTGTCTTTTTCGTTTACATTCATTATTTATGAAAATTGTTTAGAGGCAGACGAAAAAGAAGGCGCTGGAAAATTCTTCTGTGATCAAATGAAGTAAAGCATCGATGAAGTGCACACATTTCGATTATCGTCGATTTCGATGATTAGAATTGGTTGGTTGAGTTAACAGCAGTACGAAAGTTCAATCACGGCGTCCGGCAATGGCTGTCCCGATAGCTATCGGAATCATTGCCGGTGTGTTTTTCTTTGTTTCTCTCTTTTATTTCTACTTGAATATCAAAAGAGCTCTAAGTATCATTACTTTCCTTTTAGCTTACGTCTCACACCCTCAAAAGTCATCTTCACATTCTTAATTGTTCCATCTTCATTGAAATAAAGTCTATCTATACAGGTTACGCGGTGATCACGGTCAAGGTTTGGGATCGGTCGCCGATGATATACAATATACCATTCATCAGTGTTTGGAATGTTGATCACTGAATGGTGTCCTGCACCAGTTGCAATACTTGAGTCTGCTTCTAAAATTGTTGAAACTCTTTCAAATGGTCCAAACACAGAATTTGAAATTCCATAAGCAACTTTATAGGTGCCATTTGTCCAACCACCTTCGGACCACATTAAATAATATTTTCCATTCCTTATAAACATAGTGGGCCCTTCTACATAGCCTTTTGGCGTGATCTCTTTCACTAGATTGCCGTCGGGGAATGGTTGCAACGCAGTAAAATTTTCATTGAACTTTCCAATATTGCATCGTCCCCAGCCGCCATAGATAATATAATATTGCCCGTCTTTATCCCTGAATACGTATTGGTCGATCGGCTGTGCATTATTATAGAACTGGTTGATCAATGGCTTGCCCAAATGATCTTTATAAGGTCCACCTGGTTTATCAGCTACGGCAATACCTATTCCGCCCAATGTATCGTCCTTCACTCCGTTCCTCGCTTTGCTTTGTATATCATTTGCCGAAAAAAATAAATAATACTTGTTGTCCTTTTTTACAATGGCTGGTGCCCACATAGCCATGTAAGCCCATTTTATAACAGATGTGTCAATGATCTTAGGATGCTTTTTCCAGGTGACCATATCAGTGGAAGAAAAGGCATCTATAAAAACCTGTTGCCTGTATTTAGCGGAGTAGGTCGGAAATATCCAATACTTTTTCTCCAAAATAACACCTTCAGGATCGGCATACCAGCCATCGATGACGGGATTGTGGAGTGTTGTTTTCGTTTTCTTTTCTTGTGTATATGCGGTTTGAGTAAAGAATGTTGCTAGAATAGCTATGCAGATTATGACTTTGGCAAAATGACGGATTGATAGAATGTCTTGCATTGAGCTTTTTTGATTTTGTATAAATGTTGAAGATACGTTTGTTTTGTGTTGTTGAATTTTCGAAAGCGGGAGGCCAGGTTCTGCCGCTGAGATATGTGACCTTAATGCGAAAAAAGAAATCTTTGTAATTTTAAAATACAGTACGAAATAAACAGCCACCTTCCGATGGGCATTGAAGCGCATATTGTTGATCCGAAATTTACTGAACTCTTCAAACACACATTTGGACTAAATGAAGACGAGTACCAGATGATGTTATCCTGTTTTGAAGTAAAACTTCTTAATAAGAAAGATCTTTATATTAAGCCAGGTGTTGTTAGCCGGCATAAGGCATACGTGAATAAAGGTTGTTTACGTACCTATGCAATCGATGAAAAAGGTCATGAGCGGATACTTTTCTTTCCCATGGAAGATTGGTGGGTGGCAGATATTGACAGTTATTATTCTGGCCAGTCAGCTACAAATTATATACAGGCAATAGAAGATTGTGAACTGCTAGAGATCTCCAAAGAAAATTTCCTGATGCTGGAAGACAAAATACCCAAACTAAAACAATGGTATGCATTGAAAATGACCCGCAGGGCTACCACTACTGCAAGAAGAATTGAAGAGCTTAAGACGATGTCTCCAAGAGAACGTTATATAAACTTATTGCAAAAAAATCCTGAGATATTTCAGCGTATTCCTCTTCAATATATCGCTTCATACCTGAACATAGAACCACAATCACTAAGTCGTATGCGCAAGCAGCTAGCCAAACGCTGATCTCCAGTTTTTCTTTTTTAACCAGGGTTAAGTGTTTTGTTGATGTTACTTATCAATTTTAAGTAACCAAAATTTTTTTAAAATGAAAACATTAGTAACTGGCGCAACAGGTAATACCTGTTCAATTCTTATCCCGGCATTAGTAAAAGCAGGACAGCAGGTCCGTGCATTTGTACGTGATGAAAGAAAGGCACAGCATCTTAAGGATGCCGGCGCTGAGATATATGTTGGCGACCTTGATCAACCCGAAACAATTGATGATGCTTTGAAGGGTATTGACCAGGTATATCTCTGTATATGGAATGGCCCAACGGCTGCAATGCAGGGTATCAACGTCATCAATGCAATAAAACGAACCGGCACTGATCCTTTTGTGGTAAGACATTCGGCGTTTGGAAGTAAAGATTCAAGGATTATTCAGCAAATAGATGAAGTGGATGAAGCGCTTAAAGCTTCGGGTCTTCGGTGGACAAGTATCAGGCCTACTTTTTTTATGCAAAATCTTTTGTTGGCAACCTCATCAGTACAATCGGATGGAAATATTTACTGGGACTGGGCTGATGGCAAAGCAGGTATGATCGATGTACGCGATGTTGCAGATAGTGCATTGGGAGCTTTAACTGGTAAGGCAGAAGAAGGGAAGGAATATATTCTTACAGGACCGGCCCCTGTCTCCATGTATGATGTGGCTGCAACATTTACGAACAAGCTTGGCAAAAAAATCAATTATGTTCCGGTTCCTCACGACGCATCAAAGCAAGCTATGATAAGTATGGGTTTCCCTGAATTCATTGTGGATGGTTATATTGAATTAAATGAAGGATTTTCCAATGGCTTTGCAAATACCGCTACTAATAATGTACAGGTCCTTGCGGGACATGCTGCAAGGTCTGTTGATGATTTTACAAATGATTTTAAGGAATATTTTGTAAACAAGAATTAAAAGACCAGGAAAGGAAATCAGAACTGTTTTCGCGTTGAAAAATTCTTAATTATTTTCAAGTCGCAAATCATGATCGGATTTTATCTTCCCCTTCCCTTTGGGAAGGGTTTTTTGCGCAATTACAAGTTTCGGGAAATGTTGGGATGGGTTTCAGACTCCTTAGTTGCCGGATACTTGAAAAAATTATCTATCTTGTATCCTTACATAAACAGACATGATACGGATAAAAACATTTTTTACAATAGCTGCTTTTATTAGTCTATTTCTTATAGCCTGTGGTGAAAATGACAAGAGCAATGCGGACGTCAGCGTTCCATCTACATCAAGTGCGCCACTGCTGCCGTCGACTAATATACAAGCAACTCCTATTGATTCAGCAACGTTATTGAGAAATGAAGCGGGTGTTGCTTTGAATCCGCAACATGGTCAACCCGGTCACCGTTGCGATATTGCTGTGGGTGCGCCATTGAATTCAGCACCAAACACCGCAAACATACAGGTAGCTCCACCCCCAACCACAGCTACTGTCCCTGCTACAACAGCTAATACTGCTAACCTGAAATTGAATCCTAAACATGGAGAGCCAGGCCATCGTTGCGATATTGCTGTAGGTGCGCCGCTAGATGGAACGAAGAAATAATATTCTAAATCATAAACCAGGTATGTTTCGTCCTTTCCGGGACCCGACCCTCGCTGCCGGTGGGGTTGCTTTCTCTTCAAACCAAACGAATATTAAAGTTTTGGATTGTTTTGCTGAATGGAATTGTTAAGTACAAGAGTGCGACGCAAGGGACGATGATACCTGCCTGCCGGCAGGCAGGGTAGCAATTCAGCTTAGTACATAAACATCAACTTCATTTACTATTTGGATCTGGTGGCGGTGCAGGAATTTGGATCCCTTCTTTTTTAAAAGCTGCATCGATGGCCTCCAACGTATCACTTTTTATTTGCGCCGAGGTTTTGAAATGCTCGATCCAGAATAAGATCCTGATATCAATAGAACTGCTGTTGAAATCCTTTATTAAAACCAATGGTTGTGGATAAGACATGATCCTTTTATCGGAAGCCAAAAGGTCCAGCAACAATTTTTTTATTTTTTCCGAGCTGGTACCATAGGCCACTTTCGTCTCAACTTCTACACGACGTTGACTGCTTCCCATGGTCCAGTTTATGACCGGGTCACGCAACAAATTTCCATTGGGGATAATGACATTCGCTCCATCCCAGGTGGTGATCACACTGCTTCTGAAACCTATTGACTTCATAGTGCCTGATTGCCCTCCGAACTCTACTACATCTCCTACAGTGATCGGTTTTTCAAATGCAAGGATCAATCCGCTCACGAGGTTATTAACGAGGGATTGTAAACCAAAACCAATGCCCACACTTAATGCTCCTAAAATTATTGTTAACCTGTCCATGGGAATTCCAACTGCTGCAAATGCCAATAACACACCAATCGTTATTATTGAAATTCGTATCAACAGAAGCCAACTGCCAACACCTCCTTTTTTTTCCCGGTCACCATTTGCAGAAACTGGTTCGCTTGAAGCAAAAAATGTAACAATGTGTGAAATAAGAGCAGACAATAAAAGGATCAGGAAAAACACAACAAGATTTTCTATAGTAAAAGTGGATTTGCCGACCGTTCTTTCTTTTTCAATGAAATCAGTGAACTCCGTGGTGAACTTTCGAAAGAAATAAAAGCCTCGTCCAAATAAAATAAACCAGCCGATCACCATCAGGTAGTAAAATATCGGTGGTATTTTTTTGCTGACCGTTCTAAAATCGATATACAAAGTTTTTCTATCAGGTCTTTGATATATTCCGGCAGCGATGATCAGCATTTCATTGATCAAGCGTATGACCCAGAAAAAAAGTAAGGCATTGACCAAACCGAAAATACCACTGGTTAAAAAAGATTTTGAAAAATTAAACCTTCCATAAATGTTGGCTACTGCGGATATGAATTCCATTAAAACGAAGAAGACAATAAATATCAGTACTCCTCTTTCTTTTAATTCTTTCCGGTGTGAGCTCGATAATAAAACTATACCAAGTATCACTCCAGTTAATGCCAGTAAAAGCATTCCATATCTTTCTTCGCGGGAAGCTTGCAATATGAAGTTGTCAAAACTTGCCAGGAAAAACATCACCACCAGGATGAGCCAACCATTCCACCAGTACTTCGTAATGAAATTCCGGAAAATGAATGTGAGAGAAACAACTGAAGTGGTCCATAATATACAACTGAAACTAAATGGCGGTTTTGGAAAAATGAATTGGAAAACACATAAGACAATAAGTAATGATGACAAAAAAGGATAACGCAACACAAGGTATCCCTGATGCCTGCTTGCAGATGATGCATCAGCCGGTAATTTTTTCTTCAAATTTCTTAAAAACAGCCATAGTCCTGCGATCAATAATAACAGTAAGACTACCCGGCCTGAATTACTTTTTGAGTAAAAAGAAAATACCAAACTTGTTTTTTCTTTTGACAGATAAAAAATTTCATGGAAAGGTCTCCTGTACGGCGGCGGGTCCCACATATTGACCATTTCCCTGTCTGATAAAGATGCAGCGAGATCCTCCCTGTAACTTTCCATCTGTTCAATTCCGTCTTCCAGCTTACTGATCCCAACATTTACCCTTGTTTGTAATAGCTGTACCTTTTGGATCGCCTTTTTTAGGAGGCTATCTGCGGGTCTCATTTCTTTTACTACTAATCTTATTTTGCTGATCAAATGCACAAAGCTGACCGAATCTGAAGGCAATTCAACAAGAATACTATCGCTGGCCAGTGAGTCAATTTTATTTCGGAACCCTACCATTTTTTTAAGATGGTATTCCAGTGTTGATCTTCCGGTTTTCGTGATGCTCAGCAACTCCCCTAAAAGTTTTGCTGAAACGGCAAGGTTTCTTTCTGTTTGTGAGGAGCCTTTATTTGTAAATACACCATCGCCAGCCACATCATATAAGCGAAGCACATAATTCAATTGAGAGGCAATGCCAGCGGTATCGATGCCCTTTTCTAAGTAATCATTTGCTCTCTGGGCAACCTTCAGAATATCATCAAGGATCGCAGTTTGTCTTTCAATAAGTTTATCGGCATTGAATTGCTGAATATTTCTTTTGACTTCATCAGCTACTTGTTGTCGTAGTGGAATTAAAACCTCTTTGGTTACTGTATCTGTTATGATGGTATCATGAGCAGGAGTTACCTGTTGTGCATTTCCGATAATACAAAGTAATGACGCAAGGATAAGCAGTAAAGTGTGTAATAGCTTTTTTGCCATCACAAGGTTGATTAATGATTGAAAGGATTACAAAAGCAATGTACAAAGTAAATTACGAAGAAATTGTTTACCTGTGAATGGATCAGTTCAAAGTCCTTTTTTAAAGAATTTCAAATCCGTAAATTTATCAGTGGCTACTATCTGCCAATAGCTGCCAATAGTTTGTCTCCAATTGTAAATGATGAAAAGAAAATATAATAAACAATTGATCATTTTAGTGCTGGCTCTTGCGCCTTCATATTTATCGATGGGGCAGTCTAAGATCGATAGCATTTTGCCACTAAGAGGGTTTTGTATTGCTGCGCCAAAGCCCGATGGGGTGGATGCTTTTAATAAATTTATTTCAGAAGAATTGGCAACAAGAAAAGTTAATACGCTAATACTTCGTGTTGATTGGAATTACCAATATTTAAGTCATCCTGAGTTAAAAGATAGTATAGCTCTTTCAAAGGAGGATGTAAAAAAAATTGTTGATGTATGTAAAAAAAATAATATCCGGATCATTCCACAAGTCAATTTGCTGGGTCATCAATCCTGGGCAAGTAACACTGGTAAATTATTAAAGGTTTATCCGCAATTTGATGAGACACCGCATGTAAAAATGCCTGAGAAATATGTATGGCCGAATGCGGATGGCCTTTATTGTAAAAGTTATTGTCCTCTTCATCCCGACGTTCACAAAATAGTTTTTGAAATAGTGAATGAAATATGTGATGTATTTGAAGCGAATGCCTTTCATGCAGGCATGGATGAAGTTTTTTATCTCGGAGATGATAAGTGTCCCCGTTGCCAGGGAAGGGATAAGGCAGAATTATTTGCAGGTGAAGTACGAACGATTCGTGATCATCTTGCTAACAGCAACAGAGAACTTTGGATATGGGGAGACAGATTGCTGGACGGAAAAACGACGGGCTATGGAATGTGGGAAGCCAGCTATAATAATACTTACAGGGCAATCGACATGATCCCGAAAGATGTGATGATATGTGACTGGCATTATGAACGGGCAGATAAATCTGCTGTTTATTTTGCAATGAAAGGATTAAGAGTAGCAACCTGTCCATGGCGAAATCCCGGACTGGCAGTTAAGCAGGTAACCGATATGATAAGTTTTCGAAATGATGCAACACCACAAATGAAAAATAAATTCCAGGGGATGGTACAAACTGTATGGTCAAGTGCTGAAAATTTTTTAAAAGAACAGCAAGCTGCGAAAGAAGGCAGAAAAGCTGAAGGACTTAGTCCATGGGAATGTTTTGATAAAATGTATGCGAAAATAAATGAGTTGGGTAAGTAGGCTTTTAGCACAAGCCAAAGAAAGAATATGGAGAATTAATAATACACAACATCTTCAAAAGTTCCGGAGATGTTAACCGTATCTACGTTCACCAACCCGAATGTTCCATTAAAACTTCCTTTTAATAGTGAATTGGAATTTGAAGTGATGTTTATATCGCAGCCTAAATTAGCCCATTGGTTTCCTGCGATCTTCAGTCCCATATTTCCATTTCCAGCTGCCAGTGAATAGATACCTGTGGCAGTAGAATTGGTAGCTACAAGAACTTCTGTATTGCCTTTCGTTGCATAAATGGAATTGTAGCCATTAACGCGGATAAATATGATCGTTTCCGCAGTTTGTGCGTCTCCATTATCAATACGCCATTCAAAAGATTGAGCAGGGACAGGACCATTATTCTTACTTGTGCAACCCGTTGTGAATACTAATAACATAATTATCATCGATAAAGTACGAACTGAACTGATCATGAAAAATGTTTGAATGTAAATTACAAATTAGAATTGAAACAAGGAGACGAGGCGACACAAAGTAACTCAGCGAAACACCTCTATTTTTGTATTACATTATTAAGTCATGAAAAAAATATTGCTCATAGGTAAGCAGCTTACCGAGGTTCCACCCGATCTGAACATAAAAGATGCTCAGTATTTCGCCGCTCCGGATCTAAATACATCACAGCAGGTTTTCGAAAAAAATAATAATACCATCGACATTGTTATCATGGGTGCAGGGATAGAGCTTGAAAAGAGACTTGAAATTGTGAGGTATGTATTTACTGCGAGCAATACAACATCAGTGCATATGAAAGATTGGGAAACAGGCCCACAAGGTTTTGTTCCTTTTATCAACAACGTATTGTCGGGGTTGATTATTAACAAGCAATAGCATTACGCAGGGAAACTCAAAAGTGTCAACTCTTAAATCTCAAATTCGTAAATTTATTCATGGCCTCCACCTGCCTGAACTGCGGCGCAGAAGTTGCCGACAAGTATTGTCCGCATTGCGGCCAAAAATCCACTGTTGATCGAATAACATGGCATCATCTTGGCGAGGAGATAACTCATTTTTTTACACATATTGAACATGGATTTTTAAGAACAACAAAGGAACTTCTTACAAAGCCAGGGTTACTTCAAAAGAATTACCTCGATGGTAAAAGAAAAACTTATCACAAGCCCATCAGCTATTTGTTGATATGGATTGCCATTTTTCTGCTTGTGTCAAGATTGGCAATTAAGTTTGGTCATTTAGAAAATGAGACCTCATCAACATTTCTCACCGTTACCCCTGAGATCGATGACATTATCTATAAATACACGACCCTTTTAGAAATAATGATATTACCTTTCACAGCATTTAATCTATGGTTGCAATTGGCACGTCCAAGGCTTTCTTATCTCGAAGTGCTGGTGACAGGGTTTTACCGTTTTTCTGTACTATATATCTTTTTGACCGTGCAATATATTCTCGGATGGATCTTTGGCTTTAACCCTAATTCAGCCGGCGCCCTTTATACTATGACGATCATTATGTCAGTTTGGACGGTGTATGTGTTCTATGATCTTTTTAAACGATATAACGTGAAATATGTGTTCGTCAGGATCATTACTACTTTGGTTACCGGCGTTGCTATCTATTCATTTCTCAGGACACAGATCGCTAAATTATTTATAACATTGGGTTTTTAAAGCAGTTTGATTATTATTTAAATTAAATTTGATAAATAATAACAACTACTGTGGACAATGCCAGGGTATTTAAATATTCATTTGCGAGTATCTACCCGATGTACATACAAAAAGCGGAAAAGAAGGGGCGTACCAAAGAAGAAGTAGATGAAGTTTTATGCTGGCTGACCGGGTATGATAAAAAAACACTGAAACAACAGATCGACAAAAAGAATGATTTGGAAACCTTTTTTGCCCAGGCACCGCAGCTCAATCCAAATGTTTCAAAGATCACCGGAGTGATCTGTGGCTATCGTGTAGAGGATATCGAAGACAAACTCATGCAAAAGATCCGCTATATGGATAAACTGGTTGATGAATTGGCAAAAGGAAGGGCAATGGAAAAGATCTTAAGAAAATAATATTCCTTTTAATTTTTGTGTCAAGAGCATAGATGTTTAAGCTTTATTCAGCAAAAGTTTTTTTGCTTGTTTCTGTGCCTTCAATGCTAACTCTGTTGCAAGAAAACAATGTTGCTGCGTCATAGCGGTTTCCATTCTGTTCAATACATCATTTACTAATTGCTCACCATAAGGAAGGTTCACATTATTGCAATCAATGTACTGAGTGTCTTTTCCATTGACAACAAAAAGATGATTGGCTCCATTCCTTCCGGCAATATCAATATTCTTACGTATCTCAATAAAACCTTCAGTGCCTAGTATTGTTAATCTTCCATCGCCCCAGGTTTTTAAACCATCAGGTGTAAACCAATCTACCCGTATGTAGCCAGTACCACCATTGCCATTGAGGGTTACATCACCAAAATCTTCGAACTGTGGATACTGTGGATGTGCAACGTTACCTGTTTGAGAAGAAACAATATCTGCTTTTGTAGAACCAGTGAAGTATAAAAACTGGTCAAATTGATGCGAGGCAATATCAGTGATGATGCCACCAAAATATTTTTTATCAAAGAACCATTGAGGTCTTGTTGATAAGCTGATACGATGAGGGCCCAGGCCAATAGTTTGAATGACCTTGCCAATAGCACCAGCTTGCACTAATTCACCTGCTTTTACTGTTGCTTTGTTTTCGAACCGCTCACTATACATGATGGAGTATATGCGGCCAGTTTGTTTTTGTACACGACGCACTTCCGCTAATTGTTCCAGCGTAGTGATACCGGGCTTATCCGACATATAATCTTTTCCATGCTGCATCACTCTTATTCCCAATGGAGCTCTTTCATTTGGAATAATGGAGCTTAATACCAAATGGATCGACTTGTCTTCCAGGATTTCTTTTTCACTTGTTGTTCTTTTTACCTGTGGGTATCTTTTTGAAAACGCGGCAGCAAGATCATCTTCTTTAGCATAGAATGAAACAAATTGACCACCGCCACGGACAACAGCATCCACTTGTGAATAGATATGATTATGATTGATCCCGATAACAGAAAAATTTATTTTGGCAGGATTTTTCAAAATTTCATGTTTATCGGCTCTTATTTCGGCACTGTTTCCTAAGAGCCCTTTGGGTAAAATGGAAAATACGCCTGCAGCTGCTGTCGCTGACTTTATAAATTTTCTGCGATTGAATTTTGAAGCTTTCATATTTAGTCTTTAGTGTTGATCAAATTTAAAGCTTTGTATGATTTTAATCGCTTCCTTATAAGTAGTTTTCCTATTGCAACCTTGAAAAGCACCTATTACTTTTACGGCGCTGTTCTACTATCCTCTGCCAAACCATTCTGATCTCCTCGAAAGCCACAATTAATTCTGAACCCTTAAAAAAATCTGTAACATGAAAACGACTGTTAAGCAGTTTGTATTTACTGCATCATTACTCTTCGCGATCGTAATTGTTTGTAACTCATTTACTACTTTAAAAAACTCAATGGCCAAAGGCGGTGGTGTCGCTGACGGTATTCACTTTAGCTTCGATGTTATTGGACAAAAGAATGGCAATGTAGTTGGACATATAAGTTATGGTGACGAAGCATATTCTGTTGTGAATGCTGAATGGTTTGAGAATTCTGCTATTCTTTATACTGATTCAGGACTTGCTTTCTTTGTAGCAGACAATGGAGGCCCTAAGGCTACTGATTGGATCAGTGATCCTATTCCTGGTGAATACGCTAATCGTTTTTCGCCAATTGATTTTTACGGAAAACATAATGTTACCAGCGGTAACATCCAGGTAAGATAAAGATCATCTATTTTAAATTATACAAAGTACCGGTATGCCGGTACTTTTTTATTTCAATAAAAAGACTCCGACAGTAACTGAAGTTTTTGAAAGACTTTCACTGCTATTAGTACTCATCATTGTTATTAACCTTCTATCCAAAAATCTGTTAAAGAAACATCTTCATTCGTCTAATACGAATCGTATCGTATAAATTCGCAAGGTATAGCCATAAACCAACATCATGAAGAAAACATTCCTGCTCTTAGCATCAGTCATTTGTATTTGTACCTTATCATGGTCGCAAGGAACATTAAAAGGAAAAATAACTGATTCGTCTTCAAAAAAACCATTGGGACTTGCAACTGTCACAGTTTTTAAAGCGGCTGATACTACAATTATCACTTATCGTTTGAGTACACCTGATGGAGATTTTAAAGTGCCCGGCATTCCGTTCGACTTGAATTGCAGGGTAGTGGTTTCTTATTCCGGTTATAGTGTATTCAGAAAAGAATTTACCGTCACTGTTTCTCAAAACACACTTGATATTGGCGCTATTCAACTTTCTCCTGATGCAAAGACACTGGATGAAGTATTGGTAATTGCTGAGCGGCCACCCGTGATCATTAAAAAGGATACAATTGAATTCAATGCCTCTGCTTTTAAAACATTACCAAATGCGCTTGTGGAAGACCTGCTTAAAAAACTGCCGGGAGTTTTGGTTGACAGGGATGGAAATATTGTTGTAAATGGTAAACCAGTGAACCGGATACTTGTTGATGGAAAAACTTTTTTCGGTGATGATCCCAAGATGGCAACAAGGAATTTACCTGCCAATGTGATCGATAAAGTGCAGGTAACGGATGATAAAGAAGAGGCGATGAGAAATGGAGATGATAATATGAATAATGTTGGCAAGGTGATCAACATTACATTAAAGAAAGGAGTAAAAAAAGGATGGTTTGGAAAAGTGTATGCTGGTGGCGGAATGGAAAAGGATGCACTTTATGAAGCAGGCGGTATCGCTAATATTTATCGTGATACTTTACAGGTAAGTGTACTTGGTTATGCAAATAATCTTAACCGGGCAGGTTTCAGTTATTCTGAGTTAACGCAAACTGGAGGATTCGATAGGATAAGAAGCAATAGCGCCAGCAATAGCACCAGTGTATGGAACAATTCAGGTGGTAGTGGGGTTTCAATAAATGGCATCAACTTTGGCGGTGCACAAAATTTTGGTGGCATTTCTACCAGCATTGGTGGTGGTTTTAATTTGAATCATGCACCGAATAAAAAGAATTCTTTTTTCCTGCAATATTTTAATGGGAATGTAAACAGTGATCGTGCAACCAGAACCCAAATTGACCAGTATTATGGAGATACAGTTGTAGGAACTAAAACTAAACTTACCGGCGATTTTATAACCCATACACATAATATTGGTGCAGGGTTTAGGTTAAAGCCAGATTCTGTTACGAATATTCTTTTCAATGCAAGTTACCTGATCGGCGTTCAGGAAGAAGATCGATTTAGTGATGTAGCCGGTGTAAATAACATCATTGGGCCATTAAGTGATGGTAATATTGTACAGAACAATGATGCTAATACATACTTTTACCGTCATAATTTTGCTCTTACACGTTTGTCAAAAACAAAAAAAGGTCGCCGATTCAATATTAACCATACACTGGATATAAATAATCGTTACAATGATTACGAATCTGAATCGGATATTAATTACTATTACCCGTTGACCTATGACAGCCTGTATTCACAATTAAGAATGGAACGAATACCGAGAACTGATGCAATGTTCATGTTTAATTACAGTGAACCGTTGAACAAAAACTTTACAGTAAGATTGGCGGGCCGCTACGAGTATGGCAAACTTCATAATGGCGTAGGAACTTTCAATAGCACCTATGGTAGCGATAAATATGACTCGTTGAATACTTCATTAAGTAGTGATTTCAGAAGGGTTAGCAATCGACTGTACTTTGGCGCTGGTCTTGAGTATAAATGGAAGGATCTGACAATTACTCCTTCTGTACGACTTCTTAACCAGGATATAGATAACAGGATGATCTCATCTGCCACTTATATTCATCAAAAGGAATTTAATGTACTGCCTGTTTTTAATATTGTATATAAACAATTAAGCATTGGTTATAACAGGGACATTATCCTTCCCAATTTTAGCATGTTGAATCCTGTTGCTGATCTTAGTAATCCTTATTTTATTGTAAAGGGCAATCCGGCTTTGCTGTCTTCTAAAAGAGATAATATTAACCTTAATTATTACTTCAATGACGCGAAGCGTTACATTAATGTAGGCGGTTGGATGAACGCTTCTGTTACAAAAAATGATATAGTGCAAAGTATTACTGTAGATGAAAAAGGAGCTCAAACAAGTTTCCCGGTAAATGCTGATGGTACAAGGAATCTTGGTATGAACTGGAACATTAATAAGCAATACAAGAATAAGCAGAATGTGATCTTTATGTGGAATATTGGTAATTGGATGGGCCTTACAAGAAGCCGCCTTTTATTCAATGGAACTTCCAGTTGGCAAAAAACATTCAATTACAATCAATGGATGGGAATCGGCCTAAACCTGAAAGATGTATTCGAGTGGAACATGAATTATAGTTTTGGAAGAAATTTTACAAAATACACTACTGATTACTTCAAAGAACTTAAAGTAAGCAACTATGATTGGACAAACGAACTAGTGTTGCGCTGGCCCAAACATCTTATTTGGGAAACACAATTCTCATACGGGTATAATGGTAGTATACCCGATGGCACACCAAAAGAAACGATCCGTTGGAATGGTGCTTTGAATATAACTATGTTGAAAAATGAAGCAGGAGTTTTGAAGTTTGCTGTGAATGATATTCTTGATCGTAACCAAAGTGTTTGGGTGAGTGCTAACCGAAATACAGTTACTACATCTGAGAACAATATTTTAGGAAGATATTTTCTTGCCACATTCACATACAATGTGAGACCAGCAGGAGTGAAGAAGAAAGTCGGTGGTCGTGAACGTTTATTTAATTTCTAGTATTACGATAAAGGATTGACATTACTGGATCATCTTTTTCTTAATGATCTCCATGAGCTCGGACTTGTAATTTTCACCAATCAATATCTCGGCACTTACATTTTTTAATCTGACCAGGTTTCCTTCGAGGCCGGTGATGCGGGAAACAGGAATGATAAAAGACTTGTGAACCCGGATGAATTGTTTTTTAGGTAATCGTTCTTCAAGATCTTTCATAGTTGTATAGACAAGAGTCTTTTGCCCGCCACGATGAATAGCGACATAGTTTTTCATGCTTTCAATAAAATCAATCTCGCCAAGATTGATCTTAAGAAGTTTTCCTTTTGATTCAGTTTTTACAAAAATGTAGTCGTCATCATGTTCATTTTGCGAAATGCTTTCATTTTGTGAAGTGATCTGTTCTACCGCTTTTTGCACGGCGGCGAGGAAACGAGGCAGTCTTATCGGTTTTAATAAATAATCTACTACAGAAAGTTCGTAGCCTTCGAGGGCAAATTCACTGTAGGCAGTTGTTAATATCACTTTTGTTTTTCCCTGGATAGCTTTGATAAAATCTATACCTGATATCTCCGGCATATGTATGTCAAGAAAAACAAGATCAATTTTTCTCTGTGTTAAGAGCTGTAGCGCTTCAATAGGATTTGAAAAAGCTCTTACCAGCTGTAAATGCGGCGTTTGCTTTATATAGTGCTCCAACACTTCTATCGCATGAGGTTCATCATCAACAATAATACAATTGATCATAGTTGTTCAATGGTTAATTCAACCGTATAAAATTCAGGGTCGTCCTTAACTAAAAACTTATACTTATCACCATAGGCAAGGTCTAAACGCTTTTTTATATTTTCCAAACCAACCCCGGTTGATAATTCCTTAGGTCCTATTTTCTTTTTATTCTTGCAAAAGAAAGATATCTTATTCCCGTTAACATTCAGTTTAATATCAATGGGAGTTTCCTGCTTCTGCAGATCGCCATGTTTAAAAGCATTCTCAACCAGCGTTATAAGCACAAACGGAATGATCATAGCATGGTCAACGACACCGGTCACTTCAAAATTTACGTTCAGTTTATTGCTAAAACGCAGCTGGTTTATCTTGATAACATTTCTTACATGTTCTATTTCATCTTTCAAAGGTGCTTTTCCTTCTCTTGCATTTCCTTCACTCAAAGCATAACGCATGATATCACTTAGTGTGAGAATTCCTTCAGACAACTCCCCTGAATAAGGGAGTGATTTGGCATATAAAAAATTCAGCGTGTTATGTAAAAAATGAGGATTGATCTGTGCTTTCAGGAAATTCAAGTTTGCCTCTGACTTTTCCACTTCCAATTGTAGTTTTTGTGCTTCAAGTATCTTTCTTTGCTTTTGTCCTTCCCTTAAATGAGTAATGTAAGCGATGATAAAACTTAGGCCAAAGAACAAGGTCATGTTTGTCACTAATTGAAAAAACATCATAGCCAGGGACGGATACTTTCTGTGCATTGCTTGTGGTAAAAAATAGAACAGGAGAGTGTCATAAGCAAAACAGAAAAGTAAAATGATAATAGAGACTTTCAGAAAAGAAATAAATTTTTTCTTTTCAGCAAAGAGCTTGTAATAATAATTGGTGGTAAAATAAAAGAACAGGACCGTGAACAAAAATCCAAATCCATACTGCATTGCCTGGACGTGAGCTGGTACAGAAGTTATCTCTCTCTTTGCGGCCTCATTTGGATATAAAGAATAGCTGATAAAAATAAGACAGCCTATCAGTAAATAAACCGCAATAACTATCCATACTACAGTCCAAAAGCGATATCGGGTTTTGAATCTCATGTTTTAATTGTGAATATATGTCATCAATATTGCCTTACTTAATTATCATAAAAAAGGAAATCGGAAAACCGCAATCAAGATCGGCAATTTTCCAATTTCCACCATTTGTTTTTCCCGGCTTAATTATTTCCTATTCCCATTCCACCACCACCCTGGGTTCTTTTCAATTCATCTTCTGCACCACCTGCACGTTGTCTAGCTGGTTTTACACCATTGTTCCCGAAACGGTATGTAAGACTAAGTTTGAATTGCCTGCTTTCCCAATGTGAAGTGAATTTTGTTGTCTGCCCTGCAAAATCTGACCTTGCTCTGAATTTCATTGTATGGAAGATGTCGCTGACAGAGGTTTTAATATTCGCTTTCCCTTTAAATATTTGTTTTTGTAAACCCGCATCAATACTAAATAGCGATCTTGCTTTAAAGCTACCCTGGTAAATGGTTGGTGCGTTATAGAAGCCACTTAGTTCTGCTGTCCATGTCTTTGCAAACTTTAAACTATTCTGCGCAAAAAAATTGAAACCAAAAGCATCAAGGTCCACTTTACGTCCATCTCCAAAATCTGCATGGTATGTTGAATAATTACTGCTGACGTTTGTGAATAGACTATAAGATTTATATGTGAAAGGATAACTAATGGTAAGGCTCACTACATCTTGTGTTGCCAGGTTTTTCTTTGAAATAAAAGCTTTTGATTTTTCAGCGGTATCTATAAGTTGCGTGAACATGTCTGTAACATGGCTATAGTTACCTGTTATATTAAGCTTGTATTTGTAGGTATGTGTGATGCCAAAGCTATTTGTGTATTGAGGACGAAGGTTGATATTCCCTTTTTGAAATGTATATTCATCCAGCTTGAATTCAAATGGATTCAGATCCTGGTAAGCTGGTCTGTCAATACGACGGCTGAAAGTCAGACTCCATTGTTTCATTGGGTTCTTATTAAAAGTAATTGCTGCACTTGGAAACAAATCTGTATAAGTTCTTTTGAATGAAGAGTTATGTGGCACATAACCAGAGCCATCATATTTCATACCTGTAGAGACACCTTCCGAGACTGTATTCTCTAGTCTAAGCCCTGCCTGGATCATGAACTTTTTATACTGGCGATTGTAGTTTACATAACCTGCATTTATATTTTCATTGTACACAAAATGATTGCTGCGATCTTTATCTAACTCTTCATTTGAATCGTACACATTGTATCGTTGAAAGTTATTGTCGGTTTCTACCCATGCTGATTTTGCACCAAGCCCTAACTTTCCTTTCATGAATGGCTGTTCATAATCTGCCTTGATCGAACTAATATGGATCTCGGCAGGAGCCAGCATATGATAAATTGTACTTCCAAGAAGTGTTTGCCCGGAAGGATCATAGTAATAGTTTGGCTGGAACTGATCACTACTGGTATTGTAGTAACCATGGTCTGCATTTACAGTAAGGTTTTTCCCTTTAGGATCGATATAACTATAGTTGAGATTTATATTAGTATTGTTTCTTTTCATACTACTGGTGTTGTCAGCTATCAAAAGCCGGTCTACTATACCTGTAGTTGTGTTTGAGATGTCAGTGTGGCTGTAATTAGTAACAGATGGATTGGATAAAGTTCCATTAACGATCACACCAATTGTATTTTTTTTATCAATAAAATAATCGGCGCCAATTTTATAGTTATGTGCATTGGCAACCATACGAATGCTGCTTTGCTGATCAAACAGGCTGTCAAGTACTGTTCGGTAAATATTCAGTGACTGCTGATTTGGTCCATAATTGAAACTATAGTTGCTGAAGATGTTGATCTTTTTATTCCTGTAATTGAGAGAAGCGCCGCCATTGTATTTTCCATATGTACCAACATTCCAGCCGGCCGTCACAGAACCATTTGTTCCTAATGCTTTGTTCTTTTTTAACCTGATATTGATGATACCGGCATTACCAGCTGCATCATATTTTGCTGATGGATTTGTGATCAGTTCGATCGCTTCGATCTGTGAAGATTGTAAAGTTTTCAGGTAGATAGCAAGATCTGCACCTGTTAATGGGGTGACTCTTCCATCAATATAAACCTGTACTCCATTTTTACCGGCAATACTGATATTATCATCTTTGTCCAGTGTAACGCCAGGTGATTTTCGCAGAAGCTCTAAAGCATTTGAACCAGTTGCGTTAATAGTACCTTCGACATTCAGGATCGTTCTGTCTGCTTTAACTTCTACCATTGGTTTTTTTGATGTAACTGTTACATTAGCCATTGCATTTCCTTCTTTGATCAATTTTAATTCAGGTACTGTTACTTGCGATGCAGCAAAAGCAAACACTGCAGAGTAGATCTTTTTATATCCTACGTGGCTTGCACTTACACGATAGCTTCCTTCTTTTATTTCTGAAAAAGTGTAGCTGCCATTCTCTTTTGATACAGCTAATTTCAAAACTGCTGAATCACCGGCTTTTAGAAGGCTGACTGTTGTGCCAGTAAGCGGAGCACCATTATCATCTTTTATAATACCATTTATTTGTGCCTGTGTAAATAAGGATATTGAAAACAGAAGGAGTGTTAGTATTGATTTCATGGTCTAAAGTTTAACAGTTGATGGAATTTGTTTTTCGGGAGCAAACGTAGAAAGCAGCGTGGGTGAAAAGAAAAATGTTATACAAACACGGGGTTTGTCAATACGAAAAGTGGGGGCACTGAGAGAGGCTTGGGGAATTTTATGCTGTTCTTAGTCTCCGTACGCCTTGTCAATATCTTTGATGATCGCTGTCATCTTATTTATACAGATATCATACCTGTCAAATATTTCCTGTACAAAAGTTAATGAGCTACATATATTATATGCCTGCTCTGAGGCAAGGACTGCAAGCAGGTTATTGGTGGAGTCTGTAAGCCTCTTCCTGTTTTCTGCAACGTAGTCAAACAGTTTTTGCTTTTTAGCAGTATAAAAATTTGTGCTTCCTAAAAGATTAGGGATATTTTCCTGGTACAGGTCCATAATGTTATTCTGCAGTTCTTTATTCTCAATGTTGCCGATCTTTCCTGCGGATTTAAATCCTTCGAATCTTCCGCTGTTAGGTACCAGCCCGGTCGTATTAAATATCCAGCCATAGTATTTGCGTATAGTATCCCTGTTTAAAGATTCATTTATTTTTCTGCTTATGATATAATTAAAGGCCTTGTTACTATTGGCGAATGATTCTTTATCCTGTTTCATTTCTTCAATGTCCGTTGTCAGATCCTGTTTCAATCCTAATAGGAATTCTTTTGTTTCATGCCGCTGGTGTTTTAATTCGCTACGATCATGGAAATAGATGGATAACGTAATAGCAAATACAATAATGAATATTTCCAGTAAAAGCTCACTGATCTTATGCCAGGTAGGGTTATCGGTTTTCCATAACCCAAAGATCTTTTTTGTATGTTTTATTACTTCTTGTTCTGCCATAATTGTTGATTGTCATTTCATGGATATGCAAATTTATAGTTTTGTAGTTTCCTTTCATGTGCCTGACCGGGTATGATCGATCTTAAGCTGAGCAATTTTTTCTTAGTTATCTTCATGAAACTAATAATTGCTTATGAGACTATTTTTATTGATAGCATCCTTTTTAGTTGCCGGTTCTTGTATAAGTCAAACTTATGCGATCAAAGCTGATAGGTTGATCGATGTTAAAAATGAAAAACAGGTCAGCAATCCTGTTGTGATCGTGCAGAAAAATAAGATCATTGACATTCGTTTTGATAACAAATATCCTGATACTGCAATTGTAATAGATTTAAGCGGTTATTCATTGCTGCCAGGGCTGATCGATGTACATACACATATACTTGCAGGAGTGGATGATTATGATAAAGATCTTTATGGAAATTCTACTTCTTATCGTGCATTGAGAGCTGCTCAACATTTATCGATCTCATTGCAAAATGGCTTTACAACTTTACGTGATGTATGTACAGAAGGTGCTGGTTTTGCAGATGTGGATATTAGTCGTGCAATCGATTCGGGATTCATCAGCGGTTCAAGAGTTATTCCTTCGGGTAAAGGTATAGCTGCTACAAACAGGTATGTACCTTTTCCCCATATGCAAAATTGGGAATTGGATCTTCCTTCGGGCACACAATATGCTACAGGTACTGACGAGTGTACCAAAGCTGTAAGAGAACAAGTTTCAAGGGGTGTTAGATGGATAAAATTGTATAGTGATTGGTACACTCCAACTTTTAATTATGAAGAAATATCTGTGATCGTAAATGAGGCTAAAAAATATAAAGTACCTGTCGCTGCACATGCCACCACTAAAGAAGGTATCCGGATGGCAATACTTGCAGGTGTGAGGTCGATCGAGCATGGTGATGCATTCAACGATTCACTTATTCAGCTTGCAGTTAAAAATAATGTTTATTGGAGCCCTACGGTTTCTATAATGGAATACTACCAGGAGGATATTTCAAATACTTATAAGCAATTGAATAATGCTAATAAGTCTAAATTAAAAATTGTTTGCGGTACCGATATTGGTAGTTTCCCATGGACGATCAATCAGGCCAAAGAATTGGAGTACTATGTAAAGAAAGCAGGTCTGTCTCCAATGGATGCCATTAAGACAGCAACTGTGAATGCTGCAGAACTCTTGGGAATGGAAACCCGAATAGGATCTCTTGAAAAGGGTTTCATTGCAGATATAATAGCGGTAGGAGGTGATCCATTGAAAGATATCACACTGCTCCAGAATGTTTCTTTTGTAATGAAAGGGGGAAAAGTCTATAAGCAAACAAAATGATAGGTTGTATTTCAAAGTAATTACCTATGCGATTCGATATTGGTTCATCAGCCTGGTGGGGAGCACCAAAAAAATTTGACAGCGTTGTCAAAGAACGAAGGATAAGCTGGCTCGAGCTTTTTTTTGATCTTGTTTATGTGATCGCTATTGCCCGTATCACACATCATTTATCCGGACATATTAGTATCAGCGGATTTCTTGAATACGTTTTTTTGTTCATGCTTATTTTTTGGGGCTGGCTAAATGGTAGTCTTTATCATGACCTGCATGGCAATGAAGGGTTAAGAACACGACTGATGACGCTATGGCAAATGATGATCATTGCTGCCTTCGCAATTGCTATTGATCACTCAGAAGGTAAGTCGTATTTCAATATTACGATCGTATTCATGATCATGCAGCTCTATATAATATACCTGTGGTGGAGTGTTGGTTTTTATGACCGGGCTCATCGGAAATACAACCTACCTTATACAATACTTTTTCTTTTATCATTTGTATTCATGGGGCTTAGTCTTGTTTTATCACAAGATTGGTTGAAGATCCTTGTTCCGCTTATTATTCTTTTTAATTATAGCCCTCCTTTTATTGCACATCGATTGCTGCGCAGGGCTTCGCTGGACCTGGATCTATCTTCGAGCATGTCGGAGCGTTTAGGATTGTTCACCATTATCGTTTTTGGTGAGGTTGTATTAGGAGTTGTAAATGGGATCAGCACATTGAATGTTTCCGATCTTTATACCTGGTTAAAATTTGCATTTGCTATTACCATTGTTTTTGCATTGTGGTGGCTATTTTTTACAATGACATCAAACCGGGAAGCAAAAAAAGGTTTTACGAATGCTACTCTACTTGAACTGCTTTATGTACCTACATTGTTATCACTTGGATTGATGGCAGCATGTTTTACATCTATGTTCGATCCTCATCATGATCATTATTCACTGAAAAAAATTTTTAGCTATGCCATCTCGACCTTTCTTATTGGGATCGGCTTTATAATGTGTTTGCTGGAAGTTCCGGGCAGGGTCAGCACAATTATTCGACCGGCACGCAATTCATTGTTTATTGCCGCATTGGTGTTTATTCTCTCCAATTTCATCATTACTGATCTTGATAGCTTATATTATTTGCTCTCTGTTATCGTTATACTTGTAGGGGAGATCTATTACCTGAATTCGCTTTATTATAGATTGAACATAACCGAAGGTGATAATAAAGACGAGTTTTTAAAAGAGGAATAAAAAATATTAATTGACATTAATGCAATGAAAATGAAATATAACATTTCAACTTTTGTGTACTTATTATTTTGTTTTTCATCCTGTGCACAGAGAACAAGTGTGAAAGAACAACTACAATTATTGGATTCAGGAATGATCTTCACAAAAGCGTCATTTCAAAGTTGTCATGCCTCTACGTTAACAGAATTACCCGGCAGCAAGATCATGGCTGCGTGGTTTGGTGGAAAGAATGAAGGAGATCCCGACGTTTCAATTTGGATGTCAATAAAAGAAAATGGGAAATGGAGTTTGCCCGAGGAAATTGCCAACGGCATGCAACAAAATAACGAGAGGTTTGCTTGCTGGAATCCTGTCCTTTTTTTAACCCGTAGTGGATTATTGTTTTTGTATTACAGGGTTGGTCTTTCACCGCAAACATGGTGGACAGAAATAAAAACTTCTACTGACAATGGTGAAACATGGTCGGCAGCCCGCAAACTTCCACCTGTTTTTTTAGGACCTATAAAAAATAAGCCCATACAATTGAATAATGGGGACATTCTTTGTCCATCAAGTATTGAAAACCCCGTTGGTAACAAATGGACGATCCATTTAGAACGAAGCGACAGTAATGGTAATAATTGGAGCAAGATCAATATAGATTGCGATACGTTTAATGTCATTCAACCAACTTTACTTACTTATGGCAGAGACAGCATTCAGCTTTTATGCAGAAGCAGGAATAATGTTATTGTGCAAAGCTGGTCTTTTGACGACGGTAATACATGGCAACCACTCAAATCAAGCTCGTTACCGAATCCTAATTCAGGAATTGATGCTGTGAGTCTGAGGGAGGGGTCCCAGTTATTAGTATATAATCCTCTTCAGCGTGGCCGTAATGGGAGAGCGGCACTAAGAATTGCTATCTCCACAGACGGCGAACATTGGAAAGATTGTTATACACTTGAAGAACATGAACAGGGAGAATTTAGTTATCCTGCAATTATACAGGCTAAGGATGGCAGCGTTCATATCACTTACACTTATGAAAGAAGGAAGATAAAATATGTGAGGGTGAAATAAAATCATTTATGATACGTAGGCAAAACTTTGCACTATTGATGAAAAACAGGTATTTTGGGCAATAAGATTTTGTTATGAAGTATCGAATTCACTATTATTTTTTATTATTCAGCCTTTATATTTTTTTTAGTTGTAATGACTCTGACAGCCCGAAAGCAGATGAACAGGTTAAGGTCACTGAAACCAAAAAAGAGGATCCGGCACCTATCATCAAGGCTTCAGAGAATGTTATTGCCAAAGATTCTATAATAAAGCAATATCAAAATCTTATTTCCTTTGCTGACTGTGAATCTCAAATGGGAAAATATACCACGCAGGTAAATACCACTTCAGATGGTTATATGTACTTCAGACAAGTTTTTAGTTATAAACCCGAAAAGTTTGAAGCTGTCATTTTAAAAAATGATTCAGCCTGGTATTCCCTTGATGATACTGTAAGGAAGAGTCTGCCCAAGACAACCGTTTTTGCTATCCGTAGTCATGCTTTTCACAATCTATTATTTGAGTTGGAGCAACGATTTCATGATTTTGAAAATGCAGAAACTGTTGAACGGTTTGGTAAAAAATTATACAGAATAAAAGCTAAAGATGTACTTAAACATGCTTGTAATCTTTATTTTGATACAAATGATCGCAGACTAATTGCATGGGAATTCATCGATCCGGACAAACCTAAAGAAATGATACAAGTGAGGTTTTCCGATTGGAGGAATGTTTCGTCTTTCAATTTACCTTTTCGTGTTGATATCGGGCAGGGCGGCCAGCAATTTGTTTTTAATTATTCCAAAATAGAGATAAATAGCCCGCAGTTTCAAAAGAAAATGCTCACTCAATCAAAGAAGTCCCCGTAATGAGTAAAAGAAATAGTATGGAATGCTGCTGGTGCTGACCTAACCCCAACTGCTGTTTGTGATAATTCATTGTTACAAAGGTGAAAAAACGGTATGCGGTTTACCATTTCATATACATATTTACAAGTAAAAAATTACTAGTACCCCATTTTTTGGTATTGGAAAAAACTTTTTATTTATTATTTTCATTATAACTTAATTCCACCTTGTGTAAATGTGATACATACGTCTCCTCTGAGTAACACCTGAGTTTAATTAACTAAAGAACCAAAAAAAGTGTTATGCCTGAGCCACAAACCACAGACGAACAAACCAATGCTGCCACTAAAGAAAAAGCTAAGACAAATGAAAAGAAAGAGCCACCTCCTCCTTGCGGAGATCCAACAGGATTAACAATTACAACACCAAAAAAAACTTCAACAAAAGTTAGCTGGAATGCTGTTAGTGGTGCAGATAATTATGATGTGGATTATAAGACAAATGCCGAATCATCTTGGACCAATGCAGCTACAGGAACAACGGCAACTTCAGTTGATCTTACTGATTTAGTCGCTAATACATTATATAACTGGAGGGTAAGAGTAAATTGTAGCGGTGGATCTGGAAATTATGCGCAGGCAAACTTTACAACTGCTGCTAAGAAAAAACCAGGAGACCCATATAAAAAAGATTTTGACGGAAATGAAATATTGGCCTGGGAAAAAGTCATTGCTGGTTTATTACTTTTACTTTTTACTTTGGGCGGTGCCCTTATGATCATTAGGTATTGGCCTGACCGTTTGCCAACGGATGGGAAGATCGCTCCCTTATATATTAATGAACCTTTTCATGTAAGGCTCGCTTGCTTACCCGATATATGCTGTCCGGATTGTATTGATAGTGTAGCATCTGATGCTAAACCAAAGCCAAATGCACCAGCAGTGGTAAAGTCTCCTGCAGCAACAGATTCACCTGCATCAACATCATCAGTTACGGCAACCGATTCTCCCGGAACAACGGCATCAACGGTAGCAACAACAGCGCCTGAGACAACAGCAACTACTTCTCCGGGATCAAACGTAACTTCTGGAACAGAAGGCAATCAGGGAACACGTTACTATAAGCGGAATGAGCTTTTGCATATAAACACATTACTCCTAATATTAGTTGGCTTAGGTGGTTTTGTTGGAAATATGATCCATGTAGCTACCAGCTTTACCACTTTTGTTGGAGCTGGCAAATTCAAAAAAAGCTGGTTACTCTGGTATTGTATTAAGCCATTTACTGCAGCAGCACTTGCAATTGGGATATATTTTGTATTTCGCGGGGGCTTCCTCAATATGAGTGATGGAGGTGCAAGCATTAACCTGTATGGTTTAATGACCATATCTCTTTTTGCAGGCCTGTTTACAGATAAGGCAACTGAAAAATTAAAAGAAGTATTTGAGGTCTTGTTCCGGTCAAAAGAAGATCGACCAGACCCATTAGTAAGCAAGTTTAAAATTGTTAGTATAAGTCCTTTGATAGTTGAAAAGGATAAAGTGAATAAAATGACATTGACCGGTGAAAAACTGGATACTGAAAAATTTAAGATCAGCATAAATAATGAGGACGTTTCCGATATAAAAATTTCCGCTGGAACAATAACATTTGACTATACCATACCAGATACGCAAAACAATAAAAAAACCTTGACGGTATCCGTAAAAGATGATAAAGGTAAGGAACAATACACCGCTGAGCTTACTGTCAAAGAACCCGACGCTTCCGTTCCCGGTGGTCTAAAACCGGACGAACCAAAACCACCAGCATCGGAAAATAAACCCACAACCGAAAAAGAGGGGTCAACAACAACAGCTACAGGAACGACTGAAACAACTGCAAGCAACGATAAAAAGGAAGCTGATGCATCTGCAAGTCATGATGATGATGACGATGCCGATAAAACAGATGAGACAGGTCAGCCTATTATTAAAGGATAAAAACATTTATAATGGCCAATAATTATATCACAACCGATTGGTTGAATCTGCGAAGCGATCCTTCTATTCCTGCAGATAAAAATAGCAATGTGCTGGGGGTGCTTCCACCTGAAACAGTTGTAGAAAAATTATCGAATCAGAATCCGAGTCATTGGTTTCATGTTAGAACATATCTTGGTAAAAAAGAAGTTAGAGGATTTACTTCTACTAATTATTTAAAAGAGACACAAAATGTGTTGCCGGCAGTTGAATCAAACAAGAAAGGCGCTATACCAGAAGCTCATTTGATACCAGGGGCCGGCAAAGTGACCAGGCGAAATGAAATAAATGGCAGAGCTTTTCCAATTAATGAGCCTGGCGTAAAAAAATTTAGCATTGCCCATTCTACTAATAAAGAACAAAATATTAGAGAGATTATTGAAGTGCTTGAATGGCTTGATGTAGAACATAGCCAGCGCTATGCCCCAACAAATGCCAACACTTATTGTAATATTTATGCCTACGATGTAGCTTGCTGTTGCGGAGCTTATATTCCAAGAGTGTGGTGGAATGAAAAAGCTTTTGAAGAAATAAAAAAAGGCAATACGCCATCGCCGATCTATGAAAAAATGGTAACTGAATTAAACGCTAATGCCCTTACTGATTGGTTTGAAAATTACGGCGAATCTTTTCATTGGAAAAGAGTACTTGATATTGAAACCTTGCAGCAGGAGGTAAATACGGGAAGGTTGGGTTTTATAGTTGCACAGCGGATCAATCTTAACAGGTCGGGTCATATAGTTGCGGTCATACCGGAAATTTCTGACTTCGGGGCAAATAGAGATGCAGACAATAAGCTCATCGCACCTCTTCAATCGCAGGCAGGAGTAGTAAATCGTCAGCTTTTTTCTGAAAATAACTGGTGGGTCAATCCTAACAAGTTCAGAAAATTTGGCCTGTGGGTTATGGAACCTCAGTGAATGTTTCAAAAATCAGCATAAAGAATTAATAGTTCAATTATAATAAATGATAAAAAATACTGTCTATTTTCTTGGAGCGGGATGCAGCAAGAATTTTGGCTATCCACTTACGGGAGAAATTATGCCAGGCATATTAGACAACTTGTACAAAAAAGATCTATTCCAACTGGATAAAAGAAAAACAGTTGTCGAAAGAAAGCAAGAGAGCCAGTTGTTGAAGTACATAGAGCTCCTTTATCCAGGTCTTAAAGGGCTGAACTTGCGAAGAAAAAAGGAATGGATCCCTTCAATCATTGAAATACTTTCCCTGGTAGATCATTTATGTTTTTATAGTATCCCACCGCATCCGGCTTTGGGTGAAGAAAATTTGTTTCACTTTCGGTATTTGTTGAACAGGGCTGTTGCCGAATTGTTGATGGATTATCAAAACATGCCTTATAAATCCCAGGAGCAAAAGCTTCTTAAAGAATTTATGGGCCCAATTGTGGCAGAAAAAAAAGCATCCAACATCTCGATTGTCACAACAAACTATGACCTTTCAATAGATCCGGAATTTGAAAATGTTATTGCTGATAATAGGGTTGATTATGGTATAGCATATCGTGGCATGGATGATCATGGAACAATAATTCATCAACCTCCAAACCCTTTATTTCGTTATTTTAAATTACATGGATCTCTAAACTGGCTGAAATGTGATCTGTGTGGCCAATATTATATTCATCATGATGGGACAATTGCACACCAGGCATTCAGAGAAACAATTGATGATGATAATACCTGCGCTTGTAATGATTACTTAAAATTAAAAACAGTATTGGTAGCTCCTTCCTTGGTAAGGGATATCCGTGATTCCAATCTTTTACAAATTTGGAAAGCAGCAATGGAAGCAATACGAACAGCAGACAAAATAGTATTTATTGGATATTCATTGCCATCTGAAGATCTTGCTATAAAATCTGTAATAATGAGAGGACTAAATGGTAGAATAAAAGGGCAGCCCCTAAAAGTAGAGATCGTGCAAAAAGGCATTGGATCCAAACAGAACTATATAAATTTATTTGGGAAGGACATCAAATACTATGCAGGTGGGCTGACAGAGTATTTAAAAATGTAAGGGAATGCAAAAAAGAAGTGACGTTGCTTCATGAATTAAGCATTTCCGATTCATTCTGGTCTGCATTTCATATTCGATCTTATTTATTTACACCCAAGACTAATTGTTATACCTGCTCTGAACTCAAGCAATTTTAATGACGAAGTATAAACCTGGGCCACTGTGTGTTCATGGATCGATTGTGTATTAACATTGATAAATTTCACTTCTAAAGGTTTCCCTTCCGGATCAGTTGAATTCTGTGGATCCATCAGGTGTTTGGTATTGATATAATCGAGGGTGCCTCCTCTAATAGTATTAGCGCTGATATCTATCATTACCTTAGTTGTACGCTTATTTTTTGAAAAAATAGACGGGTTAATTTGTAACCCACCACCGGCACTCCAGTACATTGTTTTATCGTTTATCAGATTTTCTTGTTCAAGGGCGTGACAACCGCCATCATCTTCCGGATCACCAATGTATACAGAGCTGTAGAAACTATACAAACCTCCTTTTGCATTTATATATGGAATAATCAGATTTTTATTGCTAAGTAAATTAAATCTTGCATTGATATTCGCATTAAAGGCATTACTACTATAGTCAACAGGTAAAACGGTTGTTGTATTATTATCAAACTGGAAAGTTTGATCGATCCTTTCATGCGCATAGATGCCTACCCCAAACTCAAGCCCTGCCGATAAATTTTTTAATGCGCCGGGGAATTGATACAGCACACCGCTCTGAAAGCTATGGATAGGTTGAATATTTGCCGCCATATCTCCTTTAGGGATACCAAGACTATAACCAGTTGTAAATTTCCATTGCTGTGAGTTAGCGGAAAAAAATAGAAAGCAGATAAGAAGTGTAGAAGTGAATTTCATGATCGTGGTTTTTTGGTTGCAGATAAATAGCTTACTGAAATTACACCTATTGACAATTGGAATAAAATAATTGGTGTTAAATCTGGCTAAAATTAAAATCATTCGATCTTCGGTAATCGTAAATTAGCCGTTCCCTGTTTTAATTGGAGGGCTTCCACTTTTCCTGCCGCGTTCTTGACAACTGTGAAAAAAGCGTTGGAGACCTCCCGAATAGAAAAATTACTGTTGTCAGAGAAAAACATTTTGTAACCTGCCGCAGGTTGGCCATTCTGCCGAATACACAGATCAGTGCCACAAAATGAAATGCTCAATGTATCTTTTACTAAAAGAAAATTACCTACTAGTTGCTGTAATGTGTCTTTTGGAACAATTACATTCTTTCTAAAAGTTGACGAATAAAATCCTTTCCAGTCATAAACTAATGCTACACTATTCAGCAATTCGCCAACGACTGCAAAATTTTCTCCATTGACCATGATCACAACACCGTTTCCTCCCTGCATACTTCCATACGAAGTACAAAGAAATGCTTCATTGCCTCCGTTATGATTAAAATACAATTGCCCTTTCCTGTTTTCAATAAATACACCCAGGGCCGCACTGCTATCAATATATGGTGTCAATCTTTTTTTCATCATCGTTTGCGATAAAACTTTTTTTGATCTTCCCTCCAGCGCCAGCTGGCATTCGATAATATACTTTGCAAGATCAGTAGGAGTGGTCCACAAACCCGCAGCAGCTTGTTCAGGATAAACATGATATTTCCCGGTTACTTGTTTACCATTTTCATAATAACCTGTAGCGAGGTTGTTAGTAACTGTTGGAGGTTGCTGATAGCTGCTATTTGTCATACCCAGTGGTTCCAATACATTTTTTTGCATCCAGTCAGCATAATTGCTGTTGGTAACATTGGTAAGTATCAATTGACTAATAGTAGTACCGCCTCCTGAATATTTAAATTTCGTACCGGGTTCAAATAAAGAACGAACAGCTTTGGTATTGGCAGGTCGTTTACCATCGAGTATTTGTTGCAGGCTTGGTAATGAATCCTTTTTTTCATAACCAGGAAATCCATGAATATCTAAACCGGCTGTATGACTTAGCAGGTTATAGATCGAGATCTTTTTATTTTTCGATAAACTATCATAAGGGAATTTCCAGCTTGTGAGATAATTATTGATGTCTGCATCGGGATCAAGCTTTCCTAGTTCTATTAATTTTAAAACTCCCATGCTGTTGATGCTTTTACTAATGGAAGCCGCCTGGAAACGTGTATCGGTTGTTACTTTTCTTTTTTCTTCTACATCAGCCCAACCATATCCTTTTGCCCATTCAATTTTATAATCGCGGATCACTGCAATACTCAGGCCTTGTATCGAGGTTTCTTTCATTCTTTTTTCAATATTCATTTTTGGGATCGTATCCCCAAAAACAATAGAAGGGGCTAAGGAATTTTCAACTGCATTTATTTTTTGCTGAATTACAGGATCGATTGTTTGACAGGAAACTGCAAATGGAAATAAGAACAGGATGATAAGTTGTTTCATTTTTACTAGTAATGGTTTGAGTGGCTAAATTAGTTGTTTTAATGGCAACCTTTCCAGGAGACCTTTGCACTATAAACCTTATTTACCATTAAATACAACCGGTTATCATATTTTAAGAGAACCAGTTTTTATATTGGTATACCTTAAGTCAAACTTAAAGCCATGAAAAATATTTTTCTTTTATGTCTATGCTTTGTATTCTTGTTTTTATGTGTTGGGCAGGAACAACATACGACATCAAAAAATGTTTCATCTACAGAAAAGCTGACTGCAGCCGACTGGCAAGCTGACCTTAAATTCCTCCAGGAAACAGTTCATAAAGATTATTCTTTCCTTTTTAAAAAAGTAAAAGCAGAAGAGTTTGATGCAGCAGTTGATAACTTATATAAGGCTATTCCAAAAATGAAAGAACATGAGATATTGGCTGGATTTGCCACTATAGTTTCTTTATTCAAATACGGACATACCAACATTGGTTGGCGTGAATCACCGATCAAATATCATGTAGCCCCGGTGAATTTTTATTGGTTCAATGATGGGGTTTATGCTGAAGGATCGGATAAGAAATATGAAATGATAGTGGGTGCAAAACTTTTAAAGATAGAAGGTGTGCCGGTTGAAAAAGCATTGGCAGCAGTAAAACCTTTAGTTCCTTCTGAGAACGATCAGTATTTTAAAGCATATGGACTCGATTTTTTAACCATACCTGAAGCGCTGAATGCTCAGAAAGTTTCAAAAGAATTAAAAGCAACATTGACTTATACATTTGAAAAAGATGGAAAGACTTTTGATCAAACAATTGAAACTGTTGAAGCATTTCGTTTGCCGAGACAATATGGATATGTGAAACCAGGCAACGATTGGATAAGTGCAAGAGACCAGTCTTCTACACCAAACTATTTAAAGAACATTGATAATGTCTACTATTTTGAATACCTGCCCGCATCAAAAACAGTTTATGTTCGTCAAAGCCAGATACAGGATGATAAAACAGAGACGATCCCTGCTTTTTATAAAAGGGTCTTTGATTTTATTGAAAAGAATGATGTAGAACGTATGGTGCTTGATGTTCGTTTAAATGGCGGAGGCAATAATTATAAGAACAAACCTGTTGTTACAGGCATATTGGAAAGTAGAAAGATCAACCAACCAGGGAAATTATTTGTCATTATTGGACGGCGTACTTTTTCTGCATGTCAGAACCTGGTGAACGAATTGCATAATTATACTAATGCTGTGTTTGTTGGGGAGCCAACAGCAGAGAATATTAATTTTTATGGTGACACCCGAAGAGTGGATCTGCCAAAAACAAAATTGCCCGTTTTCCTTTCTTTCGCCTGGTGGCAAGATAAGCCACAATGGGAAAACGATGATTGGCTTGCTCCTCAAGTAGCTGTGGAGATGAGTTATGCAGACTACAAAAACAATAAAGATCCAATGCTTGATGCTTGCCTTAATTTTTCGGATAAAGATCTTGTGTTGGATCCAATGCAACATTTAAGGAACTTATTTACCGCCGGAAAGCTTGACCAGGTAGAGTCAGAAGCAAAGAAAATGGTTGGTGATCCAAAATACAAGTATGTAAAATTTGAACAGAAGATCAACCAGGCTGGATATGACCTGTTGAATTCAAAGCAGCTTGACCAGGCATTGTATGTTTTTGATCTGAATACAAAACTCTATCCTAAATCAGCCAATGCATGGGATAGTTTTGCGGACGCTAACTGGAAAGCAAATAAAATTGAAAAAGCTGTTGAATACTATAACAAAGCAATAGAATTGGATCCTAATGGAGTGACAGGTGATAATTCAAAACGAATGCTTGAGCAGATCAAAAAAGCCAAACCATTTTAATATTACCAGTGATTGGGTGAGTTCCATTTACCTTACTTTTGAAAGGAATATTTCTTTCTATAATCAATGAATTATGGCAATAATAAACATCTATTTGACATTTAATGGCAATTGCGAAGACGCTTTTAAATTCTACCAGTCAGTATTTGGGGGCGAGTTCCCTTATATTGGTCGCTTCAAGGATATGCCACCTGGAGAAGACCCCAAGCTTAAGCCGGGTGAAGAGAACAGGATCATGCATGTGTCATTACCTATCAGCAAAGAAACATTGTTAATGGGCAGCGATACAGGAGGTGAGTGGGCATCCAGTTATTCGCAAGGAAATAATTTTTCTATATCCATCACTGCCGATAGTAAAGAAGAAGCTGAAAGATTATTTAAGGGACTTTCGGCTGGTGGTACAGTGACCATGCCTTTAGGTAAAACTTTTTGGGCAGATTGTTTTGGGATGCTTACAGATAAGTTCGGGATCAGCTGGATGATGAGTTACGCCGAGGTAAAAGCCGGTTAAGGATACAATAAGTATTTTTTTCTCATCTTTTTATAATCACTCAAGCCCGGTTCCCAGCTTGCACGAATTTCTTTTTCTGATCTACCATCAATGATCTGTTGACGGAATAATCCAGAGCCAATAAGCTTTTCGATAGTTCCCATTTGATTGCTCAATTTTGAATCAAAGAATTTTTCTTTATACGGATGCACCTTATATAACTCCATTATCCATTGCAGGTTGATCTTTTTAGTTTTTCTCAATTGCTGAATATCATAATTACGAAGATCCAATCCATAGCAAACCTGGTCCATGAACAAAGGTGTTTCAGCCATTCCTTTTATCCCGGTTGGAGTGTAAGAGAATTCATATTTGCCTTTTAATTCAGGGCTGCCAAGAACAGTAAATGGAAATAAAGTGCCGCGGCCATGATTCACATATACTCCTTCAAACATACAGGTAGATGGATACAATAAGATGGCTTGCTGCGTATTCAGGTTAGGTGATGGCTTTACCGGCAAAGTATATGGCATATCGTGATTGTAATTAGCTACCGGAATTATTTTGATTTTACATTTTACTTTATCCTTTAGCCAACCTTCACCATTGACCATCTGTGCAAATTCACCAACAGTCAATCCATGTGCCATGGGGATTGGGAACATGCCAATACCAGATTTGTATTTCATGTCGAGTATTGGGCCATCTATTAAATAGCCATTTGGATTTGGCCGGTCAAGTATCAGTATTTCTTTTCCATTCTCATAACATGCTTCCATTAATCGGGAAAGAGCATTGATATTGGTATAAAATCTAACACCCACATCCTGCAGATCATAGATCAATATATCTACATCAGCAAGATCTTCTTTGGTGGGTTTGTTTTTTGCACCGTAAAGGGATATTACCGGGATGCCTGAAAGCGGATCTGTTTCATCAGCTACTTTTTCTCCCGCACTTACATTGCCACGAAAGCCATGTTCAGGCCCAAATACTTTTACAATGTTTATTCCAAGAGTTTTAAGACTGTCAACAAGATGCGTTTTGCCAATGACACTTGTTTGATTTGCCATAATGGCAACTCTTTTCCCTTTGAGTAAAGGAAGATATTTTGCTGTTTGTTCAGCACCAGTTTGAATCTCTTTTTTAGTTACATTATTCGGAATTGTTCTCTCGTCTGGTTCAGATGTTACCCTAAAAGAGAAAGTGCTTGCAATAAGAATAAGAAAGATCAATCGCATATATTAGAATTACGATGGTGAAATTAACTTGTTCTATTCAATAAAATAATTTTCCAGCACACCAAAGTGTACATCCTGGTGGATTAAATTAAATCAATGAATCCCCTTCAATTACAATTGCTGAATTTCACTTTTCTTAATTGCGTTCACGATTGCTTCTTGCCTGTGCATAGGCTCGCGGCTGTCATCAAATTCGTGGCCACCAGTATTAAGGGCAGTGAAGGCAAAACCTGTAACTGGCTCACTATGTATTTTCCCAAAATAATACACACCTCTTTTAGAATTTAATTTGGTATAATCTAACTGGTAAACATCCCCTGAGATCTCACATGTTGTTGTTGGCATATACTTTTTATTTAGAAATTTAGAAGGCTAATTTAGACAGAATTTCTTTGAGATGCGGTTAGTACTATTTCTTTCGGAAATTTTTAAGGATAAAAGGAGCTGCTTTCTAAATTTTATTTGTTTTCTGTAAGAATTTATTACTTTATAAGTACTAATAATATAAACAACAGTTGACGTGACTGAAAAGGATCAGCAACAAATTTTTGACGATTGGCTTGACCAGCATAAGGCTCTCATCTTTAAAATAGTTCGTGCATATACATATACTGCAATGGAGCAGGATGATCTTTTCCAGGAGATCATCATCCAGGTATGGCACTCCATTCCGAAATTCAGAAGCGAGGCTTCCGTTATCACCTGGTTATATCGTATATCACTTAATACTGCTATTAAGTGGACAAAAAAAGAGCGAAAACATCCCAGGTCTGAAACTCTGGAAGGAGTGGAGCACATTCTACAAGAAAGCAAGCTTCAAACCGATGAAAGACTGATATGGCTCTATGAAGAAATTTACAAGTTTGATGAAATTGATCGTTCCATTACTTTATTGCTGCTGGATGGCTTTAGCTACAAAGAGATGGCATCTATACTCGGTATAACTGAATCAAATGTTGGAGTAAAGATCAATCGTATCAAAAAGCAACTTATCTCTAAATCAAAAAAACCTGATCACTATGGAATTTGAAGAACTAAAAAAGATCTGGGACGCTCAAACCAATCAACCTCTTTATGCAATAAATGAAAAAGCAATGTATAATCTTATTTTATCTAAAAAGAAACAAGCTTACCATATTATTAATATCAGTGAGCTGCTATTGATCTTTGTTAATATCTCTTCTGGGATTTTTGTTCTTGGAGTGAACTTTTTCAAGCAAAGCGAAAACATCTCTTTGTATCTTTTGTCTGCCTGGATGTTGGGCAGTGCTTTGTTCATGCTTGTGAATCGGGTCAGGAGAATAAAAGGAGACAACCAGTTTAATAGATCTATGAGCGGCGAACTTGAACATGCTATTTCGATGGCAACATACCAGGTCCGAATTTCTCAAATAATGCGGTGGAATATTCTGCCCATTGCAGTGCTTACAGCTCTTGGGCTTTGGGAAAGTGGAAAATCAATTTGGATAGGGTTGATTGTCCTGGTATTTTTCGGTTTAAGCTATGCTGCAGGAGGTTGGGAACATAACATTTATAAAAGAAAGAAACGTGAATTGGAAGTATTACAAAAAAAGCTCGCCAGCGAAGGCTAAATAACTTTTTTTATGTTGATTTGTGTTCTCAGTACCCTTTGCCAATAGTGTTTTTCCTATGGATCAACATCAACCTTAAAGATTGGGAGAAATTCCAGAATAGAAATAGGGAAAAACTATTGAGTTTTGAATAATTCTTATACATTTATCCATTAATTTTTATTCTTCACCCCAGGGATTCTAAACCTTATAATTTGTTATGAGAAAAATTTTACTGCTGGCACTAGTGCTAATGTCATTTTCTATTTTATCCTTTTCACAACAAGACAGATTTTGGTCTGCAAATAATAGCGATCGCAGCAATATTCCGACAGATAAAGCAGTTGGAAGACTTACTTATCCTAAGGAGTTCAAATTATTTAATTTAAATCTTGAATCTTTAAGACAAGAGCTTTTATCTGTTGTTGACAGATCATCAAAACATTCAACGGTTATTAGTTTACCAAATGCAAGCGGAGATCTGGAACAATTTGAAGTTTATGAAGCTTCAAATTTTGAACCTGATCTGCAAGCAAAATTTCCTGAGATAAGAGCTTATTCAGGTAAAGGCCTCACTGATAAATATGCCACTGTTAAGTTGAGCATTTCCCCACAAGGGATCCAAACGATGGTTTTCAGGACCGAAAAGGATAATGAATTTATTGAACCTTACTCCAATGATCACCGGGTTTATTCTGTTTACAAGGCGCATAGAGATAAAGGAAAATTGCCATGGACCTGTACAACACAAGACAAGCAATTGAGTTCTTCTATTAATTCTGCCGTTACAAGTAGTACACAGGCGATTGGCAGTTCAACAGGACAACTCAAAACAATGAGATTAGCCCAATCTTGTAATGCTGAATATTCTAACTGGTTTGGTGCTACAAGTTCAGCCCAGGTCAATTTGGTTTTGGCAGCTTTTAATGCAACACTTACCCGTTGTAATGGTGTTTATGAAAAAGATCTTGCATTACATTTGAATCTTATTGCAAATACTACTGCTGTTATTTATTATAACCCCTCAACTGATCCTTACTCTCCTAATTTATCAAACTGGAATAACCAGTTGCAATCAACTTTGACTTCAGTTATTGGAGATGCAAATTATGATATTGGTCATATGTTCGGCGCTTCTGGTGGTGGTGGTAATGCTGGATGTATAGGTTGTGTTTGCGGGAGTGGTAAAGGAAGAGGTATTACCTCACCAGCTGATGGAATTCCACAGGGCGATAATTTCGATATTGATTATGTAGTGCATGAAGTTGGTCACCAGTTAGGAGCCAATCATACTTTCTCGATGTCAATCGAATCAGGCACGGGCCAAAATAAAGAAGTAGGTTCAGGTATTACTATTATGGGTTATGCTGGCATTACATCACAGGATGTAGCTCCGCACTCAATTGATATTTTTCATGAAACATCCATCGCCCAGATACAAGCGAATTTAGCAAACAAGACTTGTCCTGTTTCTATAACAATGACAGCGAATCATGCACCGGTTATTGGTGCTGTTAGCAATTATACAATTCCGATCAGTACGCCATTTGCACTTACTGGTTCCGCAACTGATCCTGAAAATGATGCATTAACTTATTGCTGGGAACAAAATGATAATGCAACAACATCTGGGTCAAGTAGTGTGGCATCGCCAACGAAGACTACTGGTCCAAACTGGTTATCATTTAGTCCTTCTACATCCGGAACCAGGACCTTTCCAAGATTGTCCACTATACTAGCTGGCTTAAATGTAACAGGGCCTTTACCTGGCGGTGATGCAGGTGCAAATATTGAAGCGTTAAGTTCTGTTTCAAGAACGTTGAATTTCAGGTTAACAGTAAGAGATAATAATCCTTATGTTGTTGGTAGCAAAATTGGTCAAACATCTTTCACTGATGTAGTAGTAACTGTAACGAATACTGCAGGACCTTTTGCAGTTACTGCACCAAATACTGCTGTAACATGGAATGCAGGTAATAATGCCACTATTACATGGAGTGTAAATGGCACTAACGCTGGCTCAGTAAATTGCGCCAATGTAAATATCTTATTGTCAACTGATGGCGGACAAACATTCCCGACAGTATTAGCTGCTAATACACCTAATGACGGATCTCAGGTTATTACTGTTCCATCAACTCCAGGCACAACATGTCGCGTAAAAGTGGAAGCAGTTGGAAATATTTTCTTTGATATTTCTAATACAAACTTTACGATTGCCGGAGCACCTGCTTGTGGAAATCCAACTGGACTTTCGAATACAGCTCCAACAGAAACTTCAACAACTGTAAGCTGGAATGCAGTTAGTGGTGCAAATAGCTATGATGTTGACTATAAAACAAATTCTGCATCTACATGGATAAATGCTGCTACGGCAACGACTAATTTGTCAGTTGATCTTACTGGTTTAACAGCAGCTACATTATATAACTGGAGGGTAAGAGCAAATTGCACTGGTAATAGCGGTAGTTATGTTCAGGCAAACTTTACAACAGCTACACCACCGCCTCCTTGCGGAGATCCAGCTGGGTTAACAAACACAACACCAACAGAAACTTCTACAACTGTAAGCTGGAATGCTGTTAGCAATGCGATTGGTTACGATGTTGACTATAAAACAAATGCTTCATCTACATGGATCAATGCTGCTACCGGAACAACTAATTTATCAGTTGATCTTACTGGTTTAACAGCGGGCACATTATATAATTGGAGAGTAAGAGCAAATTGTAGCGGTGGGGCTGGCAATTATATTCAGTCAAGCTTTACAACAGCTTTACCGCCACCTCCATGTGGAGACCCAATTGGATTATCAAATACAACACCGACACAAACATCTACTACAGTAAGCTGGAATGTTGTTAGTGGTGCAATTGGTTATGATGTGGATTATAAAACAAATGCCTCATCTACATGGATAAATGCTGCTACCGGAACAAGTAATTTGTCAGTTGATCTTACTGGTTTAACAGCGGGTACATTATACAACTGGAGAGTAAGAGCAAATTGTATCGAAGGAGCTGGTAATTATGTTCAGGCAAACTTTACAACAACTGCTCCATCATGTCCTGGTATTTATGACACAGGTTCAAATGATAACACTGCAGGAGCTGCTACAATACCGCTGAACACGGATGTATATGGGTTGTTAAATGTCAGGGGCGATAACGATTATTATAAATTCGTTATTACAACCGGAGGTACAATAACTATTACACTAACCAATTTACCTGCAGACTATCAACTTGCATTACTCAACAGCGGCGGCACTACACTATCATCATCAGCCAATAGTAGCACAGCAAGTGAAACGATCAATGCAAACATTGCAGCTGGTACTTATTATGCAAGAGTTTATCCAAAAAGCAATGGAGCATTTAATGCAAACAGCTGTTATACATTGAAAGTACAAACCGGAACTGCCACCAGGATGATTAATCCTGAATTGGTGCTGCTTCCAGGAAAAAAATTCTCGATTTTCCCTAACCCTGCTGGTTCCGAAGCAAACCTTTCATTTAATTCAAAGGTCAATGGTACTTCAGTAATAACTGTTATCAATCAGTTAGGAAGTGTAGTTTTGAAAAGAACAATTGCTGTAAATGAAGGGGAGAATGTTAGAAAGTTAGATGTTAGTTCATTGGTAAGTGGTATGTATTATATCAAGATACAAAATGGTGATTCCGAACAAACATCAAAAATCGTTATCAGGAAATAATGATTGATCCTATATCAAAAGAAAGAGGTTGCAAGAATTGCAGCCTCTTTCTTTATAATGTTGATCTCTTTTATGCTGCGTATGCCACTGCTTCTTTCACAAATTGAACGTTGGCATTTATTTTTACATCATCTCCTAATAATAAGCCACCTGTTTCTGAAACGGTACCAAAGCTCATTCCAAAGTCCTGTCTATTGATCTTGCCTGTAACTGAAAACCCTGTTCTTGTATTTCCCCAGGGATCCTTAGTTATTCCACCAAACTCTGCATTCAATGTAATTTTTTTGTTGACCCCTCGTATGCTAAGTGTGCCATGAAGTTTATACTCATCTTCTGCTATTTTTTCCATTCTTTCGCTTTCAAATATTATAAGAGGATATTTTTCTGCATCAAAAAAATCTCCATTCTTCAGGTGTGCATCACGTTGTTCATTATTAGTCGAAATGGATCCTACAGTTGCTTCAAAATGAACTTTTGCTTTTGCGAAGTCATCGCCATCTGTTTCAACTGCTGCTTTAAATTCGTTGAATTGCCCTGTTACTGTTGAGATCATCAGGTGTTTGATCTTGAATTGGAGCTCTGAATGTGTCGGGTCAAGTACCCATGTTTGATTTGCCATGATTATTTTTTTTGTTTGAGACACAAAGCTACTTATCTTTACTATACTTTTTATAGCACTATACCGAAGTATAGCACTATACCGAAGTATAGCACTATACTTTTGGAAAGCGACATAAAAAAACAAAAAACATGGTATCAAAAGTTAAAGAAAATGAAAGAACGCATGAAACTTGTACAAAAGCATTAATTCCTGTTCGTGATGCATTGGATATTTTGAATGGAAAATGGAAGTTGCCCATCCTTATTGCTTTACAATTCGGCAACAAAAGATTCAGCGAATTAGCCAAACAAGTTCATGGTATCACTGATAAAATGCTGTCAAAAGAATTAAGGGAGCTTGAGATGAATGAGCTTGTAAAAAGAACGGTTTACGATACGGTACCGGTAGTGGTAGAATATTCTATGACACCTTATGGTGAAACTCTGGAAAAATTGATCGACGAACTCCAGGCCTGGGGAACAAACCATAGAAAGCGAATATTAAGAAAAGGTAATAAGTAATAAATGTTCTTACCTGTATTGTCTTTCTTTTTTCCTGATCTGCGTATTTCCGGAGATCATTTCTTTGGGTATAAAGATCATTGCACGCCATGTCCATTTTAAAGACACCCGGATCAATCGAATAATGTAAGGCAACTTTTTTCTTCTCATTGTAAATAATTTAGGTACAAGTAATTTCAAAATAATATCAGCCACAACTCCAAACGGAGGTGCATAATTTCAAGATCATTTAATAAACAAAGTGGGAACCTTACCTGTATTGTCTTTTTCTTACCGGCATATTCCAAAAGTTCACTTGTTTTTCATGATATGGATCGTTAGGTGTTGTTAACGCATGCCACACACTTTTCAATGCAAGCCTCATCAGTCTTACGAAATGAGGCAGCTTTCTTCTTCGCATAGGATCAAGTTTATATGTGCAAATTAGTTTCATTACAACGTCAACCCAATACCACATTCGTGGTAATTGGCGTTAAAGTTTTCTAAATGCGAACTGATGGTTCCTAAGCGAAAATCAACGAAGAATTATCCAAAAATTGAATTTAGCAGACCTGCAAGGCGAACACCACCCTTTAGTAATTGATTATTCAGCATTGCGACATGATCGAAATTATAGCGGAAGCTAAGCTTAGGCTCAGGTTGAGTAACACTGTTATAGATCTTCCCGGCAAGTTGATATGATTCAAAAAGCCATTCATTTAACGTCTGTTCCTGCCATTGTTTGCGCTGTGCTTTTGAAGTATGATTGATCCATGCGGCATATTCTGTATAACTGAGCTTTTGAAATTCAATTAATTTTTCATCCCATAAGCTATGCAGGTTTGTTGATTCGCCAAACCATTGAAGTCGTATGCGGTTGCCACCCAGGTCCTCGAACTGACCAACATGTAAAGGTTGGTGGATATCACCAGCTATATGGATCAATAGACGCAGATACATTTGTTTTTTCTCAAGAGGCGATTGTTTATTCTTTAGCTCAGCGATCAGGAAGTTAAGTTTGGTGTATGCATTGGTTGATGTATCGTTTTGTAGTGCCGTATTGAATTCCGTTTGAGATAGTCCTTGTTTGAAGTTTATGTAATGCCAGGCATTTAAATAATTGTAAGTGGAATCAGATTTAATAAAATCAGGCCAATTACTTGTTATTGCAATAGATTCGTTGCCTAATATTTCACGGATCGCTTTTCTTGCTTTGTTGCTGAGGTAACTATCTGCGATCTCACCAACAATGCGATGTCCATTTTGCCCCCACCATGCAAAAGATGAAAAAGAAGCTACAATAAAAATTATTGTTAATGATAGGAGTTTTAAATTTTTCATGTGATCTGTTTTGCAGCTAAGGTAACGGCAAAGACATTACTGACAAAGAAAGCAAGTCGCCGGAAGTGAAAGCTGCCATTATTTTATCTTTAAATAATGGAAAAAATTTGGAATGTAATAAAAGGAGTTACAAGAATAATTACTAGGGTTGCTATTGAAGCTATTCATCGTCTCATCATAAATATTTTTGATACTCTATTGGGATTTTTGAATTGGCCGGAGAAAAAATTGCGGATCAAAATTTTGATCCTAAAAGAATCGCCAGATCATCCTGTTGTTTCGCCTTCTGAACTAGGTATAGCAATAAAGTATGCAAAAGCTTCTTTAAAGAAAAATTTTAATGTAAAACTTTTACCGATCAAACAAGTTCAGCTTGTTGAAGTGTTAAAAGAAATCCCACCCAATGAAACTTTATATACAAGAGGAGGACCCGGAGCATTTGCAGAAGAATTTAAAACAACCGGAAGTTTTTTTGCTTCCAATCTTTACGGATCATTTTATCCAATTACAGCTTTTGTTGTTGTAGATATTGTTGGTGCAACCGGTTGCTCGCTTGGCCCCCTTACCGATTATGTAACATTAGACCGCAATGGGGCAAAAAATGATTCAACACTTGTACATGAACTTGCACATTCATGTGGCCTATGGCATGTAAATGAAAGATCAAACCTTCTTTACGGGAACAAAAGCAGGAGTGATAAAGTTAAATGGTGGCAGAAGAACATATTTCGGGGGTCAAGGCATATTACCTACTGGTGAATCACTTTTATAATTATGCTATTTCAATCAAAATTTTATTTAAATTCATTTCTCATTGTTTGCTATGAACCGTCGTAAAGCGATAAGAAATTTAGCAATTGTTTCAGGTGGATTGATCACACTTCCACAGTGGATGATCAGTTGTGGTGTAAGTGATACCACTATTCATCGATCTTCTTTTTCTGCGATCGAACAGGAAATTTTATTGGGCATTACGGATACTATTATTCCAGCGGGAAATTCTATAGGTGCATTATCGGTTGGCGTTGATAAGTTTCTGCAAAAGCTTATCGATGATTGTTATGAAAAGGAAACGCAGGATAATATAAAAGTACAATTAAAAACATTGGATGAATCAGCAAAAGGAACACATAAAAGCTCTTTTGTCCATTGCACGCAAGCTCAACGGGAAGCTCTGTTGTTGAAATTTTCAACTTCACAAAAAAAGGAAGAGAAGGATTTTTTTGATACAATGAAATCAGAAACTATACGAGGTTTTAATACATCACAAAAAGTAATGCAGGAATTTCTTGACTATAAAGTAGCACCGGGACATTATTATGGTTGCGTGGATGTAAAAGCAGCAGATCATGCCTGAAGATAAAAGAACATATGATGCAATTGTGATCGGCTCTGGCGCTACCGGCGGTTGGGCAGCAAAAGAATTTTGTGATAAAGGATTAAAAACACTGATGCTTGAACGTGGCCGGAATGTGGAACATGGAAAAGATTATCCTACCGCCTCAAAAGCTCCATGGGAATTTGAGCATCGCGGCACTGTATCAATAGAACAACGCAAAAATTTACAAGGAGCAAGAAATCTTCGAGAAGAAACTTTGCACTGGGCACTGAAAGATGATGAGCAACCTTTCATCCAGGAAAAACCATTCCGCTGGGTTCGAGGTTATCATGTAGGTGGTAAATCATTATTATGGGCAAGGCAAACACAACGTTGGAGTGATTTTGATTTTGAAGGCCCCGTAAGAGATAGCTTTGCTATTGATTGGCCCATCAGGTATAAAGACCTGGAACAATGGTACAGCTATGTTGAAAAATTTACGGGTATAGCAGGAAACAAGGACGGATTACCAGAATTACCAGATAGCGAAGTAATGCCGGCTTTTGAAACAAGTTGTATTGAGAATTATTTCAAAGAAAGCTTACAAAAGAATTTTCCGGACAGACATCTTATTGCAGCGAGATGTGCACACATCACCGATCCACAACAAATACATATTGAGCAGGGAAGAAGCAAGTGCCAGAACCAAACAATGTGTAACAGGGGTTGCATTTACGGGGCATACTTTAGCAGTAATGCATCGACAATTCCATGGGCATTAAAAACCGGCAATCTTACTATAAGGCCGCATTCAGTTGTTCACTCTATAATTTATGATGATAAAAAAGGGGAGGCAACCGGCGTAAGGATCATTGATGGTAATACAAAAGAAATGCTCGAATTTTATGCAAATGTGATCTTTGTAAATGCTTCGGCGCTTAATAGTAATGCAATTTTACTGAATTCAACTTCGAACAGGTTTCCAAATGGTTTAGGTAATGACAATGGTTTGCTTGGGAAATTTGTATCATGGCATAATTACCGGGGCAAGGCTAATGCAACTTTTGAAGGATTAGAAGATAAAAAAACCGATGGTCGCAGCCCGAGCTATAGTTATTTGCCACGGTTTAGAAATGTATTCAAACAAGAAATGGATTTTTTAAGAGGCTATGCGATCGGTGTTGCCGGCGGGAGGGGAACATTTTCAAATACCGATATGATCGGTGATCAGCTTAGAGAAAATTTATTAAAACCTGAATTGGGCAGCTGGTATATCAGTACATGGATGATGGGAGAATGTGTTCCATTGGAAAAAAATCATGTTCGTTTGTCAAAAGATCTTAAAGATAAATATGGCATTCCTCAATTGATCGTTTCATGCGAATGGGATGAAAATGATGATAAGATGGTAGCCGATTATTTAGAACAAGTGAAATTGATGTTTGAAAAAGCCGGATTTAGTAATATTAAAGCAGAAGATACAAAATCACCACCCGGATCTGATATACATGAAATGGGCGGTGTTCGCATGGGATATGATCCTAAGACTTCTTTACTGAATAAATGGAATCAGCTTCATCATTGTAAAAATGTTTTTGTCACGGACGGAGCTTGTATGACTTCTACCGGTTCACAAAATCCAACATTAACTTTTATGGCAATAACAGCAAGAGCGGCTAACTATGCGATCGAAGAATTGAAAAAGGGAAATATCTGATGCAAGAAATGGAGGAATATAAAAAAGATTTACTAAAGGAGATCGACGATTTTTCAGACCAACACAGATTGACTTCAGAATATAGAAAGAGGAAACTGATAATGTGGATAGTCAGAACGGGTTTATCAGTTGTTCTTTATGTTATTTTTTGGAAATATGAATGGATAAGATGGACTTTGATCGCTTATGTGCCTTTGTCTTTATTCAATCTTATTATGATATTAGGTTTTAACAATATACTGGATAAAAGGGTAAGTAAAATAAGATCGAGGATCGATCCATAATATTTTAATTTTTTATAAATGAAAAAGCAAATACTTCTCCTAATCGTAATTCTATTCTTAACTGAGTTCGCTTCAGCACAAAAGCCATTATACACAGCACCTTTTGGTGTGCAGACATACACATATCGTAGGAGTATTGGCGCCGATCCTGCTAAAGTTTTAGATACGATAAAGATGCTTGGGTTTACAGAAATAGAAGGCGGTGGTGGAAGAATGCATCCGGGAGACTTCAAAAAGCTATGCGACGAAAGAAAGATCAGTATTCCATCAACCGGCGCCGGTTACGAAGAACTGGTTAATAAAATAGACTCGGTGGTGTGGAGAGCTAAACAACTTGGGTCCAAATATGTAATGTGTGCCTGGATACCGCATCAAAACAATGTGCTGACTTTTGAAAATGCAAAAAAAGCCGTGGAAGATTTTAACCGTGCAGGGAAAATTTTAAAAGAGAACGGGTTGACCTTTTGCTATCATGCCCACGGTTATGAATTTCAACCTTACGAAGACGGAACATTATTGGATTATATTTTTAAAAATACCAATCCCGAATATGTGTCATTCCAGATGGATATATTCTGGATACAGTTTGGCGGCGGCGATCCGGTTGCTTTACTTAGAAAATATGGAAACCGCTGGAAGATGATGCATATAAAAGATATGCGTAAAGGAACAAAGAAAGATCTTACAGGTCTTACTTCTGTTGATAACGATGTTACATTGGGTACAGGAGAATTAGATCTTCCTGCTATTTTTAAAGAAGCTAAGAGAATAGGCATTAAACATTACTTCATTGAAGATGAAAGTAGCAGTTATTCAACACAGGTGCCGCAGAGTATTGCTTATTTGAAAAATTTGAAAGAATAAGTTTTTGCGCATTTGACGGCTTTGGTTTTTTTATCGGTACATTCAGTATGTAAATATTTTTGTCGCCAAAACTGCCATTATGTTCATCAAAACCAGACACCACCATTCCCATCATCATATTGTTTCAATTGCTGTAATAGTAGGCGCATTAGGATATTTTGTTGACGTATATGACCTTTTGTTATTTAGTATCATTCGTAAGCCCAGTTTAACTGATCTTGGACTCGATCCCATCAGAGACGGCGAGAATATTTTAAGTATCCAGATGATCGGTTTATTACTTGGGGGAATAATATGGGGTGTATTGGGCGACAAACGAGGAAGGCTAAGTGTTCTGTTTGGTTCTATCTTATTATACTCTTTAGCAAATATTGGTAATGGCTTTGTACAAACCTACGGTCAATACGCTACCCTCCGTTTTATAGCAGGCGTGGGATTAGCTGGTGAGTTGGGTGCGAGTATTACCCTTGTAAGTGAATTGGTGTCAAAAGAGCATCGTGGTATATGCACTTCAATTGTAGCGAGTGTGGGATTAACGGGTGCTGTAGCAGCTTATTTTGTTAAACAAGAATTTGATTGGCGGGTATGTTATTTTATTGGCGGTGGTATGGGACTATTGTTACTTGCATTGCGTGTATCTGTTTTTGAAAGTGGTTTGTTTGCTAAATTAAAATCAATGGAAGTGAAGCGGGGAGACCTGTCAATGTTATTCAATCCGAAAGAAAGATTTGTACGGTACTTAAAATGTATATTGATCGGTTTGCCAACCTGGTTTGTGGGGGGCATCCTGATCGGGTTTTCTGATAAGTTTGCCCAGGAATTACATATCACAGAACCGGTTGATGTAGGTAAAGCAATTTTAGTTTTTTATCTGGCCGGTTGCCTTGGCGATATCCTGATCGGGTTTTTAAGTAATGCGATGAAGAGCCGGAAAAAACCTGTTTATATTTATTTCATGATACTGATCGTATCAATGTTTTTTTATTTCACACAACATGGCGGCAGTGCAGAAAGAATGTACATTATTTGCGCTGGTCTTGGATTTGCAGGTGGCTTTTGGGCTATACTAATAACAATGGCTGCCGAACAGTTTGGAACAAACATCCGTGCAACTGCAACTACTACCGTTCCCAATATGATCCGCGGATCGCTGCCTTTGATCATTATCCTGTTTAAATGGTTGCGTAGCATTACAGATAACAATTATGTATTGAGTGGAGGGATCACCGCTGCTATTTGTATGACCATTGCTTTGGTTGCTCTTATTTACAAAACAGAAAGTTTTGGAAAGGATTTGAATTTTGTTGAAAGGTAATTGTCAGCAATAGATCAGATGCTGCGAACGTGGATTTTTTTTGAAGGATTGACCATTCACGATTCACCTCATACGTTTCCCGGTAAAGGATGGATCCACGGTGACCGGTATTTTCTTTGTAAAAGATTTGTTGCTTCAGTATCGCCAACAACTTCTCTTTTTATTGGATCATAGATCAATGGTCTTCCTCCTAATTGCATGGAAAGATTTGCAAGAATACAACTGGCGGTTGAAATATGTCCCTGTTCAATATCAGCAACGGGTTTGATGCTTTTATCAATTGCTTCAAGGAAATTGATCATGTGCAATCTTGTAGCCGGTGCGGCATTAAGTTCAATAGCTGGTTCAGTCAGGTCTTCAGGATATTTCTCTTTTTCATATACAACATCACCATGAATTTTTTCTTCCTTTCCTACCGGGATAAAATCATATTTCATTGTGCTACCACATAATGTTCCTTTATCACCAAATATCTTAAATGCCCAGGGGTATTCAGGATCGGCAGGAGTGCCCCAGCTCCGGTGTTGCCAAACACAATTCAATCCTTCATATTCAAAAATTGCAGTTTGTGTATCTGCGATATTACTCTTACCTGTTTTATCTACAAAAATTCCTCCGGTTGAACTGATACGTTTTGGCCAGCCAAGATCCAACATCCATCTTACTGAATCAAGCATATGCACACACATATCACCCATGATACCGTTGCCATATTCCATAAATGTTCGCCACCAACGCATATGAGGTAAACCATCATAAGGACGTAAAGGCGCCGGGCCGGTCCACATTTCATAATCAAGAAAATCAGGCACGGTTTGCACGGCGGGGTTTCCATTGTTTCGCATATGGAAATAACAGCACATTTCTACATGTGATACTTTGCCAAGCTTTCCTGCATCCACAATATTCTTCTTTGCATCTATAAGATGTGGTGTGCTTCTTCGCTGTGTACCTACTTGTACCACCCGGTTGTACTTTCTTGCAGCTGCAAGCATTGCTTCGCCTTCCATTACATCAACACTGATCGGTTTCTGCACATATACATGGGCGCCAGCTTTTACAGAATCAATTGTAGTTAATGCATGCCAGTGGTCAGGTGTTCCGATCAGAACGATCTCTGGTTTTTGCTCTGACAATAGTTTTCGATGATCACTATATAAAGCTGGTTTCTTATTATTTTTCAAACGCTGGCTCACCATATCAGATGCTTTATTCAATTGTTGCTTATCAGGATCGCAAAGCGCCACTACATCTATAGGAGCCACCTGCATCAGGCGAAACAGATCACTCTTGCCATACCATCCTGTACCGATCAATGCAACCCGTCTGGCTGGTGCTGATGAAAAAAGACCAAGATTGCTTGTTTTAAATGCTGCAAGAGCCAATGCCGCTGATGTGTCAAAAATGAATCGACGACGATCTATTTTTTGTTTCATAAAGGAAACTTTAAGTAAATATGCAGTGACACTTAAAGGTAACAAGGTTTTAGTTCCTTATTAGTTGAAGGTTTTACGAAGTCTCTAATTTTTCAATTTACAACACACGATCCAATAGTGTTCAAGATCAGTATAGATTATGTCTGTCGCAATTTTTGAAAGTTTATGAACAAGAAATTCTTTTGATGGAAAATTTTTCAAAACTAAATGTGTCGTTCCATCTTCAAGCCTTCTTGCCTGGTAGGTATTGCCTTGTTCGTCTATTTTAGCAATACTTTTTACATCATGATATTTTCCTTTTACTTGTTTGCTGTCTATGAAAGCGATAATCGAATTGGGCTTGAGAAAATTTATAAATTTTAGAAAAAAGTCATCAAGGTCTTGCAATAAAATATGACTCCAGATAAAACCACCAAACAATGCATCGTATTTCATTCCGGGTGCCAAAGTGTACATGTCAGCTACTTCAAATATTATATTATCAAATTCTTTTCTGCTTTTTGCAATTTCAATAACACTTGCATTAACATCTGTTGCAAATATCGAAGTAGCGGCTCCCGATATTTGTTCTGTCCAATAACCTGTACCACATGCAATTTCTAAAACTGCCTTTTTGCTAAATAGTTCCTGGAATATTTTCGTTGCTTTAACCAGGTCTTCCTGCTCTTCAGGAATTAAATACACTTTATCATATTCCTTTGCCCTGTGTTTGTAATATGAAGTTAGATCTTGATTCATTTCTGCTTTGTTTCTCAATTCGAATTATCAGCTTATTTGTCTGTTGTTGTTTTTGAACCATCATTTTTTTCTCTTTCTTTTGCTTGCCTGTATTCTTTTAAACATGTATCAAGCGATTTACCATGGATATAAATACAATCGCAAAATCCGCAGGTAGCTTTTGGGTATTTATTGGATGAACATCCATTTGTACATTCTTCCATAGAATTACCGGGACGAATATCGAATATAAAAATGTTTATTACTATAACTAAAGCTGCTGTCGCAAATACACTTCCAAAAAACACAAATGGGAACTTGCTGCTTACTGGTTTCTTTTTTGCTGGATCAATTGCTATGTTTGATCGCTTAAATGGTAAAATATGTTTTATTCGTTCATAGTCCCAGCATAGCAGGTATATGTTTGCTAATAACATCAGCGTTGTGATACGGGTACCTTCAAACCTGGTAGCATAAGCCAAAATACAAATGTTCAGGATCGTTGGGAAATACATAATTGCACCAAGAAGTGCTGTTCTTGGAATAAGCAATAAGAGAGCAATTATTAATTGTCCGATCCCAATAAATGTATAATAGTACCCTGTTTGGAATAACGCATCGAAATAATGTCCCAATGGATGATTAGGAGGTAAAGCAGTAAATCGTTCACCCATAGTTTTTACTACGCCGGATGGAATGAACCCCAACGCCAAAGCTATACGGCAAAAGACAGTAAAGTAGCGAAACCATTTGTTTCCCTTTGCCTCATAATAAAATTGTTCAAGTTTCATAGATTAATTGTCCTTGCGCAAAGTAAGTCTCGAAAGAATTAAAAACAATAAGATCAAACCGTTCTTTCTGCCCATTCACTTTTTGTTGGAGGCGTATTATTCTCTCTTGAACGAATATTGTTTTCCAGATTGTTTGAGTAGCATTGTTTTGTTTGTCGGGTCAAATTCTAAAATAATTCCAGCTTCGTCAAATTCAAATTTGTTTTTATCGGTAGCTATTAGGTCAAAAGGTGATTGCCCTGTGGCTTGTGCCATTAAGATATTACCTCTTTTAGTAATACTGATTTTTAGGGGAATATCCTTAGATGAATAAATGCCTAAATACTTGTCTAATTCATCACTCGTAATCGCTATTGCTTTTGATATCGGCATCGTTTTGTTGTACTTTTTTAATAGGTCTTTTACCATATTGTGAGGCAGTGCATATGCTTTATTTCCATTTATGCCTTCCATTGTCTCTGCCGCAACCATAGCGTTTAGTATGGCTTCTTCAACAGCTTGAACAGTCGCATCAAATAAGGGGTTTATCAGATCATTTGGCAACTCGTCAACTTTTGTAAAATCTTTTCTTTGAAATGCTGATGGGTTAGCAGTAGAAAATGAAATGAATATATCACCTGAACCATTTTCACCACGTCCTCCAACTATGCCAATCCCAAGTGGAACTCTTGCAGCAATCCTTTTTAATTGATGTGGCAATAATGGTGCATCTGTTGCCACTACAACAATGATGGAACCATCGCCAGGCTGATAAGATGGTGGTGCTTTAAATTCATAATTTAAAGTATCCTTTAACTCTTTGCCAACAGGTATACCAGCAATTGTAAGATTTCTTTTAGAACCAAAGTTTGATTGTACTAATACACCCACTGTATATGTTGAGTCTTTAATTTTCACAACCCTGGATGATGTGCCTGTCCCTCCTTTAAATCCTAAGCACATCATTCCTGTGCCTCCTCCAACATTTCCTTCTTTTAAAGAACCTGATTTTGCACTGTCTAATGCTTCGTGAGCATTATTTTCCTTAATATGAAAGCCATAAATATCATTTAGAAAACCATCGTAGGTTTCTGCAACAACAGGATAAGTGTACCAAAAGTCTTCTTTGTACCACCCTGTTTTTACATACCACTTTAATACGGCATCTCTTACAACACCAACACTATTTGTATTAGTTATCATGATCGGCCCTTCCAAAAAACCTGATTCAGTTATCCATGTTGTTCCTGTCATTTCTCCATTTCCATTGAGTGAATACCAATTTGCAAAAACAGGATTGTTATTTCTGCCTCTTGGCAAAATAGCTGTAACGCCTGTTCTAACTGGTCCTTTTCCTCTACTATTTTTTCCTTCTCCTGAAATGATGGTACTATAACCAACTTCAATACCCTTCACATCTGTTATTGCATTAAACGTACCTGTAGTGCCGTTAAAAGGAATTCCAATATCTCTTGCCCTGGGCTTTTGTCCCAAGATGCATGTTTGAATAAGCAATAGTAAACAGAGTAATTTGAAATATTTCATTGTGCCGATTTTTAGATAGTGGGTCGTAATATAGCAGCCAACACTTAAATATACGTCATTAAGGAATCTATCTTTCGAAAATGGATATTCTTGCAGAACGAGATCCATCTAAGGATCATCTAGGCAAAAAGTTTATAGAAGGAAGGAGATTCGTGAAGAAAGAAAATTAATTAATAATTTCTCCTTTGCTATTCGCCAGCTTTTCACGCCATTCTTTAATTTGTTCTGGTGTTTGTCTCACCCAATCTATTACTTCACCGACGATCTTCAATGGTGCTTTGCTGCGATAAGATCGTGTTGGATTGCCAGGAAATTTTTTATCCGTAACATTCGGGTCGTTTTCAAAGCTTCCTGTGGGCTCAATAATATAAACACGTTCAGGTCCATCACCGTTTGCTAATGCTGCGGCAAGTCCGGCACCATTAACCAGGGCTGTGAAATAAATGTGATTCATTGTGACTTTTGAATTGTAATTAGATATGACGCCTGCTGTGAGCAGATCGCCAACCTTCAGATCTGCTCTCGTTCCATGATAAAAGGGACCTCTATCAAACGGGTTGTTCGTGAACGAGATTGCTAATTCATGATTTTTTTTTGCATTATCAGGATCGCTTAAGTCCTCATAGCATTTGGCAATGTTTGAATATAGCGAAGGAAGGGCTCCATTAACAGAATCGTTATTTATTTTTAATGCAAACTGTAACGCTGTTTCGAGCCATTTTAATTTGTCCCGAACATTTTTTTGATGGCGGGCCACATAATAAGCAGCTAAAAATTTTTCAAAGTCATTTGTTGCTTCGTTCCAGGCTTGAAGAAATATGCTGCTTGCTTCTCCAGGGTTGCCTTTTTCTTCCATGGCCATTCCTTGCAAACAGAGTTTAACTATATTGTTGTTTGGATCGAATACCATTGTGTCTTTATTGATGTTTCAAAATTCGGATTAATTCTGTTTAGTTCTCATCACCAATAACACAAGTTATAGAAGTAACACTAACAGTAGTTGTTGTGGCAGTTAACAATTGTTGAAGTATTATAAAAATAGAATACCAACGGTAATCAATCAATTTATGCAAGACATAAATTATCAATTCCTCTTTTTTTGTTTGAGCGAAGTATTTCATTTTCCTTTTCTAGTCGTGACAATAGATCGGCCACAGCTTGTTCCGCCTGCTCTTTACCTGATTTTTCGGAAATTTGCCACCAAAAAGTAAGGATCTCTACAACATAATGTGCATCCGAACTTTTCTGAACTAACCCTTCCAATTCGATCAGCTCATCTTGTGAGGCTTCCCCGGTAAGTTTTTTTGCCATTAAAACCCAAAGTCGGCTTTCTACATTTCGGTTGATAGGGTCCATATGTATTTACCCATTCAAAAACATGCCATTTAAAGTGAAGACTGCCAGACAATCTTTTATAATTAGGAGGATAAGGAAATTGTCCGTTTCCGTTACACTAAGCGAACGATATTAAGACAGTTGTGTTGTTGGTGTTTCAAAATTCGGATTCATCACCCAAAGCATCATGTTATTAGTTATACTTCCGTCACTCATATCCATATTTTTTCAAAAACTCTTTTCTAAGTGTCGTTACTTTTCCAGAATACCTTCTGTCAAACCAAATATAATAGGTGCTCCTTCCAGTGTATGAAACTAAAAATCATTTCCCAACCTGCGCATTTCTTCTGCAAATACCTTTGCAGTTGAGTAGTCAACACTCTGGTCATTTGTTCCATGAATGATCAACATGGGCGGAGTGCCACTTGTTAAATAAGATGAATAATAATAAGACTCTTGTCATCTTTTGTTATTATATGTTTCAATGACTTTTACTCCGGTGCAACAAGAGACTTCTTTCGAAGAACATCTTATGGGATGTTATGATATTTCTACATCAATAAATTCCACTTTCTTATTTATTTCTGCCTGGCCTTTCCCGGCCGATTCCATATCTGTTCTTAACGGTTGGGGTTTATCGAGCCAGCCTTTGTCGCCAACCTCCCTCGGTGAAGGCTCATCAGAATATTCTTTCATAAATGTATAATTGAAAATAGCAGTTTCAGGATCGAAGTTGTTATCATTTTGTGTAAACACCTGTAAATAATTTTTGGTGTTACTTACCCTTTTGGCAATTTCTGTAAGTAATTGTGCATCCGGGATGGTTTCATATTGTTTACGTTTGGTAGACACTACACATTTGGCTTTTGGTTTCTTCCCTGCCTTTGGTAACGGAAGGATCGCATTAAATATCTGGTTCACTTCATCATGTTCGTCGGCTTCCCGGTTCCATGGAGTGGCATTAATACTACCATGATGGCCAATTTTTAAGAAATCAAGAGGTTTAGATAAGAGGTCGTTTCTTTCCTTCCACATCACATTCCAACTTCCGTTCTTTTTTCCTTCTTTAAACTCCTCTTCCCATTCTGCATCGCCTACAAACAATAACCTTTTGTTCTTCCATTCGATCAATAACACCACGCTTACATTGTTCTGGATATTGGTATCATCAAGAGCGAAAGCGAGACTGTTGGATAAAATACGAGGCTGCAGATTTCTAAAATCAGCGGCACTGATATTGGTAGGAACTGCAGCGGATGTATTATTAATATGTTCACGAACAAACGAAGATCCACCCTGTAAACCATGCAGCCTTTCATCTGCTTCCTTACCCAAATAATATCTATCAATATCATTCTCGGGTGCAAGCACATGGATCTTTGTATCGGCTATTTCAATTCCATGATCATCGGAGCTTTGCCCCGCAAATACAAACGTAGTTTCAATGCCATTGGCTTCCGCCAGTGTTTTAGTAACAAATTCAGTTGCACCTGCATTCGAGATATTGTAAAGTCCCATGAGGCCGCTAAGTTCAGGGCTTAGTGCTACGCCGGAACTGGCAAAAGCCTGCATTTGTTCAGTTGCGATGTGATGAAGTGCCAAAGTTTTTTTCGCTTGTGGATGTGACTCGTCCATCGCGACGGTCACCCATATATTTTTTACCTTGATGTTTTTAAAATTTTTCGGATCAAAGCCTTTGATATGGTCTTCATGGCGGTGAGTTGCCACCAGGAGATCCAGGCGTTTTTTCCCCGGCTCATCAGGATCGTCAGGCAACATATTTTTTTCTAAATGTTCAATGGCTTGTTTTGTAACGCCTGCTGATTCTAAAGAACCACAATCGATCAGGATATGAAAATGATCGCCATTATCGGGGATGCGTACATAAATACAATCACCACATCCAACATTGTAACTTCTTACTAAGAGCTTATTTGCCATGATTTTCGTCCTTTATAGTGTTCGTGATCCTCTCCACTTAAATTTAAATGGGGAGATAATTCAAATTTTAATACTCCATCCTGTTTACTGACGGTAACCGGCGGTACCAGTGAGCCAACCATTCCCTTGCTACTTCCTAACACGGCTCCTACTTGTCCTGTTTGTATCCTTTTCGCCAGGTCATTAAGGAAATCATCTAATCTTTTTTTCCCTACCGCAATTTCTGCTTCCCAATTTTTTCCTGTGCCACCAACGGTACCTGGTTTGCGGAACCATGAGAGTACATTTCCCTTATCATCAAACACCAGCGTTCCGCCACAAAGCATGGTCGTGTATTGTCCATTGAATTCTCCGAACCTTTCTCCGTTGAGTACAACATCTTCCCTCCAGATATATTCCAGGATGATCTGCCTTGGAAGACGATTTGCCTGGTATAAATATTTATTAGCATCATACAGGTCGGCTACTATTACATCCTGGTTTGCCGGAATAAATAAATTGTTACGATTATCATCAAGAAACCGGTAAGCTGTTGCCCTTGATCTTGAAATATCACCAATATCATGATAGACATCCAACTCTATTCTGTCATATACATATTTGGGCGTAAGAAGTGCTTTTTTGTCTTCGTAATCCAGGATACCACGATTTACAAAAGCATCCACCATCAACTCCCTATAATTGTTCGGATCTGTAGGATTGGAGAGTTCTTCTGACCGGAGAACAGCCATTGCATAATCCTTAAAAGTAACATCTACGGGCGGCAGCAGGTCGAGTGGCTGAATTGCCATACGCTGCATCCGGTCAACCGCATCATAAAAAGCTTGTTTAAAAGTTCGACCCCGATCATCAATATAGCGCCGGGTCAATTCTTTTATAATATCAAACATGGCCCCTGTAAGAACTTGCGAAACATCGTGCGGTTCGTCACTGCCACTAATGTCCGCCATTGTCAATTTATTCAATGCAGTTCGTAAATAAGGTTTATCTGACACTGCGCTTCCAAACTCTTCTGCGAGGGAAGTTAAATTTTCTGCTGCAGAAATATCACCTCCTGTGTCGATCGCTATCTTACCACGGAAATTATTATTGCGAAGAATAATTAAAATAGCAGTAAGGTCGCCAATAAATTCATGGAAGGCGCCTGTTTGTACCAGGCTGCTTTCATAATAATAAGGACGAATGCCATCCAGCACTGCGTGGCCGAACTCGTGGTTTATAATATCTGTAGAAAGACAGGTGTATATCCGTTTATCACCCTGGTCGAAATAATAGAATTGTAAGGACTTGCTTTTACGGTCATAATATGCATTCTTTCCATACCCCGCATGTGGCAGTACGATCAGCCGGTTACCTTCAAAGCCAAAAGGTATTCTTCTGCCAAGGGCACTGGCTTCTTCAAAAAATGTAAGTGCCCTTTGTAAAACAGCCCACACATTCACCTGGTGAAATTGTGGCAGGTGGGCATTTTGCTTGTCAAGTATTGTTTTGTCCGGCGCTAAAAACGCTTCCTGTTTTTCATCCCATGTTGCCATTGGAATTATCGCTCCCGTATCACCGTTGTAATCGACAACGGCGAACCGTGCACTGGTAGGGCCGTCTGCAATGCCCGGTTCCCAGTTCACAAAAAATTCTTCATCAAAGCCAAACTTAGCATCATTCTCATTTACATAAGGGTCCTGCAGGTAAACATCAAAAGGGATCTGTACTCCTAATTCTTTTTTTGACGAAGTTGAAAGATATTTTGATGCGGCATAAAGGATGAGCCTCGTATCCGGAGTGGTGTCTAGCCTTTTTCCCATGGTGACTTATTAGTTTTATCGTTATAAAGTTTCTAATCAGCCTTACCGTTCCGCTACAATTTCGAATCTTTCAATGGGAACAAGGATCTAAGAATATTCCCTAAGGTATTAAAAATGTAGACGTCTCATATACCATAAATTTTCAAAATTTCAGTCTCGCCGAGGTCTTTGCAAGAAAGAATTTAGAAAAATAATGAAGACATGCTGCGAGACACCGGCGTAGGAGATCGATATTATTTCGTATCACGGGTCTGCCCACAATCAGATTTATATTTTGAAGGATCATTTGGGGCAAGATTCCGTGCCGACACAAAGTGTATTCAAGGAATGTTGGCTAACGTTGATAGTCTTCTAATCGTTTTTCTTTTTTTTATTTCGCTTCTCCTGGTCATTATTTATCTTATCTAATGTACTCATTGGGATCACTGTCAAAGTATTTGTTTCACAATTCCAAATGTTTAAATATTCTTTTGATACTACATTATGAGTTTTCCATTTTGCAAACTTTGAATAAAGCATCAAGGTACAAATGTCTGTTGCAGTAATGAATTCTCCTGTCTCTGGTAAATGACTGTGCATTGCGCCAACTATTTGCTTGCCTTCCTCTTCTTTACCGCCGTAATAAACAGGGATGATGTTTTTATGAAGCTGTTTTTTTAAAAGAAGTTTATTGTCATTGTCAAAAGTTAGTAAGTAGTCATTCCCAAATATTACGACTCCACTATTCTTAGGACCTGTCAACACATAAACTTTTTTATCTTGCCCGTTGATCAATGGGATTAAGTTCAGGTCGGTGTTGTTGTATGACTTAAACAGCGTATCAGAATTGATCTCTGCTAATGCAATTTTCCTGATTTCATAAAGGTCGCTCTCTACCTTTGTAAATTCTCGTTCAGTCAAATTAACATTTGCTGTTTTTGTATCGTAAGTGCTGTCAAATGATATGGTCCCAATTACTTTTGGTTTGTCTGCAGCTGAAAAGAAAATACATTTTGTAAGATCATTGTCTATGTATGAAAAGTAACCCCTGATATTTTCTTTGTTTTTATAAGTCTCTAAAAACAAATCTGTCCCATACCACGAAGCCATTTCGGATCTATACAAGAGTTTTCCTTCTGCAATTATGGGTTGTGCTTCGACCGTAGGATTAGTTTGCCCAAAGACGCTTAAGCTTAAAAGCATCAGTATAAATGTCAAGATCTTGTTCATTTTGTTTATCCGTTTAAAAATGGCTGTTTGGTTATCTGTTCTTGGTAGTCACTTTTCTTTAAAAATGGCCATACCTCATAGTTGCCTAACTTTTGCCATTCGTAGTATGAAATAATATGATTAATATTTATTCCTTCAAAACAGTTTCAAACAATTTATATATTCTTTTATACTCATCGGTCCAACTGCTTGGCTCAACAAATCCATGATCTTCCATTGGGTAAGATGCCAGTTCCCAATTATCTTTTCCTAATTCAATTAATCGTTGTGTAAGCTTTACCGCATCCTGGTAATGTACATTTACATCTACCATACCATGGCAAATAAGTAAATGACCTTTTAATCCATTTGCATAATAAAATGGCGAGCTTTTCTTATAAGCAATACTATCATTGTATGGTTCGTTTAAGATATTGGCAGTATATCCATGATTGTAATTTGCCCAATCAGTTACAGGTCTTAATGCAGCACCTGCTGCAAACACATCAGGATAATTAAACATACCCATCAGTGTAATAAAACCTCCATAAGAACCTCCATACAAACCAACATGTTTTGGGTTTACGCCATAAGTTTTTGCTAAATAATTCACGGCATCTACATTATCGGTCATATCCTTTCCTCCCATAAAACGATAGATGCCGGTTCGCCAATCCCTTCCATATCCGGCACTGCCACGATAATCAATATCCATTACATAGTAACCCTGGTCTGCAAGCAGATTATTGAACATATACTCCCTGAAATAACTGCTCCACCATTTATGTGCATTTTGCAAATAACCTGCGCCATGCACAAATAACACTGCGGGCTTATTTGGATGTGGGTTTGCCGGTTTATAAATTCTTGCATAAACCTGTGCACCATCACTAGCAGTAAATGTTATCACTTCAGGGTCTTTCCATGCGTATGATTTGAACTCATCACTCTGTGCTTTGTTTGTTATTTGTTCAATTTTTCCTCCGGGTTTATTTTCCTGCAAATATAATTCCCATGGCTTGGTTGAATATGAATAAAGAACAGCCAAATATTTTTCATCAGGAGAAACCGTAACCTGGTTGGCACCCGTCATTGTTGTGATGCGATCTTTTTTTCCATCTGCAATCGATAAACGATAAAATTGCTGTTCTCCCGGGTGTACTTCGTTCGTTGTGATGTAAAAGAATTTATTATCCCTGCTTAATTGTGTTTGTTGCACTTCATATTTTCCTGATGTCAATGCTTTTCTTTCATTCGTTTTGACATTGATCGTATACAAATGCGAATAACCTGTCACTTCTGATTGAAACCAAACAGTGTTTTCATCAACCCAGCCAATATTGCGACCAAACCCAATGCCAGGTCCTGCTATCCACGCTTCGTCTCTCTGGCGATCCAATAATTTCATTTTATGCATAGCTGTATCCCATAACATCAGCCAGCGATCTTTATTATCTGCTGAACGAACTTCAACAACAGCACTTGAACCGGCAGGGGACCAAACAAGTGCATTAAAGGTCACATTCCTGTTAGGAGGATTTTTCATCCGTTGCTCGAATCTTTTTGGATAATCTTTTACATAATCCGGCAGATCTTTTATACCCGGGAATGTTGAATCGGGTCTTATTGCAAAAACGGAATCTCTCTCCCTGTCGTAAATAAAAAATTCTGAAGTGCCTTGCACTGCACCAACTTTAGTTCTGCCAGGTATATCAGTTGTAAAACCTGTTTCAGTTACATAGCTGGGTACAATGGTTGTCTTTGCATTGGTGGCAGGAGCAGCTTTAAATAAACGATAGCTGATAAAACGGCCATCAGGACTTATGCTAAGCCCTTGCAAATTTTTATCTTCAATATTAATGCTACGAAGCTCTTTTACTTTTGGCATTGTTTTGTTGTAAGCATCTCCTTTATCTCTTTTATCCTTTCTTGATTTCAACACTTCAAAATATGCCAGCTGATCATTTTTTAGCCAATCTTCCTGCTGGTTAGCATTTGCATTAGCGGTTCTTCCCCCTGGATTACCTCCTGCAAAATTGTTTCCTCCACCGAAATTTCCTCTGCCTGCAAAATTTCCCGCAGCTGCTGGTGCAGCCTCACCAGCCTGCAGATTGGTCAATTGCATGATCTCACCGGATGCGATATCCCATACATATAGATTCTGACGATTTATGTAAGCCACTTTTGAATCGTTAAAAGAGAATTGAGGGTTGGATTCAACATCCGCTGTTTGAGTGATCCTTTTTTGCTTACCTGTTTTTAATTCGTTATAAAAAATATCTCCATCTTTTGCATAGACATAAGCAGAACGTGAAGTATTATAAACATAATTACCCGTTGATCGCATTTTCCGAATTTCACCAGGAGTAGCTTTCAAAGGGTTTTTATTTGTAAGCGTTATGTAGTAAAGTGAATCAGCCAATGCTTTTTCAGGATTCCAGTTGAAATAAATAGTGCTTCCATCATTACTCCATTGAATGTTGGAAGGAGATGTGCCGATCCACACGGGATCTCTCATGATCTTTTCTACAGTTAGTTTGTCCAGCTTTTGTTGACCGAAACTGAGAAAAAATGTTAACAAGAAAAAAGTAGCGCTTAGTAGTTTTGACATATCAATATTTTAAGAGCCTAAATATATTGATTAACCAGAAATTTGTAAGCGGCGGGAGGTATTCTATTGACTGAAATCTATTTTGTGGATCAGATCGAGAAAAGATCAAGTGCGCCATCCAGTCGCAGCTTGTAGAGAGCTAAACCATTTTTATCTTTTTTATTTAAAATTCCTTGTAATGCGGGTATATAATTTATAATATTAAATGCGGTAAGAGCATACGCCTTTTTATTAAATTCATCTATATCGAGTTCATAGCCTTCCAGGAATTTTTGTTTTCCATCGATCGACAGATCGTGAAGTGCAATGGAAAGATCCCAAAAAGGGGCACAATTTGAAGCGCAATTCTCCCAGTCAATAATCGCTTTTATTTGGCCTTCTTCATTTACAAGCACATTCTTAAGACGCAGGTCGCAGTGATTTAAACAAGGAGTAACCTTCCATTTTTTTATCTTTTCAAAGTCATTGTAGAGTTTTTTGATTTTCTTTTTTGATAGTATTTCATGCTTATCAAGAAATTTTAATCCTTCAGCAACAAGAAATTCTTTTTCCAGGAATTCGATCCATGTTTTTTTTCTTGATAATTTATTTTTCGACCAGTTGAATATGGGACCAAATCCTTCAGTTGGTATGGTATGAATGATCCGGGCATATTTACCAAGCTTGTTTAAAATTTTTAGCCGATCAGGATGATCTACTGCTTCTTTTCCTTCTATTTTTTGTTGAAGCATATATGGAAAAGGAATTATCTCATGACCCACTTCTAAAATTTCAGGAACAGGTACTCCAGCTTGCTTTGCTTTATGTGTTGCCCATTGCTCTTTCATAAAATGATTGAGCTTTGCTCTTGAATTCGCAATCCTAACTATAAAGTTTCCTTTTTTAGTCAATACATCAAAAACAAAATTGCTTTTACCGGCGGGTTTGAATTCAATTTTTTGCAATGCGGTGCCAAAGTGATGTTTTACCACTTTCCTGGCCATAGCTGTTTTCGACTTTATTTGTGTTGCCGTGTATTTGGGCATAATTAAATTTAACCAATAACATTTCGCTGCATAGCAGCCAATTCAAAAAGTATTTCTCCAAACTCCGAAGAGTTTTTCACTTTGATTGGTGGCAAAAGACTTTCATAAGAAAGAAGCGGGTTACCTACATGGATCGCCAGGCCCACAGAACGTAAAAAACTATCCATCTCAGTATCACCAGCTCCGATCGAATGTTTCAGATCGAATTGCAAATGAGTTGCTATTTGTTGTGCACCAAAATCTTTATCTACTCCTTTATGTGTAAAAAAATTATTTCGCTTTGTATGTTGGTAAGCCATAAGCCGGTCCTGTGGTACATCGATCAGTAAAAAGATCATGCATATTGGCTGATCATGCAGATCTGATTGTAAATTTTCTAATGAAGAAGAATGTACTTTGGATGCACTTGAATATTTTTTTTGAACAGCTTCGATCTTATCAGCAAGAGGCGTCCAAATTATTTCGCCTTGTTCCCAATCGCGGGGATAATAAAATACAAGCAGATCCAGGTCATTGTTTTTAATAAAGCTTGTAATTATATGTAAAACTGCCGCTATTTCATCTGGCTCCAGTGGAAAAGCATCGATCTCATTGTAGAGAAAATTTCCCTCCTTGGTTTGCATAATATAGCCAAGCTGGCTTCCATTCATCAATACAGTCGGGATTGGGGCGTTTGATATTTTATACCATTCTTGTGCAAAGGTTCGTATAACTGAAAGTGGAAAGCGTAGTGTATTTAATATAATTGGCCTCCCAAGATCATAGATCTTATCTAAACCAAGTTGCACAGACTGAGGAATGCTATAACGGCCTTCAAATTCATGGATCGCCGTGCCATCGAGATCAGTAATCACGCCGCCACACTCATCAAATTTTGAATGATTAAAAAAGTGCTGTAACTGTGCAGATTGACCGGGTGGCAACGCCATAGTGATTTAAATTTCAAACTATACTGCAAAAGCCTTTCCAAAATGTAAATTCCATAAACTGGCATCATTTTTTATCCTGTAGTCTGAAATAAATCTCCGTAATATGGCAACAATAACAAAAGAAACCTTTAAGGTTCAGGGTGAAAAAGTTCTGAACAAAGTAAAAGAATTAGTGAAAGAGGGAAATGTAAGAAAGATCAGCATTCATGAAAAAGACGGAAGAGAATTGATGAGTTTTCCTTTAAGCCTTGGCGTAGTAGGAGCCGTTTTTGCACCAGTGCTTGCGGCAGTTGGTGCATTGGCAGCATTGATCGGCGAATGCAGTATCACTGTTGAAAGAGAAGAGGAGAAATCCTGAATAATTTTTATTTAAGTTTTTTTGCCTGTCTTGTACAGGCTTTATGTGCTTGAAGTTTTCTTATTTAATTAAAAAGAAATTCAGAAGCTGAAAATAAGATCTGGTTTGCCGATACATTTGTATTTTTATTTCAATAGAAAAAATGAAACGAGACCTTAAAGAAATAAAAATACTTGTAACACGCAAGATCCCTGTTCTCGGAGTTGACATGCTTCGTCAAGAAGGATTTTCAGTAACGGCATGGCCACATGAATGGCCAATGACTGACCAGGAACTAATTACTCAAGGAAAAAAACATGATGTTATTTTATGTGTAAGCGCTGATAATATTGGAACAAATTTTATAAGCGAATGTTCTCATCTTAAGATGATCTCACAGTTTGCTGTTGGTTATGACAATATTGACGTAGCTCTCGCAACAAAACTTGAAATTCCAATTGGATATGCTCCCGGTGCAATGAATGAAGCAACCGCAGATATTGCTTTTGGATTAATGATAGCAGTGGCAAGAAAATTCTTTTATATGCATAAAGGCATTTTAAGAGGGGACTGGACTTATTTCAAGCCAAATGCGAACCTTGGTTTTGAGTTAAATAATAAAACACTTGGAATCTTTGGTTTAGGCCGTATCGGTATGGCGATGGCAAAACGTTGTAAGGGAGCTTACAACATGAATGTCATTTATTGTAATCGCAAGCCAAACCCCGATGCTGAAAAACTTTATGGTGCAAAGCATGTAAGCTTTGATCAATTGCTGGAGCAAAGCGATGTGATCTCTGTTCATTCAGCGCTCAATAAAGAAACAAGGGAAATTTTTAATAAAGATGCGTTTAGCAAAATGAAACCATCTTCAATATTTATTAATACGGCGAGGGGAGGAGTACATAATGAACAAGATCTTATTGATGCGTTAAAGAATGGTACAATTTGGGGCGCTGGGCTTGATGTTACTAATCCCGAACCAATGAAAACGGATAATCCGCTTTTAGAAATGGAAAATGTTTGCATTCTGCCACATATTGGTTCAGCGACCATCGAAGCAAGAAATGAAATGTCAAGGATGGCTGCTGAAAATATAATTAGCTATTACAAGTATAATGCTGTTCCTAATATTGTGAATCCCGAAGTACTAAAGAAATGAATTATACTGCCGGCTCCTGTTGGCTTAAGCAATGAAAACTCCCTAATCCCCAAATTATTTCCGTTGAATCGATGCCTATTGTTTCTCTGCCAGGGAAACATTGAGAGATTATTTGTAAAGCCCTGTCATCTTTTTTGCAATTGAAAATTGGAACTATGACATATTTATTGCTGATATAGAAGTTTGCATAGCTACAAGGAAGACGTTGTCCATCATACTCCAAATAATCGGGCATTGGCAACTCAACAATGTCAAGCTGTTTGCCATTGAGTAAACGCATTGCCTTTAGTTGTTTCAGATTTGTTTCAAGCAATGCATGGTTCTCGTCGTTCTTATCCTCCTCAACAACTGTAATAACAGTGTCCTCATTTACAAACCGAACCGTATCATCAATATGGCCATCGGTATCATCACCAACAATTCCTTCATCTACCCAAAGCACCTGTTCTTGCCCATAATAATTGCAGAGATAGTCTTCGATCTGTTTTTGGTTAAGATGTGGATTGCGATTTTTATTCAATAAACAAAGAGTAGAAGAGATCACTGTTCCTTTCCCATTGAAATCAACAGAGCCGCCTTCCATAATAATACCCGGATTGAATACAGGAATATTGTAATGCTGACCAATTTTTGTAGGGATCACATCGTCGAGGTCGCAGGGCAAATATTTTCCGCCCCATGCATTATAATTCCAGTCAACGATCACTTTTTTAATATCAGCTTTGGGATTTATTAAAAAAGCAGGTCCGTGATCACGGCACCACGCATCGTTTGTTGGATGAAGAAAAAATTCTACCTGTGAAAGATCGACACTTTCTTTTTGCAGGCAATCGATCGCAAAAGCTTTCATTGTTTCGTCATTCACATTGATCCGTACTTTTTCGCTTTGCGTCAAATATTTAATAAAGCGGCTGTAGAAAGGAAATATTGTATGAATTTTTCCTGGCCATGATGCTTCTTTATGCGGCCAGCTTAGCCAGGTGGCTACATGAGGAGCAAATTCAGCAGGGAAATAATAGCCGAGTGATTTCGGAGTCGGGTTTGTCATTAATCTTCGTCTATGAATCTTTTTGTGATTGGTTGATAAGAATCGATCCTTCTATCTCTTAAAAATGGCCAATGAGTTCTGAAGAAATCTGTTTTAGTAGTATCGATTTCTATCACAGCTACTTCTTCGTTCTCATGTGACGCTTTATAAATCAACGTACCAAATGGATTACTAACAAATGAGCCGCCCCAGAATTTCATCAAACCATCTTGTTCCAATCCAACACGATTTACGCTTACAACATGTACAGCATTTGCAACAGCATGACTACGTTGTATAGTCTGCCATGCATTGTATTGTTCAGTATTAGTTGCTTCGTCCTGCGAAGTTGCCCATCCAATAGCTGTAGGATAAAATAAGATCTCTGCACCCATCAATGCCGTAATTCTTGCAGCTTCGGGATACCATTGGTCCCAGCAGATGAGCACACCGATCGTTGCATACTTTGTTTTGAAAACTTTATAACCAAGATCCCCGGGAGTGAAATAAAATTTTTCATAGTAAGCGGGGTCATCAGGGATATGCATCTTACGATATTTCCCAAGATAAGATCCATCCGCATCCAACACTGCTGTCGTATTATGATAGATACCTTGTGTACGTTTTTCAAAAAGGGAAGCAATGATCACAACATTTAATTCTTTAGCCAATTTAGCCAATGCGTCTGAAGAAGGACCGGGAATAGGCTCGGCAAGTTTGAAGTTCTCATAATCTTCTACATCGCAGAAATAAAGAGAAGTAAACAATTCCTGCAAACAAACAATTTGAGCTCCTTTTGCAGCAGCTTCTTTTACTTTTTCTTTTGCTTTTTGCAAGTTCGCTTCCTTATTGTTTGAACAACTCATCTGCACCAAACCAACTTTGACTTTTGACATAGTGATTTTATTAAAGCTGCAAAAGTAAATAATAAGTGCGGATTTTAAGGTCTCTTGTCATGGCGAATCAAACTCTTAACAGTTTGAATATTTGTAATGCAAGCGAGGCATCTCATACCTTGTAAAGTTTGAGATGCCTCGTTCCTCGGCATGACAAAAATAATTGCCTACACCAAATAGCTGAATAGCGTATTGTCCTTACTTAATTCGGTATAGTTGATCTGGTACTTATTCATGTTTTGAAGAAGTCTGTCAAAATCATCGCGACTTTGTAATTCGACACCAACTAATGCCGGCCCAGCTTCTTTATTATTCTTCTGCATGTACTCAAAACGGGTTATATCATCAGTTGGACCCAGCACATTGTTTACAAATTCTTTTAATGCGCCGGGACGTTGAGCAAAGTTTATCAGGAAATAATGTTTGAGCCCTTCGTATTGCAAACTCCTTTCTTTTATCTCCTGCATGCGGTCAATATCGTTATTGCTGCCGCTAACAATGCAGACGACTGTCTTATATTTAATTTCATTGGCAAAGTCGTCAAGTGCAGCAATTGACAATGCACCAGCAGGCTCAACAACGATTGCATCTTCGTTGTATAATTTCAGGATCGTAGAGCATACTTTTCCTTCCGGTACAAGATGCATATCATCCAGCACTTCTTTACAAATTGGGAAAGTAATGTCGCCGACTCTTTTTACGGCAGCGCCATCAACAAAGCGGTCAATGTTATCAAGTGTAACAGGGTGACCATATTTCAATGCTTCATACATGGCCGGTGCGCCTACAGGTTCAAGACCAATAATTTTTGTTTTGGGAGAATAAGTTTTAAAATAGGAGCCAACACCTGCACACAATCCCCCGCCACCTATCGGAAGAAATAAATAGTCTACTCTATTTAGTTCTTCAACAATTTCAACTGCCACTGTTCCCTGTCCCTCAATGATCCGATGATGATCGAAGGGCGGGATAAATGTCATCTCATTTTCTTCAGTGTATTTTTTTGCAGCGATTGCGCAATCATCAAAAGTATCGCCAACCAGTTTTATTTCGACGTTCCCATCTCCATGCATTTGTGTTTGTTTCACTTTTTGATTGGGGGTAATGATCGGCATAAATACTACACCTTTTGCGTTGAGCTTTTTGCAACTGAATGCAAATCCCTGTGCATGATTACCTGCACTTGCGCATACAACACCTTTTTCCAATTGTTCTTTCGGCAAGGTGCTCATCATATTATAAGCACCGCGTAGTTTATAACTCCTTACTACTTGCAGATCTTCACGTTTCAAAAAAATATTGCAGTCATATTTTTTTGAAAGGTGTGCATTCCGTTGCAGCGGAGTCTTCGTTACGACCTTTTTCAATCGTAACGAAGCACTGGCAAAGTCCAGCTGTAAATTATTCGTTGTTGTGCTCATATTTTTATGCTACTGGTTCGGCTTTTTTCCCTGCCTTGCCGGCAGGCAGGTTCTCTGTTTTTGCAGGTTGATTTTCCGGACGCAATGAACGAACTGTTTTGCCAGCCTGCCACATTTCACTTTCACGCAGATCTTTTAATTCAGCTTCTAACTTTTCACGATAATCCGGTTGAGAATTTGAATCAATTGAACGTTGGCTTTCTTTTCCAGCTGCAACACTTTCATATAATTCTTTAAATACTGGCGCTGTTGCATCACGGAATTTTTTCCACCAATCCAATGCGCCACGTTGTGCAGTTGTAGAGCAATTCGCATACATCCAATCCATTCCATTTTCAGCAACCAATGGCATTAATGATTGTGTCAACTCTTCAACGGTTTCGTTAAATGCTTCAGAAGGAGAGTGGCCTTTATCACGCAATACCTGGTATTGAGCAGCAAAAATTCCCTGGATGGCACCCATGAGAGTTCCTCTTTCTCCGGTAAGATCAGAATAAACTTCTTTCTTGAAATCTGTTTCAAACAAATAACCGCTACCTACTGCGATACCCAATGCGATCACCCTGTCAAATGCTTTGCCCGTTGCATTCTGGAAAATTGCATAAGAACTATTCAAACCACGGCCTTGCAAAAACATTCTTCTTAATGATGTACCACTGCCTTTTGGTGCAACAAGGAACACATCCACATCTTTTGGAGGAACGATTCCTGTTTGTTCATTGAATGTGATGCCAAATCCGTGAGAAAAATATAATGCCTTACCTGCAGTTAAATGCTTTTTTACTGTTGGCCACAAGGCAATTTGTGCCGCATCGCTCAGCAGGTAACAAATAATTGTTCCCCGTTGCAATGCTTCTTCAATTTCAAACAATGTTTCGCCGGGAACAAAACCATCACGGATCGCTTTATCCCATGTCTTACTGTTTTTGCGTTGACCTACAATAACATTGATACCGTTATCTTTTTGGTTCAATGCCTGCCCCGGGCCCTGCACACCATAACCAATTACAGCTACAGTTTCATTTGCCAACACCTGTTGAGCTTTTGCCAGGGGAAATTCTTCACGGGTCACTACATTTTCAGTAACTCCGCCGAAATTTAATTTTGCCATTTTATTTGTTTTAAAGTTTATTTATTGTTTTTATTTGTTCCAAAGTGATTTTATAGATGCTGCGCATTCTTCGAGAAATGTAGCGTCTTCTTTACTAAATGCATTTTCCTGCTCACTTTCAACATCAATAGTTCCTTTCACCGTTTTGCCATCTTCATCAAAGATCGGCACTACAATTTCTGATTGTGTATCGCTGAAAGTGAGTAAATAATCTTCGTCTTTATCAATATCATTTACGATCACAGTTTTTTTCTCCATGTTAGCTCTGCCATTCAAACCTTTGTCATTAGGAAAAGACGAAAAAGTGGGCTCGCTTCTTCCGGCATAAGAAATAAGATGTATGTCTTTTTCAGTTACATCATATATGCCGATCCATGAATACCCTTTTTCATTTTTGATCTTTTCAGCGATCAGTTTTGCTTTTTGCTCTCTTCCCTGGTTCGATTGTAAAATGATATTGAATTGTTTTTCCATGACGTAAATATTTTTACATACTAAATACTTTTTCATTTTCACTCAGGTACTCATTTTCTATCACTTCTTCTCCCGGTTCTTTATATTCAAACGATTTCAACTTTTTGTGAAACCCGTCACTGTTTTTAATGATTGCCACTCTTGCACTTCTGACAAATTCTATCAGCCCATATGGTTCCACTACTTTGATAAAAGCATCTGTTTCGGCTCGCTGCCCGCTTACTTCAAATACGATGTAATCTTTTCTTATTACTACAGCTTTTGCCCCGAACTGGCTTAATAGTCTTTCTACTTTTACTTCTTCAGCGATGATCTCAGTCGGCACTTTGTACAATGCAAGCTCTTGCCAAACGATCTCATCACTTGTATTATAGTAAGCTTTTAATACTTCCACTTGCTTTTCGATCTGGCGACAAAGCTTTCTTACGACATCTTCCACTTCGTTTATCACAATTGTAAAGCGATGTACACTATCTACTTCACTTGGAGAAGTATTCAGGCTTTCAATATTTATCTTTCTTCTCGAAAAGATAATTGCAATACGATTTAATAAACCGATCTGGTTCTCTGTGTAAACCGTTATTGTAAATTCTTGTTTGCTCATAATCCAAATTTTAAATTTCTTCTTTACATAATACAACCTCCGCTACACCACGGCCCTGGGGTACCATTGGGAAAACATTATTTTCTTTTCCCACTATTACTTCCAGTAAATAACTTCCATTATGATCAAGCATTTCTTTCAATGCATTTTTTACATATTCTCTTTTACAAACACTTTTTCCTTCGATGCCATAGCCTTTTGCTACCATTACAAAATCGGGGCTCTCTATATCGACAAATGAATAGCGATTCTTATGAAATAATTCCTGCCATTGACGAACCATTCCCAGGAATTTATTATTAAGAATAATAATTTTTACATCGGGTTTGAATTGCATGATAGTTCCAAGCTCCTGTATGGTCATTTGTATTCCGCCATCGCCGATGATCGCAACAACAGGTCTTTCAGGAGCACCATATTTGGCACCAATTGCTGCTGGCAGTGCATAGCCCATCGTTCCTAACCCACCGCTGGTGATATTACTTTTACTTTGATTATATTTTGCATAACGACAAGCTACCATTTGATGCTGACCAACATCAGTAACTATTACTGCATCACCATTTGTTAATTCATTAAGTGCATCGATTACTTCACCCATAGTAAGTTTGTCGCTTGCTGGGTTCATCTCTGATTTGATACATTTTTCTTCCTCCTTCTTCATGCAATCGTTGAACTTCTGTAACCATTGAGGATAAACTTTTTGTTTTACCAGTTCAGTCAGTAGTGGCAAAGTCTCTTTACAATCACCCCACACAGGTACAGTTGCTTTTACGTTCTTATCTATTTCAGCAGGGTCAATATCTAAGTGAATAACCTTTGCCTGTTTTGCATATTTATCCAGGCGGCCTGTTACACGATCATCAAATCGCATACCGACTGCTATCAAAACGTCACATTCATTAGTGAGTAAGTTTGGTCCATAATTTCCATGCATGCCCAGCATTCCAACACCCAGTGGATGATCGGTTGGAATAGCACTCATACCCATGATCGTCCATGCCGCAGGAATACCGGATTTCTCAATAAATTTTTGAAATTCTTTTTCTGCTTTACCAAGAATAACACCCTGTCCGAAGATCACAAAAGGTCTTTCGGCTTCGTTTATGATTTGAGCAGCCTGCTCAATATATTCTTTACGTACAATAGGCTTCGGACGATAGCTTCTTATATGCTCACATTTTTCATAGCCTTTATAATCGAACATTTGCAGCTGAGCATTTTTTGTAATATCAATTACAACAGGACCCGGTCTGCCGCTGCCAGCTATATAAAATGCTTTTGCTAACACATGTGGAATTTCATTGGCATCTGTTACCTGGTAATTCCATTTTGTAACGGGAGTCGTAATATTTATTACATCTGTTTCCTGGAATGCATCTGTTCCCAACAAATGCGCAAATACCTGGCCTGTGATACATACAACAGGAGTGGAGTCGATCATTGCATCTGCTAAACCTGTCACAAGGTTTGTTGCACCCGGACCACTTGTTGCAAACACAACACCTGTTCTGCCACTTACTCTTGCAAAACCCTGTGCAGCATGTATGGCACCTTGTTCATGGCGAACTAAAATATGTGTAAGCTTATCATGATAATCATACAGCGCATCATAGATAGGCATGATAGCACCGCCAGGATAACCAAAGATGGTATCTACACCTTCGGCAACAAAAGCTCTTAATACTGCTTCGCTACCAGAGATGTTTTCAATAGTAGCTTTTGTTTTCTTCTCCTTTGTCAATTCAAGTGTTTGCATATTAAAAATTATTTTCTGTAATAGATCATCATATCTGTTGAACCCACATCGTTAAACCCTGCTTGTCTTAGCATTGTAACCAATTGTCCACGATGATAAGTGGAGTGATTGAAAACATGAGCAAAGACCTGGTAGTGCGGCATTTCATATTGATCGCCATTAATTCTTTTGAAAAACAATTTTTCCATCATCCTCGACTCATCAAATTCATCAACAAACTTTTTTAATCCTGTTGTTGATTTTTGCCATAACTCAATTGTTTCCGGTTTTGATCCTTTAAAAGTTGATTGCAACCATACTGGTGCAGCTGCTTTATTTAACCTATCCAACCAGATCGTTTCAGCGCTGGCTATATGTAAAACTGTTTCACCAATACTATTAAAACTACTCACTATATGCTTTTGCCATTGCTCATCATTAATTTGATCAAGCCATCCTACAACGATATTATTCGCCCAAACATTAAAAGCCGCTACATCAGTAAAATAGTTCTTGGTCATTATTGTCTAATTTTCATCTGTTACACATCCTTCGCTTGCATCTTTTACCAACCTTGCATATTTATACAACACACCTCTTTTCTCTTTCAATTCTGGCTTCTTCCAGCCAGTTCTGCGTTTTGCTATTTCTTCATCACTAACTTTTAAAGTAATAGTATTCTTTGTTGCATCGAGTTCTATCACATCGTCATCTTGTACGAATGCGATCAAACCTCCTTCATGTGCTTCAGGAGTGATATGTCCAACAACAAATCCATGAGTACCGCCACTGAATCTTCCATCTGTGATCAATGCAACTGATTTACCTAAACCAACGCCAATGATAGCTGAGGTGGGTTTCAACATCTCAGGCATACCCGGTGCACCTTTGGGTCCTTCATTTTTTATTACAACTACATCTCCTGATTTTACACGACCATTTTGTATTCCTTGAATTAATTTTTGTTCACCGTCAAATACTCTTGCTGGCCCAATAAATCTTTCTCCTTCTTTACCAGAAATTTTTGCAACACTTCCTTTTTCAGCAAGATTGCCATACAGAATTTGCAGGTGTCCCGTCTTTTTCAATGGACTTTCTAATGGGTAAATAATGTCCTGAGCCTTAAAATCAAGATCAGGAACACCTGCTAAATTTTCTGCAACCGTTTTACCGGTAACTGTCAAACAATCGCCATGCAGCAAACCTTTCGACAATAAATATTTCATTACTGACGGAAGTCCACCATACTGGTGCAAATCCTGCATGAGATATTTTCCAGAGGGTTTGAAATCTGCAAGGACAGGAGTTTTATCGCTGATAGTTTGAAAGTCATCTTGTGTAAGGGAGACTCCAATTGACTTTGCCATCGCGATCAAATGCAACACTGCATTTGTACTGCCACCAAGGACCATGATCACGGTAATTGCATTTTCAAATGCTTTGCGGGTCATGATGTCTGATGGCCGAATATTTTTTTCTAACAATAAACGAAGTGCTTTACCAGCTTCTAAACATTCTTTTTTCTTTTCATCACTTAAAGCCGGGTTAGAAGAAGAGTAGGGAAGACTCATGCCCAATGCTTCAATTGCAGAAGCCATTGTATTTGCTGTATACATACCGCCGCAGGCACCAGCACCCGGACATGAATGTTGAACGATCTGTTTGAAGTCTTCTGCATTTAAAGTACCTGCTATCTTTTGTCCCAATGCTTCAAAAGCAGAAATGATATTCAGGTCTTGTCCTTTATAATGACCCGGAGCTATTGTGCCGCCATATAGCATTATCGATGGGCGATTCAAACGTCCCATTGCAATAATGGAACCCGGCATGTTTTTATCACAACCAGGTATTGCGATCAAGCCATCATAATAAAATCCTCCCATCACTGATTCAATTGAATCTGCGATAAGGTCACGGCTTACTAAACTGTATCTCATCCCATCAGTACCGTTACTAATTCCATCACTAATACCAATTGTATTAAAGATCAAACCCACCATATCATTGTCCCACACACCTTGCTTTACCATTTTCGCCAGGTCATTCAGGTGCATATTACAGGTGTTACCATCATAACCCATACTGCATACGCCGATCTGTGGTTTCTTCAAGTCATCTTCTGTCAATCCAATTCCATACAACATGGCTTGTGCCGCCGGTTGTGTCGGATCTTGTGTAATTGTTTTCGAGTATTTATTTAATTCGTTCATGTAATTATTATGTTGTCAACTGCATTACTACTATCATCTTCCGTTGTGTCACTCACTTGTACGCTCTGTAATCCTATTCAGCAATTACAGGGCAACTTCTTTGTGTTTCTTTGTGCCTTCATGACTTTGTGGCTCCCAATCTTCCTTTACACGTTTCATATATGCTATCTGTAATTTTCTGGATATACTGTCATTCCATTTCAAAGGGAATTTGTAGTCATCTAAACTTTCAAATCCAATGACCTCAGCACCAGTGCCACAGAAAAATGCTGCATCGGCTTTCTTTAATTCATCAACAGTGAAAAATTTCTCTTCAACTGGTATATTTAGCTCATTACACAGATCAATGATCGTTGCTCTTGTAATACCGGGTAAAATATTTCCTAGTGAAGGAGTGAATAATTTTCCATCTTTCTCATAAAAGAAATTAGCACCAGGAGCTTCAGCTACATGATTATTCATATCAAGCAACAATGCTTCATCATACCCATTTGCTTTTGCTTCCTGGCTTGCAAGCAAAGAGTTTACATAATGTCCGGCAGCCTTAGCATGGATCTTAAATCCTTTTGGATTGGGACGTTGAAATGAAGATGTCATTACTTTTAATAATTTCTCGCCGAGAAATGGCTGCATCGCCCAGGCTTCTATCACGATAAATGATTTCTCATTCGTGTCAAACTTCATATTTGCTGGGGCATACACAACCGGACGTATATAAGCATCTCCTAAATTGTTTCTCTTTAATACTTCATAAGTGGCATCAATTAATTCCTGCGTGGTCCAGTGATAAGGCATATTCAAAGCCTCTGCAGAAGCTCTTAACCTATCATAATGCTCCACTTCTTTGAAGATCTTTGTTTGTCCGTTTAAGGTTTTGTATGAACGTATTCCTTCAAAGACACTGTAGCCATAATGCAAGGACTGGCTATATAAGTCCATTTTTGCTTCGGCAGCTTTTACAAACTCCCCATTCCAGTAAATGATCGTATTCTCGTTATAATAACTTGCCATATTTTTTGGGTTTTGAATATAAAAAAACAACCCGCCTTTTTCGGAGGCGGGTTGCTGTATAATTAGTTTTTAGTTTACTATCATGCACCACCTCCAGTTGAAGTAATAATAATGACAACCACAATAATTATTGTGTTAACACTGGCGATGACATTATTGATTGTATTCTTCAACATGAAGGATGTATGTCTTGTAAATATACACCCGCCGTTTGGAAAAAAGAACTGAGGCAAGCAATTACTTCAAAATATTTTTACGAACTATCGGCAGTCTTTAAATGATAGTAGACTTACGCAGTTCGATGTTTTCCTTTTTAATAGAGCCAGGGATCTTTCCACTTACATAATCGCAGAGTAATTCTCCAATTGTAGAAGTGAAATAAAAGTTCACAGGATCAATATCTTTTGTAACGAAATTGTTCTCAAGTGTCCATTGAACAGCCTCTCTTATTACACCAGCTTCTTCCTTCATTCCAAAATGATCGAGCATCATGGCTGCGCTTAGTACTGAGCCGGTTGGATTAGCAATGTCTTTTCCCGTGGCTTGCGGGTATGAGCCATGGATAGGTTCAAATAAAGCCGTTTTATTTCCAACTGATGCTGATGGCAACATTCCCAATGAGCCGCTCAATACACTTGCTTCATCGCTGATAATATCGCCAAACATATTTTCAGTCAGGACAATATCAAACTGCTTTGGATTGATGATGATCTGCATAGCAGCGTTGTCGACAAACATGTAATCAACTTTTACATCGGCATATTGAGTTGCAATTTGCTGGACTGTCTTTCTCCAAAGTCTTGAAGTGTCAAGAACATTTGCTTTGTCGACCAGAGTTAATTTCTTCCTTCTTTTTTGTGCATACTGAAATGCGAGATGAGAGATCCTTTCAATTTCTTCTTTTGTATAAGAACATTCATCGCTTGCTGTACTGCCGTCTTCAGCAGTTTGTTTTTTGCCAAAATAAATGCCGCCGGTCAATTCACGGAAGATGATAAAATCAACACCTTCCATATTTTTTGGTTTGATAGGACAGAGGTGTTGCAAAGTCGGGTAAGTAGTAACGGGGCGTATGTTCGCGAATAGTTGTAACGCTTTTCTAATTCCAAGTATTCCTTGTTCGGGTCTTACTTTGGCATTTGGGTCATTATCATATTTCGGATGACCAACAGCGCCAAATAAAACTGCATCGCTGTCCAAACAAATATCAATTGTTTCAGAAGGTAATGCTGTTCCTGTTTTATCAATTGCATCGGCTCCGATCAACGCTTCATGATATTCGAATTTGTGACCAAAGCGATCAGCTACTACATTCAACACACGGATGGATTGTTTAGTCACTTCGGGGCCGATACCATCGCCATTTAATATTGCTATCTTCTTTTTCATTTTCAATAGTAGTTTAATGGTTAAAGATTTTTTTTTCAAGGGTTTCAAATTCTTCTATTTCCTTTTTAGAATTCAACAAGTAGTCAATGTCATCATATCCATTTAGCAAACAAGTTTTTTTATAACTATTGATGTCAAAGTTTTCGGTTTCACCGGCAACACTGATAGTTTGTTTTTCAAGATTGACATCAACTTCAGTTGTAGGATCTTTTTCTACCGCGACGAATATTTTTTGAAGAAATGATTCAGTTACTGTGACCGGTAACAAAAAATTATTCAATCCATTGTTCTTAAAAATATCTGCGAAGAAGCTGCTTACTACAACATCAAAGCCAGCATCTTTAATTGCCCACGCTGCGTGTTCTCTTGAGGAACCACAACCGAAATTTTTTCCTGTTACTAATATCTTCCCGTTATATGTTTTATTATTTAAAATAAAATCTTGCTTAGGCTGATTTTCATCATCATTTATATATCTCCAATCGCGAAATAAGTTTTTACCAAATCCTTCCCTGCTTGTTGCTTTTAAAAAACGTGCAGGAATGATCTGATCCGTGTCCACATTTTCAATATTAAGTGGTACTGCTGTTGACTTAACTATGTTTATGCTTTTCGCCATATTATATTTTTAGCTGTGAGTTTTGAGTTATGAGTTTTGAGATTTAATTCTCATGGCTCACAGCTAGTGGCTCATAACTCTCTATCAATTCTCTTACATCCGACACTTTTCCTGTTATTGCTGCTGCTGCTGCAGTCAATGGACTAGCAAGCATTGTTCTTGCACCTGGTCCTTGTCTTCCTTCAAAATTTCTATTACTTGTACTGATACAATATTTACCTGCAGGTATTTTGTCTTCATTCATGCCCAAACATGCGCTACAGCCTGGTTGACGTAACATGAATCCGGCTTCTTCAAAAACTTTATCAATACCCTCTTCGATTGCCTGCTTTTCTACTTGCTTACTCCCCGGAACTACCCATACTTCTACATTATCTGCTTTCTTTTTTCCTTTTACAAATGACGCTACCATTCTCAGATCTTCTATCCTTGAATTAGTACAGCTGCCGATAAACACATAATCTACTTTTTGTCCTTTTATCGATGTTCCTTCTTTTAAACCCATGTAGGCAAGTGATTTTGATAAACCACTTTTATCCGTTTCATTAACTGTTTCAGTAGTTGGAATTTTATCATTCACACCAATTCCCATTCCCGGGTTGGTACCATAAGTTATCATCGGCTGAATGTCTTCAGCATCAAGGAATATTTCGTTATCAAATCTTGCATCACCATCACTGAATAAAGTTTTCCAGTAAGTAACGGCTTTATCCCATGCTTCAGCCTGCGGTGCAAACCTTCTTCCTTTGATATAATTAAATGTTGTTTCATCAGGAGCTATCAAACCACATCTTGCACCCATTTCAATACTCATATTGCAAATGGTCATTCTTGCTTCCATCGAAAGACTTCTTATTGCAGAGCCTGCAAACTCAACAGCATATCCGGTAGCACCACTTGCAGAGATCTTTGAAAGTATATAAAGAACGATGTCCTTACTTACAATGCCTTTTTTTAATTCACCGTCCACATTTATCCGCATCAGTTTCGGTTTCGTTTGCATCAGACATTGAGTTGCCAAAACCATTTCCACTTCACTGGTTCCAATACCGAATGCAATTGCACCAAATGCACCATGAGTTGAGGTATGACTGTCACCACAAACGATGGTCATTCCCGGTTGAGTGATTCCTAACTCAGGTCCTATAACATGAACAATGCCCTGGAACGGGTGTCCAAGGCCATATAATTCTACTCCATGATCAGCGCAATTTTTTATCAACGCTTCAACCTGTTTTCGACTGAGTTCTTCTTTGATCGGTAAATGCTGGTTGAGTGTAGGAACATTGTGATCAGCAGTAGCAACTGTTTGTTGCGGTCGAAAAACTTTAATGCTCCTTTTATTTAAACCGTTAAATGCTTGAGGACTGGTTACCTCATGAATAAAATGCTTGTCAATATAAAGGATCGAAGGGCCATCATCAATTTTTTTGACAACATGCTTTTCCCAGATCTTATCAAATAATGTTTTACTCATTTTTTTCTTTTGAAAAAATTGCGTGACGTAGAAACGTCACGCTTTAAACCAAAACTATCTGCTGCCCGCCTAAGCGGAACTTATGAGAAAAATTTATGCGACGACTGCTTCAGGCTGGAATTGTTTTGCCATTACAAGCAGATCATTGTCTTCTACTTCTTTTTTTGAGTCAGCTACTTTTACAAACTGCTCATAGAGCTTGTCAATATCATTTCTTGTGAACTCATAACCCAATTTTCTGAACCGATGCGCTAATGCGCTTCTTCCACTTCTTGCTGTCAATACGATTTTAGAACCTTCCGCACCTACTTCTTCCGGTTTAATAATTTCATAGCATAAAGCATCTTTCAAAAAACCATCCTGGTGAATACCTGATGAATGTGAAAATGCATTGCTGCCTACGATCGCTTTATTTGCCTGTACCGGCATACGCATTGTGTCAGCTACTAATTGACTAACAGGGTTCAGTAATTCTGTTTTAATTTTTGTATAATAACCCAATGAATAATGTTGTTTCAGGATCATCACTACTTCCTCAAGTGAAGTATTACCTGCTCTTTCGCCAAGACCATTAATTGTACATTCTATCTGGCGAGCTCCATTAAGTACACCGGAAATCGAATTAGCAGTTGCTAAACCAAGATCGTTATGACAATGGCAGGAAATAATAGCTTTGTCAATATTGGGAACGTTATTTTTTAAGTAAGCTATCTTTTCTCCGTATTGATGAGGTAAGCAGTAACCAGTAGTGTCAGGAATGTTAACGGTTGTAGCACCAGCTTTGATCACCGCTTCAATCACTCTTGCCAGGTAGTCATTATCTGTACGGCCTGCATCTTCAGCATAGAATTCAACATTGTCAACAAAATTTCTTGCCCATTTGACACATTGAATAGCTCTTTCTAAAATTTCCTCTCTTGTTGAATTAAATTTTGCTTTGATGTGAAGATCCGACGTCCCAATACCTGTGTGGATGCGGGGATTTCTTGCAAGCTTTAACGCTTCGGCAGCCGATTCAATATCTTTTTTTACAGCACGGCTCAGACCACAAACCTGCGCATCTTTAATGATCGCAGCAATCTGTTTTACACTTTCAAAATCTCCGGGGCTTGAAATAGGGAAGCCAGCTTCAATAATATCAACACCCAGCTCTTCGAGTTGTAATGCTAATTCGATCTTTTCTTTTGTATTTAGTTTACAACCTGGGACCTGCTCTCCGTCTCTAAGAGTAGTGTCGAATATGTAAACCCTGTTATTTGGCATACAAACGTTTATCAGGTGATAAAATAAACAGGCTGCTTATTTTTGTGTTGCTTGCCGGTAACCAATAAACTTACAGCCTGTTTGTCCGAAAGTATTCTTATTTATTTTCCCGGTAAAGTCAAAATTGGTTGTATTTTACGCTGGGCAGAGGGTATAAAATCTGGCAAAACCCTTGCCTGTAAAGGATTTTAGCTAATTAAAACTACAATGCCCAACCGTTCTGGAGATACCTTGTTTCAGCTGATAAAATCGCTTGAAAAAAGCGAGAAGAGGAATTTTAAGCTTTTTGTAAAAAGGAATAGTTCTGGTGGCGATCTGAAATTCCTGAAAGTCTTTGATGCACTTGATGGAATGAGAGAATATGATGAAGCTGCGTTGCTGAAAAAGAATAAAGATATCAAGAAGCAACAGCTTTCTAATATTAAAGCCAATTTATATAAACAGATTCTTACAAGTCTTCGCCTCATCAGTGATGAAAATAATATTGATATCCAGTTGCTCGAACAGATGGCTCATGCAAGGATCTTGTTCAACAAAGGGCTTTACTTACAAAGCCTCAAAGTGCTTGATAAGATGAAAGAAGCTGCGAAGACACATCACCAGCTTACTTATTTACAGCAGGTTTTATTTTTTGAAAAGAAGATCGAGGCTTTATTCATTACAAGAAGTATGCGTAACAGGGCTGATCAGTTGACACACGAAAGTGAGGAAGTGAATGATCGATTAACTGTAGTGAATAAACTTTCCAATCTTTCTTTGCAATTATACAGTTGGTATATAGAACATGGTCATGCGAGAAATCAAAAAGATTTTGATGAGCTAAAAGAATATTTTGAAAAACATTTACCTGGTAATATCAAGAAAGATTCTTTTTATGAGAAGCTTTATTTGTATCAATGCTATACATGGTATGCATTTATCCGGCAGGATTTTTTACAATATTACAGGTACACTCAAAAATGGGTCGATCTTTTTGATGAATACCCGGTGATGCTTGCTGCGGAAACAGCTATGTACACAAAAGGAATGCATAATTTGATGGGTGCTCATTTTGACCTGTTAAATCATGATAAGCTGAAAGAGACTATCAGGAAGTTCGAAGATTTTACAAAACATCCTTTGGTTATAAATAATGAAAATAACAGGATCCTTACTTATGTTTATTTATATACAGCTAAGATCAATCTCTGTTTTCTTCAGGGAAATTTTACAAAAGGAATAAAGCTTGTTCCATTTCTGGAGAAGATGCTGAAGGAGTATGGACCATTTCTTGATAAACACAGAGTTCTTGTATTTTATTATAAAATTGCCTGTCTGTATTTCGGGAGCGGCGATAATGAAAAGGCAATTGACTATTTAAATAAGATCATAAATGAGAAGGCTGATCTGCGAACCGATCTGCAGTGTTATGCGAGATTGCTTCACCTGATCGCTCATTACGAAATAGGAAATTTTGACCTGCTTGAATATTTGATAAAATCAGTTTACCGTTATATGGCTAAGATGGAAAACCTCAGTAAAGTAGAGGTAGAAGTATTTGCATTTCTGCGTCGCTCTTTCCATGTAGGTGCTCATGCATTAAAACCAGAATTTGAAAAACTATTGGATAAGCTGAAAAAATATGAACGAAATCCCCTCGAAACAAGAGCTTTTAGTTATCTCGACATTATCTCCTGGCTTGAAAGCAAGATCAATAATGTCAATGTGCAGGACGTGATCAGAGAGAAATATCTTTTGGGGAAGAAAGTAATTAGTAATTAGGAATTGGGTCAGATTACGACAGAGGCTTCTAATTCCAATTTACAAATCCCCAATTTCCTTCCACCATGTTGGTAACTCTTTAAAATTAATCCCGCCAAATCACTTCGCTGCCCTTAATTTTGCGCAATTTATTTTTTTCTAACTATGCCAGATAAACAACAACCTGCCATTCTTTTATTGGAAGATGGAACTCTTTGCCATGGATTTGCATTTGGAGCTATTGGAACTGCAACCGGTGAAATATGTTTCAATACCGGGATGACCGGCTACCAGGAAGTATTTACAGATCCAAGTTATTACGGCCAGATATTGATCATGAACGCTGTTCATATCGGTAATTATGGAGTGAAAGATGAAGATGTGGAATCAGATTCGGTAAAGATCCGCGGATTGATCGGGAGAAATCTTGAAGAAACATATTCGAGAAAACAGGCAAAAGGAAATCTGGATGAGTATTTGAAAAAAAATAAGATTGTTTGTATTGAAGGTGTTGATACTCGTGCATTAGTAAGCCATGTTCGTCAGCAAGGTGCCATGAATTGCATAATATCATCAGAAGTGCTTGATGTTGAAGAGTTGAAAAAGATGCTGGCAAAAGTTCCTTCAATGAATGGACTTGAATTGGCTTCTCATGTTAGTACTGAAAAAGAATATGAATTAGGTGATGCTTCATCACCGGTAAGGATTGCGGTGATGGATTATGGATGCAAGCAGCATATTTTAGAATGTATGACTGAGCGGGGAGCTTATGTAAAAGTTTTCCCTGCAAAAACTCCGGCAGCGAAATTGAAAGAGTTTAAACCAAACGGATATTTTATTTCAAATGGTCCCGGCGATCCGGCGGCAATGGATTATGCAATTGAAAATGTAAAAGAGATATTGAAAGAAAACAAACCAACTTTCGGAATTTGTTTGGGTCATCAGTTACTTGCTTTGGCAAATGGAGTAGAAACTTACAAGCTACACCATGGTCATCGCGGATTAAATCACCCGGTTAAAAATTTAGTAACAGGGAGATCAGAGATCACAACACAGAATCATGGGTTTGGCGTAGATCCTGAATCAATAAAAAAGGCGGAACATATTGAAGTGACGCATGTGAATTTAAATGATAAATCAATTGAAGGGATAAGAGTAAAGGGTAAGCCTGCTTTTTCTGTACAATATCATCCTGAAAGTACACCGGGGCCACATGACAGTCGTTACTTATTCGATCAGTTTATCGATATGATAAAAAAGAGTTGATCAGAGCTTTGAAATTGCCAATCCAAAAACAATTGCTCCAAGAATAAAAAAGGGAATAAGCAGTTTTGCGTTTGCTTTCTTTTTTACTTCATCAGGATATTGCATAAATGCATCAACCTTTCTATTAAAGTTGCTTTCACTTCCTACCGTTTTTATTATTACAAGGTAAATAATCCCGAAAACCGGGATAGCTAATAATTTACCGATCGATCTTCCTGAAGAATATCCAAAGACACTTCTTATACTTTTGGTGAGTTTTTCTTCAAAGCCCTGTACAAAGGTTACGCTGAGCATGAGAACTGCAATAATTAATAATACGATCAAAGCAGATAAAAAGAGGTTCCCATTAAGTCTTCCCTTTTTTCCATCTCTTCCTTTTTGATGTATTTCATAATACTGGCTGCCATATAATGCTTCAAGAAATGTCATATTGTTTTTGATTAAAGTAGGTAAAAAATTTTGTAGAAGGAAATACTCCTTTGAGAGTATTTTTTAATTTGATTACATTCGTTAAATGAAGATAGCAATTATCAATGGCCCGAATCTTAATTTACTTGGCAAAAGAGAAACCGATATCTATGGCAATAAACCGTTTGATGTATTTTATAATGAACTTCAACATAAGTATCCGCATATTCATCTTTATTATTATCAAAGCAACGTGGAAGGTGAATTGATCAATGAATTGCAACGCATCGGTTTTGAATATGACGGCATAATCTTTAACCCGGGCGGTTATACACATACTTCGGTTGCCATTGGTGATGCTATCGCTGCCATTAAAACTCCTGTTATCGAAGTACACATCTCCAATGTACATGCAAGAGAAGACTTTAGAAAGCTATCTCATATTTCAGGTAAATCAACTGGAAGTATTTTTGGTTTGGGACTGAAAGGCTATGAGCTTGCATTGGAATGGTTTCTTTCGAATGCCAGTAAATGATGATAAAATTTATCCTAAAATCTTGTAATCTCATTTTTCTCTTTTTTTGGATCAGCTACACACTTGATGCATTTCTGCCTGCAAAAGAAAAAACTGAAAAGGTACAATGGTCTAAAAAGCTAGAATACCGGGGAAGAGGAGCAGGTTCGGGCAACTTTTATTTTAATGTAAAGACGGGCAACTATTTTTTAAATTCAGCAAATGATATTGAACCAGGCACTATTGTATTTGTTAAGATCACGCCGATATATAATATTGTCAAATCATTTTGTATACAAAATTCTCCAAGTGAGATCAAATGTTTGGAAAACCACAATTCTCCCTATTCCCGTCCATTATATATCTTGCTGATCGTTGTCCTTGTAATGTTCATACTCTATACATTGATCTTTGAAAAAGAATTAAGATTTCTAAAACGCCTGACACTTGGAAATGTTATTGCAACAATAATTTTTGCTTCTGTTTTTTTACTTGGATTAGTACTTTGACTGATCAGTAGTTTAAATAAAAAAACCGTCTTGCTTTAGCTTGACGGTTTTTATTATTGATCAAATTTTATTAATCTACATCCCAGAACAGTCTTGTGGCAAACACATCAATAGTACCCTGGGCAGCCACGTTTGTTCCATTAGAAGCAACTTCTCCTGAAGGATAAAATAACCTTAGTGGACGTGGTGCATTTGCAGCAGTGGAAGCTGATGGAGGTGTAACAGGATAATTATTTTTCCTGTATTCACACCATGATTCCAAACCACTATAGTTTGTAAGTGCCAACCATTTTTGCATCCAGATAGCTTTTAATTTATCAGGCGAAGCTGTCCAATCAGCGAGATCGATCCCGCTTGTAAGTAATGTAGTAGCTGCAGCCGCCGCAGTACCAGTAATGCGGAAAGCTTCTTTTACTCCCTGCTCATAATATGTCTGTGCAGACGATGGCAGACTAACTCCTGAATAACGTTGTTTAGCTTCAGCAAGTAAAAATTGTACCTCTGCATTTGTCATCAGGACCATTGGCCTGGCAAAATCACCACTTACAATCTGAGAGGGGCCTATATAAGAAGTAGCTTGTGATAAATAACCAGATCCTACTCCAAATGGCACACCAGTATAATTGGCGATTATTTCAGGCGCAGCACCTTGTCCACCGTTAGGATAAGCAAGGCGTTTCAATCTGAAAGTATCATTAGATGCTTTTAATGTATTAAATAAAAATTCAGTTGGTCGAGGATAACGGCCCAGAGCTTGTGAACCTCCTGCTGCATTATATCCCCAATTCTCATAAAAGGGGTTCAGCTTTCCTGTACTTGCTACATAACCAGGATTTGAGGTGACATCTAAGCCAGCTGGTAAAAATCCTTCTGTTGTTGCTGCAGCTTTGTTGATCTCAGTAGTGATATAGGCATCGCGACCAGGCATTCTGCTTTGACGCATCAATATTCTTAGTTTTAAGCTATTTGCAAACTGTATCCATTTAGTAGCTGCAGTGGCAGCGTTTCCAGATGTTCTGCCAAATACTATTTCAGATCCTGCGTAAGCACTGCCAAGTGGATTTGCTTTTAAAATATTGATTGCTGTATCTAACACTTTTATCAGATCCTCGTAGACTGCTTTTTGATCATCAAATTTTGGGGCAAGTGAACCACTGCCTTTCAGCGCATCTGAATATGGAAGGTTTCCGTACATATCAACCAGCATTTGATAAGTGTAAGCTTTCAAAACCCTGGCAGCACCTCCAAAAAAGGTTAGTGTTGCGTTTCCGCTTGCACCCTTAGCAGCATAATCAAGGTCTTCCAGTATATCATAATACCCGCTCCAATAGTCAAAGTTGGTATTGTTGTACTCGTATTTAAAATAAGTAGCACTAAGAATATAAGTGCTCGACTGTGTCCAATGGCCAGACCAATATTCACCTAACTCGTTAGGCCCTAAATTGGCTGCGATACGATTTGCTGCTGCTGCAAAAGTATAATCAGGCGTGGAGCTGGGAAGTGAATTAGGATTAGTATTTACATCCAGCCATTCTTTTTGGCAACTGAACAGCGCAAATAATAAACACGCCGGCACAATTAAAAATTTTCTGAGTTTCATATCTGTAATTTTTTTGTATTTATTATTTAAATGACAAATTCAAGTTTATACCCAGCTGTCTAACAGGAGGTGTTTGATCTGTATTGTTGATACCAATACCATTACCTGTTGTAAAACTGAATTCCGGATCTGCAAACTGGTTTGCATTATCTATAATTGCAATGAGGTTACGACCATAGATACCTAATTGTATTCCTGAGAACACTTTAGTTTTTGAAACCAGGTTATTAGAGAAGTTATATGAGAGATTTATATCTCTCATTTTTATGAACCATGCTGGCGCAACAAAGTTTTCGTTGATGTTACGATATGCAGTAACCCACAATTCATATTCAGGTTCCCTGGTCATGATGCTGGTATTCTGCACATATTTGCCTGAAGCATCTTTATAAGCAGAATTTGGGAAAATATGTGGTGTTCTGTCTTCAGTCCATTTACCTGAACCTGTAAATGTCATTTGTTTGGCGAGATCACTAAACATTACATTTCCGCCTCTGTATTCCCAGTTTGTTGCCAAAGTGAAATTGGCAAAGCTTACTGTTGTACCAGCGCCTAACATATACTTTGGAGTAACACGTCCGAATTCTTTCAAGGGCCCTGTTGTAATAGGATGTCCCTGTGACGCAGCATTAGGATCAGCATTAATAACAACTCTTCCAAATTCATCCCTTGTGTAAGATGTAGCTTTCAACATTGGGTATACCTGGTTCTCCATAACATAAGTACCACCATAAGTGTATCCACTTACAAAAAATTCTTTTACGCCAGGATATAACTTGATAACTTTATTTTCATTGATCGATCCACGTAAATTCAGGTCCCATTGTACTTTGGATGTTCTTAATAATTGAATTTTTACATCAGCCTCATAGCCCCAGTTTTTAGTCTGGCCAACATTTAGGACAAGGTTACTAAAACCAGTTGATGTTGGTATCGCAACTGTCAACACCTGTCCTTCGCTTTTTTGAGTGTAGTACGAGAAGTCAACATTTATTTTATTATTTAAGAATTGAAGCTCTCCGCCAAACTCCAATGTTCTTACAAATTCAGGCATTAGATCAGCATCCGGTAAAGTATTTCCTACACTAATACCAACTGTATTGCCATAAGGGAAGTTAGCGGCATTACTAAATGAAGGATCAAGACCGTAAAGAGGAAGGTTATCATTACCATTTTTATTATAACCTGCCCTAAGTTTTATATATGACAAAACATTCGTCTTTAAAACCGGCAGTAGTTCTGTTATAACAGCAGAAGCGTCCACACCCGCATAAGTATATGCATATTGTGAATAGTCTCTGTATGATTTATAAAATCTTGAAGATGCATCGTGTCTCACAGTACCATGGAGAAATAGTTTGTCTCTCCATCCAAGTTGAGCATCTGCATAGTATCCATATTTTCTTTCTTCAGTATTGCTTTCCCCACCGCCCAGTTCACCACGACGGTTGCCAACGTTATATATACCAGGCACTACAATGGAGCTTGAGCTTGTACTTACATTTTTTGTTTTGCGCATATAACCATTGATCCCTAAAATGCTTTTTAGCGTGAAATCTTTAAATTCTTTATTTATCAGGAACTGGAATTCGTTGTTGATAACATTGTCAGTATTTGAAAAATCTCCAACACTTCCTTGTATATCAGTTAAAGCTCTTGTAATACCGGAACCGTCACCAGGTTTTTCCCATGGAACAGGAACTTTTGCCTGTGTTTTTGCCCATGTGCTATGGAAGAATTGGGCCTGCGAATTTTTTCCTGAACGTACATTGTTCATACCTGAAAACTTGTTATAAGCAGTTAACCATGGAGTGAGTTTATAAGTCAACTCAAAAGTCCCATTGAAATTGGCATCCTGGTATTTTGTTCTATCATTATCCAGTCTGAAATATGGATTCGTATAATAGTCATTATAATATTCATTTGGATGAGCAAACTTCGTGGTACGCCAATCCCTATACTTATTCAAGGGAATATGGGCAGCCTGGTTAATGCTTTCATTATAGAAATTGAAAGTTGTACGATCGTATCTCACCTGGACATAGTTAGCACTAAATCCAATTTTTAATTTGCCATATTCCTGTGAAGCAGAGAAACGGGCGCCTGTTCTGTTTGCTTTATCACCCGGCACTATGCCTTCTGTTCTGTTGTTCTCACCGGAAAAGAAAAAGGTAGAATTCTCACCACCGCCAGAAAAAGAAACCTGGTTGTTTAATGTATAACCAGTGTTCCATATATCTTCCCTGATACCAGGTATTGGTGAATAAGGAAGCATATTAACACTGCCATCTTGTAAAGTTCTTCCTGCAGGGCGAAGAGAACCGTCAAAAGGATCACCATATTGTTGGTTCTCGTAAGAACGCCAGTTGTCTTTCATCCGGTCTAAATAATTTGCTTTATATGATCCGTTAGCAACATTTGCAGCTGTCCAGCCTGTAGCATAGTGTGATCCGCTTCCATATCTATCCTGGAATTGGGCCATGATATTTATTTTCTCAGTGTTATATGAAGTGCTAAAATTGACTTTCATCTTTCCTTTCTGTCCTTTCTTCATTGTAATTACAATGGCGCCATTGATACCTTGCGAGCCATACAGTGTTGCAGCCTGCCCGCCTTTCAAAACTGTAATGCTTTCAACATCATTTGGGTTCAAAAGATTGAACATTGTAGATGAACCGGGAGGTTGAGGTAGCCCATCAACCACAATCAATGCATCATTGTTACCTGACATAGAGCGGTAACCGCGAAGATTGAATTTAACAGCGGGATCAACCGAGTTATTGGCATTGATGATGACCAATCCGGATACTTTACCGGAAAGACCGGCAGCAACTTGCGGTGCCCTACCTACAGTAAGTTCAGCATTGGAAACTTTCGCCACTGAATAACCGATTTCTTTCGGACGCCGACGAATACCTTGAGCCGTAACAACTATTTCGCTTAAGGTTTTGTTTTCCTCTACCAATGTTACCGTTAAATTGTCTGCAGCGGCCACCTCTTTTTCTTTGAAACCCGCAGCAGAAACAATTAATTTGGTACCCGGAGCTACACTAAGTGTGAAGCTGCCATCGTTGTCGGCAATAGCTCCGGCCTTAGAGTCTTTTATCCTAATGGAAGCATTTGGGATTGTGATCCCTTTTTCATCTGTAACCTTACCAATTATGGTAGTTTTTTGTGCAAGCAAGCCCGTCAATAAAAATAACAGGCTTGGTACAAGGAGTACAAGCTTTCTCATGTGCTAGCTAGTTTTTAGAGTTTAAAAAACGGAAGTTAAGGGAATTTGAATATGGATTAATAAAACGTTAAATTTTTTTTGATGCTGAACAATATTTTGCGGGTAGGAGACTAATAGTACCATTAAGCGGTCGCAAAAAACCGCAAAAATGAATTTGCAGATGTTTTCCGTCTTAAGAAAAGAATAAACCTTCAGAAATACTGCTCTTATTTGCTCAGAATAAACCTAAAATATTTCACTTTTCAAAAAAACCTGCATTTACTCAATTCACATTGGGCTATTGATCTTTTAAAGTTTTAATCATTTAAAAATCTCATTCCTTAGTTAAGCCAGGTTCATTTCATGTCGACGAGTTTTAACAGTCTATAGTAAAACTGTTGCCTGTTGTTTGCAATCTGGACTATAGACGATAAACAAGATCGAAGAATTTAAATCTAAAAATATGAAGAAGATATTTACATTATCAATCTTAGCTGTTGGGCTTGTTATATTTTTTACTGGATGTGTAAAGAACAGGGAATACATTGATGAAAGCTATTGGCTTTCTAAAGAACGTGGGGAAGTAGTGTACAGTGATCCTTATTGTCAATACTTCGTTATTGAAACTTATGATGGTTATACAGTTCTTCGTTCTTATAACAGTTACAAACCAAATGAAGGTTCAATTGTGTATGGAAATTTTAGTAATTATGGAACAAGAGATTTTTACAACCGTTCAAATGGAGCGATCTACACGGCCGAAGTAAAAGAATATTGGCTGACTTACATTGGAGCCCAGGATGCACTTAGTTATTATTGTTATTAATTACATTCATTACTGCAGCTTCAACTGTTTAAATTTTCGTTTTGCTTTTGTTCGAATGTAGCTTGCTTCCAATGCAACGTAAGTTCCGGTTACACCATAATCAAATGTGATTAAAGGTTGGCCAGGTATGGTAAATGAATAATAACCTCTGTAAAACTGAGTAAAGGAAATCTCACTTACAAGGCTGATTCGCAAAATATCTTTATTTCTTAGAATTAAATTCAGCCCACCTCCGATATGATAATTGAGCCATGGCTTTTGATTATTATTGGGTGTGAACTCACCATACAGGTAATCGATCTGCCTGTTATTCGGCTCAACTATCGTTGAAATAAAGCCTTCTTCATTGAAAAAAGAGTATAAGATGCTGACCCCAATTTGAGCATTCCAAAACACACCGGGCTTTTTGAAAAACCTTCTTTCAATAAAAAAAGGAGCCCGAAAATATGGAACACCTGATTTATCACCGTTCTTATAAGAACTGACATCATAGGACAAAGGGGGACTGAAGGCTGCTCCTGGTATATCATAACGAATATCTCTCATGATACCACCTCCTCGAATACCCATTTGGATCGAATATTTTTTATTGATTGAATAATGATAACCAATTCCTCCCTCCAAACATTCATAAGATGTGGTACTTATATTATACATATGTGGATCGGGATCAATGACTGCTTTCTGGGATCGACCGTAAATAAATTGAAGGCTAAAATGATTTTCAGAGAAAATTAGCTCTTCCCAATCAAATATAGGTTTAGCATTCTGGGCTTGAATAGAAGTCGAAAAACCAAAAAAAATTATAATGTATAGAAAGGCTTTACCCATGGTGTTTAGGTTTAAATCAAAGCCTTATATAAGTAAAGTTAGGGTGTTGCTATTACTTAATGCTAAATATGATATTGAACATATTTCATACTGCCGCTAAGAAAGTGCTCACTTCTATTATGATAGTAGCCTTAACAATTGTTTAATTTTCAAGTTGGCTATCATCATTCTTTTTTTTGCAACCTGTTTATCCCGAACAATTTCTGTCAGTAAAATAATGGTTGGTTATCCGGATAATGCTTAGAAGATGATTTTCTTTCATTAATTATCAACCTTACTTTTACATCGTCAATACACACAGAACTCGGTTCCTGCCAACATTCTTTCACGATCATTATTTGCCAATCACTTTTTGCCTGCATCATTTACGATTGTTTCCATTAAGAGCTTAACTATTTTTTTTAACTATTAAACTTTAGAACTATGAAAAATGTAATGAACAAAAACAAAACGATCATTGTTGCATTGTTGGCAATTATCAGCACAGTATTCAGCAGCCCGGTATCAGCTAAGGATAAAAGAGCAGATCCTCCGGGAGTTGAGGTCAAGTACCTGGGTTTTGTAGATAATAACCCGGTGTTTGAGATCCGCACTAATAATGTGGAAGCTGATAATTTCTTTATCACGATCCGTGATGAGGAGGGTAATGTATTGTTTTCAGAAAAATTATCGGGAAAAAGCCTTTCTCGCAGGTATCGTATCGATACTCAGGAAGAAATAACAGATGGTGGGCTTCAGTTTGAGGTAAGATCTCTTAACAGTAAAAAAACAGAGATCTATATTGCCGGGATGAATGAAAACATCACAAGAGAAATGGCTATAAATAAAATTCAGTAAAACATTGATTGTAAAAAATTGTCCCGTCTTAGGCGGGACAATTTTTATTTTTCAAATATGGGAGATCAATTTTATTTTTTTGTTTTCTTCTGCACATCATCCAGCTTAGCTATGTAAATACTACGACCATGTGTGCCAAGTATTATCTCATTTTCTCTTTGATGAATAGCTATATCATGAATAGGAATAGACTTGGGTAAACCTTTATTCCACATCATAAAACTATTTCCCTTGTCAAGACTTACATAAAGACCTCCATCAGTTCCGACATACAGTATGCTGTCATTCTTTGGATCTTCACGAATTACATTGACAGGTTCGTTTGGCAGGTCTTTTCCGATCTGTGTCCATGTTTTTCCATAATCTTCACTGACATATACATAAGGAAGAAAATTATCAATGCGATAACCATTTAAAGTGGCATATACCCTGCCTTCTTTATGTTGTGATGCAAGAACGCGGCTCACCCAGAGATTGCTCGTCTGCAGTTTTGTATTTGATGCTTGAAGCTTTTTGTCTTTTTTAATTGATGTTGGTGCAGTTTGATTCAATTGTTCCCAAGAATATCCACCATCTTTTGAAACATGAATGTTCCCATCATCAGTACCTACATATAGTAAACCAAACCGGGTGGGAGATTCAGAAATAGTAGTAAGTGTGCCATAAGGAACATCTCCTTCTTTTTTTCCATTTGTGAGATCGTGAGTCAAAGTTATCATTGTATCACCCTGGTTCATGCTGCGATGAAAATGATTGCTTCCGAAATAAACTATATCCTGGTTATGACTGCTTATTAGTATTGGTGTTTGCCAATTGAAGCGATAAGGGGTTTCACCCATTTCATGTCTTGGTGTAATTCTTTTGGTTCCTTCTCTCGTTAACCTGTTCGACCTCGAATAATTTCCAAATTGAGACCCGTAATAAGCAGTTGTATTATCTCTTGTATCTACTTGTACCTGCATCCCATCACCACCACCAATATTCGATTCGCTACCTGTCGTTTGGCCCAGGCCACCGCCAAATTGATTACGGTTTACCTGTGACGGAATATACCAAACGCCATTATCCTGCAGACCGCCATAAACATTATAAGGTCTTGCATTGTCGGTAGTGATCGCATAGAATTGTCCAACAGCTGGCGTATTTGCTTTGAACCAAACCTCACCATCATCATAAGTAATATTAATACCGCCATCATTGCCATTAATAAGGTGAGAATCCTTTTTAGGATTCACCCACAAAGCATGATGATCCGAATGCACATTGTTTCTATCTATGTTCTTCCATGTTTTACCTCCATCTGTAGATTCCATTGCATTTAACCCAAGGATGTATAGTTTGTTCTCATTATAGGGTGATACATATATTTTGGCAAAATAGTAGCCATAAGTAAAGAACATTGGTATATCTTTTTCATTTACTTTTTTCCAACTCTGCCCTCCATTATCACTCTTGTAGACTTCACAACCGATGGGACTTCCTTCGAAACCAGTACTGACATTTAAAAAATCATAAAGAGCGGTTGATTTATATTTATCTTTTGCTACTCCTTCTTTCAGAATTGTAGCAGTATATCGCGGATATATCCTACTGGTTCTTAAAAAAGAGTCAAGCTTTTTATTATCCAATTGAGCAAATTGTTCTTTTGTAATGCTCTTGAAATCGTCGAGCTTAAGAGCAGTTGTATCTTTTTTACTTGAAGTATCTGGTTTGTTGTTCTGATTATCAAGAATTGCATAAACGATCTGCGGATTTTTTGGATAAACAGCGAGACCGATCCTGCCTACACCTTCACCAATTGGAAAACCATTGCCACTGATCGCTTTCCAGGTATCACCGCCATCAGTACTTTTATAAATGCCACTGGTTTTCCCGCTTTCAACAAAATTCCATGCACTTCTTGTTTTATTCCACATGGCAGCATAGAGTTCATTTGGGTTTTGTGGATTGATATCCATTTCAACACCACCTGTTGTATCATCAATGTATAAAGTTTGCTTCCAGGTTTTTCCTCCGTCAGTTGTTTTATAAATACCTCTTTCTTTATTTGGCGAATATAAATGACCAAGCACTGCTACCCAGGCTGTGTTACTATTTGTGGGATGCAATTGAATTTTTCCAATATGATGTGAATCGGGCAGACCAAGATACTCCCATGTTTTACCTGCATCACTGCTTTTATAAACCCCGATACCTGCGTAGGAGGAACGGCTGCTATTTACCTCTCCCGTACCAACCCAAATGGTTTTTGTTTTCCAATCAACAGCGATATCGCCAATCGTAATAATATCTACGGAATCAAAAATTGGTTTAAACGAAAGACCATTATTTTTTGTATACCACAAGCCTCCAGATGCATAAGCAACATAAAATTCGGTTGGATCGTCAGGGTTTGCTTCAATATCGCAAACTCTTCCACTCATCGTTACAGGTCCAATATTGCGAAAGGTGATGTCATTTAAAACTGATCTTTTCTCCAGGTCTTTTCTTTGTTGTACCGACTTCATTCTGTCTTCAGCAGAAGTTGGGGATACTTGGGCAAATGTGCTGAAATGCAAATTTGCTAATGTGATAATGAGAACCAGGAATTTAAATCCCTTTTGTATGTGCTTAAATTTTAACAGGGGAAGCATAAAAACAGTCATTTTTCGTTATTAATTTTGGTAGTGAATTATCCATTTAGGAATTTCCAAACTTACTAAACAATGCGTTATATTTTATTTATTATTCTTTTGATTTCCATCAATGGCTATTCCCAGTGTAAAACTTATAAGATCGGTGTAAAAGGGGATACTTTGAATTGTGTGGATACAAAAGGATTGAAACAAGGAAGGTGGGTGAATGAATTGCCGCCGCTTCGTGGTGAAAAGGGTTATGAAGAGCAAGGTGTTTATATCAATGATAAAAAAGAAGGGCAGTGGCAGCAGTTTACGTTGGATGGCGATTTGCTGGCAATCGAAAACTATCGTTGGGGAAATAAGAATGGAAGATGCATGTATTATAATCCTTTCGGTCAGCCAGTACGTGAAGAAAGCTGGAAAGCAGTTAATCCCGATAATCCTTATGATACTGTTGATGTATATGGCCTGAATGATCCCACTAAAGTTGTTCGGAAAGAAGTTGTAAAACTGGATGGACATACACTTCGTCATGGCACATGGAAGTTTTTTGATCCCGACTTTGGCACTGTTTTAAAAACTGAACAATATAAACTTGATAAATTAGTGGTTGCAGGGGCAGTTGAAGATGAGTTAGCACCAATTGATATAAGTACAGGTTCTACTACTAAAGCAAACACAGATTCTACAGGAAAAAAATCAACAGCAGCATCAAAAAAACCTTCCCAGGTTCTTGAATATGAAAAAAAGAATGCTGGCAAAAAGAAAGTGAAGACAAGAACGGGAGAGACAGGGAATTAAATAATGTGATGAAATAAGTAATAAAGCCACTTCAATTGAAGTGGCTTTTCTTTTTAAAGGTTTATTTACTAAAATGCTTTTTTCTTTTCTTCTGCTTTTTGCATTGGATTATTTGGTTGAGGTTGATTTCGTCCTCCTCCTTGCTGAGCTGCCTTGAAGACCTGGAATTTTGTTTGAACCATTTCTTTTGGCCATGAGTTATTACTTTCATCAATGTCTGCAGTTTCCTTCATCGGATCAAGTTTCACTTCTGCAACTTCTTTGTCTTTTACAAAAACTTTTGTAACTGCTTTCTCATTTTTACGCCATATCTGTGCAGGAATTTTTTCATATTCTTTTGTTCCGTCTTTATAGGTCCATTCGAGAATGATTGGCATCACTAAGCCTCCTTTATTAGTAAAACTGATCTCATAAAAATTTTTACCTGCGATCTTTGCCATTGTTTCATCGTCCATAGGCGGTGTGCCGGTTTTGGTTTCCATTGCATATGCAGTTGTATCATATTTTTCAATCCCTCTTGCATAGCGCCAATAAAAATCCCGCAATGAAGTATCGACATCTGTCTGAAAAGATATGTTTTGGTCTTCACGGTTCCTCACTTTTGAAATGTCATCGAATCTTGGTGTTCTTGGCTGATCAAGTTTCCGATAGATCGTTGTATCTTTTTGATTTCCTCCCATTACAAACTCCGGTTTAAAATATTTCACCGAATCAATTGCAATATCAGTGGCATCAATGCCGTAGAACCAACCACGCCAGAACCAATCAAGATCTTCACCGCTTGCATCTTCCATACTACGGAAAAAATCAGCAGGAGTGGGATGTTTAAATGCCCAGCGTTTTGCATATTCCTGGAAAGCATAATCAAAAAGTTCACGACCCATAACTGTTTCTCTTAACACATGGAGAGCAGTAGCTGTTTTTATATACTGATTGGTAAAGAATTGGTTAATGTTCTCTGAATTTGTCATGATCGGTTCCAGTTGATTTTTTGGAAGCTTCATATAATCCGCAGTGATGTATGCTTTGCCCCAAGCAGGATATTTATTGTCCCAAAGTTCTTCGGCAACAGTTTGTACAAAAGTGTTCAGGCCTTCATCCAGCCAGGTCCATTGACGTTCATCGCTGTTGATGATCATGGGGAAAAAGTTATGACCTACTTCATGAATGATAACAGTGATCGCTGAATTTTTTGCATTCTCATCGTATGTTCCATCTTTCTCGGCACGGCCGGGATTGAAACATATCATTGGATATTCCATTCCATTTGCGGCTTCTACACTTTGAGCAACCGGGTAAGGATAAGGGATTGAAAATTTTGAATAGGTTTTGATAGCATGTGCAACTGCTTTTGTTGAATAGCGACGATAAATTGGATAGGCTTCTTTCCCATAAAAACTCATGCACATTACTTTCTTTCCTTCAATTGTAATTGGCATTGCATCCCAAACAAATTTCGGGCTGCTGCCCCATGCAAAGTCACGAACATTGTCAGCTTTAAAAATATAGGTCTTCTTTTTTTCAGTATTTGTTTTTTCACCAGCTTTTGCTTCATCAAGAGTTACAATTTCCATCACATCCTTTCCAACTTGTGCTTTTTGCCAGCGTGCCATTTGTGAAGCAGATAAAACCTGTGCATAATTTTGACATTCGCCAGTAGCACCAACCACATGATCTGATGGTACAGTCATTTGCACTTTGAAATTTCCAAATGTCAATGCAAACTCTCCCGTACCTGTGAATTGGTGATTTTGCCAGCCCTGGAAATCACTATACACACAAAGACGGGGATACCATTGCGTCATTGTAAAAATGTAATTGCCATCTTCCGGAAAAAATTCATAGCCTCCGCGACCACCTTGGGTAAAACGATCAGGAATATGATAGTTCCATTCAATTTTCATTACCATCTTTTGACCGGGCTTTAATGGAGTTGCAAGATCAACTCTCATCATTGTTTTATTAACTAAGTATTTGATAGGAGCACCGGCGGCATCTGTAAGTTTTGCAATGTTTACTCCGAAATCAAAATCCTTTTTTTGACCGATCATGTTCTCAGCATTATCTGAGCTCATTCTTAGTGGCATTGTGCTTCCGGCTTTGTAACCAGCATTATTCTTATCGCTATGTTCGTTTTCATCTAACTGTAACCACAAATAAGGAAGAATATCGGGAGAGTTGTTATAATAAGTAATTGTTTCGCTGCCTGTAAGCATCAACTTTTTCTCATCGAGCTCACATTTTATGTCATAATCACAACGTTGCTGCCAATATTTTGGTCCGGGTGTACCGCTTGCTGTCCTGTACTCATTACCATTTGGTAAAATATTACCAAGCTGCTCAAATTTATTTCCATGATTGGAAGCTGCATTGTTTTTTGTATCCTGTGAGAATAGGAGGCCGCCTGCTATAAGCTGCAAGCCAAAAGCAATAAGAAGTTTTTTCATGTAATTAGTTTTAGCCAAACTAAAATTAAACGATTAACCTGTTCAAAGAGTTACCGCCAATAAAAAAACCGCCCCGATTTTCGGGACGGTTCCATTTTGTATTTAGATCTTTTCTAAATCGACCATTAAAATGCTTTTTTCTTCTCTGCAGAATTTTGCATTGGATTCTTTACACCTGCAGGAGCAAACTGGTTGCCAGTTTGTTTAAACACTGTGAATTTTGATGGCTCAGTAATAGCATTAGGCCATTTGTTATTTGATTCATCAATGTCAGCTGTTTCTCTCATTGGATCAAGCTTGATATTTGTAACCTGTTTGTCTTTAATGAATACTTTAGTGAAAGATTTTTCATTTTTTCTCCAGATCTGTGCAGGTATTTTTTCAACTTCTTTTGTTCCATCAGCATAAGTCCATTCTATAATAACCGGCATGATAAGACCGCCTTTGTTTGAGAACTTCAGCTCATAAAAATGCTTGTTCTGTAGTTTTTCCTTTGTTGCATCATCAACGGGTGGAGTACCCGTTGTAGTATTGATCGAATAGCTTGCAGAATCATAAGGCTCCATTCCTCTTGCATATCTCCAATAAAAATCACGGAGTGATGTATCAGCATCTGTCTGGAAAGTGATATTCTTGTCTTCCTTGTTGCGGATCTTTGAAACATCCTCAAATCTATTTACCAAAGGCTGTTGAACTTTTCTTGATAATACTGTATCCTTTACAGTATTTGTAGAAGTAAAATCAGGTTTGAAATACTTTACAGTATCTAAAGAAATATCACATGCATCGATGCTATAGAACCAGCCTCTCCAGAACCAGTCAAGATCTTCACCACTTGCATCTTCCATTGTACGGAAAAGGTCAGCAGGCTCAGGATGCTTGAATGCCCAGCGTCTTGCATATTCTTTGAACGCATAATCAAACAACTCACGACCCATGATCGTTTCACGAAGAATATTCATACCAGTCGCTGGTTTTGAATAAGCATTCGGGCCAAAGCCAATGATATTTTCAGAGTTACTCATGATCGGCTCCAATTGATCTTTCGGCAACTTCATATAATCAGTGATGGTATACGCGGGACCACGGCTTACAGGAAACTTATTATCCCATAACTCTTCAGTCAGGTATTCAACAAAAGTATTCAATCCTTCATCCATCCAGCTCCATTGTCTTTCATCACTGTTAATGATCATTGGGAAAAAGTTATGACCTACTTCATGAATAACCACACCCAGCATTCCATTCTTTGTTCCTTCACTGTAGGTGCCATCTTTTTCTGTACGACCGAAATTGAAACAGATCATTGGATATTCCATACCATTGCTTGCTTCCACGCTTTGTGCAACGGGGTAGGGGTAAGGAATAGTGAATTTAGAATATGTTTTAATTGTATGAGCAACTGCTTTGGTTGAATACTTGCGATACAAACCATACGCTTCTTTACCGTACAAGCTCATCGCCATTACTTTCTTTCCTTCTACATAAGCAGGCATTGCATCCCAAATAAATTTAGGACTGCTTCCCCATGCAAAGTCACGAACATTATCTGCTTTGAAGATCCATGTCTTCTTCTTGTCTGTATTATTTTTTTCAGCTGCTTTTGCTTCTTCAAGTGTTACTACTTCTACTACATCTTTTGCTGTTTGTGCTTTTTGCCAGCGAGCCATTTGTGCCGGTGTTAGAACCTGTGCATAATTCTGACATTCGCCAGTAGCGCCGATTGTGTGATCAGCAGGCACTGTCATTTGTACTTTAAAATTTCCAAATGTCAAAGCAAATTCTCCGCGACCAGTGAACTGGTGATTTTGCCAACCCTGGAAATCGCTGTACACACAAAGGCGCGGATACCATTGTGCCATTGTAAACAGGTAGTTCCCATCTTCAGGAAAATATTCATAACCACCACGACCACCCTTGGTCTGGCGATTTGCAATGTTATAGTCCCAATCAATTGTAAAAACAAATTTTTGGCCCGCTTTCAACACTGTTGGAAGCTCCACTCTCATCATTGTTTTATTGATCGTATACTTCAACGATTTGCCAGTCGCATCAACGATCTTCATGATATTAAAACCAAAATCATTTGGCGCTGAATTCTCGATCGTTCTTTCAATTTGGGTAGCATTCATTCTTCCCGGCATTGCACTACCATCCTGGTAGTTTGCATTGTTCTTTGAGCTATGCTGGTTCTCATCCAACTGAAGCCACAAATAAGTAAGCTGGTTTGGTGAATTATTAAAATAAGTGATCACTTCACTACCTGTTAGCTTAAGTTTTTTTTCATCAAGCTCACATTTAATGTCGTAGTCACAACGCTGCTGCCAGTATTTAGGACCAGGGGCACCGCTGGCAGTGCGATATTCATTTGGCGTTGGCAATATTGTGCCCAACTGCTCAAATTTATTCCCATGATTACTAACGGGATTGTTTTGTGTGTTTTGTGCCATTATACAGCTGAATGCTATTAGCTGCACGGCACAAGCAATAAGAAACTTTTTCATGTGATGTTGTTTGTTTTTATGTTACAGAGTTTAGTAATTCTATTTAACTTTTGTTGCGTCGCACTCTTGTACGCTTTGTTCATTATTCACCATTGACCATTCACAATCTCACCACGGAATTCTTTCCAATGCCATCTTCAATGCCAGGCTAAAAACACCGGCGGACGCAAATATCACCCAATCTCTTCTATTTACTTTGAACAATGTTATAAGCATTGTTGCCACTAAAAGAATAGCCAGCACAACAGCGATCTGCCCCACTTCCAGTCCAACATTGAATCCAAACAATCCCCAGCCGATCGATTGATCTGAAGCAAGCATAAAGCGAATGCTGTTTGCAAAACCCATTCCATGTATCAATCCAAAGAACAAAGCCAGAAAATAGTTTATACGTACAGATCTTGGTGTAAAATTTTTTTGAAAGAGGTTGATAATGGCTGTAAAAACAATAGTGCATGGGATCAAAAATTCCACCCACTTTGCTGAAAACCTGATGATGTCAAAAACGCTTAATGCTAATGTGATGCTATGCCCGATGGTAAAAGCCGTTACTAAGATCAATACCTGTTTCCAGTCTTTGAATAAATAAATTGCTGCAAGCGCCAAAATAAAAAGCTGGTGATCCAATGCCCCGATGCTTATTATATGCTCCCAGCCGAGTTTGAAATAAAAACCGAAATCACTCATAAATATTTGAAAGCTTTCTTCGAACCCTTGTCCTATTTTTAACGTCTCAAATAAAGCGGGCATGAAAATAAGCCGGACTTTTGTAAACAAAAAAACTATTGTTTTAATGGCTTCATCATTCTATAAATGGTTGCTTATCCCTGTTTTAGCAATCACATTATCATCGGCAGGTTTTCCCGGGTCTCACCCTTTCCATGTAAGTGTGGTGGAAATCAATCACAACGCAGTTGATAAGACACTTGAAATAAGCTGTAAGATCTTTACCGATGATTTTGAAAAAGTGCTGACCCAGAATTATAAAACAAAGGTCGATCTCACCAATCCCCCTGATAAAAAAGCAATGGATAGCCTGGTAAAGAAATATGTTTTCTCTCACCTTTCTGTTGCTGTTGATGGCAAGCCTGAATCTCTCTCTTACCTCGGTTTTGAAAAAGATGCAGAAGCGGTATACAGTTATGTGCAGGCAGAAAATGTAACAGCAGTAAAAAAAGTTGAATTAACGAACAAACTGATGCATGATATGTTTACCGACCAGGTGAATATCATCCACGTGATCGTAAAAGGTGAAAGAAAAAGTACAAAGCTTGATTATCCTGCAACTGCAGCTAAGATCGAGTTTTAATTATTGTAGCGTATATAGCGGGCAACATTATTTATTCTTCCTACTCTGGTTAATTCAAGAGAATCTTTGGTGAGCTTTGTTATTTCAAATTTAATAGTTGATGTATCGATCTTTGTGGTAAGAAGCTTATTATCTGCTGAAAGTTCATAGGTGCAATTTCTTTCATCAGAAGTTTTCCCATTAACCATAGTTTTAAGCACCAGCTTGTTTTCTTTCGTAAAGGTGGCTGTCCCTATTACAGAGTCACCTGCATTGGCTATGTCTGTCAATTTCCATGTTCCAATCAGTTTTTCTTTGGCAGATTGATTATTACATGATAAGACTACAAGAGATGTGAATACGATAAGCAGGAGGCAGCGTGTCATCGGAAAATATTTTTATTGCTTGAAATTCGGATTTTTTGTTTTTAGTTTTACAATAATGACGAGGATTTTTTTACTTCTTCTTTGTTTTTTGTTTATTCAAGCTTCTTTTTCACAACAGCTCTATATAAGAGGCCAGGTGATAGATGATGAAACCGGGCTGCCATTAAAAGATGCAAGCGTTTATATCAATAATACAACGAGAGGAACTATTACGGACGAGAAAGGGAATTTTGAATTAGGTCCCTTTGACCCGGGACGCTATGAAGTGGTCGCTTCCTATGTCGGTTACGATGCAGTGCTTTATACCGCGGAAATAACGACAACCAGCTTCCGGATCAGTTTTAAACTTAATAAGAAAGGCACCATGTTGCGGGAAGTGCTTGTATTAACAAAAGAAACAAGAGAACGCTATCTTGATATATTTAAAAAAAATGTACTGGGCATCAGTAACATTGCTGATAAGTGTCAAATAAAAAATATTGATGAAGTTCAATTCGCTTCTGGCGAGAATAAAGATGAGATAGTTGCTTTTACAGAAAAGGAATTAGAAATTGAAAACCCTGAGCTTGGTTACACTATTTATTTTGAGCTGATGGATTTCTATTTTAATAAGACAACTTCCATGAATTATTTCTATGGATACACACGTTATATTGACTGGAGCAAAAATGAGCAAGCCAAAAAGAAGTGGTTGCGCAACCGCAGACAGGTTTATGAAGGAAGTACTTTACACTTTTTCAGAAGTCTTGTTGACAGGGACCTGGATAAGCAAGGATTCACCGTTTACCAGTCACAAAAGAGGAGACCCCTTATGATCACAAATCAGCCGATACAAAAAAAGCCATCAGTCGTTTTGGAAGATAGTATCATCAGTTTATATGCTGATTCTTCTTATCGTATTTATGAATTGAAATTGGATGAAGATGGATTAAGCATTTATTATTCAAAGAACACCGAATTGAAAAATCAAATAACGAAAAAGAAAATGCTTTGGGATCAGCCACAAAGAGGGTCTGTATCGGGGTTACGATTGAAAAAAGCGCCAGTCTTAATAAGTGAAAAGGGAGCTGTTCTTACACCACTTGCTATAATTTACGATGGCATTTGGGCGTTTGAACTTTTGGCAAATATGCTTCCGGCAGATTATGTTGATCAGTAATTATAATTAATCCATCTCTTGTCTTATTTCGGTACTGATATTTACAAGCACTTTGTCAATACGGTGTCCGTCCATATCTATTATCTCAAATTTGAAACCTTTCCAGTCAAACTTATCACCGGCATGAGGAATACGTTCGAGTTCATGTAGTATAAAACCAGCGAGTGTATCAAATTCATGTTCGCCTTCATTCATCCATTGCTCTTTATCGAAACGGGAAAGAAAATCATAAAAAGGGATTTGTGCATCAACAAGGAAACTTCCATCTTCTCTTTCCATTACCTCGTAATCAGTGATATCAGGTTGAGGGATATCACCTACAATTGCCTCAAGTATATCATTTAAAGTGATCAGGCCCTGCATTGTTCCATATTCATCCACAATAAAGCAGGAATGTTGTTTTGTTTGCTTGAATTTTTCCAGGAGCTGGTAAGCTGTGTTATTTTCAGGAACAAACATGGCAGGCTTCATGATGTTTTTAAACTTGGTCATATCATCCGTTACGTACAGATCTTTAATAGATACAATGCCTTTTATGTTATCAATTTCTCCATCGCAGATGGGATAAACAGAATGGGGTTCAGTAAGAATTTTTTCTTTTATCTTTTCTTCATTGTCTTCAAGATCGAACCAGATAACATCGCTGCGATGTGTCATCAATGAAGTGATATTCCTATCGCCAAGGTGAAAAACTCTTTCAATGATCTCTCTTTCTTCTTCTTCAATGGTTCCTGCTTCCGTTCCTTCGGAGATCATTGTTTTAATTTCTTCTTCAGTTACCGCATCATCTGATGATTTTTTTATATTAAATATGAAAAAGAATCCATTGCTTATCTTATTTAGCGACCACACAAGCGGATGCGTGATCTTTGCAAAAAAATACATGGGTCCTGCGGCAAGCTTGGCTATTTTTTCTGCTCTTAATAATCCAAATCTCTTTGGGATCAATTCCCCAAAAAGTATAGAAAGAAAAGTAACAATGATGACAACAATAGTTAGGGAAATGCCTTCAGCATAATCACTTAAAAAACTTATCTTTTTAAAAAAAGGAATAAGATAAACGCTGAATCTTTCGCCTGAGTAAACTCCCGTTAAGATTGCAATTAATGTAATACCTATTTGAGCTGCAGATAAAAAAACTTCCGGTTTGTTAGAAAGTTCTAAAGCTCTTCGTGCCATTTCATCGCCTTTTGCCGCCATGCTTTCAAGCCTTGCTTTTCGGGCAGATACCAGCGCAATCTCACTCATTACAAATAACCCATTGATCAAAATAAGTCCCAGCAATATGAATAGTTCCATCTAATCTGAAGTTGGTTTCTTATTCGAAGTTAACGAATCCGAACCGCTTGTTAAAGAACCTACCCAACAGCCATCCGAATAGGAAACCGATAGTTGCGCCACCTAAAATATCAAAAGGATAATGGACGCCAACATACACTTGTGCATAGCCAATAATGGCGGCCCATAAAAAAGCAAACCACATCCATTTTTTAAAAACAGGTCTTAATGTGACAAACATAAATGTTGCCATTCCAAAATGATTGGCTGCATGGTTGGATGTAAAACCATAACTGCCGCCACAACGGTCAAGCAACAAGCGAACATTAAAATAGAAATCGGGATCATTGCACGGTCTCAATCTTTGAAACGTTTCTTTGAGCAGGTTGGTGCTTGTCATATCGCATAGAGAAACTGTACAAAGAAACAAAACAAGCCACCACCAACCGCGGCTCTTAAAGTTTGATGGAATAAAGACCAGCAAAAAAAGATAGAATGGGGTCCAGAAATATGCGATACGCAAATAAGGCATTATAACATCGAAAAAGGAATTGCTCTGATTGTTATTTATTTGGATAAAAAGCCATTGATCCCATTGTTCTAATTTGTGGAGAAGACTGCTTTGAATTAAAAACATTTGACAAAAATAGAGGAACGGTCAAAATATAACAGTAACTCATTGTCAGTGAGCCGGAAATTGTTTTCTTTTGCAGTTTTCTATGCTTATCAGGCTAAAAATTCCAAAAACGATCATGTGGGTAATAAACCTGCTCATCATCTTTTTGCTCATCTTTACTTTGTTCAGGTTAGCCACTTATTTTTCATTTAAGCCAAAAGATCTTGGTTTTAAAGAATTGATACCTTCTTTTTTATTGGGTATTCGTTATGATCTGCGCTGGATCGCTATCATTCTTTTACCGATAGTAGTTATAAGTTTGATTCCCCGTCTTTCGCCATTTTATTCTGCAAAAAATAAAAAATGGTGGACATGGTATTTAGCGATCATCACTTTTGTTGTGTTTTTCTTTTTTGCAGCTGATTTTGGAAATTTTGCTTACAACAGAACAAGACTGAATGCAAGTGCCCTTAATTTTTGGGAAGACGCAAAGATCTCCATGGCGATGCTTTGGCAATCATACCCGCTTTTCTGGATGTTGCTTGGTTTAATAATTGCCGTACTTTTTTTCCGCTGGATATTTCGTCGCATGCATTGGACAGTGATCGTTAAAACTGATGGGCATGGTATACCTTATAAAAGAAAATGGTTTTTTATTGCCGGGCTATTGCTTCTCGTTTTTATTTATGGAAGTTTAACTACCTCGTCATTAAAATGGAAGAAAGCATTTGAGCTAAATGACAATTTCAAAAGTTATCTTTCGTTAAATCCACTTCAGAATTTTTTTACAACACTTCGTTTTCGTCAGCCTCAGTTCAATGAGAACACAGCAAGAGAGAATTTTGATGTAATGACAGATTGGATGGGGTTGCCCGTTAAAGGAAATTTTTCATATCGTCGTGAAATATTTCCTGAAAGAAAAGCATTTGAAAGCAAGCCAAACATAGTGTTGGTGATGTGTGAATCGTTCAGCATGTATAAAAGCAGCATGAGCGGCAACCCGCTGAATTCGACTCCTTATTTTAACCAGTTGGCAGATAGCGGAATATTTTTTGAAAAATGTTTTTCACCTCATTTTTCTACTGCAAGAGGATTATTTGCCTTGCTTACAGGAATACCCGATGTACAGCTTTCAAAATTTTCAACCCGTAATGAAGCAGCATTGGATCAGCATACCATCATCAATAATTTTGAAGGATATGATAAGATGTATTTCCTGGGTGGTAGCCCGGAGTTCAATAATTTTCATGGCCTGTTAAAAAATATTGATGGGTTACAAATGCATACAGAGGGAACTTTTAGTTCTCCTAAAATGAATGTATGGGGCATCAGTGATAAAAACCTTTTCCTGGAAGCCAACAGAACTTTTAAAAAACAACAAAAGCCATTTTTTGCGATTATACAAACAGCGGATAACCACAGGCCGTTTATGATCCCGCCAGAGGACAATGATTTTGAAAAGATCATACTGCCGATAGATACATTGAAAAAATATGGCTTTGAATCAGTAAATGAGTTCAACAGTTTTCGTTATTCTGACTATTGTTTTAAGAAATTCATTGAGGCCGCAAAGAATGAACCCTATTTTCATAATACGATCTTTGTTTTTGTTGGTGATCATGGAATTTCCGGAAATGCTACCGCTATGTATCCTTCTGTATGGACAGAACAAAGGATCAGTGATGAGCATGTGCCTTTATTATTTTATGCTCCTTATTTAATAACTCCCCAACGCAGAGCTGAAACAGTTTCGCAAATCGATGTGCTGCCAACAATTGCAGGCATGGTGCAGCAACCTTATGCAAATACAACACTCGGAAGAGATCTGTTACATCCTTCCAAGCAAAATAATTATGCTTTTATCATTTATCATGATGAAGGAAAAATTGGAGTGGTTACTGACACTTACTATTTTACCAAGAACCTGAATTTTATTGAAGAACATTTATATCCTGTAGCTGGAGAAGAGTTGCCGTATACTCTTGTGCAACAAGATTCCATCAAAAAGAAATTGACCAATGTGACTACGGCGATCTATGAAACTGGAAGATGGATGCTTATGAACAATAAAGAAAGCAATAAGCAATAGGGCTTTAGCTATTAGCTATCTTTTTCGCAACTATAATTAATCGTGGCTCGATCCTTACATCATAATTCCCAAGTTGATAATCTCCGAATACTTCCTGCACCTGCAAACCGTGATAGCTCAGCATATCATTAAAATCACCAAATGAAAATTTTGAAAACTTTTCTGTAAAATCCAATGGTTGATGTAAAAGCGGATCATTGATAGTTATTTTTTTATAGAAATGTGTGTCATCGTGCCAACGGTGAATTTCATAATTTGTACCATTGATTTTTTTCTCTTCATTATAAATCAAATGATCTTCTGAATAATGAACATTTAAATAATCTATAACAACGGTCCCATTTGGTTTCAATGCATTTGAGATCGTTCGTATAACATCGTCGTGTTCCCGCCTTGTTCTTAAGTATCCAAAACCGGTAAAAATGTTGAAGGCAAGATCAAAATAATTTACCCGGAAAGGCAAACGCATATCGTGTTGATAAAATTCAAGATTTTCGGTCTCAAATCTTTTTACGAATACAATGTTTTCAAAGGAAATATCAATGCCAGTTACATTAAAACTTTTATCAGCAAGGATGCGGCTATGCCGCCCCCGGCCGCAGGCAACATCCAGCACATAACTTCCGGGAGCAGGTTGCAGGTGATCGATCAGTCTTGAGATAAATGTTTCAGCTTCTTTCTCATCCCGCTCAAAATATAATTTGTGATAAAAAGGAGAATTGAACCAGTCTTTGTACCAGGCCTTTTCTGACATATAACAAAAGTAATTAACGAAGTATTAAATCCGTTGGCGGTTAAAAGCTTATTTTTGCATCCCTGTCAAAACTTTACAGGCTAAACCATTAAACAGAAAGCGTGGCACTCATTAAAAGCATATCAGGAATAAGAGGAACGATCGGCGGAAGCCCGGGCAACAATTTAACTCCCATTGATATTATAAAATTTACTGCTGCATTTGCAAATGTGATCGTTGGAGAAAACAAAAAAGCAAAAATTGTTATTGGTCGTGATGGCCGCATCAGCGGACAGATGGTAAGGGACATTGTAGTCAGCACTTTGACATCTTTGGGAATTGATGTGATCGATCTTGGACTTTCCACAACTCCAACAGTTGAGATCGCAGTGAAAGAAGAAAAAGCTGATGGAGGTATTATACTTACAGCAAGTCATAATCCAAAAGAATGGAATGCATTAAAGCTTTTGAATAGCGAAGGAGAATTTATTTCAGCAGAGTTAGGGTCAAAAGTTTTAGATAAAGCATCAAAAGAAGATTTTGTTTTCAATACCGTCGATCATTTAGGAACAGTGACAATTAATGATTCCTATCTTCAAAAACATATTGATGCAGTTTTAAATTATCCGCATGTAAACAAAAATGCGATTTCCAGCCAACAACTCAGGATCGTTGTAGATGGCATCAATTCTACTGGTGCTACTTTTGTGCCGGCATTACTGAATGCATTAGGTGTAGAAAATGTAACAGTACTTAATGGAGAAGTAAACGGAAAATTTGCACACAACCCAGAACCACTGCCACAACATTTGGCTGAATTAAGTCGTGAAGTGATCAAACAAAAAGCACATTTGGGAATTGCTGTTGATCCGGATGTGGACCGCTTGTGTTTTGTTTGTGAAGATGGTTCTTTGTTTGGTGAGGAATATACGTTGGTAGCAATTGCTGATTACGTATTGAGTAAAAGAAAAGGGAATACGGTAAGCAACATGAGCAGTACCCGTGCATTAAAAGATATCACAGAAAAACACGGTGGTGAATATTTCCCTTCAGCAGTAGGAGAGGTGAATGTGGTAAAGAAAATGAAAGAAGTAGATGCGGTGATCGGCGGGGAAGGAAATGGTGGTATCATTGTTCCCGACTTTCATTATGGCCGTGATGCATTGATCGGTATTGGTTTATTTTTGAGTCATCTTGCCAATCACATGTTTGGCACAAAATCATTGCGTGGCCAGTATCCTGATTATTTTATTTCAAAGAATAAAATTGAATTGAATAATGGAGTAGATGTAAAATCTATTTTTGAAAAAATAAAAAAGAAATATAAAAAACATCCTATCAATACAGAAGATGGATTAAAGATCGAGTTTGATAATGATTGGGTGCATCTCCGTACTTCAAATACTGAGCCTATCATACGCATTTACGCTGAAAGCGATTTTGAAACAAAGGCTAATCACATCGCTACACGCATCATGCAGGATATTGGGGAATTCATGTAAATCGCATTTCAGTTTCTTTCAAAATATTCCCATAACATTGTGGGATATTGTGAACCTCAACCTCAGATTATGCTTAAATTTTTGTTCAGAAGATGGTGGGTACTCCTCATCCAGGGCATCCTTCTTATTCTCCTTGCAATATTAATTTTTAATAACCCTATCGATGTATTGGCTGGGCTTTCGATCTGGGTCGGCATCCTGATCCTTTTTGCTGGTATTGCCGGAGTGTTCGCATGGTTTGGCGCTGATAAAGATGAAAGAGAAAGTGGCTCACTATTGTGGAGCATTATTACTCTGTTGTTTGGAATATTTTTATTGTCCAACTTGTTAGTAACCATGAAGACGCTCACAATTTTGTTTGGTGTATGGTTGCTGATAGGCGGTATTCACCTTATTCGTTCAGGGTTAGCTTTAAGAAGAGAAACTTCATCACCGGGTTTGCTGATAATTGTTACAGGAGTTTTGGCTGTAATAGTATCTCTTGCTACTATCTTTAATATTGGTACCGGCGCTGTAACGATCAGCATCTTACTTGGATTACAGATGCTTCTTATTGGAATTGCATTTGCTATTTTGGGTATTGCAAAAAAGATGATTGTTGAAAAAATAAAAGACAGACTCGGGTCCTGATAAATCTTTAAATCTTATCCCAAAACGAAAAAGTAAAACACTAAACTCTTAACGAGCCACGGAAACCCCTTGCTGCAAAGTAAGATTCAGCACCATTTGCATAAATGAAAACACGACCAAAGCGGAGTTCGCCAGAAATAGCGCCGCCAAGTTTCCTTACATCGGAAGGAGTTTTCAACCAGCTTGAAGTTTTCGCATCAAACTTTCCGAGTTGCTGCAACGCCTGGTATTCTTCTTCAGTTAAAAGTTCAACACCCATATCACTTGCCATATTAATTGCACTGTCTACAGGCTTATGTTCTTTTCTTTTTTCCAACGCTTCGTGATCATAGCAAAGACTTCTGCGTTCTTTCGGGCTTTCTGTTGAGCAATCATAAAAAATGTATTCGCCTGCCTTTTTATCAAAGCCAACAACATCAGGTTCTCCGCCGGTAATTTCCATTTCATTAAGCGAATAAAGTTTTCCTGGATTCGCTTCCAGCTTGGCTTGCACTTTGGTCCATTCAATACCTTTATGACGGTTCTTGTTTTTTTCAAAACGAGCATTCAATGTTTTGAGTAATTCTTTTTGTTGTTCTGAAGACAACTTCTTTTTCTTACCCATAAATTTATATTGTCACTGGTGAATAATTATTAGTCTTCTAATCCTTTCCCACCCAAGATCTTTTTCAAATATTTTTCAACCCTTTCTTCGCGGGTCTTGGATTGCTTGGCCTGTGAAAAATAAAAGATATATGCTCGTTGCCGTCCCGGTGTCAATTTTTCGAAAGCCGTTTTCAGAGCTTTGTTCTTATCCAGTTTTTTTTGGAACTCTTCGGGGATCTTATAATCTGAAGTTTTTTTAAGCTTTACTTTCAACCCTGCCTTTTCTACTTCTATCGCCTCATAAATATAGGCTTTCAAAGTTTTCTCCAGTTTAGTTATTTCCTGGACGTTTGTAAATCGAACCTGGCGTGCCGACTGTACATTCTCGGTTTGCTGAATTAATATGCCATTGGCGTCATTTAATAAAGCTCCTTTGAAAAATAAGACTGCACAGTATTCTTTAAATACATGTATTAAAACGATGTTGCTATTATTAAACGTGTAACAAGGACAACCCCATTTCAATTCTTCATTCAATCCACAGTCAAGAATGATCGTCCTTAATTTCTTTATTTCTTTCTCCCACTTTTCATTTTTACCAAAGTACCAATCAACTTTAGGATTCATGTTGTTTAATTTATTGATTAGCCAAAATAGTTTTTCTATTCGCTGGTCTGAAATACCATGATACAAAAGTCAATACCAGCAATAACAATGCAGGAAATATTTCACTCATAGGATCACCAACTGCAATATGTGAATATATTGCACCCGTCATAATAAAGAAAAAGCCTGCATAGGCCCATTCCTTTACAATAGGAAATTTAGGAATTAAGATGACTATGGTTCCCAACATTTTCCATATTCCGAGCAATGCCAGGAGATAAGCAGGATATCCTAATCCTGCCATACTATCTAGCCCACCCGGCCCCTCTTTCTGTTTTAATAATTGTACTGCTCCAGTTGATACCATTCCTAATGCAAGCCAGATCGTAGCGATCCAATAAATGATTTTATGCGCCTTTGTCATGATTTGTTATTTTAATTTGTTTACGATTTCCTGTAACCTGTTATGTGCCATATTTAAGCCTTGGGCAAAAGGCATTTGGAGCATCTGGTCTCTTTGTGCCACTGATTCAAAAACTGTATGGATCGTTAATTTGCTGGTGGTGTCAGTAAGCTCTTCAAATTTCATGACCTCAAGCTGAACACCAAAAGGTGTATTTTCAAATTCAAATGTTCGAGTTATCTTTTTGTTTGAGCTGAATTCATGGATCGTCCCATTGAACCCATATTTGTTCCCTTTCGGATCGGTTGTTTCAAATTGGTAGCTGCCATGTTTTTTGTTTTCAAGTTTCAGCACTTTTGTTCCCATCCATTGCTCAATAAGCTCCGGCTCTTCATAGGCTTTAAACAGCAATTCCACTGGCAAATCAAATTCTCTTGTGATGACTAATTCCTGTTTACCCTCATCCGCAACGATCTTTGTTTTTCGTTCCATAGTATTTTTATTTTTTCGGTTTATATTTTTTCATTACCGATTCCAGTTTATTAAACCGGTCGTCCCAAAGTTTTCGGAATGCCTCAATGAAATCAGATAATTCTTTCATTTTTTTGGGATTGACATGATAGTAAACTTCTCTGCCGTTATACTCTTGTTCCAATAATTCACATTCGGTAAGTATTGCCAGGTGTTTTGAAACGGTGGGTCTTGCTGAGTCAAAGTTTGCGGCTATGGCACCAGCGGTCAGGGATTGCGAAGCCACTAGCAGCAATATGGCTCTTCTTGTTGGGTCTGCGATGGCTTGAAAAACGTCTCTTCGAAGATTCATTATGTAGCTATTTGACTACAAATATATGTGTAGCTATTTAGCTACGCAAATTTTTTTATTTAAGTCAAATTGAGCTTGTAGAAACATTATTTAAATAGGAATGCTAATCATTGAGTAGTATCATAGTTTTTCATACCAGTTCAAAACATAATCAGCTACTCGTTCCCATCCTGGTTCTCCGCATATGAAGTGGCTTTTATCTTCGAAGATCTTTAAATCAACACGACTGTTTTTATCCTTATACCTGCTCGCTATAGTTTTTGTCAGAGATTGAGGAAAGATATTGTCTTTTCCACCTCCGATAAATAATATTGGTTCGTGTGGTTTGCTAAAATCAATATTGGAAAACGATTTTAACACTAATTGCCGGCTTACTTTATAACTTTCGGGTACAGCAATATTTTCAAATGCTTTGGATCTGTCTTCTTCCGGCAGCGTGTTAAAAAAACACTTATTATACCATTTGCGACTGCCCATAAAATATTTTTTAGCGGAAACAAATCCAAATGCCGGCAATACGGCTGTTAAGGTTTTAAAAGGAGGAAATACATTTTTGGGTGGGGCACCATCAATGCTTACAGCTGCAGCTGTTTTACCCATTTCCAATAGTTTCATTGTTGCCATACCTGCCATAGAATGTCCGATCACCAATGGCTTTTCAGGTAAAGTGTCAATGAGCAGTGCAATATTATTGACAACATCAATGAATCCTGTTTTAGTAAGGTCAGGGTGAACTTTATTTCTCAGGTCAGTGGGATTCCCTTCATGCCCGGGGTTTGCTGGTGTATAAACGGTATAACCTTTTTGTTCATAACGTCGTTTCCATTCTGTCCAGCTTCTATCGTTTACAAAATTTCCATGGATAAGAACAATTGATCTTGATTTTGCCATAGCGTTAAGTTTTTAAAGTTTTGATTTGATATACGGCAGCAATCGAGATACAACTCTAAAATAAGTCAAAAAGAATTAAGATCAATAATGAAACAAGGGACTCTTGCTTTTAGCAACGAGTCCCTTATTAGCGAAAACTTTTTCACTCTGGGCAACTAATGTTAGGATTGAATGGAGCAAACAAACCGGAAGGATTGTTTTCGTATATCCAAACATGCAAGCTCCAATGTGGTGCAGGAATAGGTGTACCACCAACATCGAATGGCTGATCACCGAACATAGGACGAGGCTGTCCGACATTTATCACAACATATTCCAATGCCACAAGCCGCAGATTGCCACCCGGCCCCTGCGCATAAAGTACTACTTCTGGTTTTAATGGATCATGAACAGGATCAACGAGAGAAGGGTTAGCCCAATGATAGCCCATTCCCCCAAGGCCCGGCACTGACACACAATGTTCGTCAGGCACATATCCGGCCGCTATTGCCAGGGTAGTAGAATGGAATTTTGCCGTAGCATTCCGGACAGATTGCAATAAAGCGTCTTCAGCGTTTCTTGCCTGTTGACCCGCCGCCATCGCTATTTCCGATTTCTCTACGGTGGGCTCATTCCTGATCTCTTTTTTACAGGAAGTCAATATTGCCAACAGCAACATTGGCAAAAAGAATGGGCGGAAAAATGGATTCATTTTCATTGCTTAAAGTTTTAAGTTATGTAATAATATTATTTACGTGTAGGGATTGGAAGAGAGGTAGGAGGGGTTCTTCTTACTTCGAATATACGCAAACATTACGGTGTTCGATCTATTTATCCATCGTTTGCATCATTTCGTACAAATTAACCTTCACTCGGTAATGAATAATTATCTTTGCGGCTCTTTAATAATATGCAAAGAATTTATTTAGATAATGCCGCTACTACAGCCCTTGATAAAGAAGTACTTGAGGCCATGCTGCCCTATATGACCACTCATTTTGGCAACCCGTCTTCTATCTATTCTTATGGAAGAGAATCAAGACTTGCAATTGAGAATGCAAGAAAAACAGTAGCAAGGATCTTAAATGCAAATCCGGGTGAGATATTCTTTACCAGTGGAGGTACTGAAAGCGATAACATGGCTATCTCAACTGCTATCAGGGATCTTGGTTGCAAGCATATTATCACATCGCCAATTGAGCATCATGCCGTGTTGCATGCAGTAGAACATTTGAATCATGACGTAGGCATTACAACAAGTTTTGTAAAAATATTACCTGACGGACATATTGATCTTGATGATCTTGAAAAACAATTAGCGCAACTCAAAGAAAGATGTCTTGTATCTCTGATGCATGCTAATAATGAAATTGGAAACATGCTTGACATTTATACTGCTGGCGAAATTTGTAAAAAGTATAATGCAATATTTCATTCGGATACTGTACAAACAGTTGGACACTACAAGATCGACCTGAGAAAAAAACCGGTACATTTTGCAACAGGGGCCGGTCATAAATTTCATGGTCCGAAGGGAGTAGGGATATTGTATGTAAATGATAATATCAAAGTAAAGCCGGTGATCTTTGGTGGAGGCCAGGAAAGAAATATGCGTGCAGGAACTGAGAATCTTTACGGCATTGTTGGTTTTGCAAAAGCATTGGAAATTGCCGAAGCAAATATGGAAAAAGAGTCTCAGTACATTCAATCATTAAAGACATACATGATCGACCAACTGAATAAAAAGATTCCGGGTGTACGTTACAATGGAGATTATAATGGCAAAAGCTTATATACTGTGCTGAATGTATCATTTCCGAAATCAGAGAAATCAGAAATGATATTATTCAATCTTGACATAAATAATATTTGCGCATCTGGTGGTAGTGCTTGCAGCAGTGGCGCAGATGTTGGCTCGCATGTTATCAGGGCCATCAATAATAATCCAAACCTGGTGCCTGTTCGTTTTTCATTTAGCAAATACAATACAACTGCAGAAATAGATACAGTGATTGAGAAGTTGAAAGAGATTATTTGAAGATAATAGTTAATAGATAATAAGTAATAGCGATCTTCATTCAGTATTGACCACTCATTACTTATTTTTTTGCAAAAGGCTTGATAATAGCAGAGAAGAGTACGCCACCGCTATTCAAGTCAACTTTTCCATAGCCAACACCAGTCATTGATAGTTTTAAGTAAGGTTCTGCTTGCAGACTTATGTTCTTGTTCAATACTCTTGTATATCCTCCGGATAAATTCAACACAGAGAAATAATGTTTGTTTTGATTATGGATTGTTCTTGAATAAGTGATATAATTTGGACTGGAATTTGGCTTAAAGTAATATTCATAAGTTTCTTCTTTCATCAGCAAGCTCGAAAGACCGACTGATGCAAACCAGCTCTCTTTTTTATTGCTGCTTATTTTATAATCTACTGTTACAGGGATCTCATACACTTTACAATTGGCATCAATATTTTTCAGGTTTGGATAATATGCCCAAAAATTAGTGGGAGGGTGATAATCGTCAGGATTAGCAGTATAAACTTTTCTTGCCGCATAAAAACCTGTTCTTACAGAAAACTTTTTCGAGACCTGGTATCCAATACCTGCACCATAAGCAAGCCTAACCTCACCTGCATTGCCACCAACCCCACTTAGATCTGGCCCGGCAGAAACTGTAATAAAGAAGTTATTAGCAAAAGAGCTACCATTTTTCTGTTTTTTAGTATCAGCTTTTTTAGCAGGGCTTGGTTCCTTTGTTTCTTCTTTTTTATTCTCAATCTTATTCTCACTTATCTTCTTTTCATCCTGGGGTTCTTTTGCCAGTTCTTGCTTGTCAGTTACAGTTGGCTGGTTTTCGCTTTTTGTAAGATTTTCAATTAAAGATCTTTCATGCTCTGTGTTTTTAGCCAATTTATCGATCGTTTGTTGATTGGATGCTGATCTTTTGCCATTAGGGCTAGTTGACTTTTTATTTTGGTTAACTATTTTTCCGGATGCATTAGTTTCAATCCCTTTGACAGGAGTTTGCCCAGATAAATTGGGATCTTGAATTTCTGTGATCCCACCTGTATTTGTTTGTTCAGTTTCTGGAGCTATCGAAGTAGAAATGTTTTTGTCAGTAGTTGTTTTTGGCTGATCATTATTTTCCCGTGCAACTGTTTTTTGTTTTTGAGAATCAAATGAACTGATCTCATTTTTATTGCCGCCATTATTTTGCCAAATAAGAAATGCACCACCGCTCAATAAAAGGAAGCTGAAGAGAATAAAGAATACTCTTCTCCTGTCTTTCTTCTCAAGAGGCATGTGTCTATCAAGCAGCGACTCCATTTTATCCCAATCCGGATTATCATTTCCTGGAGGACGCTGGCTTAAGGAATCTTTTATCTTCTTATCAAAATTCTCAGACTGCATTTCGTTTATATTCTTGTTCGGTTTGTTTTAATAATACTTTTTGCAAATGCATTCTTGCTTTTGCAAGGTTTGATTTGGAAGTGCCTTCTGCAATGCCCAGCCTGTTCGATATCTCATCATGACTTAATCCTTCCATTACAAATAAGTTGAATACTGTACGATAAGCTGGTGATAAATTTTGTACTGCAATCAGGATCTCCTGGTATGATAATTTATCAAGAGCCGTCTCCTGTGCAGAAGCTACATGAAGTGTTACCGGGTCAATATGTCCATTCAAATGTTTTTTGATCTTTCGGTAATGGTCTATGGCTGTGTACACCATGATCTTCCTGATCCATCCTTTAAAGGAGGCGATAGTATCAGCATATGCCGGCTTGTACTTTTGTATTTCCTTAAAAATTTTCAAAAATCCATCATTGAGAATTTCCACAGCGTCATCATAACTCCCGGAATACCTTTCACATATTGACATAGCATATCCGTAAAAAGAACTATAGATCGTTTTTTGACTATCCCTATTGTTCTTTACACAACCTTCAATATGTTCGCTTAATTCCCGGGCTGATAACAAGGGTTGAAATATTTCGGTTAAATAATCGTAAGCAGAGCCGGTGGGGTTGCTTTTATTATACAATTTACGTCAATTCCATAAGGCTAAAATGAGAAGGCGTCAGTTCTTTTGCACCATCGCTTATAATTGTAAAACAGCAGGGCGGTGGTGAGGAATTTGTAAAGTATTTGTTTATTAAGCTCTTGTAATGGGAATATGCTTACAATAGAACCAATATAATGGCTTCCTCAAGAAAAGACAATCAGGCTAGAGAAATTTGTTGGCCACTTTTTTTCATTTCGTAGAATGCAAAATAAGCAGTTACAAAAACGGAAATAACAAAATAACCTGCAACCACATAATGGTACCATGGCCAGTGTTGAGAAGAAAAAAACCAGTCGCCATAAGAATAAATGATATAAAGGCCGATAATTGATTTTATAAGCTCCATGTAAAATGCATAGCGATTACCATCCATTAGTTCTGTATAAGCATAAATGGAAATAAAAACAAAGGCGCCGTAATAGAAAATATGTGGTTTGCCTATTTGAGCAATAAAAGCAAAAAAATAAATGAGCAGGAAATAATTAAAGAACATTTGGGCCCAACTCCATGCTATAAAAGTTTTGGAGGCCGGTGTGTCAAACTTTTTATAGTTGTAAACATCTGCAATATAATCTACAGGGTATTTTTCCCTCACATCCTCCGGCCTCCAACCCGTAGGCTTAAACCAAATTCGAAATTTATCTTTTATGCTTTTGGTTCTCCATGCATCTTTGATCAAAAGCCACAGGTGAACAAAATTTATTTTAACCGGGTTCCATGTTTTTACCGGTCTTGTTACTCCATAAACAGGTTTTACATCATCAAGCTCTTGCTGGAAAGTGCCAAAGAGTTTATCCCAGAAAATAAATATCTGTGATAAATTTTTATCCATATACTCTTTGTTGATGGCATGATGTACACGATGATGGGAGGGTGTGACAATAATATGTTCCAGGAATCCCAGTTTATCGATCAGTTGCGTGTGGTACCAATACTGGAGAAAAAGATGCAACGGAGCAACGATAGAAATAACTTCTTTTGGTACTCCAAGAATCGCAGCAGGTATCAGCAGGAAAGTAAAGAAGTTGATAAAATTTGAGATCGATTGCCGCAATGCGCAGGAAAGATTGAATTCCTCGCTGCTGTGATGAATGATATGATAGTTCCAGAAGAAGTTTATTTTATGGCACCAACGATGTACCCAATAGCCCTGAAAATCGATCACCAAAAATGCAATGATGTATGTGAGAACAGTAGCTTGAATGTGGTAGATAGCAATATTATCTACCAGCCAATTGTAAGTAAGGATCGTGATGCTTAGACCTAATACATCTTTTACAACATTTGTGATCCCACTGCTAAAGCTTGAAACGCTATCAAGTCCACGAATGACATGAAGGCCTTTGCGCCATTCTACAATCTTTTCAACTAAGAAAAAAAAGAGAAAGAAAGGAACGGTGATATTTAAAAGCGTACCATAGAGTTCCATGATAAAATATTCGCAGCGGTAAAATTAAGATTTTTCTTTTCCGAAATACTTTACGACGAGCTTTCGAGGTGCCGTCTTTTTCCAGGCTGTAGTTAATGCATCAATCAACATCGACTTCCTGACTTTTTTCAGATCAATAAAAGTTGCGCCTTTACGTCCCCAACCACCTGGTACCGGGAACATCACTTCTTTGTTAAATGAGCAGAAAACTGACTGGTCAATTGGATTTAAACTCACCATCATGTAATTTTTATCAGCATGTATGGTGGCAAATATCTTATTTTTTATTCTAAAACTTGTAAGATGAAAATGAGGTTTCTCTTCTGTTTCGGGCAATGATAGCGCAGATATTCTTGCTTGTTCAATTGATATCATTTTATTCTCCTTTCATTGCAGCTGCTAAAACTTTACTTCTTAATGCACCTAATGGTTTTGGTGTATTGCAAAGTATCACATAAAATATTTTCTTTTCTGGTAGCCAAACATAGTCAGCTCTGAAACCTCCCTGCGAACCTGTGTGACCAATCATATTTTCATTATTTGTTTTTGTAATAAACCAGCAAAGGCCAATGAAAGCAGGGACACTGTCTTTCCAGTTTGAAAAATTATAAATAGTTCTTGATCTGTTTATCCATTCATTGTTTAAAAAAACATTTTTCTGAATTGCCTGTTCATATTTCCAAAGTTCATCTACACTGCTCCACACACCACCATTACCTGATGCAGCAAATGTTGGCTCTTCACCATAATCTTGTTCATAATATTTTGTACCATCAAATAAATAGCCATGTGAGACGCCTGTTTCAGGATGAGGTCCATCAGTTATTGTAGAAGTCTTCATTCCGCTTGGTTCCATTATATTCTTTTTTATATAATCCTGCCACTTCATACCACTTACTTTTTCTATGATCAATGCAAGACCGTTGAATGCAGGATTAGAATAGTGAAACTTTTCGCCGGGCTCAAATTCAAGACTATCTGCTTTTTTTATTGGCGCCCAGTTTTCTTCGTCTTTTGCTGTTAAATAAAATACACTATCTCCGTCCACATTTCTTATATCAGGTAAACCAGAAGAGTGTGTAAGCAAATGATGGATCTTTATCTTTTTTGCCAACGAACTGTCTTTAAAATCGGGAAAGTATTTATAAATATCATCATCTATTGAAAGCTTGTTTTCTTTTGCGAGCTGTAAAATACCATAGGCTACAAAAGTTTTACTGATGGAGCCGACATTAAAAAGAGTGTTATTGCCAATGGCCTTTTTTGTAGTGATATCTTCTATGCCAAATCCTTTTTCATAAATGATCTTTCCGTCTTTTGCTATCAATACTGCACCACCTGGTTCATCTTTTTTAAAGACTGAATCAAATATCAGGTCAAGGTCTTGTGTGTTTGATGATGAAGAACTTGTATTGCAACTGCTGATAATAACGCCAATAAGTGAAAGTAAAAATATTCTCATACATAAAAATTTATTTATGGAAAATGTTATTACAAACAATGTGTTTCACAGAATAGCATTACGCGAGAGGCATAATAGGCTACATGAACCACAATTTACCTGTTGTTAAATTGCTCTGTCAAAATTTTTTGATTCGCTTTGGTTTCTTTTAGCATTTCCTTCAACACTTTTGTATCTATATCACTCAGCTTTTTAAGATACAAACAGCTGCCCGCACTAGTTTTAAATTCCCCTAGCTTTTTCATGATCGGTTCCAATAGTTTAAAGCCGAGACAGAAATACACGGTCATATTTTGTTTTCTTGGAGAAAAGCCGGTAACGAACCAATCGCCTTCACGACCGCTTTTACCTTTATAATGGAAGGTGCCAAACCCAACAATACTGGTTCCCCACATCTTAGGCTCTTCTTTGAATGTTTTTTTCATCAACTCAAGCAGGGTAAAGCAATCTTTTTTTGCTTGTTCATCTTTTACAGAGTTGATGAATTTTTCAACAGAAGCGTTATTGACTTTTGTTTTTAATTCAGCCATAAAATCTTTTATATATTGAAGATACAAAACTGTTTAATGCAGATTTGAATGTCATAATGTAAAAAACATACCTTTATAAGCATGCCAGTTAGTTATCTTGTTTACGGCTCACTCACTTTATTAGCCATTACACTGCTGATCTTTTTTATTGATTCACGAAAGAAAAAGCCTTAGTTCTGCATGTAGTCAAGTCTCACCTGCATCTTATCAAAGGTTCTTGTTTGAGGCCAGTTTCTCATTTTACCTTGTGGTTGATTTAAAAATTATTACTAATTAAAATTTTTTGCCATGAAAAAGATCAATTATCAACCAACCATTCTCTTTACGCTGCTTATAGCTCTCAGCAGCATTTTGTTTTCGTTTTCAGTTAAGACAGCCGAAACGATTTTTTCAAAGAACAATTTCGGCGGTGAGGGATTTGAGGTTTATTTAAACGATAAACTTATTTTACAGCAATACGGAGAAAAAATGAATGTCGTTAAAACGATAGAGCTGGATCAGAGTGCAAGCAATGGTCAATTAGCTATCCGTTATTATCATTGCGGAAGACCAGGAAAAAGCAGGATTGTTACAATTAAAGATGATCAGGATGTTGTTTTAAAAGAATGGCGTTTTGGCGATGCAAAAGATGCGTCTGCTAAAGTTTCCTGTAATGTAAAAGATATTTTTGCTTTACCTAAAGTTAAAGCTGGTAAGAAAGTAAGTCTTTATTATGCAGCTTCTGACTTGCCGAAAGGAAGATTGCTTGCAACACTTACTACAGTAAATAAAAGTGCTGCCCTGCCATGATCATAAGTTTTAATAATTATTGCCCTCTCGCTTTAGGCGAGAGGCTTTTTTATTGCCTCGTCCATGTTTTGGTAATTGTAGCGGCTTGACCATTTAGCGTTAATAAAAGAATTGATTTAAATTGAACTGAGGTCATATCAATGATCTTTTCTGATTCTGCACTTAGACCCGTTGGGACATAAACAAGATAAGTTGTGTCTACAATTTGCCAAACACCGGTTTTGGTAACAGAACAATTGATCTTAAATGTTCCTTTTTTATAACCGCCCGTAGCGGTATCACCAGTAAAAGTGAAAAGGTTATCTTTTTCACATGGTGTCCAGGTACTATAAATATCTCTTTCGGTTGTACCATCATTATTCCAATCGTAAGCTACATCGCAACTTACTCCAGTTATTTTCCAGGAGCCGACAAACTGTGAATCTGCATACCCTTGCGGGTCGTTGTTTTTTTCGATCTTCAAATGATCATTACATGAAGAAATAAAGATAACGGTGGTAGATAAGTATAGAATAAGACGCCTCATATCCGGTTAATGGTTAACCAAATTTAATAAAAATTGTTGTTGATAACTAAAGGGAAAATGCGATTTAGAACTCAAAAAGCGATAGCTGTGCTTTGTTTGCTTTTAATTTTTTGAAAGTTCTTGCAGATCTCAATAAATGATTTTTTTCAATATCGAAGAGTTCGGTTTCCTTGTGACGGGAGGCAACGACAATTTTTACCCCATTTGCGTTTTGTGTAAACATTTTATTTACTATCTCGGGATGATTATTGTTTTGTGAAAGATGTGACAATATCAATAACTGTAAATGCTCCGTTTTGTGCTTCAAAAAGAGTTCAAGTGCCTGGTCATTTGATAGATGTCCCTTTCTGCTGCTGATGCGTTTTTTCAAATGCTGTGGATAAGAACCTTCCTCCAACATTTGCTCACAGTAATTTGATTCAAGGAATACCGCATTACATAGTTTGAAATGTTTTATTACATGCTTGCACGCATAACCAATATCAGTGATCACGCCAATATTTACCATATTGTCTGAAATAATAAAACTATGCGGATCGTCGGCATCATGACTTTTAATAAAGGGTGTGATCGATAATTCTCCAATCGATACTGCTTCGCTATGAACAAAGGAACATACAAGCTCCTTTTCTATCACAAGATTGCTGTTGCGTAATGTGTTTTGAGTGATATAAACTGGGAGCTTGTATTTTTTTGATAAAACCTGTAGCCCGGCAATATGATCAGCATGTTCATGTGAAATAAATATTGCCTTTACCAAATTAATGTCAAGCCCCAATCTTTTCATACGCTTATCCGTTTCACGACAGGAGAGACCTGCATCGATCAATACCGCTTCATTCTTGTTACCGATATAATAACAGTTTGCATTGCTGCCGGAATTCAGGGATGCTATTTGTAGCGACATGGCAGTAAAAATAAGAATTAAGAAGAAGTCATTTTACAACAAACTTTCCCAATATCACTCCTCTCATGGCATTTTCAGAGGGAAAAACAGTTATCAACATAAAATTTTTTTCAGATTTTTCCCCAACCATTTTTTATAGAATTAAAAATTCCTAAGGGAAATAACTATTCTCCACTTTTGTGTAACTCTTTCTGCACTTAATGATCGGGAGCTTTTCATTGGGAAAAGTTGAATAATTTAGAAGCCATGGTCGAATGGAATGCAGTGCTGTAAGGGCTTTTCAGGAATCCATGAGTTCAAATGTCATTGAATAAAATTCGTAGTGGGTAGCCCATTTTGTTGATTACAATGATGTGTGTCATCGAGTCCATTTTGTATAGAATTTAATGAGATGATCCCGTTTTTCATTGGGAAAAATGATAGGTTTTATAATTTTTCATAGGAGAAATGTGAATAGAAAAAAGTTATAATCAATTTGGTGAAATGTAAAAAACTATATATTTGGTACAGTAATGACTAAAACCCATTAAGAATTAAAATTCAAAAAATCATGGCAACAAAGAAAAAAGCGGCGAAGAAAGCTGCAAAAAAACCAGCTAAGAAAGCTGCAAAGAAACCAGCTAAGAAAGCTGCTCCGAAGAAAGCTGCAAAGAAGCCAGCTAAGAAAGCCGCTCCAAAAAAGAAATCAGCTCGTAAACCAAATGCTGCTTTCATGAAAGCTCTTACTCCAAGTGGAACATTGGCGGGAGTGATCGGCGGTAGTGCAGTTCCTCGTACTGAAGCTGTAAAAAAGATCTGGGATTACATTAAGAAAAATAATCTCCAGGACAAAGCCAACAGACGCATGATCAATGCGGATGAAAAATTAAGACCTCTCTTTGGAAAAGACCAGGTTTCTATGTTTGACCTTGCTAAGATCCTTTCTAAGCATCTTAGTTAAGAAAAATGATTTTAACAGGAACGGGCTTCAATATGAAGCCCGTTTTTTTATTGGTAAATTGAACACCTGTAAATGAATGATCTTTCAAACATAATTGATAGAACAGGTTTAAGTGTTGATCGCATTGAACGGATACATGGCGGCGATATCAATGACGCATTTTGTTTGATCACATCAAACGGGAAGTTCTTCTTAAAAGTAAATGAGAACGCCGGGTGTCCATTGATGTTTGAGAGAGAAGCCCACGGTCTTGAATTGCTGCGCAAAAATTCCACACTTATTGTCCCGAAAGTGATAAAGCATGGTTCATTTGGCGATCAGCAATATTTATTATTGGAATGGTTGGAGAAAGGTTCACCACAAAAAAATATGTGGGACAAATTTGGCGAAGGATTGGCATTGATGCACCAACAGCCACAGAAATATTTTGGATTAAATGAGGATAACTATATAGGAACCTGCCGCCAGCTTAATGATAAGCATGACGACTGGCAAACATTTTATACAGAATGTCGCATTAAGTCGTTGGTGAGATCATTGTTCAATTCCGGCATTTATTCTTCGGGTGATGTAAAAAAGGCGGAATCTTTATGCAGAAAATTTGAAAAAATATTTCCAAAGGAGCCACCTGCTTTATTACATGGAGATCTTTGGGGTGGTAATTATTTGATCCATTCTTCCGGTTATGCGGCCGCCTATGACCCATCAGTTTATTATGGTCATCGTGAAATGGACATAGGGATGACAAAGCTCTTTGGTGGATTTGATCAACGATTTTTTGATCATTATAATAATGCTTATCCATTGGAAAAAGGGTGGGAGAAGCGATTGCCGGTTACACAGCTTTATCCCTTGCTTGTGCATGCTGTTCTTTTCGGAGGGCATTATATCGCTGCGACTAAAGATATCATCTCTGCATTCTGAAGTTCGATTTAACGAATATCTGGTGAAACGAAATGCCTGCCTTTAACCGTGATATTTATCAATGGTGTTTATGAACTAACTCATAATTATTAGTTACATAGAAAGGTAAATTTGAAATGATAGTTTATCTATTTCTCATCTCAAATAATTGGTTATGAAAAATACTTCAAAGATCCTGATTGCTTTTGGCGCCGGACTAGCAATTGGTGGACTGCTCGGAGTTTTGTTTGCTCCTGACAAAGGTTCCGTAACCAGGCACAAAATAGCGGAAGGAAGTAAGAAATTCGCCGACAAACTCAATAGCAAGATCAAACTGGGAAAGGAAAGGCTGGAAGAGTTCAGCAAAGTGAATGAAATGGAAGAAGAGCTTGCATGATCTTTCATTAACTTCAGTCTAAAACTATGGGCCAGGATTATAATACTCCCGAAAGTTTTCTAGACCAGGTGAAAGAATATTTAAACACCAGGCTTGCCCAGTTAAAGCTATCGCTTGCTGAAAGAGTTTCAAAAGTAGTTGCCTTAGTGATTGCAGTGGTTATATCTGCTTTGATATTTTTCCTTTTTCTTGTATTGCTAAGTGTGGCTGCTGCAATTGCTTTAGGCAAATGGCTTGAGAACTATTGGTTGGGTTTTTTAATTACGAGTGGGATAATTTTGATCGCAGGTTTTGTTCTCTGGAGATCGAAAGATCTCTGGCTACGACAGCCTATCATGAATGCTTTTATAAAAATTATGTTTGAGAAAGAAGAAGATGAAAAGGATTAAAAATATAAAGGATCTTGAGCTTGAGAAATTGAGATTACGCATAAAGCAATTGGAGCTTGAGAAGCAGATGAACCGGTCATGGGAGCAGATGAGCAATACCTGGTCATCAAATGGATCTGGTAAGCAGCAACATTCAGTTCAAAACAATGTGCATTTTAAAACAGGTAGTTTGTTGTTAAATGAAGCGCTTAGCTATGGCGCAACTTTCTTAAGTCATAAACTCGGACTTATAGCAGGTAGAAAAGCAGAGGCCGCAGCAGAACAAATTCTCGAAAAAATTGCGGGGACGATGAATTCGTTGATCGCAAAGAGAAAACGATCTTAGATAAATTAATAAGGTTTATTCTGAGCAGTTAATGGAAATCGAATTTAGGATGACTGTTTTTAATGATTACCAGGGTTAAGCAAGCACTTGGCCGATTTTATTGATTGGGCTTGTTTTACTGAACAAGATGTTTGGAAAGAAACTTAAACTCTTACTGTACTTATAATTTCTTCAGGAAGGTCCTTTTCTCTTTGTAAGAATTCATTAATTTTCAAAGACAGTTCTCTTAAAACTTCTCTTATGGCCTGCAAATAACTCTCACCGCTACGATGGATCAAAAGTGTTTCTCCATGAAGACTGAGTGTAACTTCACATACATATTCATTTGCCTCATTAATGTGCCGATGCCTTAACACGACCTCGGTTTTGTCGATTTGGTTATCTCTATGGTAAAAATCCATCAGCTTTCCTTTGAGATAAAATATGATATGTTCGGGAACCTCATTCTGGTGCGTATATATTTCTATGATCATATATTTAGGTTTGAATGATTCGATTTTGAATTGCAATAGCAAATTAAATTTCAGGTAGCGATAAACTACTGAGACCTGTCAAAACATCGGCTGATAAAGCTCAGGTAGGCTGTCCGATGGCTATGTCTAGTGAAAATTTGACACCATTACCTGAATTTTTTACCAGTATTAAAAGTCTAATACGGAGTTTCCCCTCTAAACCTGAAATTTTTTCCGTTTCGGCTCAGGCGGCACAGTATTTCCTGTACCTTCGCCATCCCAAAAATTCTTGGGTAAACTCTTTCAAAAAACTCAAAAATCAATACAACTATGGCTAAAAAGTTAAGTGTTACCCCGCTTCACGACAGGGTAATAGTGAAACCGGCTCCTGCTGAGGAGAAAACTGCCGGTGGAATCATAATTCCGGACACTGCAAAAGAGAAACCCCAACGTGGTGTTGTAATCGCTGCTGGTCCTGGCAAAAAAGATGAACCAATGTCAGTAAAAGCTGGCGACACGGTTCTTTATGGCAAATATGCTGGTACAGAAATTCAAATTGACAGTGATGATCTATTGATCATGAGAGAAAGCGATATTCTCGCTATAGTTTAATTTGGAAATTTGGAGATGAGCCGATTAGTTGATTGGCCTCTCCGATTCCATTTTCAAATCATCAAATTTTCAAATTATCAAATCAAAAAATATGGCAAAACAACTTTTTTTTAATACAGATGCCCGTAATAAAATGAAAAAGGGTGTTGATGTGCTTTCCAATGCTGTGAAAGTAACCCTTGGGCCAAAAGGACGCAATGTCGTTCTTGAAAAGAAATTCGGTGCACCTGGTGTAACTAAGGATGGTGTAACCGTTGCAAAAGAAATTGAACTGGAAGATCCAATTGAGAACATGGGTGCTCAAATGGTAAAAGAAGTAGCAAGCAAAACCGCTGATGTAGCTGGTGATGGTACTACTACTGCCACTGTTCTTGCACAATCTATCATAACTGAAGGGTTGAAGAATGTAGCAGCCGGCGCTAATCCTATGGATCTGAAGCGTGGTATTGACAAAGCAGTAAAAGCTGTTGTTGAAAGTCTTGCTGCACAATCTCAGAAAGTAGGTAATGACAGCAAAAAAATAGAGCAGGTAGCTTCTATTTCTGCAAATAATGATGCAGAGATCGGAAAGTTGATCGCTGAAGCAATGGGTAAAGTAACTAAAGATGGTGTTATCACTGTTGAAGAAGCTCGTGGTATCGAAACTACTGTTGAAGTAGTGGAAGGTATGCAATTCGACCGCGGTTATATCTCTCCATACTTCGTTACTAACAGCGAAAAAATGGAAGCTGAGTTAGAGAATCCTTATATCATGATCTATGATAAAAAGGTAAGCAGCATGAAGGACATTCTTCATATCCTTGAGAAAGTGGCTCAGCAAGGTGCTCCGTTAGTTATCATTTCTGAAGACCTCGAAGGTGAAGCATTGGCAACATTGGTTGTTAACAAACTTCGTGGTACTTTAAAAGTTGCTGCTGTAAAAGCTCCGGGCTTTGGCGACCGCAGAAAAGAAATGTTGCAGGACATTGCAATTCTTACTGCAGGCATCGTTATCAGCGAAGAGCAAGGTTATAAATTAGAGAATGCTGACCTTTCTTACCTTGGAAAAGCTGATAGGGTTGTGATTGACAAAGACAATACAACAATTGTTGACGGTAAAGGAAAGAAAGCTGATATCACTGCACGCATCAATCAAATAAAAGCTCAGATCGAAGTAACTACTTCTGATTACGATAAAGAAAAATTACAAGAACGTCTTGCTAAATTAAGTGGTGGTGTTGCTGTATTACAAGTTGGTGCTGCTACTGAAATGGAAATGAAAGAAAAGAAAGACCGTGTTGATGATGCGCTTCATGCAACAAGAGCTGCGATCGAAGAAGGTATTGTGCCTGGTGGTGGTGTTGCCTATATTCGTGCTATTGATGGTTTGGATAAAACAAAGGGTTCCAATGATGATGAGATGACCGGCGTTGCTATCGTTAAAAGAGCATTGGAAGAACCGCTTCGTCAAATTGTTGAGAATGCAGGTATCGAAGGTTCTATCGTTGTACAAAAAGTGAAAGAAGGAAAAGGTGATTTTGGATTCAATGCAAGAACTGAACAATATGAAAAATTGATCGGTGCTGGTGTTATTGACCCAACTAAAGTTACTCGTATCGCATTAGAGAATGCAGCTTCAATTGCCGGTATGTTACTTACTACTGAGTGTGTAATTGCTGACAAACCTAAGAAAGAAGAAGCTCCTCATGCTCATGGCGCTCCTGATATGGGCGGTATGGGTTATTAAGAAAAAATCAAGGATTCAGTATTCAGAATCCAGAAATAACAGCCCTGTCTTCGTAATAGTCGATGGGGCTTTTTATAAAACCATTGTTAACCTTCAAATGAAAAACTATGAGAAATTTGGTCGTTCGTTTGAAAGAAGCAGTAGAAAAATTAAAAGAATGGATGAATCGTCGTAACAGGAATGACGATGATTATTTTGATCATCCATTTGCAATTCTGTAAAGGAAAAGTCCCGCTTAGAAATAGGCGGGATTTTTATTTATTAAGAGGCCCAATCTTTGTATGTCGTATATAAATGTTTTGCCATGCTTCCAATTGGAGATGATGATTCCGACAGGCGATTTGCTCCCATAATTAATTATGTACTGATCGCAATTAATGTTCTTGTGTTTGTTTTTTTACAGGGTATGGGTGGTAATGAACATTTTACTTATGCATTTTCAACTGTGCCTGCAGAAATCCTCACTGGAAAAGACATTGCTTCAGGTCCATTGGAGCCGACACCGATACCGGTTTATTTTACTCTTATAACCTCTATGTTTATGCATGGTGGTTGGGCTCATCTTTTGGGCAACATGCTATTCTTATGGGTCTTTGGAGACAATATAGAGAACCGGATAGGTCATGCACGTTACCTGATCTTTTATCTGGTTTGTGGAATCATTGCCTCATTAAGTCATGTTTTTGTGTCTGGCTCTGATTCTGTGATACCGAGCCTTGGTGCCTCTGGCGCTATTTCGGGAGTTTTAGGCGGCTACTTATTACTTTTCCCTTCCAGGAGGGTTCGTGTTATTATGGGTCGGGGCATCACTACAGTTCCGGCTTTTGTTGCACTCGGTTTATGGATAGTCTTCCAGGTTATAAGCGGACTAGGAATGTTGGGTGGTCAGGAAACCGGCGGAGGAGTTGCTTACGCTGCACATATTGGAGGTTTTATTGCTGGATTAGTACTTATTAAGTTGTTTGATATAGTAATAAGAAAAGATAGAGTGCTAAATAACTGAATCGTTCTTCAATTTATCAAATATCATCGCTTCAAAACAACGGATATTATGTACCTTTGCGGCTTCAATTTTTGAAGCAATATGATCAGTGTTAAAGACCTCAAATTAGCATACGGTAAAAGAGTTTTATTTGAAGAAGTGAACCTCAATTTCACTAAAGGGAATTGCTATGGTGTGATCGGAGCAAACGGAGCCGGTAAAAGTACTTTCTTAAAAATCCTGAGTGGAGAAATAGAACCAAATAAAGGAACAGTTGAAATAACTCCAGGTGAAAGATTGGCTGTGTTAAAACAAAATCAGTTCGAGTTTGATGAGCAAACGGTTATAAATACAGTGATGATGGGTCATACCAAATTGTGGTCTGTGATGAAAGAAAGGGAAAGCATATATGCGCTGGCAGATTTTACCGAAGAAGATGGAATGAAGGCCGCTGAATTGGAAGGAGAATTTGGTGAAATGGGTGGTTATACTGCAGATAGCGATGCGGCAACCTTGTTAAGTGAATTAGGAGTAAAAGAAGAATTCCATAGTTCATTAATGAAAGACATTCCTTCTAACCTTAAAGTTCGGGTATTGCTTGCACAGGCTTTGTTTGGTAATCCGGATATTCTTTTGCTCGATGAGCCTACGAACGGTTTGGATATAGAGACCATTAGTTGGTTGGAAAACTTTTTAGCTGATTATGAGAACATCGTATTGATCGTGAGCCACGACCGTCACTTTTTAGATGCGGTATGTACACATGTGGCCGATGTTGATCGTCAGAAAATAAAAATATTTACCGGTAACTATACTTTCTGGTATCAATCATCTCAATTGATGGCTCGCCAGATCGGTGATAAGAATAAAAAAACAGAAGAGAAGAGACAGGCTTTATTAGATTTCATTGCACGATTCTCTGCTAATGCATCAAAAAGTAAGCAGGCCACTTCGAGAAAGAAAGCATTAGAAAAATTAACGATCGAGGAAATAGAACCGAGTTATAGAAAATACCCGGGGATCATCTTCCAGCAGTTGCGTGAGGTTGGCAATCAAATATTGAGTGTTGAGAAATTAGAAAAGTCTGTTGATGGAAGAACGCTTTTTAAAAATGCAACATTTACAGTAAACAAAGGAGATAAGATCGCATTGCTCAGCCGCGACCCATTAGCAGTCACAAACTTTTTCGATATAATAACTGGAGGTGCGATCGCAGATAGTGGTTCTTATTCTTGGGGTTCCACTGTTACTCATGCTTACCTGCCACAGGAGAATAGCGAATACTTTGAAAAAGAAATGAATCTGATGGATTGGTTGCGACAATATGTACCCGATCATGTTAAAGATGTGGACGAACCATTCTTAAGAGGCTTTTTGGGTAAAATGCTTTTTAGCGGTGATGATGTACTGAAAAAAACAAATGTATTAAGTGGTGGTGAAAAAGTTCGTTGTATGATCAGCCGGATGATGTTACAAAATCCGAATGTTGTTTTACTGGATCAGCCAACAAACCATCTAGATCTTGAAAGTATTCAAAGCTTTAATGAACAATGCACAGATTTTAAAGGGATAGTATTACTCACCAGTCATGACCATACATTTATGGAAACAGTTGCCAATCGTGTTATTGAGCTGACTCCAAATGGAATTATTGATCGCTTGATGGAGTTTGATGAATATTTGGTTGATGAGAGAGTAAAGGCGTTAAAAGAGGAAATGTACAATTAAAAATTGTTTTATTGCTAAATGGTTAAATTGTTATTCAGTCTAACAATTTAACTATACAACAATTTTTCAATTCAGTTCTTTTATCTTAATTTTTCTCCATCTTACTTTTATTCCACCACCATCATGAATTTGTAAGGCAATAAACCCATTGCCTGCGCCGATCTTCGCGTCTTTTAAATAGATCATTTGATGTCCGTTTAACCAGGTTGTTACTTCATCACCAACAACTTTTAATGTAAGTTTATTCCATTTACCTGTTTTCAAATATTTTTCATGTGTTGAATCAGGTTGTATCAACCAACCACGGCCATAAGATTCATAAATACCTCCAGTATGACGATTGAGTGGCGCCACTTCGCATTGCCAGCCACTGATCTTTACTCCATCAATTGAAGAACGAAAAAACACGCCACTGTTTCCATTGGCTTCTTGTTTAAATTCTAATGTCAATTCAAAATTTTTGTAACTCTTATTGGTAGAAAGATAGCCATACTGTTTATCTGGCCCGCTTTCACAAACGAGTTCTCCTTTTTCTACATACCATTTTTCAGTGCCATGTATTGTCCATCCGCTAAGATCTTTACCGTTAAAAATAACAACAGATTTTTGTGCATAACATAAATGAACAATAAATAAACAACTTATCAATGCAATTGATTTCATCATTAAATCTTTTGATGAAAGATAATTAAAAGTCTATTGATAATAACTCTTTCAATTCATAATACATATCTTTAAAAATATGTCCTCCACCAAAGGCTTTCAACGAACCATAGGATTGTCTACTGCTATATCTCTTGTTGTTGCTACTATTATTGGATCAGGCATCTTTATGCGACCAGCTGAGATGGCTGCTTTACTCGGGTCACCTATATTAATTTTTGCAGTTTGGATCATTGCCGGCATTTTCACCATGCTTAGTGCAATGGTCCTTGCTGAAGTAGCCGCCATGGTCCCTGAAACCGGCGGCACTTATGCATTTATGCGCCACATGTATGGTGATTTCTGGTCTTATTTATACGGTTGGGCGGCATTTGCAGTTATTAATTGTGCCGGTTCGGCTGGTATTGCTTTTATCACTTCTCAATACCTGGAATATTTTTTTAAGCTGCCACGTTTCTCACCGGCAATAGAACAATCTGTTGTTTTACATATTCCAATGGTTGGCGACCTGCTTCCGCTACATGATTTTGGAGTAAAAACCTTAACCATATTAATTCTTTGCATCTTAACCTGGATAAGCTACCGAAGTACAAAAGCGAGTGGGGTGTTGATGAATATTTTTTCTGCCGCAAAAGTTGCAGCGATCATTTTACTGGTTGGTGGTTTGTTTATTTCGGGTCAGGGATCTTTCTCAAACTTTGTTCAATCATCTGAGCTTATAAAGCCTGCTGGATTTGCATTGATAACAGCTATAGTCGCTGCCTGTAATGGTGCATTACAGGCATTTGATGGAGCGAATAATATGCTTTACCTGACAGGCGAAATAAAAAATCCAGGCAGAAATATTCCGCTAAGTCTTTTTATCGGTCTATCAGTTTGTATTGTTATTTACCTTCTCATTAATTCGTCGCTGATCTATGTACTGCCGGTTGATAAGATGTCTGCATCTGCCCTGGTGGCATCAGATGCTGCGCAAGTTGTATTTGGTGTTATTGGCGGCGGTCTCATCGCCTTTCTTATCAGCTTCTCTGTATTGGGCACAACGTTTTCAAATGTATTTACCCCGCCGCGAATGACATTTGCAATGGCGCAAGACAACAGGTTTTTTAAAATGGCTGGTAAAATTCATCCAAGATTTCATACACCCGGCAATGCTTTGCTGGTTCATCTTGCTGTGATGACCGTAATGGTACTGAGCGGTTCTTTCTTCATACTTGCCGATATGTATATCTTTATTGTCTGGGCATTTAACCTGATGATGATGATCGGTCTTTTTATTCTTCGCAAAAAAATGCCTGAGAAGGAAAGACCATACCGTGTCTGGGGTTATCCATGGATTCCCATCCTGGTAATACTTTTCAATGTCTTCTATCTCGTGATCACATTGATCGATGATATTCAGAATTATATTGAGGGTAAAACAAAGCTGATGAACTCTGTGTTCGGGATCGTAGTGACTGCTGCCGGCATTCCTCTCTATTATTATTTCCGATGGAAATACAAAAACAGAAAGAAAACAAATGGCTCAAGCCAGGGATAGTATTTCTCCGTTCTGAAAAAATAGTATATAAGTTATAGTGTGATTCATATATCTTTTATCTAAATTAGTCTTGCGAGCCTAGTAATCCGATCCTATTTATCCCGTTAATCCTGTCGGGGAAATCCCGTATCCGCTACGGCAGGTATACTTCGCCACCAGCGAACATTCGGGCTGAACCAGAATCATCTACCAGAACAGATTTAAAGATCCCGCCTTTGGCGGGATTATTTTTTTAGAAATCTTACTATGGTGACAATTTATAATCATTCGTTTTATTTTCAACAGATCAATTCTTATTATCTATAACCACGAGTATAAATTGTCCTATTAACAGATGTTACACCGCCCGGGGCAGCCTCCCGTGCCGTTTCTATTACCAACACAGGTTCAAATGGTGGAGTAGGTGTAGAAGCTAACCAGAGAGTTTGAGTTACTTTATATTTTAATTTTTGATTTGTTGTGGGTTCCTGATATGGATACCATGTTGTAATAACTAGCCTGTTCCCTTCCCATGCAGTGGTAGATCTCGATATCATATCCGCACGACCCATATTAATAGGATTGATGGTTTCTTTACTATTGAGTGCATATTGAAGATGAAGCAGTGGCTGAAGGTCACGGGCTGTAAAAAAAACTTTTTCTACTTCCAATAAATCTTTGTTTTGTTTGATCGTTATTTTATCTCCCCATCCGCTGCCAAGTGTTGGGATAATTCTTTGTTCATTCAGTCCGAGTGGTGATCTTGTTTCTAAAACAGATGTTGACCAGGCGCCACTGAAGTCAGGATTTGGCAATGCATCTGATCTTTTTGATAAAGAAATTCTGTCAGTTCTGCTGAATACTTCGTTATTCTTTTTTGTGCCATCTAGTGATGGAGCATAAGGATCGGGTTGATCTGCAGGCACACGTGGATACTTGCTGAGTGAAGCTTCATATTCTTTTACTATGCTATCCATCCTGCTAATTACCCATGGATAATAATCTTTAACATCAGTTTCTTCAGTGGGATCCACTCTCAGGTCAAACAGCCTCACTAAATTATTGGGCTCTGCATCTGGTAATTCAGTTCTGAAGTAATACCACATCTTCCAGTCATGCCATTTTACTGCCATTACTTGCCCGGTCCCATTCATATAGATCACAGACTCACGATTGGAATGGATTTGTTTTCCTTCAAAAAAAGTTAACTGATTTTTTCCATCAAATGCTCGATCAGAAGGGATTATTTCAGGGGCACTCACTGCATTTGCTATCGTTGCAAACAGATCCACTTCATGAACTATTTCATTTGAAACTTGTCCTGGCTTTATATGTCCCGACCATCGTATCATACAGGGTGTTCGTATCCCACCTTCCATTGCAGAATTATAATATCCTCTCCATGGGCCTGGTGATCCTCTCCAGGGCCTTCTAAGTTCGGCGCCATTATCTGTACACCATATCACTAGTGTATTATTTTCTATGCCCAGTCTTTTCAAAGCCTGTAAAACCAAACCGGTATTATGATCCACATCTGCCATAGCATCGCCTATATCTCCTGCGCCGGTAGCACCTGCTTTGTCAGGATGAGGCAAAGCAGGAAAATGAAGCTGCGTGATTGGATAATAAACAAAAAAAGGTTTTTTGATCTTTGCATTTTTCTCCATAAAACTTACAACTCTTTCGGCAGCTTCCCGATCAATAGTTCGTCTCGCATTTATATCAAATGGTTTTACTTTTTGAGAAGGAGTACCGCTATTGCCCTGCCATACAAAAGGTGTATCATTTATTTTGGGATTGAAACCTTCAAATGAAGTGTATTGCGAAACATGGCTGGTACCGGGGATGCCATACCATTCATCGAAACCTTGTTGTGTCGGTTCCCGCTTTCCATACCAATTAGGGCCTCCAAGATCCCATTTTCCGAACAATGCTGTCGCATATCCCTGTGATCTTAATGCCTCGGCTATGGTAACTTCCCATAAAGTCAACCCGGAAAAATAATTTTCTCCAGTACGGGTAGCATACCTGCCTGTCATAATAGCCGCACGGGAAGGCACACAAGAATACTCTACATTGAAATTGGTGAATCGTATTCCTTCTTTTCCTATCTGATCAATATTGGGAGTAGCCACATTTCTTACCCCACCATAAGAATTCACTTCTCCTATACCAAGGTTATCAGGGAATATTAAAACGATATTGGGCTTGGTTTGAGAAAATAAATAATAGTGGAAGGGAAAAAGTATTAATATGACAAGGAAAGATCTTTTCATAAAAAACTTTTTTGTGAAATTCAGCAAATAAATTTATTGAAATAAATAGTATAAACAATTTCTCCCTTACCTGTTATTTTTGCTTTCCTTAATTCTTATTTATGCGCTACATGAAATGGGTCGGGTTGTTTGCTGTTATTCTTTTAATAGGCTCTTGTTTTTTACCATGGGTTATTATTACTTCAAAAAATATTGTTGTCAGTGGTATTGATTCTACCGGGACAAATTTTGGGAAGCCCGGTTACACTCATTTTGTATTGAGCTTTTTCTTTATCGTTTTTCATTTTATTCCAAAGCTTTGGGCCAAGCGTTGGAACTTAGTTATTGTTGCATTGAATATTGCCTGGGCAGTAAGAAACTATTTTATTATCTCTATGTGCAGGGAAGGAGAATGCCCGGAAAAACAAATTGGGTTATGGCTTGTTATGCTAGCTTCGGTTCTTATGCTTATCGCTGCACTTTTTCCTGATATACAATTGAAAGATGAAAAGAAATTATAATCATCCTTCAAATAACTTAGCCACACCAAATGCTGCACCTGCTGCAGCTGCGCCAATTAACATTACTTTTAATGCACCTCCAAAGGGTTGAACACCTGTGATCTTGCTTTTGAACCATCCAAAAACAAAAAGACAAAGAAGAGTTACCACAACAGAAATTGTCAATCCTTCTGTTGGTGAATCAACAAAAAAATAAGGGCTTAATGGAACGAGGCCACCAACAACATAAGATAATCCAATATTCAATGCAGATTTGGTTGCTCTTCTCGGGTCTGGTTTTTCTAAGCCCAATTCATATTTCATCATAAAATCAACCCATTGCTTTTTATCTTTTGCTATTTCTTCAGTTGCTTTATTTTGAAGCTCTTCACTTAATCCAATGTTTTTAAAAAACTCTTTTGTCTCTTCAATTTCACGATGGCGAAGATGATCGACTTCATAATATTCCCGTTTCAATTCACTGGCATAATGATCTTGTTCTGTTTTACCAGCAAGATAACCGCCTAACCCCATTGCAATAGAACCTGCCGCTACTTCTGCAATCCCGGCAATAACAATAATATTTGTTGAATCAACTGCACCACTTAGCCCCGCAGCTAATGCGAATGGAACAGTAAGACCATCGCTCATCCCGATAACGACATCTCTTAAAAGATCACTGCTTGTTAAATGCTCCTCTTTGTGTTCATGATGAAGGTGGGTATCCATTGGTAGTTTGAAGTTTGAGGTTTGAAGTTAGGATTTCATGACAATAAAAAGCTGGCGATTGTTATATCACCGGCTGATTATTGTCAAAGGGAATCAATCAAGTACTGAAAGACCCTTTCTTATTATATCAACACATTCCATGATCTGTTCTTTATTTATAATAAGTGGCGGAGCAAAACGTATTTTATCACCATGCGTGGGTTTTGCGAGCAACCCGTTTTCTTTTAAAGCAAGACAAAGCTGCCAAGCTGCTTCAGGATTTTGATGATCGATTACGATGGCATTCAGCAGACCTTTACCTCTTATCATAGCAATATGCAGAGAGCTGATCTTCTTTAATTCTTCTCTAAGAATTTTACCCATAGCTGCTGCATTCCACGCCATCTTTTCATCTTGTAATACTTGTAAAGAAGTGATCGCTACTTTAGCTGCTAACGGATTGCCTCCATAAGTACTTCCATGCTCACCGGGTTTGATGGTCATCATTATTTCATCATCAGCCAGAACAGCACTGGTTGGCATCATGCCTCCGCTTAACGCTTTGCCAAGGATCAAAATATCAGGTTTTACATTTTCATGATCACAGGCCAGCATTTTACCGGTCCTTGCTAAACCAGTTTGAATTTCATCGGCAATAAAAAGAACATTAGCTTCTTCGCAGAGTTGTTTTGCTTTTGATAAATAACCATCATGCGGAACTAATACTCCTGCTTCGCCTTGTATTGGCTCAACAAGAAACCCGGCAATATCTTTATCGGTCAAAACTTTTTCTAAAGCATTTATATCATCGTATGGAATTGAAATAAATCCCGGTGTATAAGGCCCGAAATTTTTTCTTGCTGATGGATCACTGCTGAAAGAAATAACAGTGGATGTACGTCCATGAAAATTTCCTTCGCATACTATGATCTTTGCTTTTCCCTCCTCAATTCCTTTTACTTCATAGGCCCATTTGCGACAAAGTTTTATAGCTGTTTCAACTGCTTCTACACCGGTATTCATCGGAAGTACCTTGTCGTATCCAAAAAGTGATGTGACATGTTTTTCAAATTCGCCAAGCACATTATTGTGAAATGCCCGGCTCGTCAACGTCAATTTTTTTGATTGCTCAATAAATGATTGAACAATTCTTGGATGGCAATGACCCTGGTTAACGGCAGAATAGCCACTGAGAAAATCATAATAACGTTTGCCATCAACATCCCAAACATAAACTCCTTCACCGCGTTCGAGTACAACAGGAATAGGATGGTAGTTATGTGCACCGTATTTCTCTTCGAGATCTAAATAGTATTGTGTCTTTTCTGACATATTAATCTTTGTTTCCATAAAATCTAAAATGATAATGAGAGATAAAAGGGGAGTGCCTCCCTGCCGGGAGGAACAATCAACCTAACCTCGGTGGTTGAGCAGATCGAGGTTGTGCTTCAGGAAAAATGATATGAATAAAGCCTGTTGGATAAATTGAGATTTGATGCAAGATACATAAAAAACAGCGTAGCTAAAGAAGTAATTGATGCATGATAAGTTTAAACCTAATAGACTGATTTAACTTGCAGGCTCAAATTCAGTTTACAATGGCTTATACAATTCCAGCAGGAACAAGGATCGGGCATATTCATTTGAAAGTCGCTGATCTTGAAAGAGCTTTAAAATTTTATAGAGATCTTTTGGGATTTGAAGTACAACAATACTATGGAGATAGTGCTGTTTTTATTTCAGCAGGCGGTTATCATCATCATATCGGTTTGAATACATGGCATAGTAAAAATGCCGGGCCTGCGCCAATAAATACAGCCGGACTTTATCATACCGCTATCTTATATCCAACTAGAAAAGACCTGGCTATTGCTTTAAAAAAATTAATTGAAGCAAAATATCCTCTGACAGGAGCTTCAGATCATGGAGTTTCAGAAGCTATTTACTTGAATGATCCTGATAGAAACGGTGTTGAATTGTATTGGGATAAACCAAAGGAACAATGGCCAGTGGATGAAAAAGGAGATCTGGTTATGGTTTCTGATCCACTTGATTTGAATGCTCTGCTGAAATTAGCAGAATAAAGTCTTTATAAAATAATTTGCAGGGAATGAGAGGGAGATCGCTTTTTCTTTTTTTAAGATACCATATACAGCCGATCCACTGCCGCTCATAGATGCATAAATTGCTCCTTCATCATACAATGAATTTTTGATTTTTTTTATTTCAGGATATTTTTCAAAAACAGGTTTTTCAAAATCATTTGATAACTCATTTTTCCATGTTGAGATTGGTTGAGTGATTACCTGCTTTATTGATTTTACAGGTTTTGTGGGTTTGATATTTGTAAACGCCCAGGCTGTGCTGATATGAATGCCAGGATGGACAATGACGATCTTATATTCAGAAAGATCAAGTTTTATTGGCTCGAATATTTCACCACGACTAGTTGCAAAGCAGGGTTTGTTTAAAATAAAGAAAGGACAATCGCTCCCAAGTTGCAATGAATAATCGATCAATTGCTTTTCAGAAAGATTCAACTCAAATTTTTTGTTGAGCAATTTTAAAGTAAATGCACCATCGGCACTTCCGCCGGCAAGCCCAGCACCCATAGGTATTGCTTTATGTAAATGCATTTGAACTCCTGGCAAATGCGGAAAATCTTTTTTCAATAAATGATAGGCCTTCGTGCAAAGGTTGTTGGTTGATTCTCCTTCTATTGGTGGCCCACTTGTTGAAAATCCAAATTCTTCTTTTTCGATCACTTCTACTGCATCTTTTAAGAAGACAGGATAAAAAAAAGTTTCAAGATTGTGATAGCCATCGGTTCTTTTACTTACAACTTGTAATCCAAGATTGATCTTGCAGTTGGGGAATGTTACCATATTAAAGCTACTATGACAAAGTAACCAACAAAAAAGGAAACAAGCATTCTTATTTCTTCTTGATCATTTTAACCATATAAGTCATGGTTCTATTTCTTCTTCCTGTTATTTATCTCATCTCTTATTGCAATTGCCCGAATATAATCTTCACTCTCAAGAACCTCGTTAAGCAATGTATTCAGATCTTCAAGACTCATTGTTTTCAGGTCTTCATTACCGCCAACAGCTTCTTCAACCGGTACTTCTTTTTGTTCTTTTGATTTTTTCTTTTTACCCGTCGTTTCTTCCATTAATATACCGGCGCTATCAAGAATATTTTCATAAGTATAAATTGGACATCCAAAGCGAACAGCCAGGGCCAGCGCATCGGAAGTACGGGAATCGATCTCAACAGTATCTTTTTCTGAAGAACAAACTAATTTGGAATAAAAAATGCCTTCCTGCAGGTCGCAAATAATGATCTCATGAAGCTCAATGCTAAAGGCAGTCATGAAGTTTTTCATCAGATCATGGGTGAGGGGTCTGCTTGGTTGCATTTTTTCCAAAGCTACAGCGATAGCCTGTGCCTCGAAACCTCCGATAACGATTGGCAAACGACGAAGACCGTTCACTTCACCCAATACAACCGCATACGAATGTGTCTGTGTAATGCTATGCGAAAGGGCCACTATTTCCAATTCTATCTTCTTCATAATTATGGCACGAAACTAAGAGATTTTAAACAAAAACCACAAACGCATAGCATTTGTGGTTTGGCAAACTTTTATTAATAAATTCTACCCCTTAATTTTCTTTATTGCTTCGGTCATCTTTGGCACAACTTCAAAGGCATCACCAACAATTCCATAATCTGCAGCTTTAAAGAATGGTGCTTCCGGGTCTTTATTTATAACAACGATCACTTTACTTCTATTTACTCCAGCAAGATGTTGAATGGCTCCTGAAATACCAATGGCAATGTATAATGTTGGAGCAATGGCTGTACCCGTTTGTCCTACGTGCTCATTATGCGGACGCCAATGTGCATCTGCAACAGGACGGCTACAGGCAGTTGCTGCATGCAATACTTTAGCAAGATCCTCGACTATGCCCCAATTTTCCGGGCCTTTTAATCCGCGTCCGGCGCTAACAACGATCTCGGCTTCTGTTAAGGGAACTTCACCGCTCACTTTGTTTACGGCAGTCACTTTTACTTTTGGTGCATCAACCGCGACATCTGTTGCTATTACTTCAGCTGTTCCATCACCAGCGATGGTTTGATATGCATTGGGGTTGAGTGCAATAATTTTTATATCCGTATTCAAAGAAATATTTGCGAATGCTTTTCCTGAGAAAACGTTTTTCTTCACAACAAAACCTTTGCTTGTATCGGGCAATGCAACTGCACCTGAAACAAGTCCTGCTTTTAATCTTGCTGAAAGGCGGGGAGCAATTGCTTTCCCGTCCACATTATTTGAGAACACAATTACTTTAGCCCCGGTTTTTCCGGCAACTTCAGCAATGACCTTTGTATAAGCTTGTGCATCCAAATGATCAAGCGATGGATTGTTTACATGATGAATTTTCTTCACACCATATTTTCCAAGTAATGCAAGATCTTCTTTTGTTGTACCAAGTACCACTCCTTCTGCTGTCGTACCAAGTTGCTCAGCTACTTTGGTGCCATAGGTCATTGCTTCAAGCGAAGCTTTCTTAACATGACCTTCGGCTGTATCTACAAAAATTAAGACAGACATATTTGAATTTTATATTTCAGATTTAAGATTTCAAATTTGATCAAATGACTTTCGCTTCTTCTTTCAATAATCTCACCAACTCTTCTACATTTTCTGGCGACACTAGTTTTACACCTGCTTTTGCAGGCGGTAATTCAAAACTTGCAATTCCTGTTAAAGCATCAACTGCAGCCGGTTCAATTGCTTTCAATGGTTTTGTTCTTGCAGCCATGATACCTCGCATATTTGGAATACGCTGCTCGGCTACCCCTTTCTGGCAGCTAACAACAACTGGCAAATTCACTTCGCAAACTTCTTCACCACCTTCGATCTCTCTTGTTATTGTTGCTTTATTTCCTCCTAATTCAAATTTTGTGGCAAGTGAAACATAAGGCATATCTAATAACTCCGCTATCATGCCGCCAATCGATGAACCGTTATAATCTATTGTTTCTTTTCCTGTAAAGACCAGGTCGTATCCACCGTGCTTTGCTACCTCAGCAATTTGCGAAGCGATATAAAAACTATCGTGACTATCCGTGTTCACCCGAATAGCTTCGTCGCCGCCAAGTGCCAGTGCTTTTCGAATGATAGGATCTGCATCTGCGGTACCAACAGTTATTAAATGAATAATAGTAGAAGCATCGGCTTCTTTTAATTCAATGGCACGAACAAGCGAATACCATTCGTCGTATGGATTGATGATCCACTGAACACCATTGGTATCGAATTTCGTGTTGTTATCAGTGAAGGCTATTTTTGCCGTAGTATCAGGAGTTTTACTGATGCAAACAAGGATCTTCATTAGAAAAATTTAGACTATAAAAATTGGTTGTTTATGCAACCAACACAAAGATAAGGTTGTAGAATTAATAATTAATAATTATTAATTAATAATTTATCAAGATGGATCGAATTGAAAAAATCAGAGAAATGTTGAACGAAAGCCCTGCTGACAGTTTTCTTTGTCATGCGTTGGCATTGGAGTATATAAAGCTGGGTAATGATGGAGAGGCAAGAAAACTATTTGAATCATTATTGAAAAGTGAACCGGGCTATATTGGTAGCTATTATCATCTCGCCAAATTATTAGAAAGGATCGGTGAAACGAATGAAGCTATAAAGGTTTATGGAAAAGGAATGGAAGAAGCAAAGAAAGTTGGGGATAACCATTCTTTAAGTGAGTTAAGAAGTGCTTTTGAGGAATTGACTTTTTAAATCAAATACATCCAAAACCCGGAGCACAAAAGTGAAATCCCCGCGATTACAATTGAAGCAATTTTTTTATTAATAAAATAAAGCCACAACGAACTAAGCATAAACCCACTTGAAATTAAACTTGATATTATATGAGGATTAGAAACGTCATATATAATGCTTTCAGGAATAAGGGGCGAAACCAATTGATATTTTGTCTGCAGAAATACAACATATCCTTTAACTACAAGCAGTAATTGCAGGGTAAGCATGACTCTACAAATCCATTCAATTCTTTTATCTTTTTTTGATTCAGCCATTTTCAAAAATACATTTTGTTTCTTTGCCTTTCTACTTTACTGAATATGTTATTACGCTTTCAAGAAAATATCAAATCAGAAAATCTTTTCTCACAAAAAGATAAACTTTTGCTTGCTGTAAGCGGGGGGGTAGACTCTGTTGTGCTTTGTGAATTATGCAAACAGGCTGGCTTTGATTTTACTATTGCACATTGCAATTTTCAATTAAGAGGCAACGATAGCAACAGGGATGAACAATTTGTAAAAGAGCTGGCTGCAAAACATGGAGTCGGGTTCTACTCAAAAACATTTGACACAAGAACAATATCACAGCAGCAAAAAAAATCGATCGAAGAAACTGCGAGAGACCTGCGATATGAATGGTTTGAACAATTGAGGACATCCAATTCATCAAATCAAACTTATAATTGGATCCTTACAGCACATCATGCAGATGACAATATAGAAACTGCGGCAATGAAATATTTCCGGGGTACGGGTATCAAAGGCCTGACAGGAATGAAACCGAAAAATGGAAAGATCGTCCGGCCAATGTTATTTGTCCGAAAAAAAGAGATCGAAGATTTTGCCCGGCTACATCAACTAAAATTTGTTGAAGACTATACCAACCTTGAAGATGCGCATGCCCGAAATTTTTTCCGGAACAGGCTTATCCCTTTATTCAAAGTTGTATATCCTGCAGTAGAACAAAACTTATTAAATAACATTAACCGTTTTTCAGAAATAGAAAAGTTATATCAACATGCTGTAGGTAATATCAAAAAGAAACTTGTAAGGCAAAAAGGAAGTGAGTGGCATATTCCTGTCAAGCAATTCATGGAGTATGATAACCGTGCTTTGATCTACGAGATCATCAATGATTTTGATTTCACAGAAAAACAAATTGATGAAGTGCTCAAATTATCTGAAAGTGAATCTGGAAAGTATATTGATTCACCAAATTCTCATTACAGGATCATTAAACATCGTCATTGGTTTATAATCAGCCCAATTAATTCTGCAGAATCAAGAACTATCATTATTGAGGAAGAGAATAAGAAGATCATTTTTGAAGAAGGGGCTTTGGAATTTGAACAGCTACAAACTGCAAACTACAAACTCCAATCTTCGAATAATATTGCTTGTCTCGATGCAAAACTGATCTCCTATCCACTTATTCTTCGCAAATGGAAAACTGGCGATTATTTTTATCCACTAGGGATGAATAAAAAGAAAAAGCTCTCCCGTTTTTTTATCGATCAAAAATTATCCAAAACAGAAAAAGAAAAAACCTGGGTAATTGAAATGGATAAAAAGATCATTTGGATAGTCGGAAAGCGGATCAATGAAAGATTTAAAGTGACTGAAAAAACAAAAAGCGTTTTAAAGATCAGTTATGATCCGAAAGAAATGATCTGACTGAGATCCATGTTTTTTATTTTGTCAACAAAGCTTGCCAGCACAGGATAATCAGAAAAAGCCTGGCAGGCAATAATTGTAAAGCCGATACCAAACAAAGCCCCGAAAATATGTGCTGAATGATTGATATTGTCTCCACCTCGTCTGTCCAACCATCCGGAAACTAAAAGATAGATTATACCGAACACAAAACCTGCTACACCGATCGGAATAAAGAAAAGACCTATCCTTGCAAGAGGAAAAAAGAGTATGCCAGCGAAAATGACTGCCGATACAGCCCCTGATGCACCAAGACTTCGATAATGATAGTTGTCCTTATTATTTATATAGGTTGGAATGATTGATGCAGCAAGAGCTAGCAAGTACATTCCAAGGTAAACAAGTTTACCGGTGCGGCCGAACGCCTCAACAAACTTCATTTCTACTGCCTCACCAAAAAAATAAAGCGAGATCATATTAAAAATAAGGTGGCCCCAATCTGCATGGATCAATCCGCAACTAAAAAAGCGATAGATCTGTCCGCGCCGAACTGCCGGCGGATAGAAAATGAACTGGTCCATTAAATTACGGTTGCTAAAAGCCATGAAAGAAATAATAGTCGTGGCAGCGATAATGATAATTGTGATCGAAATTTCCATTTGGTAAATCTAAATTATTTATGATGATATTTTTCGTTTCTTAAAATAGTGCAGGCCCGGTAAACCTGCTCAGCCAAAATTAATCTTACCAATTGATGCGGAAAGGTAAGCTGTGCAAGACTCCACTTATGATTGGCTCTTCTTAAAACTGTTTCATCAATTCCAAAAGCTCCACCGATCAGGAATACGAGATTTTTTACACTTTCATTTCCCCTTTTCATAATAAACTCTGCCAGCGTTTCCGATGTAAATGATTTTCCTCTTTCATCAAGCGCAACGAGATAATCGTCCTTGTTCAGCCATTCCAAAACTATCTCGCCTTCTTTCTTCTTAAGATCCATCTCACTCATCATGCCCGAATTTTTTGGAAGAGGGATGATCGTCCATTCTACAGGATAGTATTTAGAGATGCGTTTTGTAAAATCTTCCACACCTTCTTTGATATAGGATTCATTATTTTTTCCAATGCTCCAGAAATGGATTTTCATATCCAAAAGTAAATGTTCTAAAATAAAAAAGCGTCCGCATATTGTTGGGACGCTTCAGCATTGCCAATGAGTGGCAACAAATAACTATTTTATTTCAAAATCTTTTTTAAACGACATAAATGTATTGCGATAAAAAGAATTAGTAGGATCAAGTTGAGTTGCTTTTAGATAATAATTGTAAGCTTCGCCTATATAATGATTTTCTTCCAACACAAACCCAAGACGAAAATTCATTTCTGCTTCGCTTTCTGTGCCATCGGCTTTTTTAATTGTAGTAAGAAAAGCCTGGTATTCATCTTTTGTTTTATAATGCAAATATTGCCTTGCTGTGTTTTCAGGCTCTCCTTTAACGGTTGCATTCCAATAATAGGTCTGCCCGGGTTGAATCAATTGCGATATTTCTGAAATATTAACATGCTTTTTCTTTACTGCTTTCGGGAAGATCACTTTTGTTTTTGAAGCATCATATAAGCGGAATTCGAATTCTTCTGCTTCATCAACGAAACATTTCCATGAAAGAGGAATAGTTCCGGATACATAATTGACAGAATCAAGTCTTTGATCAACCCAAACATTATTGACATCACCACGACCAACGGCTCCCACATTTGACATATAAGCTTTCCTGTTCTTTTCCGGAGTGCCTTTTGATTTTGTCATCTCATTCCAGATATATTTCATGTAATTAGCGCTGACGGAGCTATTATTTGTTTTGCAGGAATCTGAAAGGCTTGACGTAGTATAACTTCCGGCTTTGTTCAATGAGAACATTTTTGTTTCATTGCAAAGCAAAGTAGCAAATGATCCGGCTCCAACTTTTATTGTACTGCCATTATTGATAATGGTGCCGATCTTGGCCTTTGTTTCTACTTTATTCTCCACCACAGATACAGTGCCTTTAACACTATAAATTACAAACATGTTTTCCTGGGCCGAAACAAGAAATGGGAAAAATGCGACGATAAAAAAGTAGACAATTTTTTTCATAATGAGTTTCTGATTAATGATGTTCATGTGTAGTCGATTGATGAGTTGTAGTTTCATGTTTATGATGATCGTTATTGTGATGCGTTGCGTTTTCCAGAGGATTATGGTGATGACCAAAGATGGTCTGGTATCCATATTTTCGGTGCAGCCAGCCGACAAAGGCTTCGTAAAAATAAATGACATCAACTGCAAGAGCAATTACGTACAACGTGTACTTCATGTCCAATTTCACCTCAAATTTATCAAAAAGTAAGATACCAAGATAGGCAAAGGCTATAACTGAAAATAGCTGCGCCAGTTTCGCTACCAGGTGAAACCAGATATGACTTTCAAGATAATACCTTATAAAAAGTGACATATGGATCCAGCCTATAATAATAGCTACAACCCATGCCACCCATTTCGGCATTTTATGGATATAATCCGTATCCAATACCATTGAAATAATGTTTGCCTGGACAATGATCCCATTCATATCGGGAATCGCTTTTCCTGCAAACTTATCGTTCATCGGAGTGAATTTTTTGTCCTCAACATCATTTGGGTCATAATTTATATATCCAAGCAGGACGATCTTATTTTTCAAAAGGTTGCTATCTACGTTGTCTGCCATCATATCTTCAGACTCAATGATCTGGTATTGTTTTACGTCTGTATTAACACGTCGTTTATAATTGATGAATTCTTGTTCTTTATGTCTTTTCTCTAATTTTTCATAAGCTTCATGATCATATTCTTTTATAATTGCTGTGGTGATTTGAGGATATTTCTCGTGACCGACTGTTTCAAAAGGTGAGTAGTAGCGAATCGTGCCAATATCTTCACCAATCAGATTTGCATAACCTCGTTTAGGAATCACATCATCAAAATTGTTTGAATCAATAGTGAAGTCATGTTCTCCCCAAATTCCAACACTTACTGCAACCAGGTTTTTTGTTTTTTTGAATGCTTCCCGAAGGATTGAATCTTTATCAGGCTCTCTTTCACCTTTAAAGAAAATATCAAGACCGATCACTTTTGGATTATAACTGCTGACCTTTTCTATTAAAAATCCAAGTTCCGCACGGTCGAGGTGACCTGTATTTACAACAACAATTCTGTTATCTTTTTTGACATTTGCCGTTTTTTCAAGCTTTGCATAAGCGATATCATTAAAGTCGAAATCCTTCAGCGCAAGCTTCATTGGATTCAACACGTAGAAATTTATTGGGATCATGCCAAGAAGTATCAGGAACACGAATACTGCAATTGTGGCGAAAAAAGTATCTCTTTCATATAGATACTTTGTGATATGTCGAACATATTTTTTAGTGTGACGGGCAATATGTTTATGCAGCATAGTTCGGATGAATAAGTTTGCAATTTAAGCCATTGTCTGCCACTGTTCGCAAAGTAATGCCGTCAATAATTGATTAGTTAGTAAATAAACGATACAAGGATTTTTACGATGTTGACCAACCTGATGTCTTGCTGAAATACTGTAAATTAGCAGCTAATTTATGCTTAAGGGTTTTCCAAAACTTATTATAGCGATTGCACTATCCAGCCTTATTCAAACTAATGCGGTGGGGCAGGCTACAGAAGCTTCAGAGCAACGGACATTTGCTATGATAATGGGCATTTCCACTTACAAATTCATTCGTCCCCTTTCTTTTGCCGACAGTGATGCAGAACTCTTTCGTGACTTTTTAAAATCTCCGGCCGGTGGTAAACTTGCTGATTCCAATATTTATTTTTTAAAGAACGAAGATGCAAAAGCAGCCAATTTCATGGTAAAAGGCATGAGCTGGCTTCGTAATCGAAACCTTAAAGCTGGTGATCGTTTATACATATACCTTGCAGGTCATGGTGATGCCATTAACCAGGATGAATATTTTTATTTGACCTATGATTGCAATCCGGCCGGCGATAAAAATAATTACCTGATCACCGGTACTATTCAACTTTATAATATAAAAGTTCGTATTGCTGAAGCAAGCCGCAAAGGTGTTGAAGTTATTTTTATAATGGACGCATGTCGCACAAATGAATTACCAGGCGGTGGCGAAGGCCAGCAACAATTGCAGGCAGCTATTTCAGAAAAACAAGCAGGCGAGATAATCATGCTTGCTACAGGCGCCGGCCAGGAATCTTTAGAAGATCCTTTAGTAGGTGGTACCGGGCATGGCCTGTTCACTTATTATCTTGTTGATGGACTTACAGGAATGGCCGATACAGAAGGTGCACATGATAATCTTGTTACATTAGAAGAACTCGAAAAATACATTGATACTACGGTACCAGCTTATGCACAACAGAAACATAATCGTAAACAAAATCCCTTTTTGTGTTGTGACGAGAACAAAAAGAAAGTGATCTCAAAAGTTGATACTGCGTTTTTAAAAAAATGGATACTTACAAAGAAATTGACCGGGCAGATACGAGGGAACAATGAAGTATTGGCAAAACGTGGCGGCTTTGCTATGAAACGTGGTTTTAATCTCAAGAGCAATGCAGATTATCCTCGTGCTGTATTATCAGATACAAGCATAATTGATATTTATAATTCATTCAACCAGGCATTAAAAGATTTTAATTTAACAGGTAATGGCAATTCTGCCGAAGAATATTACCAGCAATTAAATAGGCTGGCACCTACCAGTACTTATGCAATTGATGCAAAGCTTAGCCTGGCTACTGAATACATAAATTTTGCACAAAGCAAGATCAACTTATATCTCGAGGGCCGTGATGTTTCATCGATCCAGCGAATACGGTCGCAACTTGATGCGGATGATAAATCAGACGAAATAACAAATAGCCTTGACCGGATGGAAAAAGTTGCCCGACAGGATTTTTCGGAAGTTGGTAATATGCTGGAAAGGGCAATTGAATATGCAGAAGTGGATGATGAGAATTTCAGAAAAAAATTAATGGCAAAAAGATTTTTCTTCAAGGCGCAAGGTTATTTTGATAAAGGAGCAAGTACTACTGGGCTTCGCACAGCAATACAGGATGCAATGCAGGCATATAAGGCTGATCCAACCGCTGCATATATTTTAAATACACTCTCTTCGCTGCAATTAGATAATAATAAACCCGACAGTGCTATTTACTTTGGACGTTTAGCGTCCGGTCATGCGCCTCTTTGGCGTTATCCATACATGAACATTGCGAATGCATTTAACAAGAAAAATAAACCGGATTCTACACTGGTTTATTTTAAAAAAGCTTTGAGGGTGGATGATTCAAGAGCTGATGCCTATGTCGATCTTGGCTTCTTTTATTTCCAGCAACGAGAGCTTGATTCGGCAAAAGCTTATTATGAAAAAGCTTTGTTGCTTGATCCTAAAAATGCGCCGGCATGTAATAACATGGGTTGGTTGCTTCGTGAATCAAGACAATTTGAGCAGGCGCTGACCTATTTCAGAAGGAGTCTTACTTATGACCCAGCATTCTTTAATGCATATAACGGCATCAGCCGAGTGTTTACTGATCTTAGAATGTTTGATTCAGCGAGGGCTTATTATCAAAAAGCATTAAAAAATTACCCCGATAAGCTGATCGCATCGAATTATATCGGGCAATTTTACCAGGAACAGAACCAGGTTGACTCAGCTCGTGCTTATTATGTCCAGGCTGCAATTTATGATCCGAATTATGATGCGCCTTTTATTAACCTTGGAAGGTTATATGCGCAGACAAAACAATACGATTCTGCAACGTATTATTACCGTAAAGCAATTGAGCTTAATAATAAAAATTTCCGGGGCTATAACCAACTAGGTTTGATGTTTACGGATATTAAAAATTATGACTCGGCTTTTTATTATTATAAAAAAGGATTGGAGCTGGATCCCAATAACAGTGTCATATTAAACAATGCCGGGCTTGCTTATTATAATAGTGATAAGCTTGATTCGGCTACGGCCTACTTTCAACGAATAATGAGTGTAAATAATGATAATCCTTATGCAGCGAATAATCTTGGACTTGTTTTCCATAAAATGAAGAAATATGATTCGGCGATGTTTTATTATTCGAAAGCATTGGAACTAAAAAAAGATATTCCATCAGCGCAAGGTAATATTGGTAGATTATTGTATGACAAGAAAGATTATGATGGAGCAAAATATTACTTGAAAAATTTGCTTGAACAACATCCTGAAAATATGCAGGCTTTGTTAAACCTTGAGCAGGTATATAAACAAACAAACGAATTTGATTCTGCTATATATTATTATACCCGTTCGTTACAAAAAGGAGTTGTCAATTCTTCGATGTATAATAACCTGGGTCGTTTGTATTTTTCTAATGAACAATTTGATGAAGCTGCAAGATGGTATAATATGGGCATTCAGCATGATCCCAAAAACCCGGTCAGTTATTATAATGTAGGTTCGGTGTTTGCCAACCTTCAGCATTTTGACTCTGCCATTGTAATGTATAAAAAAGCATTAGCACTTGATCCAAACTATAGTACGGCCAACCTGAATCTTGGCGTTGCATATCATGATCTTAAACAATATGATTCTGCTATTGTGTACATCAGAAAGGCTATTCTTATAAATCCAAAGGATAATCTTCCTTATTATTATTTAGCGCAAAGCTTTGCAAGAAATAATAAGCCCGAAGATGCATTGCGATATTTAGAGCAAGCATTACAAAGAGGATACGATCTTTACGAATACATAATCCTGGATCCTGATTTTGACAGTATTCGCAAATATGCAGCTTATAAAACCATGATGAAAAAATACTTCCCCAAAAAGTATAAGGAAGAAGATGATTAAAATTTAACCACGGAGACACAAAGACACCAAGTAACACAGAAATTATTTCCGTGATACCCTGTGAACTTCGTGACCCTGTGGTTTAAGATCAAAATCCGATAGCTATCGGATGAGACGTTATGTGAGCAATAATATTTTGATCTATTTGGGAAAACCTCAGTAATTTTCTTTCTCCAAAATTATTCTTATGCGAAAGTCTGCATGTCTGTTCTTTGCAACTCTTTTCTTTTTTTATTTACAAGCACAGATCAAAAAAGCTCCCGAAGTAAAAGATGGAGATGGGCCATGGCCACAACTGATCATTCGTGGCGTTACATTAATTAATAGTACTGGTGCGCCGCCTGTTGGACCGGTTGATATCGTTGTTGAGAAGAATCGTATTGTTCAAATTTCCAACGTTGGCAGTCCGGGTTTACCGATAAATAACGAAAGCAGACCTAAACTAAAAGATGGAGGCAAAGAATTGAATTGTAATGGAATGTATTTGTTACCTGGATTTATTGATATGCACGGACATATTGGAGGTACAGCACAAGGCACACCAGCTGAATATGTTTTTAAACTTTGGATGGCGCATGGTATTACAACAATTCGTGATCCAAGCTGCGGCAATGGGCTTCAGTGGGTACTCGATGAAAAAAAATTAAGTGATGAGAATAAAATTACGGCGCCAAGAATTTTTGCATATACTGCTTTTGGACAAGGTGCCAAGCAGCCACTCAGCACACCTGAACTGGCAGTCGAATGGGTAAGAGAGAACGCAAAGAAAGGCGCCGATGGAATAAAATTTTTTGGAGCTGCACCTCAAATAATGGATGCTGCTATTAGGGAAAATAAAAAATTAGGGTTGAGAAGTTGTTGCCATCATGCACAAATGAGTGTTGCGCAATGGAACGTATTGAATTCTGCAAGAGCAGGTCTTACTTCGATGGAACATTGGTATGGTTTACCAGAAGCATTATTTACTGATAAAACGGTTCAGGATTATCCATTGAATTACAACTATAGCAATGAGCAAAACCGTTTTGAAGAAGCGGGTAAATTATGGAAACAAGCTGCACCACCTTATTCTGATAAATGGAATGCAGTGATGAAGGAGTTACTGGATCTTGGTTTTACACTTGATCCCACATTTAATATTTACGATGCAAGCCGTGACCTGATGAGAGCAAGAAGAGCCGAATGGCATGAAGATTATACATTGCCATCTCTATGGAAATTCTATGAACCGAATCGTAATTCTCATGGTTCCTATTGGTTCAATTGGGGAACCGAACAGGAAATAGCATGGAAGGAAAACTATAAGTTATGGATGACGTTTGTAAATGAATATAAGAATCGTGGTGGAAGAGTAACAACAGGAAGTGACAATGGATTTATCTATCAAACTTATGGTTTTGGTTATATAAGAGAATTAGAATTATTGCGGGAAGCAGGTTTTCACCCATTGGAAGTTATTCGTTCCGCAACTTTATACGGCGCCCAGGCATTAGGTGCTGATAAAGATCTTGGTTCAATCGAAGTAGGTAAGCTGGCCGATATGGTGATCGTTGAAGTGAATCCTTTGGAAAATTTGCAGGTATTATATGGAACGGGTGCCATAAAATTAAATGATCAGAATAAGGCAACACGTGTTGGCGGAGTAAAGTACACGATCAAAGATGGCGTCGTATATGATGCAAAAAAACTGCTGGCTGATGTAAAGAAGATCGTTGACGAAGAAAAAGCAAAAACAAACTGGAAATTGAAGCAGCCGGGAATAGGGGAGTTCTGATCAAATTATTTTCTTTTTCTAAGAACGATTGCCGAGCTTCTTTGCAGGTCGCCTTCAAAGCGTATCTCATGCCTGGTGTTTCCGTCTTGTATAACTAATAAACCGGTATTAGGGGGAATTAAGCCCAGGCTTTCTGCATGCATAACTAAAATGAGTGAATCATTTTGATCGATCTTCGCGGGAATTGTTATCCTGAAAGCATTGGTGGTGAGTTTTATTTTTTCTGCAATAGGCTTGTCGTTTAACGTCATACTAACGGTATCACCATCTATTGTACCATTGTCAAAAAAACTTAGTTGCAAGCTATCGCTGCTGAAATAGATCTCGCTTATCTTTTGAATTTTTCTGTCAGTCTTTGGTTGAGGTTTGGCGACTACTTCTGCCGCTACAGTCTTTTCCTTTTTTAGAGCTTCGCTATTCGATCGTTTTATTTCTGTTTTCTTTTTATTCTCTGATGTAAATGAAAGATTGTATGGTAAGCTTGTTTCTTCCAGGGTGATAAGCATTTTAGAAGATGCAGGCAATGCTTTTTTTTGAAGATAGACCTCACCTGAATAAGTTCTTGTATCCCTGAAGTCGAGTGATCGGGTGCTAAAATTTCCCTGTAAGATCATTAGGGTATCTTTTAAGATTAATGTCAAATTGCCAAACATCTTGACTCTTCTTGGTTGGGTAGTGAAATTGTCATATACCAGCTCTCCATCTTCAAAATATATTTCTTTTTTATTTTGTTTGATTTTTGCTGTTTTTATTCCAATGTTCTCAATGCCATCTTTGGGATAAATGATAAGTGAATATCCACTCATCCATTTATCCCCGCTGCTGATAGTCAATTCATATTCAAGCTGGCTGCCGGGAGTTTTTATATAACCTGACCATACACCTGTGATGTCTTGGGCTAAAACACATAGGGGGAAATAGAAAAATATGGTGGTCAGAATTTTCATAATCACGAGGGTGGTTGCACAATTTAATTCATTTGCCCAGATTGTCCGCCGTTTTAAGTAACAGGTTCTTTAGTAACAACAGCACTTTCGTCCGGCTTCTTTTCATCTGGCATGCTTGTAAATTCATTCATGTATATCCTGAAAAGAACAACGATGTAGCTCACAAGTAATGGTCCGAATATTAATCCAATAAAACCAAAGAGTCCCAGGCCAACTAAAACTCCGAGAACAGTAATAACAGGATGTACATTGCCCATTTTTTTCATGATGGTTATTCTTGCTACATAATCAATATTACCTGTAACGAGAAGGCTGTATAGCAATAATCCTGTTGCATTCCAGGTTTCCCCGGATACATACATGTAAATTACCAGGGGTACCCACACCACCATAGTTCCTACCACCGGGAAAAAAGCAAACACACCTGTGAAGAATCCCCATAATGCAAATTCATTCACTCCAAACAAGAAATATCCCAATGTTGCAGTTAATCCCTGTATAATGGAAATAAGGGGAATACCAATTGCATTTGCTTTTACTAACTTTTTTGTTTCAGAAGCCAACATTGCTGTATTAGCATCTTTCAACGGTATTATTCTGAACAATGTCATTTCTATTTCCCGTCCATGGTAGAGCATATAATAAAGGAAGAACAACATGGTAATGAGATTAGAAACAATATTAAGTGTGCTATTTAATAAAGATGGAATGAACGTGATCGTTTGATCAAGTGTATTTGAAAGAGATTTTTCTGTAATAACAGAAATACCTGCTTTTGCCTGTATTTGCATTACTGCTTGTTTGATATTTGTAATTACAGCAGTAGGATCGCTCAATACACTACTGATTTTGGGACTCAGTAATGTGACGGCTGCAAATATGGGAACACCAAGCAGCAATAAATAATAAACGATGTATAAAAAAGCTGCCCGCCCTTTTTTCCATTTCCTGGTATAAACAAGCTGAAAGTAACTAGCTCTGCTAAGAATGTACAATGTGATAGCCCCTAACAAACCGGGCATAAACAATCGCAATTCCCGGAGTGAAAGATATATGAGCAGAATAATTAAAAGCAATAGCAGGATCTGCCTTACCCGGTCATTGAAATTGATCATATAAGATATTTATTAGAAGAGTTAACTCTTTATCGCTTTCAAGGCTCGGCATTCACGATAAACAATCAATTCTCAATACCTCGTACCGGCACGTTTGATGCATTTGGCTTTCCGTTTTTGCGACCAAAAAGGGAAAATATTTTTTCAACTATATTGGCTTTATTGTCAGCGATAAGATGAGATGAATAGTTCTTCAGGAACATCGGAACAAGGAATTTCGTGATCCATCCGGACCTGGCGAGTATGAACCGGTTTACTACAAGATCAATTATCTTATTGGCTCCTTCATTAAGAAATATATTGTTTTTGTCAACCGTAGTGGCCTTGTTAAAGAATTGTAAGGCCATCCTGGCCGGTTTCAATTGATTTCTCAATACTTCGACGTCCAGTTCGATCAATTGTCTTTGGGTTTGCAATAATTCTTTAAGCAATTGCTCTTCCCTTTCAAGATCCTCGTATGACCTGATCTTTTTCTTCATAGAATTTCCTTATCAGTGTATTTCGGATAAAAGGAGAAATAATTTTTTTTCTCATTAAAACAAGAATGAGAATAAGTAACAGATAAAACGCTGCTACTAATAGAAATCCCAGTGCACGGTTTTCAACCACATCGCCAAGCCACCAGGCGCCTGCAAAACTTATAAACAGAAGTATACAAAGGCTTATTAGAAAGATCAGAATTGAATTAACGGCTACGGAGGCCACATCGCTGACTTTTTTTGTAAGCCTTACAAGACTAAGCTTATAAAAAGTTTCAGCATAATCACTGGCATGATTAAAAATATCCTTTGCGTCTTCTTTTAAATTTTGTGCTTCCATATGTGCAGCAGTATTTGGGTCAAAATAATAAACAGCCCCGCATGAAGCGGGACTGTTTAAAAAATTAGCTGATGCCTTCTTTCATCCTGTTTACTTTTTCTTCAACTGTAGAACGAGCTTGTCTTGCTTTGTCAGCTGCAGCTGATCCAAGTTCTTGTAATTCTTCTTTTCCTTTTACAAAAATGTTGCTGAGATTGTCTACCCAATCACCTGCTGATTTTTTAATGCGTGCCCGCATTTCGCTTCCTTTTTCAGGAGCAATTAACATCCCGATCACCACACCAGCAGCTGCGGCACCGAGGATTCCCAAAACCACTTTGGTTCCTGTTGTCATAGTTTAAAGGTTTTAATTGTGAAATAATAATCTGTAATTCCTGCCGTCACAGATCCGATTTTGTAACAGATCTACCGAAGATCAAAGACAATAAGAAGAGTACGATAAAAATGAAGAACAAGATCTTCGCTATAGAAGCTGCGCCTGAAGCAATACCTCCAAAACCGAATATAGCGGCAATGATGGCAACTACTAAGAATATGACTGTCCAGCGTAACATAAGCTTTAGGTTTAAAAGTTATAGAATAATTTATTTTGTTCTGAAAAAATAATTAGAAAATACCGTGCCATTCAGATTGTAAGCAGATCAGTGTTGTAATCTGGAATAATAGTTGCAAGTTTTTACACATTGCAACAGAAATTCAAAAAATCATATAATGAAACCAAACATTGGGCTAAGCGAAAAGAATTTGAAAAGCATTACAACTCTTTTGTCATCAGTATTAGCTGATGCATTCTTGTTGTACACAAAAACAAGAAAATTCCATTGGAATGTTTCGGGCAACAGCTTTATGGAATTGCACAAATTATTTGAGAAGCAGTATAAAGTACTGGAAGAAGCTATTGATGAAATAGCCGAGAGGATCAATAAGCTGGGAGCGAAGACACCCGGCACACTGCAGGAATTTCTTCAAAAGGCATCATTAAAAGAATCTCCTGGCAAGTATCCTTCACAAAAAGACATGATCAAAGAATTGCTGAAGGACCATGAAGCTGTGATCATTCAGCTTAGAAAGTACATAAAAGATTGTGATGAAAAATATGGCGATATAGGTACATCAGATTTTCTTACTGACCTGATAAAAGAACACGAGACCATTGCATGGACATTGAGAAGATATCTCCAATAAAATCTCCTGGATGAAATTAAGCTCCGGCTATCCTTTCAGTTTAATAAAGAACGGGTTGTTGTTTTCATATCCCAAATTGGAAAGAGATATTAAAACAGATGTTCTTGTTTTGGGAGGAGGAATTTCCGGTGCATTAGCTGCTCATTACCTCATCCAGGAAGGAATCAGTTGTACACTTATCGATGCAAGATCAATCGGGCTGGGAAGCACCTGTGCCAGCACTTCATTGCTTCAATACGAAATAGATACACCACTTCATCAATTAATAGAAATGGTAGGGGAGAAAGATGCAGTTCGCTCATACAAACTTGGTGTTTTAGCGATAATGAAACTTGCGGCACTCGCAACAAAAATTGGGGTGAAAGAATTTGAAATGAGGCAAAGTCTTTACCATGCTGCATTTAAAAAGGATATTATTTTTTTAAAAAATGAGTATCAATCAAGAAAGAAGTATGGAATAAAAGTAAAATGGCTGGAAGAAGATCAGTTGTTTAAACAGTTTGAATTCTCATCTCCCGGCGGAATAATATCCAATATTGCTGCTACAACTGATGCTTATGTATTTACTCATCGTTTGCTTCAATATAATATTCAGAAGGGATTGGTTGTTTATGACAGGACACCCGTTATTTCTATTAAGCATGGACGCAGTAATATCCAATTAAAAACACAGGAAAAATTTAAGATCACAACAAAGAAATTAATTTATGCAACAGGCTATGAAGTTGTTGAACTTATCTCAAAGCCGATAGTAAAGCTCACCAGCACTTACGCCATTGCAAGCGAATCTTTTAATTCACCGATAAAATTTGGAAAGAGTGACCCGGTTATCTGGAATACAGCTAAACCTTATTTGTATTTACGATCAACAAATGACAACCGCATTATTGTTGGCGGACGGGATGAGGAATTTTTTTCCCATTTTAAAAGAGACAAACTCATTCCGGCAAAAACAAAACTGTTGCAAAACGACTTTAAAAAGATCTTTCCGTTAATTCCTTTTAAAGCAGAATTCAGCTGGGCCGGTGTATTTGGTTCAACAAAAGATGGCCTGCCATACATTGGAACTTATAAAAAATTGCCCAATAGTTTTTTTGCGCTTGGATTTGGAGGTAATGGAATTACATTTAGCCAGATTGCGGGAGAGATCATCGCTACACTTATAAAAGGGAAAAAGAATAAGGATGCCGATATCTTTTCTTTTGAAAGGTAAGCATGCAAATCTTTGAAAATAAAAAAAGCCAATATTAAATTGGCTTTTCTAAATTTATTTTATCAATATTATACTTTTTAATCAACCCCACCTTTTCTTGTTGGAGATCTTTGTTCAGGCCATTTGCCCGGTTCGCCTGTGCGTTGATTTGCTGGTAAGACAATTTTCTCCCTTGATGTCATGTTTGGATCCTCACAAGCCATGTAAACCAGGATCGCTGTTAATACAGCATTGTTTCTTATATCATCAAAGACAATTTTATCATAGGTATCACGATTGGTATGCCATGTATAACTACCATACAGCCAACTATTAGAACTTAGCCCAAATGCAGGAACGCCTGCTGAAACAAATGATGCGTTATCTGAACCACCCGCTGATGGTGTACCAGGAAATCTTGTTTCAAGGTCTTGTTTATATCCTGCAGGTACTTTTGAAAGCCATCTTCCGATATATTCATAAGAATGAATAAAGCCGGCACCACCGATTGTAACTACTCTTCCGGTTCCATTATCCTGGTTAAATAATGCCTGCATATTTTTTACGATATCAGGGTGATCTTCTACATATGCACAAGAACCATTCAATCCTTGTTCTTCACTTCCCCAATGACCAACCAAAATGGTGCGTTTTGGATTGGGATAAACTTTTTTAAGAATACGCAGTGCTTCCATCATCACCAACGTACCAGTACCATTATCAGTAGCACCCGTGCCACCATCCCATGAATCGAAATGTGCAGAGAGCATCACATATTCATTTGGTTTTTCTGTCCCTTTTATTTCAGCGATTGTGTTATAAGTAGGAACCATACCAAGCTCTTTGGAATCTGTTCTTACACTGATCTTTGGATTTTTCCCGGATTCAATAAGGCGATACAACAAACCATAATCTTCCAGTGCGATATCAACGGTTGGAATTTTTGTAGTGTTAGCGCCAAATATTTTATCAACTCCAAAACCATTTGACCAATTAGATCCAATAATACCAACAGCACCGGCTTTTTCTAATGCTAATGCAAGATTTTTATTCGTTAATCCTGATTTGCCAAGTCTTTTTCTCCATGCATCATTCAGATCAGTTCTTTCTTTTTTCATTTTATCAACTGATTCCTTTGTTCCAAACTCTGTCCAGTTGTAATCCGGTCTTCCTGTCGGTTGCATCATGGAGATCATCACAAATTTTCCTTTCACATTCGGCAGCCATTGAATAAATGCCATTGAATCTGCTACATCAGCAATAATGATCAGTTCTGCTGTTACTGTTTTACCACCTGTAGATGGTGACCAGGCTAACTGAGTTCCTTCTAGCGTTTTTACCCATGGTTGTATCATATCAATATGTGAAATGCCTCTTTCCCAGCCGCGCCATTCGCCCCATTTTTCATTGCGTGCAATTATCCCCCAATTTGTATACTTAGCAACAGCCCAATCATGTGCCTGTTGCATTTTTGGTGTGCCGACCAATCTTGGCCCAATACCATCCAACAGTTCATGAGCCAGGGTTTTTAATTGTGAATTATCATTCGCCTCTTTAATGATCGAGGCTACCATCAAAGAGTCTTTGCTTTGTGCGAACGAAAAGATTGGTAAAAAGATCAGTAGAAGTTTAGTTATTGTTTTCATGCAAAATTGTTTGTGTAAGTGATTTGCTTAAAAACGAATGTAAGGAATAGGGAGTAAAAGATAATCCAGAAAGATTTATAATTCAGATCAGGATGGAACAACCCTGGATGGTTATATACATACCATATAAATAGTATCTCCATTTCAGATCTCGTTGACGAATTTTGTAAATTAGGATGACGAAAGATTTACCCTTCATACTTGGAACGGAAATAGTTTGAAAGATAATATCGCATCTATCCCTGATTAGTGATCAAGAAAACTCTTATGAAGATTTTATCTCTGATATTAACCGTTAATTTTATCCTTAGTATTAGCTGCACAGATAAGCATGTTGAAAATCCATGCAAAGACAAAATACAGCCTGTTGCCGAATTTGCCATTAAAGAAATAGTTGGAGACACTGCTTTTATTGCTGATACTGTTTTTAGAGACAATGCAGTCAGATTTGAAGCCTTAAATCAATATGCAACAGTAAAATGGAAAATTGGAGACGATCCAAGAAATTTTTCAGAACCAAAGTTCCAGTTGTATTTCCTTAATGATCTCCTCACCATTCCGATTACGTTTACAGGAACAAATACTCCTGACAAATTTTGTTTTCCAAACGACAATGGAATCTATTCTGGAATTAAACAGTTAACAACTGTTGAGCAATATGACAAAGCAATTTTAGCGCTAAGCCCTTTGATTGGTCGATACAAAGGATATTTTACAAGTAACCCGCTTGACACTTTTACAGTACGAATAGAATATTTTGATAGTTTAAAATATGATCCATCTATTACTGGAAATAAAAATTTCTATTGGATTAGCAACATCCCGAAAGGATATAAGGATCTCACAAGCTCGCCTGCGCTTGAATATCCAGAATTAAGTAATGGGTTACCTATAGAAATGGGTTACAAGTGCTTTGAATTTGGTTGGTCGGCTTCAAAGTGTGATTCAGGAAATGGATGGCTTTCACATGACACTCTCTATGTAAACTACGGCCTTACCCAATGCAAAAAAAAATTCGTAGGTAAACGTATTTAAATCATTAACCAAAAAAGCCTTCATTTATGAAACCAAAACTACTCCTGGTTATACCAGCTTTATTTCCCTTTTTCTTATTGGCTCAATATCCTTGTGCAAATGGGATCAGCACAAATCCTGCGTATCCAATAAATACTCAACTTCCTTCCAAGCTCAATACTTTTTTTAATTGGCATGATTCACAGTGGGCTCTTCAACCAGCTTCGAGTTGTTTCAGGACTTCTCAAATTGAATCCCCTTTTTATAAGATTGATAACGCAGAGGTATTAAGGGAAAGCAAAGACATCTTTGATACATTTGTTGTCAAATACTCTTCGATAACTTTTCGGCGAAAAGCCTCAGAGTATACCTGAACAAACTGGCCGTTATTGCGGGGAGCATATCGCATAAGTTTACTTGTTTTGTGTAAACCTATTTCAGGACTAGACAGTCTAAGACTCCTTTAGTTAGGAACAGACTCGTTTGGGAAGAATCAGATATACTGAATTTCTCTTATTAACTTTATCGTATCAAGTTTTAATTATGAGAGTTTTACCCCTGGTTTTACTCGTTTGCTGCTGCACTACACATGCACAGGATAGTACTATTATCGTTAAAGCAGGAACTAGTTTTAATGAGTCTGTTTCAATAACAGATTTGTATGAGTATCCACAATTTGTTTATGGCAAAGTTTTTTTTAGACAAGGTGATAGTACAACTGCCATGTTAAATTATCACAGGCTTTCAGAAGAAATGCAATTTATAGATCTTAAACGCGACACACTTAAAATTGCCAATGCTGACATGATCAAATCTATTCGTATTAGTAATGACCTGTTTTATTATGACCATGGCTATGTAAAACTTATAAAAGATAACAATACAATAAAACTTGCCTCAAAACAAACTCTCAGAGTGTCAGCTAAAAATAAGATAGGCGCATATAATATGGCAAGCCCTGGATCTGCAATAGATAGTTATAGTTCATTGACCATTGATCATAAAAATTACAATCTTGCTATAAGGGAAGACATTACGCTAACAAAAAGAACAGAATACTATTTTGGCGATAAATACGACCACTTTTTTTTGGCCAATAAAAAAAATGTATTACGCCTATACCCAAAGCAAGAAAAAGCAGTTACTGCGTTTCTAAAAGAAAATAATATTGATTTTAATAACCGGGATGATCTTGAAAAATTACTCCAGTATCTAACAAATTTGTAACTCATTGACAGGCGACTATATCGAGAGGAATAAAAAAAGCCCCAGGCATTATCTGAAGCTTTGATTTTTTGTGACCCCGTCAGGATTCAAACCTGAAACCTTCTGATCCGTAGTCAGATGCTCTATTCAGTTGAGCTACGGGGCCATCTATTGTTAGGGCGGCAAAAATAAGGCAAAATGCCTTGTGTGCCAAAAGGCTTTCGTGATGCTAAGCCTTCCTTTTCTTAACATTTTTCTGGCGAAACCAGATACCAAAAAGGAATTTAATTACGTTTTTCAAACCAAAAAATGAAAAAGATAGCCACCTCTATCCTCGTTCTTTTTTTCTTCCTCAACGGGTATTCTCAAAAAGATTCGGTCGAAGTTCTATTTGCTTACCGGATCACCGATTATACGGTCAAGCTGAATGATTCAGTTACGGTTGTTCAAGTCAATCTGCCAGGTTCATTGCCAGTCTCCATTGGTGATAAACAAATAGGCATTTTAAAACATCGCTATGAAAATGGAAAATTAGATACTAACCTCATTGGTTGGGGAAAATGTCATCTTATAAAAGGAGACTATTATTATTTTTCAATACGTAAATATCATGATGAGGAACCTAAGCAAGGTGACCTGATATATACGAAATGCAAGACTCCAGTTTATTACAAAAGTCTTTTGTTTGATATAAACCGTCATGCCATCAATCTAACTGATGTATATGAAAACCAGTTTTATCATGCTGCAGATGTCTTTTCTTTAGATCAAAGTAAGGAGAAAGCTATTCTTGATTCTATGGTTGCAGATATAAGATTTACAGGTAAGACCTTTAAAGAACAGGATGCTTCAATGAACCAATTAGTAGCAGGTGGAATGTTTGATGGTAAGAAAGTGCTCGATGTAATGATGTCCACAACAACAAAAGAACTGGTAGAGTTTTTAAAATATATGGTTGCCCGTCCGCAAAATTATGCAGGCAATACCTGGAAGATCTCAGAAACATACGCAACATGGATAGTAAGTAAAGCGCCGCAAGTAAATGGAAATTGATACAGATATTTGCTGAATGAAAATCCTCGTTACCGGTGCAAATGGTTTTCTCGGTTATTATTTAGTGGAACAATTGTTGGCGAAAGGACTTACCGTAGTTGCCACAGGCAAAGGAGATTGTCGTCTTCCATTTTCTGATCATAAGAATTTCAGCTATGAAACAATGGATTTTACCGATCCCTTTTCTATTCATGATGTATTTGAAAAAGTAAAACCGAACGTCGTAGTGCATGCTGGTGCTATGAGCAAACCTGATGATTGTGAAAATGACCAGATGATGGCTTACCTGGTAAATGTGGAAGGGACTGTGCAGTTATTGATTAATTCAGAGGAATTAAAGAGTTTTTTTATTTTCCTTTCAACAGATTTTGTATTTGATGGTGAAAAAGGAATGTACAATGAGACAGATGTTCCAAAGCCAGTAAATTATTATGGACGCACCAAACTGGAAGCAGAAGATGCAGTAAAAGAGTATGTACATGATTGGGCTATTGTAAGAACAGTTTTAGTGTATGGAAAAAATCATTCTGGACATAATAATATTTTAAAGATTGTTAAAGAGAAATTGGAAAAAGGAGAGGAGTATAGTGTAGTGGATGACCAGGTAAGAACACCAACCTATGTGGAAGATCTTGCAAAAGGGATTGTTTCCATTATTGAAAACAAAGCGAAAGGGATTTTTCATTTATCCGGAAAAGACGTTTTGACCCCATATCAAATGGCAATGAAAACGGCCGATCATCTTAAGCTTGGCAGTTCAGTTTTAAAAAAAGTTACCGCAGCAAGTTTTAGCCAACCTGCACGAAGACCTTTAAAAACAGGATTCATCATTGATAAAGCAAAAAGAGAATTGGGTTATAAGCCTGTAAGTTTTGAAGAAGGATTGAAAAAAACTTTTAGCTGATCAATGTGCTTTACCAAAAGTTTTCTCCCCTGCAGGAATAGCGACTGATAATCGATTTTCTGCCGGAGGGATGGGGCAATTGAATTTTCCACTCACATAAGCACAATAAGGATTATAAGCTTTATTGAAATCGATCACATATTTATCGCCAGCAATATCCTTTATGTCAAGATCAATATATCGTCCGCTTTCATAAGTTTCTTCACCGGTAGTTGCATCAGTAAATGGTATAAATAAATGATCCTTATACTGTGGACTGGTCATCAAATCCTGGCTTTGATAAATATTCAATGTGACGGCTGTGTCATTAATTTTAAAATGAATGATACCATATACACGATAATTCTTTTTTATCGGACCTGAACTTTCCATTCTGAACCATGGAGAATTGATCGTTCTTTCAAACCTACAACTCATCCGGTATTTTTCATTAACAGGGAAAAAAGACATGAGTGCTTTGTCTTTTCCAGTAACAACTTCATGTTCCGTTACATATTTTTTTAAAAAAGCTTCCGTAGAATCTTTATATGATTTCTGGCTAAAAGAAATATTTACAAATAGAAGGGAAACAATTACCAAAAATATCCTCATAATCTTTATTAATCTTTTTAATCGGGTTCTGATTAATTCATCATCAGTACATTCACACTTCTTTGCAGAATATTGAATGCAATTTCGGCCATCAGGTTCTCTTTATCAAGAGTGGGGTTTACTTCTGTTATTTCAAAACAACAAACTTTTCGGTTGTACATGAACTTACTGATAAGATCTTCCACTTCTCTTTCTCTCAAACCATTTCCTACAGGTGTACCAGTGCCTCTTGAGATAGAAGAATCAAGTGAATCAACATCAAAGCTTATATAAATGTCAGTACAATCATCAAGATGGCGGGTCACAGAACGAACAATATTTTCAGGACCTTTTATTCTCACTTCTTTTGTTGTGATCAGTTTGATATTGTGTTTATCGATCACATATTTTTCTTCTTTTTCATAATCCCTTGTTGAGATAAGCACAACATCTTCCGGCAAAACCTTTGGAGATATTTTCCCAATGTTTTTTAATTTGTCCCAATAGCCTTTTGTATCATCATCAAGTTTGTGTACGGCACATTCTTTATTGTCTTCGCCAAGTGTGATCGCTAATGGCATACCATGAACATTCCCAGACGGAGTCGTGTACGGTGTATGCAAGTCAGCATGTGCATCGATCCAGATAACTCCTAATTTGCTTTTTGGTCTTGCCATTTTTATACCTGCAATTGTAGCACCGGCAATACTATGATCACCACTTATAATAACAGGGAAAAAGTTGTTTTTCATGCTTTCGGAAACGGCCTTGCTTACTTTTTCATACATCGAATAAACGCCTTTCACTCTTTTGGCATAAGGCGACTCGATTGGTTCATAAAGCAATTTATTTTCGTGTGGAATTCTTTCCGATGGAAAATGAATAAAAAAATTACTCATGTAATCCATGGCAGCCACCTTTATAGCTTCTACGCCAAGACTGGCGCCACGGGTACCAGCGCCAATTTCTGACGGAACTTCAATAAGCTTGATATTACGCATATCATCTTTTAATTTTCAAAAACCACATCAAAAAAATCTGTGAAGATGAGCCACTGAAGGGTAAGTAAAAGCGGCAAAAAATGATGCAGCAAATCGTTTTTCAGGATGAGGCAAAGCTAAAAAAATGAGGCGGGAAAACCTAATGAGTGTTAGTGAAACAAAGAAACCTTAACTGTTTATTCATGTGCCGCCAACACCGGTATAGAGCTGTGAAAAGCAAGCTTTTTGGTTGAGCTGCTTTTAAACACAGAATCGTAGAAACTATGATTGCGGGGAACAGTAATTACAATGTCAATATTTCTATCCTGGATAAACTGCTCGATCGTTTCATGAAAATCGAAAGTGGTTATAAAATAAAACTCAGGATTATAATCACTGAATTGTTCGGCCAGCCATGCTTTTTCTTCTTTTAATTCCTCATTCAATGCCACATGAATTTCGCTGTTCACATTCACAATATGCAGTTGTGGCTTAAAGAAATCAAGTACTGCTTTCAGATAAGTCACCGGTGTTATCTCTTCAACGTTTTTGAAATCAGATGCAAGAGCGACATTATTAATTCCATTAAATTTTGCCTCGGCTGGTACTATCAATACCGGGCATACATCACGCATTGCGATCTTAAGTGTGTTGCTCCCGATCAAAGCTTGTTTTGCAGGCGATTTGCCGGTAATTCCCATTACGATCAATGTCGCCGATTTTTGATACGCAAGTCTTTCCAAAGAATCGATCAGGTCACTCCCTTTTTCACGAACACATTCAATTTCTTTATCGCCTTTTGCCAGCAATTCGTTTTTCAGGCTGTCGAGATAAGTTCCTGCCAATTCATATTCGTTATCGTGATGATATAGATTATAAAGAATGATACTTGCATCGGGTTTGCCACTGAGCATTTCGGCAGTATAACGGGCAGCATTCAATGCTGTTTCTGAAAAATCAACAGGGATGATCACGGTCTTCATAAATCAGTTATTTGTCGGTTTTATTTCGTTTCAAAAAAGGCGAGCCGAAAATAGGATATTATTTTGAAGGGGGTAAAAATTTGTAAGATGATGATTTTGTTACCAGCTTTTGGAATTCTATTTGGCATTCCTTGCGTCGCACACTTCAGGGTTCGGTAATTCTATGGAGCTTATTTTTTCGGCAGGTTCTTGAACTCGTTTAGAAGATTATAGCCTAACTCAATAAAATAGTTTACACCGTCATATCTCGTGGTATTTATAGTTCTTTTATCAATATATTTTTTCAGATCTTTTTCGTTCAGATAGAACTCGAGATTTTTTGGCGGTGATTGATCAAAATCTCTTGAAATTACTTTGACCAGGATGTCATCGTTATAATAGAATACATCCAACTGGGTTGTCATATTGTTGCTAGCAGAATCCTTACGATAATAGTCGTTAGTAAAAATAGCTTTAGATAATTTGTTCTTTGTAGAATAAAACTTTACGTTTTCAATGATCAACAAATGAGAATGCGATACTCCGAACGTATCAGAAACGGTATTCAAGGTCAGGGTTTTTTTCGTTTCAATAGCTTTAATAGTACTATCTATTCGTTTAACATTTGGCTGCGAATATCCAAATAGATGAAGACTAAAAAATGGTAGAAGGAGAATCAGCTTATTCATTGCGATAAGAACGAAAAAATTATTAGGACATTATAAATAATTTCAACAGAATTCCTAAAGTTGAACGGAGTCCTTCGGCGAGCTCAGGATAAACTTGCAAAGAGAGAATACTCAGGGAACTGAAGGCGACGACCAAATAATCTTTTCCCGAATTTTAACGCAACCCTGTGAATAAGTACTTCTTATTTTAATGAGTTTTGCAGGCTATATTCGCCGCTATTAAAACGTTTGCCCGTGCGCCTAAAAAGTCTTGAAATTAAAGGGTTTAAAAGCTTTGCTGATAAAACTGTTGTCAACTTTGACGACAATGTAACCGGTATTGTTGGTCCCAATGGATGCGGTAAATCGAATATCGTTGACAGTATTCGCTGGGTTATCGGAGAGCAAAAGATCAGCCACCTGCGCAGCGAGAACCTCGACAGCCTTGTTTTTAATGGCTCTAAAAGCCGCTCTGCTTCTGGTCTTGCCGAGGTAAGCCTGACTTTTGAGAACACAAAGAATCTGCTTCCGACAGAATTTAGCACCGTTACAATTACCCGTAAGTTTTATAAAAGTGGCGAAAGCGAATACAGACTAAATGATGTTCAATGCCGGCTGAAGGATATCCAGAATCTTTTTATGGATACAGGGGTTTCTACGGATTCTTATGCCATCATCGAGCTGGGAATGGTAGATGACCTGATCAAAGACAAAGAGAATAGCCGTCGGCGTATGCTGGAGCAAGCAGCGGGTATTTCAATTTATAAGACCAGGAAGAAAGAAGCGAAACTAAAACTTGATGCAACTGAGCAGGACATTGCCCGCATCGAGGATCTATTATTTGAAATAAACAACCAGTTAAAGACTTTAGAGAACCAGGCAAAGAAGGCAGAAAAATATTACGAGGTTAAAAAAGAATATCGTGAAGTAAGTGTGGAGCTGGCAAAAGCTGCGTTGGAAAGTTTTAATGTTACATACAAAGAGCTGAACACACAACATGAAACTGAAACGGATAAAAGAATAAAACTTGAGGCTGAGATCGCCAGTGATGAAGCAGCATTGGAGCAGGATAAAGTTGTGTTTATTGAAAAAGAAAGAGAATTGCAGGCAATGCAGCAGGCATTTAACGAAATGCTGCAGCATTTAAGAACAAAAGAAAATGAAAAGAATCTTGCGGCACAGCGTCTCGACCATTTGAAAGAAAGAGAAGAAGGCTTACAGGAGTTCTTGCAAAAAGCCGAGGGCCAGCAACAAGGAATAGAAGAGAGCATTTCGTTTACTGGCTCGCAGATAGAGGAAGAATCAAAGGCCCTGGAAGGAATGAATGAGCAATTGGTGCAATTACGAAATGAGATGGATGCGAAAAGAGTAGTGATGGACGAAAAGAGAATTGCTTTGGATGTTCTGCGTAGTGGATATCAACAAGTGCAGCGTAGCCAGTTTGAGGCAGAGAAAAAAGTGGTGATCGCTGATACATCAATACAAAATCTCAGCCGTGCAATTCAGCAGATAGAAGATGATAAAATAAAAAGAGATCAGCAGCGTACATATTTGGCTGATGAGCTTCATTTGCGTGAAAGAGAGCTTAACATCAAGAGAACAGATCTTGATCAGCTACAAAAGCACCAGGATTACACAAAAGATCAAATATTGCAAACACAGGCATTACTTGATACACTTAGATCAAGAATGGCTGATGAAACAAGAAAGCTGGATGCGAAGAAGAACGAGCATGACTTGCTAAAGAGCCTAATCGATTCAATGGAAGGTTATCCTGAGAGTGTAAAATTCTTGCATAATAACGATGGGTGGAACCATGCCGCACCAATTCTTTCTGATATCATTTATGTAAAAGAAGAATACAGGACTGCGCTTGAAAATGTATTGGAACCATACCTGAGTTATTATGTTGTAAATAATTTACACGAAGGTTTGCAGGCAGTTCATCTCCTTGATGAAAATAAAAAAGGAAAGGCGAATTTCTTTCTTCTTGATAAATTAAATGAATCACCGGTTGATCTGCATGATTTTTCTTCTATGCAAGGTGTGATCTCGGCTTTGGATGTAATTGAAGTAGAAGAAAAATATCTTGGACTTGCACGTCATTTACTGGCAAATGTGATCATTGCAGAAAATGAAGATGTGTTAGAAAACAGCAATGGTTTTGTAGTTATAGAAAAAACCGGTCGTTATGTAAAAGGGAAATACTCTTTAACAGGCGGAAGTGTTGGCTTGTTTGAAGGGAAGAAGATCGGTCGTGCAAAGAATTTGGAAAAACTGCAAGAGGAGATCATTTCTCAGAATGCAGTGGTTGAATTATTAAAAGACGAGATACAGGAAAGACATAATGAAGTAATTGCTTTCAACGAGGACCTGCGTGAATTTGCTTTGAAAAATACAGAGATAGAGATCCAGGAACTCACTAACCAGGCATTTTCATTGCACAATAAGTTGGAGAACCTTCATGCGTTGCAGAATCAAAGCCAGCAAAGACTTGAAGATCTGAAAACTGAGGTAGGACAAACACAAGGATCAGTTGAAGCTACGCGTAATGATCTGAAATGGCTAAGCGAGGAATTAATACTACAAGCTGCCAAACTAAATGAAGGAGAGGAAATATTTAAAAATGAAGAGAGCGGTTATAATGAAGCAAACCGCCAGTACAACGAATTCAACCTGCAGGTAACAAAACAGCAAAGCAAGATCGTCGCATTGAGACAGGAGTTTGATTTCAAAAATAACCAGCTCAATGAACTAAAGCACCAGATCGAGAATAATACACAACAGCTTTCAGAAGCAAGACAACAGATCGAATCTTGTATTGTTCAACTTGAACAGATAGAGGATGAGTTATTCAACATGATGAGATTGAAAGAAGACGAAGAGAAAAGATTGAATGAGGCAGACCAGGCATATTATAATTTCAGGAATGAATTGAGTGAGAAAGAAAGCTTGCTTCGTCATAAAGTGAAAGAGAAAGAAAATGTTGAGCACATTCTCAGTGAGATAAAAGACAAGCTGAATGATGTGAAACTGCAGTTGGCAGGTATGAAGGAAAGGTTACATGTTGAGTTTCGTATTCAGCTTGAAGATATCCTTGATGAAGCAAGAATAAATGAAATGACCGTGGATGAATTGCAGGATAAAACAGAGAGGATGAAAAAACGTCTGGAAAATCTTGGCGAAGTAAACCCTACTGCAATTGAAGCCTTTACTGAAATGAAGAAACGTTACGAATTCATTCTTGAACAAAAGAATGATCTCGTATCAGCAAAAGACAGTTTATTACAAACGATCCAGGAGGTAGAAGCTACAGCCAATCAAAAATTTTTAGAAACATTCCACCAGGTAAGAGAACATTTCCTCCGGGTATTTAAATCTTTATTTACAGAAGATGATCAATGCGATCTTATTCTCGAGAATCCGGAGAACCTTGCAGAAACTGGAATAGATGTAATTGCAAAACCTAAAGGCAAAAGACCTTCATCGCTTACACAGTTGTCTGGTGGTGAAAGAACATTAACTGCAACTGCATTGTTGTTTGCGATTTACTTGATAAAACCTGCTCCATTCTGTATTTTGGACGAGGTAGATGCACCGCTTGATGATGCGAATGTTGGAAAGTTCACAAACATGATCAGGGAGTTTAGTGGCAACTCACAATTTATTATTGTAACACATAATAAAATGACCATGAGTGCTGTTGATGTTATCTATGGAGTTACAATGCAGGAACCTGGTGTCAGTCGATTGGTGCCTGTTGATTTTAGAAGTTTGAGCTGATTGCTTTAAAAAATAATTAATGATCCTGCTAAATAGCAGGATTTTTTTTAAATCAAATTTTTATTATGCGTACAATTATACTGCTTATTGCTTCCAATGTATTTATGACCTTTGCCTGGTATTATCATTTAAAGCAGGAAGGTTGGCCATTATGGAAAGCAATTGTATTAAGCTGGTTCATTGCTCTTTTGGAATACATATTGATGGTTCCCGCAAATAGGATCGGCTATGCAAATGGCCTTAGCGGATTTCAGCTAAAACTAATGCAGGAAGTGATAACCTTAGTAGTGTTTGCGGTCTTTGCAATTCTGTACCTAAAAGAACCATTGCACTGGAGATATTTGGTAAGTTTTGCGTTCCTGTTAGGAGCAGTTTATTTCATGTTTAAGAAGTAGATCCTACCCTGACTGTTGTTTTATTTTTTGTTTTTTGATCATATCTGCCTTTACCTTATTGACAGCCCCGCTGCTTAAAAAATAAACTCCACCGCCAACCGAGGCTGAGCAAATTGAGCCGTACAAGATCCAGTCATCCCTCATAAAATGTGACAGAGAATAATACATAAGGAAGATGCCACCGGCCACCAATAGAAAACCGACCACTGTCTTGTATATCCACCTTTCAAGATGATAATTTCCCATGAGTTAGTTTTTTCAGAGCTAATGTAAATTATTTTGAATAAACGATTAAAAGTCCGCCTTAACATCCACTTTTGAGGTCATTTTGCGGCCATTTTCGATATTTATGATTGTGCGTTCAACAAGTAGATTTACTGTCCTTACCGAGTACTTGTGATCGATTTTCAAAACTTCCATTGTATGCACTCCAAACTCGCAATTAGGGTTTTTAACTTTATGATCGTACCCTTTTCGCAACCCTATGAAAGCCGTGAAGTTTTTTATACTAGTGATGTTCTGCGTTACCTCAACAGTTGCTTATAGCCAGGGAGCAAGTTGTACCAACCCCCACGTTTTAGCCTTAGATAGTATTTCAAGAAATTTTTCATGCTCTCCAACTTCAGGGAATGCCGCTGAATGTTCTTCAGGATTTAGCGGAAACGGTAAGATAACTGTCTTTTCATTTACAACTAATGCATCAGGATCATGTGTGCTTGTTCACGTGGCTAGCTCAGCACCCGTTCAACCTGTAGAAATATCATTGTATACGGGATGTGGTGGTACCGGATCATGTTCAGGACTTCAAACCGGGAGTAGTGTTTGTTTCGTGGATGGAACAGGTTATTGGGCTCCATCACAGACAATGACACTTTTGCCTAATACTACATATTATTTACGCGTATGGACAGCAGGAGCTGGCACATTAACGATGTCTGCGAGAAATTATCCCCCACCTAATAATTTATGCAGCGGCGCCTCCTGGATAAGTCCTGATGCAACAGATGATAATAATGCATGCGTTAAAGCTTCGACAGAAGTAACTCCAGTTCAACTTTGTGCTTTTTCATTAGAGAATACCGCATTTTATACTTATATCGTTGAATCAAATGGAGTAAGTTCAGTTCAATTGAATAATATTAATTGTGACAATTTGAACAGTGCTGCAGAAACTGGGTTTCAAATTGGATTTTTTGTTGGTTCCTGCGGTTCGCTTACTAAGATTAGTTGTGCGACTGGTTCGGGTGGTTCTCTATCTGCGACTACGGGATGGTTGCCAGGAGGAACGCAGGTCTTTGTTGCAATTGATGGAACATCAGGTTCAAATTGCTCTTATAGTATTTCAGCATTTAATGCGACAGTGCTGCCGATCACACTTAAATATTTTACAGCATGGAAACGACCTGACGCAAACAGGTTAACATGGATGACGACGAGTGAAAAGAATTTTTCTCATTTCGATATTGAAAAATCTTCGGACGGAGCAAACTTTATTCGCATTGGAACACAGGCAGGGAAAGGTAGTAACAGTAGCCAGGCAAATTATGTCTTTGATGATAATGAAATAAAAGTAATGCAATACTATCGTTTGAAATATGTTGATGCGGATGGACAATTTACATACAGCAATATTTTGCGTGTGAACCGGGATGATGTGACGAATACAAAAGTGTTATTTAGTAATCACATTACCACGATGCTTTCTTTGCGTATCATTGATATGGATGTAAATGATCTGTCAATAAAAATAATTGACAATGCAGGCAGGATAATAAAAACACAAAAAGCAAGGATCAGCCCAGGTGAAAATTCTTTTAATATCAATACTGGATCGATTTCGTCCGGATTTTATTACCTGATACTATCGGCAGATAATTATAAAAGGACTTTTTCGTTTGTGAAATCATAAAGTAGAAAAACACCAGAATAGGAGTGGACAATGGCTATTTACCGGCGATCACTTCTATTCTTTTTTCAGCAGGTTTGTGATACAAGTCTGATTTAAGAATTCCCCATTTATTAAGGCGATATTTAATGGAGGTGCCAATTACCCCTAAACCATATTTTGAACTTCGGCTGAAATTAATTGACGAGGCCTCATCAAAATATTTCGCCGGGCATGATATTTCACCGATCTCATATCCAAGATAAAATATCTGGCAGAGCATCTGGTTGTCAAAAATAAAATCGTCAGAGTTTGCTTCAAGGTTTAATTTTTCTAAAATCTCTTTTGAAAATGCCCTATATCCCGTATGATATTCTGAAAGTTTTTGCCAGATGATAAAATTCTGTGTCCAGGTCAATATCCTGTTGGCTATGTATTTGTAAATTGGCATTCCATTGATCATTGCTCTGTCTCCCAAAATTCTTGAACCCAACACAACCTGGAAAACATCTTTGGCAATAAGGTATGCCATTGAAGGAATAAGTTTCGGATTATACTGGTAATCGGGATGAAGCATGATGACAATGTCAGCGCCTATTTTCAAAGCATAATTGTAACATGTTTTCTGATTACCGCCATACCCATAATTGCGATCGTGTCTTAAAATATGATTTATTCCTACTTGTTTTGCTACTTCAACAGTATTGTCTTTACTGTTATCGTCAACAAGTATCACATCGTCTACAATATTAAAATCAATTTCGTTGTAAGTTTTTTCAAGGGTCTTAGCTGCATTGTATGCAGGCAGCACTACTACAACTTTCTTCCCATGGATCATATGCTCTGATTATTTTTCGGAAAAATATAAAACCTTCTTTAAAACATCAAATTACCTGGATTTCTGAGATAATGGAGTCGGGAATAATTCAACCGTTTAATTAATTTTTATATACTTAGAGTAATCAGCCTTAGAAGGATCTATCTTCTGCACAAGGTAAATAAAATATCTTTCATCTCCGATAATACCGGGGCTAAACTTTTTTAATAGGTCCACCTGCAGGTCATTACGTAAAATTGCTTTTTCCATGTCATATTGGGTGGTGCCATCATTTGATAATTGGGGGGCACTGTCCTTCACCCATAGCACTTTTTGGTTGCCTTTGTCTATAAAAGCCCCTAAAGAAGTGACGGATTCCTGGAAGCTCATCTGGTTTATTCTTCTCTTACTCCAAATAGTAAAACTTCCCATGTCATTCATCTGCGGATAAAAAATTTTTTTATCAAGATATGTTGCAAGAGGTGATACAATAAAATCAGTAATACCCACTATTGGTACGCTATCCAGTTTATTTTCTTTAATGAAATTCGAAACTTCTTTGCTTGGTGTAAACTTGTATTGCATCTCCATGGTATATGCTACAACAGCTCCTAAAACACTGAATCCTAAAATTGCCGTGAAAAAAGATTTGTTTATTCTTTTACCCAGGGCAGACAGGCTGGTGTAATACTTTTTTTCGGGATAATATTCGCTAAGCCAATAACAGATTACCAATGCAATGAGTAAATAACCACAGTACCTTGAATGCATTAAAGCTGTATAATAGTATACCGAAAAAAGACCAATTGTAGTCCCGAGGTAAAGTAGAAGTATTAAAGGTTTTCTTAAAAAAATAATAATACCTGCAGCAAAAGTTATTATTGATAATACAACCCATGCCCCCGAAGGAAGATCTTTAAAATAAATATTTGTGTTCCAAAAATGTTCTTCGATCTGTGGAATATAGAAATAGGTTGTAAATAATTTGGATGATACTTCTCCCCATCTTGAAAGATCAAATAAGCTTGTTGCGTAAGGCGCCGGGAATGAATTGTCTTTGTCTGGCCAGATCTGGTAGAGAGAGAATGCAACGCCTGCTACAAAAATGATCATGCCAATTGCCAACTGCATTATCAGGGTTCCATTTTTTCGTTGGTAAAGAAAATAATCTAACACAAGCAGGCCGGCAATACAACAGGCAATAATGACCGCATAAATAGTTACGTTTGCTAATAAAGCCAGTAAAACACCGATCAAAATATATTTTGTCGTACGGTTTTTATACAAAGCACAAATTCCAAAAACAAGTAATATGCCTAATGCATAGCTTCTGCTTATAACAGCATATTCATACAATGGAAAATAGCCGAATGAAAATAAAATTTTATGAAGATTGCCTAAAGGAGCATAGCGATTAAAAATGAAGACGAATGAGGTAGCGATCAGTAAATGAAAAGCCTGCATGTAAATTGGATCGTGAGTTACTTTTGTTATCCAATAAAGGAAAAAATGCCACAGTGCAGGATTGCCTTCATAGTTCATATTGTCAAGTAACTGTGATAGTGAATTTGCATCTCTTGCTACCAGCCACGCCTGGTGCTCATCCCTCCACATTTCATGATTCATCATTCCGAACAGCGCAATGACGAAAAAGCCTACTGTGACCATCAAGGCAAAACGAACCGGTGGAATAGTTGATATCGTACTCGCTTTTGATTGAATCTGTATTGGTGACGCAGCACTGCTTTTTGGCTGCTGATAAATTTTCTTTTTCTTTTTGGATGCCATGATGTGGCTATGAGTTAATAAAATAATTAAAATTCTTTAAGACAAAAAAACAATGCAATGTTTTTTTACAAAATGGGATTTTGTTTTTTACCTTTCCCTGCTGAAAATAATAAAAAGAACGATGCAAGACCAAATACGATAATCAGGATCATTTGAACACCATGTAACATAGTGGCAAATGCAAGCCCGTCTTCTTTAAATACACCATAAAGCACCAGGCCTTGTGATACAAATAAATGATAAGCACCGATCCCGCCCTGAACGGGAGCGGACATGCCCATTCCTCCTGCGACAAGCAGAAATAATGCAGCCCCGGCTCCTAAATCACTCGTAAAGGGAAATGCAAATAATGCAATATAGACACCGGCATAGTAAAGAGCCCAAATAAAAATAGACTGAAAAATAAATAAACCAGGTTTTTTCAATTGTGATATGGATTTTAAACCATCAATAAAACCTCTTATAAGTTTTGAAATACCCGAATCACTTCCTTTCCTTTTTGTTTTTTTTATAAAATAGACGGATCCAACCACCAGGATTAAAAAAATAAGTATGACAGCTGTTAAAAGCAAAGGTGAGTTTGTCAGTTTTTGAAATTTAGAAGTGACAGGATCAAATATATTTTCTGAAAAAAAAACTCCCAGCCGTTTGTACTCAATTACTGCTGCAAGTACGATGCAAATTAGTAAGCTCAACACATCAACGATCCTTTCAATAATAACTGTACCAAGTAATTTATTGAACGGCACTTGCTCGGCTTTGCTTAATGCCCCGCAACGTGAAACCTCACCTAATCTTGGCAGTGCAAGATTAGCAAAATAACCAACCATTAACGAGTAGGTTGAATTTTTCAAAGAAGGAGAATACCCTAATGGTTCGATAAGCAAATTCCACCTGTGAGCTCTAATAACAAATGCGATCGATGAGACCAATGCTGAAACAGATACCCAGAACACATTTGCATTTGTGATCTGCTGAAATATTTTTTTTAGATCCTGGCCTCTGAATGCAAAAGCGAGTAAAGCAAAGGCGATAATGAGAAGTAAGGTATATTTAAGAAAGGAAAATAATTTTGAGTTCATGTATTTGAATTAACAGATAACTTTTCGGGACATTGCAATAATCTTTAAAGTTAGAAAAAACGTTTAATTTCTTAATGATAGAAAGGAATAAAATACATATTTTCCTTAAATAAAACAGCTGTTGTTTCATTAAGGCAGCAAATAAAAATTGTCATATTTTCGATAATAATTCTATAAATAGAAAACTTGAGTATCTAAGATTTATCTTTTATGTAAAAATTGCTTATGGTTAAACAGGTATTAAAGTCCATGTATAAAATGCTTCCACAAAGTTTTCAGCAGAGGATATTGGAATATGAGATCAAAAAAATGGGAAGAATGAAACAGCGCATAGTTGAGGATTACCAAAGACAATATGGATGCGATGTATTGATTGAGACCGGAACTTTTTTAGGGGACATGGTGGAAGCGCAACGGGAAAATTTTAAAAAGATATATTCTATTGAACTTCAAAATGAACTTGCTCAAAAAGCACAGCAGCGATTTATTAATGTGGAGCACATTAAAATACTGCAAGGCGATAGTGGCAAGCTCTTACGAATGATCTTAACAGAAATAAATGAGCCAGCAATTTTTTGGCTTGATGCACATTATTCAGGTGGCTTAACTGCAAAGGGGGATAAGGATTGTCCAATATATGATGAAGTGGATGCTATTTTTGAAAAAAAAAGAGACCATATTTTACTTATTGATGATGCAAGATATTTTACTGGTGAAGGCGATTATCCGGATATTAACAGTTTAGCTGCATATATTAATAGCAAAGATGCCCGATATAAAATGTCAGTTAAAGAAGATGTGATAAGGTTTGTGATCTAATTTAAGTTGTCTGGGATAAAAGAAGTGTCTAATCAATTTTTGATTTATAAGTGTGTTTTATTTCAGATGGGATAAATGTCTGTCGGTATCTGTAAAATAAAGTATTTACAATGTAAATAAGAGCTCCCCGAACTTTGTAAAATTTCAAAATATTGTAGATCCCTTTCATGTTATTGTAAATATTTCGTATGCTTGAATTGCTTACACCACCACTTCTCATTTTCACAATAACACCCGGTATATAGAGTGTATTAAGTTTCAGCTTCTCAAAGAAACGATATTGTAATTCATAATCAGAAATTTCAAACCTGAGATCAAATGAGCCATAATTTTCAAAGATGTTACGTCGAATAAATAAAGTATGGTTTTGCGGAAGCCATCCTTTTTTAAATAGCCCGGGTTTAAATTGGGAAGATTTCCAATAGCGAACAATTTTTGAAGTATCATTTCTGTCAACAAATATCATGTCTCCATAAATTATATCAATCCCTGGATTGGCTTCAAATTTATTGGAAACCTCCCGGTACACATTACTATGTGAATACATGTCATCGCTACCAAGAAAACAAATAATATCTCCGGTTGACATCTTTATACCCTTATTGATCGCATCGTATAATCCCTCATCTTTTTCTGATAGCCATTTTACCTGATATTTTTTGATTATCTCGACGGTTTTATCTTTCGATCCTCCATCTACAATTACATGCTCTTTGGATCTATGATCCTGTCCCAGTACGCTTTCAATGCATGACTCAATCATTTCTTCTCCATTAAAAACTGGTGTAATGACCGAAATTTTCATTAACTAATGATTTAGATTATTGAAGCAGGCGTTGATTTTATTAAATGGTATTTTTTCCAGCGGATAGTGCAACAAACTTATTTCATATTCGTATATTTCAGCCAAATTTTATATAATAGATACGCATTTTATTGTATACTTATAAGTCTTATTCTGATTTTAGGAAATTTACGATAATTCAAGTATAAAATTGAATTCATGAATTATGGTGGGAAAATATTAGTGGTTATACCTGCATTTAATGAAGAGTTGACCATAGGAGAGGTAATAAAAGATTTCAATCATTATTTACCTGAAGCCTATATATGTGCCATTGATAATAACTCTACTGATAATACTAAGAATGTTATTTTAAAAACCTTTGAAGGGCTTGGAATCAATGAAAAAAAGGGGGTTTATATAAAAGAGTATAAAAAGGGGAAGGCCAATGCCGTTAAAAAAGCAATATACAATATAGAGGCAGACATTTATGTCATGATTGATGCGGATTCGACATATGATGTATCAATTATTAAAAGCCTGATCTCCCCTGTAATTAATGGTGAGGCTGACATGGTTGTAGCTGACAGACACAGCGATGGCTCTTATACATCAGTCAATAAGAGACGCTTTCACAATTTTGGTAACAACCTCACTAAAAAATTGATAAACTTTTTGTACAGATCGAATTTGAAAGATATTTTAAGTGGCTATCGTGTTTTTAATAGAGATTTTATAGACAATTATCCGATTCTTAGCAAAGGATTTGAACTGGAAACAGAAATTACTCTCTATGCACTGGAAAATGGCTATGCTATCAAGGAAATTGCTTCTAAATATGTAGAGCGACCGGAAAACAGCGTATCTAAGCTAAATACGGTTAAAGATGGATATAAAGTTCTTAGAAAAATCTTTACGATATTGAAAGATTATAAGCCACTATTTTTCTTTGGCTCCTTATCACTTGTTTTTTTTGGTGTTTGTCTTGTCTTAGGTATTCCGATTATTATTGAATACATAAAAACAGGATATGTGAACAGGTTTCCAACGGCTTTCTTATCAATGGGGCTGGGTATATTAGCTTTTATTTTTCTTACTGTAGCCCTAATTTTAAACACGTTTGTAAATTTTGATAGAAAGGCTAACGAAATGAGTCGGAAACGCAATAAACGACAGATTAATTAAATGAACTGAAAAAACCTTATGCGATTTTTAAAGTTTCAGGAAAGAATAAGAAAACCATTATTAGGCTTTGTAAGAATGATGTATTCCTTGAAGTTGGTCAAACCATGGTATACCATTACAAATCCGCTAAAGAGATATATTATTTGGCAATCACCTTTTTTTAAAAGTATGGATCCAGACCTGGTAGTGGACATCGGTGCGAATACAGGAGAGTTTATTATTAATATCCAAAAGATTTTTCCCTCTACAAATCTTATAGCGTTTGAACCTGTGGAGGATTGTTATAAAAAATTAAAAACCCGTTTTGGGAACAAGACAAACATATCGCTTTGTAATGTTGCTTTGGGAAGCGAAAATAAGACGGGACAGATATTTGTTTCGGATTTTAGCCCATCAAGCTCAATAGTGAGGCCAGAAGGAGATTACAAAATGGAGGAGATCGAGATCAGGAAATTGGACGAATACCTTGATGTTGTAAAGGACAAAAAGAAGGTCTTCATAAAAATTGATGTGGAGGGATTCGAATTAGAAGTACTAAAGGGCGCTGAGTTATTCTTAAAGCAAGCAGACTGGATATATATAGAATCACGAATCCTTGATCCAATTGGATGCAGCTTTAAAGATTTATACGATCATCTCACATCAAGGAATTGGTTTTTTCTTGGCAGCTATGATAACGTTTTCAGTAATAATGGCCATATGATTTATTTTGATGCATTATTCTTAAATCTTAATAGAAATAGCCTGCCTAAACCATAAGGTAAGTTTGCAATTCTGGAAATAAACCCTAACGATTGAACTAGTCTCTTATCTTATAGATCGAAATACCCGCGACATCTTTTACCGGTATCATGCATCTTATTTCTTCATTGGTTGGCTTCTTGGTGAAAACGAAATATTTTACTCCGAGTTGTTTAAGCCTGGGTGAACAAGGATCTATATGAATAGTGTAACCATCATTATACGTTTGTCTGAAAATAACTGTATCTGTGCCATCAATATGGCTACTCATGGTGACCCATGAATACCTGTTGTAGCTACTATCATAGATTCTTGATCTGTCAAGTTTGTGCATATCTTCAAGAGCCGGAACATATTTAACTCCGTTAAGAACATTGATACCGTTGGCTTTTAATAAATTGGTCAATCTCATATCACCAAATAAAGCCCACCTGGCGCCAGGATCGCTTTCATGAATTGTTTTACTGGCTTGTGTAACTGGATTTTCAAATACAGCTCCTAAGCCTTTTGTTAGCGGATTAGTTGTTATTTGTTTAATTGTCATGACCAGCAGCACTACGTATAAGGCAGGTTTTACAAATTTGAAGTTTTTATACCTGATAAGTAGATAAGAAATAAGTACTAACGCTGTTACAATATTAACTTCATTTGAAGTAAAAAAGTTTTCTGTGGCTTTATTAATATTCGAACATACTATACGAATAAAAATAAAAATTGTTGAGCCTAGTATGGCTAGTTCGATCCAGGATAGTTTCTCGTTTTTAAGCATTGTTTGATTGCTGGTGAGGTAGCAAATCAATAAGACACTGTTGCCAATAGCAAATACAGGGAGGCTCCGGAATGATGGAGTCATTGAAAATAATGTGATCTTACTCAGAAATGTCGGAAACCCTATTAAAACATATATCAAACCAATCACCATGAAAATAGATAAGGAAATAAGCAGTGGGTCAGTTTTTTTTGTTTTATAATAGTAATATCCTATACCATAAAAAACGATTGGGAAAAACATGATCGCACCGCTTGCTTCGCAGATATTTTGCCATTTGGCGGGCACATGAGTATCATCCATAAACATTTCAAAAAAATCTGCAAATAGCTTTCCACCACTTAGATCACCGCCCGTGGAAAATCTGCGGCCTGGGTAAACTGTATTTAGCATTAATGCATAGGTGTCTTTTGCTATCTGGTAGTAATGAAATCCAATAACACCAAGAATAATCAATGCTACAATCAAAACTCCTGCTTTTATTGTCCACTTTTCCCTGATCGATTGAAATTGTTTTTTCCGGATAAGAAAACCTATTATTAAAAAAAGGTATAAATAAACCAATGGCACCTGCCATGGGGGGTATAAATACGCTAAGAAGCTAAAGATGCAAATGATAAGGATTAATGAGCAAGCTATCCAGTGCCAAATTTTTTTTGAATAGAGTAAATAGACAAATGCTATGAACATTCCGTTCAAATACATCATATAGGTGCCGATCAAATAAGACCACCATTGAATTCCTGCGGATAAAAAAATAAATAACGAAGCAAAAACAGAAAGCCAGAAATTGTTTCGGGTGATCAACATGAACAATAGGAAAGTGCTGATGAAGAAAAAGAAAATATTAAAATTCCACGAAAATGCAAATGCTTGTTCAAGATCGAAAATAAAGTATGACCATACCGATGGTCTTAAAGCAGAGCTTACATCCTTCACCGGCATTCCCCAAACAATAGGAGTGTTTTTATCTCCATTAGCTTTATTTTCCAGTGGCAAGCCACGTTCAACCTGGCCCATTAATGCAGGAGTAGCTACCATCCATTCATCCATCCGTATAAACCGCGGCTTACCAGCAATCACTGATTCAGATTTTGGCAATCCAAAAAACATATCCCAATTGGCAATTTGGGAAGTATGGATCTTTGAAATGCTTAGTAGAAAATAAAGCAATAGTAATGCAGTAAGAAAAATCTTCGTCTTTTTGTCAAAAAGAATAAGATTGGTCGCACCGGAAAGTGATTTTGAAGAAGTTTTTGGGGCAGCGGACTTATCAGAAAGGTTTTCAGATATGGGGCTGGCAACCTTCTTTTTTATTTTGTACTTTTTTGACATCCTTCCTTCAATTTTTTAATGGGGTGATTTCAAGGATAGGATGTTTGATTTCAGGGCGGTAAAATATAAAAGATTCGTCAAAGCTGCAAATGGCGGTACCTCTAAAACTGGCACTTATTGGCCTAACGCTAAAGCGATTATGTTAATCCATCATATTTAATTAATTTGGATTTTGCGGAAATTCCCTTTCGTTCAATTGATATTATGGCAAGTAAAAAGATACCAAAGTCTAGAAAGGCAAATGCTTCTTCAAATGATTTAAAAAAGAAGGTAAGAGTGAAAAGTGATTATTCTTTGCTACCATGGTTTTTTTTAGTAGCAATTATTACCGCAGTGTGCTTGTGGCCAATGCTGAAGAACGAATTCACTAATTGGGATGACGAATATTATGTAGTAAGGAATACGCTGCTTCGGGGGCCGGATTGGAAAGGTATCTTTTCGCAGCAAGTATTAGGCAACTATCATCCGCTTACTATCCTTAGCTATGCTTTTAATTATGCCATTTCCGGGCTCGATCCATTCTCATATCTCCTGGTGAATTATCTTTTTCATATCGTAAATACAATACTTGTATTTTATTTTATTTGGAATCTCTCAGGGAAAAATAAATTCATTGCTGCATTCGTGGCGCTTGTTTTTGGTATTCATCCAATGCATGTTGAGTCTGTTGCGTGGGTAGCAGAAAGAAAAGATGTATTATACACATTTTTTTTCCTGCTTTCATTAATTCAATATTGGAGATTTTTATCAAGTAACAAAAGATCTCATTTTTGGGTATGTTTTACCTTTTTTGTTTTATCGCTATTATCAAAACCGGCAGCCATTGTTCTTCCATTTATCCTCTTATTACTGGATTATTGGAAAGGCAGGCCATTTACCTCTAAACTCTTTGTAGAAAAAATACCATTCTTTATTTTATCGATACTATTTGGGGTAATAACAGTTAGCATTCAAAATTCTTCTGCAATGGCAGGGTTGAGCATCTTTTCTATCGCTGACAGGCTGTTCTTTGCTTGTTATGTATTGATGACTTATTTCATTCGGTTCTTTGTCCCATATCCATTGTCTAATTTTCATCCTTTCCCGATCACAAATTTTGCCGGTTGGCCTATTTATCTTTCGCCAATATTTGTCGTAGCATTATTGATAGCATTATGGTTCTTGCGTAAAAATAAAATAGTAGTCTTTGGAATATTTTTTTATGTGATCAACCTGTTACTTGTTCTTCAAATTATTTCTATTGGCCTTACGATCGTTTCAGAAAGATATACATATGTGCCCTATATAGGCCTTGCATTTATGTTCGCAATGCTGGTTAGCCGTATAAAATTTGTTTCTCCGAAAATATCTTTTGCCGTTGGCGCTGTATTTCTTATTGTGTTTGGAGTAATGACTTTTCAGCGAACTAAAGTTTGGAAAAACAGCGGTACTTTATGGACAAATGCACTAAAAACATATCCAAGGGCTCCTTATGCAAGAAGCAACAGGGCAAATTATCTTTCAAAGCTTCCTTTGCGCCCTGATCAGAAACCGTTTGCTGATAGCATTTATAAAATTGCATTTGAAGATTGTGCAGTCGCTCTTTCAGTAAGGCCTAATCATGCTCCTGCTTTTGAATATCGCGGACTGATGTACATAGACAGGCAACAATTTAAAGAAGGATTGGCTGATGCTAATGAACTGATCAGGTTAAAGCCAGATTACAAACCTGGCTACGATATGAGAGCGACATGTTATTATAAAATGAATGAACCGGCAAAAGCATTGGCTGATTATCAAAAGTGCGTTTCATTGCAACCTAACGATCATCGTTCTCATTATAATATTGGATTGATCAAGATGTATAACAATCAAAAATATGACGAGGCTTTGACGGAATTTACAACCGCAATTAACTATAACCCGCTGGGTAATTATTATCTCTATCGTTCCATTTGCTATAATAAAATTGGCGATAATGCAAAAGCAAAACAAGATGCATTGATAGCTGTTCAAAAAGGTGCTGTGATACCCGATGATTACAAATTTATTCTGAAATAAAAACGAGCTGATCTATACTTTTCATGAGTAAAAAGGCTAAAATAAAGATCAAGAGTAGATTACAACCAAATAAAAAAAATCAAAGAGTAGTTCTTCCAGTAACCAGGTCGCCTTTTCCGTGGCTAATCGCAGTGTTGGCTATTACGGCAATAAGCTTTTTTCCAATGCTAAATAATGGATTTACTAATTGGGATGATGAACTTTATGTTACTCAAAATTCATTGGTAAAGGATTTGGATTGGTGGACAATATTCACTCAACCTTCGGCATCGAACTATCATCCGCTTACTATTTTAACGCTGGCATTTAATTATGCTATCGACGGTGTCAATCCTTTTTCATATCATTTTGTAAACTGGTTGCTTCATATTCTTAATACGTCGTTGGTCTTTCTTTTTGTTTATAAAATTTCCAGTAGAAAAATTTATGTAGCCACCTTTGCTTCCATCATTTTTGGGGTACATCCAATGCATGTAGAATCTGTTGCGTGGATGTCAGAAAGAAAAGATGTGCTGTATGCTTTATTCTTCCTGTTATCAATGATCCAATATTGCAATTTTCTAGAAAAGAAAAACCGGTTAAGTGTGATTTTTAGTTTTATATTTTTTATTCTTTCACTTTTATCAAAGCCTGCTGCGATCATCTTGCCATTTGTCTTGCTTTTACTTGACTATTGGTATAACAGGGTTTTTAACTGGAAAGTATTTGGAGAAAAGATCCCTTTCTTTTTATTATCGCTGGTAATTGGAGTTATTACTATAAAAGTTCAGTCAGCAGATGCAATTGCGGGGTTTGACATCTACCCACTGTGGGCCCGTTTCTTTTTTGCATGCTATACCATTATGATCTATGCAACAAGATTTTTTATTCCTTATCCACTTTCAGCATTTCACCCTTATCCTTCTGTTGACTCACTTGGTTTGCCCATATTACTGTCGCCAATTTTCATGATCGCATTACTCCTTCTTTTATGGTTAAAAAGAAAAGATAAGCAGCTGGTTTTTTCCTTGTTATTTTTTATTGTGAACCTTTTGCTTGTGGTTCAATTTGTATCGATCGGTCTCACAATTGTTTCTGAGAGGTATACTTACATTCCTTACATTGGCGTATCATTTCTGGCAGGAATGTGGTTGAATAAATACCTGGGATCACCAGCTGGGTCTTTCATTAAAGCTATTCCGCTTGTCATTGGGATTGTTTTTGGATTTATTTCTTTTCAAAGAACAAAAGTGTGGAAAGACGGAGATACACTCTGGACAGATGTAATAAAACATTACCCGAATGCAGCAACACCAAGATCAAATCATGCAGATTACCTAAGAAAAATGATCGGGATGCCTGAAAATGCATCAAGGACAGATCAATTACTCCAACAAGCTTTGGAAGAATCCAGCACTGCAATAAAGTTAAAGCCAACTCATGTTAAGGCTTATGAAAACAGGCAAAATATTTACTTGCAATTGAAACAGGAATCATTGGCCCTCGACGATGCAGATACACTTATAAAATTAGATCCGCAAAATAGCCAGGCGTTTTATACAAAGGGTATTGTTTATATGCGACTCAATAAACCAGATAGTGCCTTGATCTGGTTTAATAAAAGCCTTACAATAAATCCAACTGTCGATGCGGTGCTAAATAACAGGGGCAGTTTGTATTTTAATAATTTTCAGCGCTACAATGAAGCGTTGATGGATTTTACAAAAGCAATTGCGATAAACCCGAAAGGCGAATATTTTTATCACCGATCACTTTGTTATTATCGGTTAGGTGACATGGCAAAAGCAAAATCAGATGCATTAATAGCGACGCAAAATGGGATGTTGATCCCTGATTCGTATAAGACAATGTTGCAGTTGGACAAGTAAGCTTTTAATATTTTTTAGTCTTATTAAATTTGATAAATAAAGAAAATATTCCTGATGAGTAAGAAGAAAATAAGATCAACGAAAGGTGGACAAACGCCACCAGAACGGAAACAGAAACTAGTAAAGAAAAAAACTCCATTACTCTTCTGGATATTTTCTATTCTACTAATTACGGGAATTTGTTTTTTCCCAATGCTGAAAAATCAAATTACGAACTGGGATGATGAATATTATGTTGTTCAAAATACATTGTTGCGTGGACCGGATTGGACCGGCATATTCAGTCAGCCAGTTGTTTCGAATTATCATCCTGTTACCATCTTAACACTGGCCCTAAATTATTCGATTTCAAAACTTGACCCTACATCTTACCTGGTTTTGAATTTATTATTACATCTTATAAATACTGGGCTGGTTTTTTATTTCATTTGGCTTATTTCAGGAAGAAAGATTTGGGTAGCGGCATTTACGGCTGTTGTATTTGGTATTCACCCAATGCATGTGGAATCGGTGGCATGGATATCCGAACGAAAAGATGTCCTATATACGTTGTTCTTTTTACTTTCATTGATTCAATACTGGAGATACCTCACCACATCGAAAAATAAACATCTTATTTTTTGTTTTTTATTCTTTGCCTTATCTCTATTATCAAAACCGGCGGCAATCATATTACCCTTTCTACTTTTTTTGCTTGACTATTGGTATGGCAGGGATCTAAAGAAAAATATTGGTTTAAAAATTCCATTTTTATTACTGTCGGTAGTATTTGCATTTGTTACCCTAAAGCTCCAATCAAAGACGGCTATAGCTGGTCTTGATTTTTATCCGCTCTGGAGCCGTTTCTTTTTTGCCACTTACACGAGCATGACGTATGTCGTCCGTTTTTTTGTTCCTTATCCATTGTCAACTTTTCATCCATTCCCATTGACAAGAAGTCTTGGATGGCCAATTATGTTATCGCCATTATTCATGTTTGCATTGCTGGCTCTTGTGTGGTTCAAAAGAAAGAACAAATTGGTTGTGTTTTCTTTCTTCTTTTTTATGATCAATCTTGCTCTCGTATTGCAAATAATTTCTATTGGAGGAACATTAGTTGCTGAAAGATATACTTATGTGCCTTATATAGGAATGGCCTTTTTAATTGGTATGATGCTGGATAAGTATACAACGTCAACTAATAGGGCATTGGTTTGGGGAATACCTGCCCTTGTATTGTTGGTTTTTGGAATTATGACATTCCAACGAACCAAAGTCTGGAAAGATAGTGATACACTTTGGACAGATGTAATAAAGCAGTATCCCGATTCTCCTGTGCCAAGAACCAATCGTGCAAATCATCTCATTCGTATTTCTTCAAATGCGGGAAGCAAAGAAAAAGAAAGAGAATTATTGGAAAGAGCATTGGAGGATTGTACGATCGCATTGAAAGTAAAATCAAATCATGCGAAAGGATATGAGAACAGGCAAAACATTTATTTGCGGTTTAATAAAGATTCGCTGGCGTTGTATGATGCAAATGAGTTGATAAAATTGGAGCCGCAAAATCGGTTGGGTTATTATACAAAAGGTGTCGTTTATCAACGATTCAATAGCCCTGATTCTTCAATATTTTATTTTAATAAATGCCTTGAGCTGAGTCCTAACACTGACTTTGCACTTAATAATCGCGGCAGTCTTTTGTTCAATTATTATAAAAAGTATAAAGAAGCATTGACCGATTTTACAAAGGCCATCGAGATTAATCCCCAGGGAGATTATTATCTTAACAGGTCATATTGCTATTATCAATTGGGCCAGGTTGAGTTGGCAAAGGCCGATGTAAGGGTAGCAATTCAAAAGAATATTGCAATACCCGATAACTACAGGCAACTGTTAAAGCTTTAGTTTATTGGATCCCCAGAGAGGCTGCATAAGCTGCATCGAGCTGAATACCGGCTTTCTTCGCCGTTAATGCATCGTTACGGGCATTTTCAATATTATTAAGATTTTTATACGTGTGTGATCGATTCAAAAAATAGGCAGCTTGCGGATTCAATTGGATCGCAGTATTTATAAATCTCAATGCATCCTGGTTTTGTCCGAGCATACGATAACATTCACCGATCGTGTTCATTACATCCGGATCATTTGGTTGATAAGTTAAAAATCTTTGCCAGTCTTTTATTGCTTCATCATATCTTTTAAGACTCATGTAGGTGATCGCCCTGTTACTGTATGTTGGTTTGTAATCAGTCTTCTGTTCTAATACTTTGGTAAAATAATATAGAGCCGAATCATACATGCCTCTTCTTGCGTATAAAGCTCCCATATTATCTAACGCAACGAAATAATTTGGTTTTACAACTAGCGCCTGCTTATAATCAATAATAGCATTACCAAATTTATTTTGGTCCATATAAATATTTGCCCTGTTATTGTATGATTCATGATCGATCGCATTTAATTTGATAGCTTCTGTATAATAATCTATCGCTTTCTGATAGTTTTTGTTTGCCTCCGCATATTTCAAATTAGCTTGCTGTTCTCTCTTTGCATTTTTATCTGCATCCGCTTTGCTTTTAAGGTTGTTTGCATCTCTTCTGAAAAGCGTTGCTCTTGCACTGTATGCTCTTGAAGAAGGTTGGTTTTTGATCACATTATCCCAAAGTGTTTCTCCGCTTTTCCATGTTTGTGTTTGTAAAAAAGATATTACTGAAAAAATAAGTGTGATAGGTATGATAAGAGCGTACGCTTTTGTCATATTGCCTTTTGCAAATCTGTCCAAAAGACAACCGGCAATAAAGAACAAACCAATATAAGGTACATAAGTATATCGTTCTGCAATAACAGCGCTGCCAACAGAGAAAATTTGTAAGACCAATAAAAGATTAGCGATATAAAAGCAAATACCAAAAGCAACAAACCTGTGTTTTTTCCGGGTAAAATAAGTTACTGCAGCAAGCAGCAAAGAAAATAGCGGAGCTATATAATAAACGACAGATAATTTTTCATTTAGTGGAGGAAAAGGATAAAAGGCAGAAAGTTTAAATGGAATGATCATTTTTACGAAATACATCATGATACCATAAAATCCGAATAATATATTTTTTGCAAGACCAAAATATTCTTCACCGGTAGCACCAACTGTTTTTTGCGCATTGATCGTTAATAAACCCATTATGATGGCGGGAATAAAAAATGGAGTTTTTTCGATGATGAGTTTAAACGAAAATTGGCGTCTCCTTAATATATCTATACAAAATAGGGATACGGGAAAGATCACTGCAGCTGGTTTTGACATCAATGATAGGATAACAAATAATAAAGTGAGCCAATATTGTCTTTTTGATGATGTATCAACGTATTTGGTATAGCTAATATGGCCGGCAATAAAAAAAAGTGCATAGAGAACATCTTTTCTTTCTGATACCCATGCTACTGATTCTACATGTAAAGGGTGTATTGCAAAAAGTAGTGATGTGACTAAAGCAATAAGTGAATTATTTTTTGAAAGCAGGAAAGCCAGCTTGTAAACAAGATAGCAATTGACAAGATGAAAAAGAAGATTAAATAAATGATATGACCATTCATTATCTCCACTGATAACAAAATTCAAAGCAAGGCTGAACATGGTCAATGGATGATAGTTCCCTTGCACTGGGGTTGTAAACAATTCAGGGAGCCTGCTAAGATCACGGATCAAATAGCTGTTCCCGCCAACATAGTCAGGGTCGTCCCAGTTAACAAAACCCGCAGACAATGCAGGTAAATAAACGATAAATGTAATAATAAGAATGAGCGGTATATGCCAATTGGGGATTGGTGTACTCTTTGGTTTGACCGTTTTGGCGTGAATATGCTTTTCAATCTTTTTTTTCTTTGCCATAGAAATTATTGACCGGTAAATTATTAAAATAAACCGGTTTTTTTAATAGGAAAAGTAAGAAACACCAAATGTGTATGCTGCCAAATGGAAACAAAAAAGTCCCCCGTCGTAACGAGGGACTTAAATTATCTGAGTTTTTCTTTTAACAGATTAATTCGGGCTTAATACAACTCCTTTTGCATTGTATGATCCCACATTAACAGTGTAAACGATCCTGGTTCTGTAAACTGCTGGAACATTGTAAGGAACCCATACATCTTTCAATGCTACAACATCTCTTTTCATTTCACCGATCTTAACACCATCCATAGTATAGAAGCCGATCATTGCCTGTCCAGAAACCGGAGAATTGATCTTGAGAGAGAAATTCTCTTCGTATGGATTTGGAAACGCAGTTACTACTAATGAAGGTTGAGATGATGTTGAATTGCTGGTGATCACTCTGCCACTGCCGCCTGCAGAAACATATCCCGTTACGATCTTACACTCATCAAATGTTTCATTAATACCACCTACTGCTCCCTGAATATCATTCAGGCTAAGCGGGCTGATGTTTGCGCCACCCAATGCATCATTTGCCAATTGGAGTAGGCCCCCAACAGTTACAGCATATCCATGAGATGAGAGGTATGATACTATGGCCGGAGAAACCAATTGGGTTGGAACTCCAGGACCAGCTGGCTCCGATGAACCACAATTACGTGGAGCAATTACGGCCATACCATTAAGCGATACATCAGCAAGCGTATTTCCAAACACGCCAACAATAGTTGTATTGAAGTATAATGTAAGTGTTTGAGAGAATAACTGGTTCCTGATCTTACCAGCTTGTGGTCCATTTGCCTGAAGAGGAACAACTGGCCAGCTAGCTGTATTACTATATTCTGGAACACCAGCATAATTATCAAGGCCAAAGACTGATGATGGGCCACCACCCGGCAACATCTTGAAGATATTACCATTGTTGATATCAGAAAGCCTGATCACCCAGTATCTGTTCAGATCTTGACGACCGAAGACCTTCATATTACCAGGAGCCGCAGTCAGTGCATTGACCATGATCTGTGTTTGGTTAACTGTAGTTCCGTTTGGCAGACAGATGTTACCACCGGCATTACCATAGGCGCCCTGTGTAAGTGTACATACAGTTGCACAACATTTCACTCTAATTGTTTGGGTATATGTCGCAGTGTTACCACATCCGTCTGTTGCTGTCCATGTTCTTGTTACTATACGCTTGAATCCAGTTGTACAATTAGCAGGATTATCAGTTGAACCTGTCATTGTAACTGTTGGCGTACCACATGCATCAGATGCAGTTGGAGCAACAGGTGCTGGTACCGATACCAAACAATCAAGATCAACACTAGCAGGAGTACTTGTAAATACTGGTGCTGTAAGATCAGATGTCCATGATACAGTACGAGATACTGTTGAAGTGTTACCACAACCATCAGTTGCTTTAAATGTTCTCGTTTGAGAACGAATACAACCATTGCTTGTTACACTACCATCGGTTGACGATATAGATGGATTACCACAAGCATCTGTCGCACTTGCAGAGCCTAATGCAGCTGTAATTGCAGATGAAGTAGGATTGCAACCAAGATTAACTGAAGAGTAACTTCCTGTAATTGTAGGAGGTGTTACATCAGCGATCCAGGTCACAGTACGGGATACTGTTGAAGTGTTACCACAACCATCGATTGCTCTGAATGTTCTTGTTTGAGAACGAGCACAACCATTGCTTGTTACACTACCATCGGTTGACGATATAGATGGATTACCACAAGCATCTGTCGCAGTAGCTGAACCTAATGCACCAGTGATCGCACCAGCAGTTGGGTTGCAACCAAGGTCAACTGAAGCGTAGCTTCCAGTAAATGTTGGAGGCGTTACATCAGCGATCCAGGTCACAGTACGAGATACTGTTGAAGTGTTACCACAACCATCGATTGCTCTGAACGTTCTTGTTTGAGAACGAACACAACCATTGCTTGTCACATTACCATCACTATTTGATATTGTTGGATTACCACAAGCATCAGTTGCAGTAGCTCCATTA